>Ga0207693_10004998_pt1 | contig 11126 bp, 6 predicted proteins | sample LARL81metaG_FD_184347 | JGI IMG/M metagenome (GOLD analysis project Ga0207693, IMG submission 184347) | Corn, switchgrass and miscanthus rhizosphere microbial communities from Kellogg Biological Station, Michigan, USA - LAR L8-1 metaG... | ecosystem: Host-associated > Plants > Roots >... | reverse complement strand
GCATACGAGGCTGCGGGTGCATCGGCCACCCGGCGTTCCCTGCGCCCTCTTCTTCCGGGGCGAATAATTACCGCACAACTCGGGCGCTTTCCGCGTCGCGAGAAGGTGGAGGTTTGCCAAAGGCGGTTTGACAACACGGTTTGTCATTCCGGGACGATGCGAAGCATCGGACCCGGAATCTCGAGATTCCGGGTTCGCTCGTTATACTCGCGCCCCGGAATGACGGCTTAAAACTCCACATCTGATCCCCTGCACAGCACCTGCAACTGACTGGCAACTACGTCCTGGGACAGCACTTTAATCCCTCAAAACCCCCTGCTAAACCCACGCTCATGCACGAAGCCGTTCACACCACCAAAACCCGCGTCGCGGCGATTTCGATTTTCGCCAGCGCCGGCATGGCCACGGCCAAGTTTGTGGTCGGCATCGCCATCGGCAGTCTCGCGCTGATTTCGGAGGCGCTGCATTCCTCCGTCGACGTGGGCGCAACCATCGTCACCTGGATGGTGGTTCGCTATTCCGACCTTCCCGCCGACAAGGAGCATCACTACGGCCACGGCAAACTGGAGAGCCTTTCGGCGCTCGGCATCATCGCGCTGCTTTATGTGCTCGCCGGCGGCATTCTGGTCGAATCCTACAGCCGTTTGCGCGAAGGCGCCCCGCCCCCGAGGCTGTCGGCAATTCCCTTCATCGTGCTGCTTGTCGACATCGGCGTGAATTTCTGGCGGGCCCGCGCGCTGCACCGCGCCGCGTACGACACCAGGAGCCAGGCGCTGGCGGCCGATGCGCTGCATTTTGCCTCCGACGTGCTCGGCTCGGTCGCCGTCATCATCGGGCTTGCGCTTTCCGGCCTCGGCTATGCCTGGGGCGATTCCGCTGCGGCGATCGGGGTTGCGGTCATGATCGCGATACTGGGATTGCGGTTGGCGCGCTCCACGGTCGAAACCCTGATCGACCGCGCGCCCGAAGGCGTGGCGGAAAAGGCGACCGCCGCGATCAAGGGGGTTTCGGGCGTGGTTGATGTCGAGCGGCTGCGGGCGCGCATGGTCGGATCGACCACCTTCATCGACGCCGTGGTTCAGGTGCCGCGCACCTACCCGATCGACCGCGTGGAGGAAATCAAGCGGAAGGCGCAGGCAGCGCTGACGAAAACCCTTGATGATGCCGACCTGACCTTTACTGCCGTCCCGGTCGCGCGCAGCAATGAGAGCGTGCGCGAACGCGTCATGGTCATTGCCCGCAATTCCGGGCTCGCGGTTCACCACGTCACCGTTCACGATCTCGGCGACAAGCTTACCGTCAGCATCGACCTCGAGGTCGACGGCAACATGGCGCTCAACGAGGCTCACGATATCGCCCAGGGGCTCGAGCGGAACATTCGCGATGAATTCGGCGAAGACGTCGAGGTCGATACCCATATCGAGCCGCTGGAACCGGAATTGCCCCACGGCACCGATGCCCCGCCCGAACGGGTGGACGTCATCAAGGCGGCGCTGTCGCGGTTTGCCGCCGGTAGCGCGATCCATGACATCCACAGCGTGCGGGTGCGCGATACCGACGCCGGTGAAATCGTGAACTTCCATTGCCGCGCGGCGCCGTCGATGAGCGTGATCAGGGTTCACGAGAGCGTCGACGAGATCGAGCGCGCATTGCGGCGCGCATTCCCGAGCGTCAAACGCGTGATCAGTCATGCCGAGCCGCCGGGCGGCTAGAGCATGATCCGGAAAAGTGGAAACCGGTTTTCCCTCGCGACAAACGCGGAACGCGTTTGCGCGGAGATCATGCTCAAACAAAGAGATCAGATCATGATGCGATTCCACTCAATCGCATCATGATCTGGAGGCCCGGTGAGAGGCGCCGTTGCCGTGAACAGAAACGTCGCACGTTCTCCTTTCGGACTCACTTTGCAGGGGCTTTTTCGCGGGATTCGTGCGTCAAGATTCTCCGTGGACAAGAATTATTTGCATTAACGAATCGTTGACTCTCGACAGTTCGCAAAAACTGGATTCAAATGAACCCTGATTCGGAAGTCAGGGCTGGGCTTCCGGGCGGGGGTAGAAAGTCTTCCAAAAGGGGGCCAACGGCATGGCGCGCGCACACGCGGCAACGACCGCGTGCGCCCAATCCGATTCGATCAAAGGATTGGCGCAATCGATCGCAAAACCAGCCTATCACAGGCTGTTGCTAGCGGAGCCTGCGCTTCGCCGTGCCGTTCCCACCCTGATCATCGCGTTCCTGATCACCATCTGCCTTGGCGCCGTCGTGCAGGTGATCGATCAGAGCCGGCAGAAGCGCGCCTCCGTCAAGCGCGATCTCGTTGCGGTCGCCGACCTGCTCGCCGAACGTCTCGACCGGATCGCCTCGGTTCGGCAGGATCGCGCGACCTCGTTCGACCGTCTCCAGCTGCTGCTGCCCGGCATGATTCCTACCTGGGCGATTGCGGCCGGCAGACACGTCATCGTCACCGGCATGGACCAGCAGGTGCTGGCCCGCATTCCGATCGAATCGGCGATCGGCGATACCGGTCGCATCCTCGACTTCGTCAGTGCCGCGGTGCCGTTGGGCGCGTCCGGAAAGACAGAAGACGTCAACGACATCACGCTGCCCAACGGCAGCGAGGCGATGGCGGTTCGCCATGTCGTCAAGTCCCTGCCGGGTCAGGTGATCATCATCCAGGAAAAGCTGGATTCGATCTGGCGTTCGGATGCCGCCCTGTCGGTGACGCTTTCAGCCACCACCGGCTTTGTCGTGCTGATCCTGGGATTTGCGTTCCACTGGCAATCGACCCGCGCCCGCGAAGGCGATCTCATCAATGACGCCGTACGCGGACGCATCGATACCGCGCTCAATCGCGGACGCTGCGGATTGTGGGACTGGGATTTGTCGCGCGGGCGAATTTTCTGGTCGCAATCGATGTTCGCAATGCTCGGTCTTGAGGCCCGCAGCGACCTGTTGACATTCGGCGAGGTCAACGCGCTGGTGAAATCCGATGATGTCGACCTGTTCGAGATCGCCGATCAGCTGATCGCCGGGAAGATCAATTATATCGACCGCGCCTTCCGCATGCAGCACACCGAAGGTCACTGGATCTGGCTGAGGGTGCGCTGCGAACTCAGCCAGGGTGCCGCCGATTCCGGCCTGCACCTGATCGGGATCGCCGTCGACATCACCGAGCAGAAAAGTTTGGCGGAGAAGACGGTCGAGGCCGACTTGCGGCTGCGCGACGCGATCGAGACCATTCCGGAAGCCTTCGTTTTGTGGGACGCCGGCGACCGGCTGGTGCTCTGCAATTCGCATTTCCAGCGGCTGCACAAGTTGCCGGACTCGGCCGTGACGCCCGGCACCTCCTATGAAACAGTCATCGAGGTCGGCCGGATGCCCGAGGTGCGCACCCGCCTTCACGACGTCGCCAAGCACCCGCCGGGCGCGCGAACCTTCGAGGCGCAGCTCGACGACGGAAGCTGGCTGCACATCAGCGAGCGCCGGACCAAGGACGGCGGCTACGTCTCGGTCGGAACCGACATCACCCGCATCAAGGAGCATGAACAGAAACTCGTCGAGAACGACCTTCGGCTGCGCGCCACCGTGATCGACCTGAAACGCTCGCAGGCCGAACTCGAGCGGCAGGCGCTCGAACTTGCCGATCTCGCCGAGAAATATTCACGGGAGAAAACCCGCGCCGAGGAAGCCAACCAGACCAAATCCAAATTCCTCGCCAATATGAGCCATGAGCTGCGCACGCCGCTCAATGCCATCATCGGCTTCTCCGAGATCATGGAAAGCGGTATGTTCGGCTCGCTCGGCTCGGAAAAATATCAGGAGTATTGCCATGACATCCTCACCAGCGGGCATTATCTGCTCGAAGTGATCAACGACATTCTGGACATGTCGAAGATCGAGGCCGGCCGCATGAGGCTCGACATGGAGCCGCTCGATTTGTCGAAGACGCTGGTGGAATCCTTAAGGGTGGTGTCCGGGCGCGCCGACGACAAGAATCTTCAGCTCGATGCGGATATCGACGGCCCGATTTCGATCGTGGCCGACCGCCGGGCGACCAAGCAGATCGTCGTCAATCTTTTGTCCAACGCCGTGAAGTTCACGCCCGAAGGCGGCAGGGTGATCGTGCGCAGCCGGCTGGTCGAAGACTCCATCGTGCTCTTGATCGCCGATACCGGCATCGGTATCGCTCCGCAATCGCTGCAACGGTTGGGCCGGCCGTTCGAACAGGTCGAAAGCCAGTTGACAAAGACCTATCACGGCTCGGGGCTGGGCCTTGCGATCGCGCGATCCCTGACCAGCCTGCACGGCGGATCGATGCGCCTGCGCTCGAAGCTCGGCGCCGGCACCGTGGTTCGCGTCTCGCTGCCGCGCGATGCGGCCAAGGCCAGGGCGAACATGTCGGCCGCGGCCTGAGCGGGCATTCTCCCTGAAGGAAGGTTCAGGCTTTCAGGATTCCAGAACAGGCGCAACCTCGCGCGCGATCTGAACCAGCGCCGCGATCAATGGAGTCATCGGATCGCGCTGCGGGATGACCATCCCGATGCTGTAGGTGACGACGGGATCGACGATTGGAATGCTGCGCACCCTATCGGCAAGGCCCAGCGTTTCGGCAAGCTTTGCCGGCATCACGCTCGCCCAGCGACCGGTCTTGACGTGGGTGTAGAGCACCAGCAGCGAGTTCGAGGTCAGCGATGGTGTCGCCTCCGCACCCACCGAACGAAGGGCGCGATCGATGATGCGCCGGTTCTGCATGTCGGGCGTGAGCAGGCAGAGCGGAACCTGGCCCACCTCCTTCCACGTAACCTGCTCGCGATCGCCGAACATGCCATCGGGCGAGGTCAAGAGGCGATAGCTCTCCTTGTAGAGCGAGATCGTGCGAACCTTGCCGATCGGTTCGTTCTCGATATAGGTCAGGCCGGCATCGACCTCGAGGTTTTCCAGAAGTCCGAGCACCTCCGCCGATGTACATGATACTACGCGAAAGCGCACATCCGGATGACGCGCACGAAACGGCGTCGTCAGCGAAGCCACCATACCGAGCACGGTGGGAATCGCCGCGATGCGGATTTCGCCGGAAAGCTTGTCCTTCAGCGAGTTGATTTCCTGATGCATCGCGCGGGCGTCGCCGACGATGCGCCGCGCCCAGTCGAGCGTGCGTTCGCCTTCGGGCGTAAAACCCTGAAACCGCGACCCGCGCTGCACCAGCATGACGCCGAGGATTTCCTCGAGTTGCTTGAGGCTGGTCGACATCGTCGGCTGAGTGACGCCGCAGGCTTCCGCAGCACGCCCGAAGTGACGCTCCTTGGCCAGTGCAAGCAGAAGTTCAAGCTTGTCGATCAAGAACACCTCCAACCGATTTTCAGGGAAGCGAATAACACAAACCCGCGCGATGGCGCAAAAGGTCCCACGGCGGCGAGGCAAGGGATGGTATTAATCTCCATCATTCCATTTTCATATCGATCGATGTCACACCTTATCTGTTCGCTTGCGGCAGACGAGCTAACTGCGTTCCACGATCAGTGAGCGGAACACGCGGCGGACCTCGGCCTGGGTATCCTTGACTCGTGCCTGCAGCGAGGAAAAGTCGGGCGCATCGCCGGCGCGCGCCATGATGCGCAAGAGTCCTTCCCCGGCGGTCTCCGGATTGAATTTCTCGCTGACACAGAGCCGGAGAATTTGTGTCAGATCCTGGTAGAGGCGCGCCGCCGAGCGCAGGATTTCCGCCGAGGACGGCGCCAACACGCCAAGCCGCGCCGCATTGTCGAGCACATGCAAGGTACTGACATCGAGAATGTCCGGCTTCTCGGCGGCATGCACGAGTTGCAGGTATTGGGCGACGAAATCGATGTCGACGATGCCGCCGGCGGCATATTTCAAATCCCAGATATCGTCCTCTCCCTTCTCCTGGGCGATGGCGCGGCGCATATCGGCGACATCGTTGGCCACGGCGGCGGCATCACGCGACCGCATCAACACCCGACGTACGATCGCTTCGATTTTAGACCGAAATTCCGGCTGTGCCGAAATCACCCGGGCGCGGGTGAGCGCCATATGCTCCCAGGTCCAGGCCTCCCGTTCCTGATACTGGGCAAATGAATCGGCATGCGAAGCCACCGGACCCGCCCTGCCCGATGGACGCAGCCGCATATCAACTTCGTAGAGAACCCCATAATTGGTCCGCGTCGTGAAGGCGCTGATCAGCCGCTGGGTGAGGCGCGCAAAATACTGCGCGCCGTGCAGGGAATTTGCGCCATCCGAGTCGGGATGTTCGGGATCGAACCCGTAGAGCAGGATCAGGTCGAGATCGGAAGACGCGGTCATTTCGCGGCTGCCGAGCCTGCCCATCGCCAGAATGGCGGTCTGCTGGTTCCTGATCCGACCATACTGCTCCGCGAACCGCCGGGTCACCAGACCATGCACCGTTTGCACGATGCCTTCGGCGACGTCGGCGAACGCAACACTGGCCTGCTGGGCGGAAACCGTGCCGGAAAGAATGCGCGTGCCGATGAGGAACAGGCTTTCGCGGCCGAATAATCGCAACCGGTCCAGAAACTCTTCGTAGGACTGCGCGTCCTCCAACGTTGCCGCCAGCCGAACCGACAGTTCGCGCCGGTCCGGCATTGCGCCAAAGAACCGCGGGTCGATCAGCCCGTCCATGATCTGCGGCTGTCGCGCCAGCATGTCGCCAAGACGCGGCGCTGCTCCCAGGATCAGCGCGACCAGCGCAACGAGATCGTGGCTTTGGCTGAGCAGTGCGAACAATCTTCCCCCGCGTTGCAGCGCCTGCAGGAAATGATCGAATACCACCACCGCGTTGTCGGGATCCTCCGCCTTGGCAAGTCCGGCGATCAAGGCAGGAAGAAATTCGACAAAGGCGCTGCGCGTGGCTTCACCCCTGAGCACGCGATAGTTGCCCTTGAGCCATTGCCGCACGGTCCCTGCCACCGCGACCGGCTTCTTGAAACCGAGCGAACCGAGGTAATCGATCAGGCGGCGGTCGTCGGGGCCACCCGCATAATTGACATCCGGCAATTTCGCGCTGCCGGCCGGATCTCCTTCGAACAGCTTGGCGTAGTGTCCCTGCACCACATTGAGATGAAAAAGCAGATCGGCTGCGAAGGAAGCTCGGTTCTCGTAGCCAAAAAACCGGGCGAAACGCTCGACCGCTTCACGGTCGTCAGGCAGTGCGTGGGTCTGCTCGTCCAACATCATCTGTAAGCGGTGTTCGACCCGCCGCAGGAACTCGTACGCTGAGGTCAGTTCGTCGCGCGCCTCGAATGTGATCCAGTTGTGCGTCGCCAGGACGTTCAGCGCCTCCAGCGTCGGTCGGACCCGCAATTCGGGATGGCGGCCGCCGGCGATCAACTGCTGGGTCTGTGCAAAAAATTCGATTTCGCGAATGCCGCCGAGCCCGACCTTGACGTTGTGGCCTTCGACGGCAATGTCGGTTTGTCCGCGATAGGTCTGCATCTGCCGCTTCATGTCGTGTACGTCGGTAAGGGCCGCAAAATCCAGATGCTTGCGCCAGACGAACGGGGAAAGCTCTGCGAGCAAAGCCTCTCCGGCCCTCAAATCCCCAGCGCAGGGCCGCGCCTTGATCATGGCGGCACGTTCCCAGGTTCGCCCTTCCCGCTCGTAGTAATGCAGCGCCGAGGCGGTCGATATCGCCAGCGGCGTCGAGGCCGGATCCGGCCGCAACCGCAAATCGACGCGGAACACGTAACCCTCGCCGCTGCGCTGTTGCAAAATTCGCGACAACCCTTGCGTCACGCGCACGAAAAATGGTTGCGGCTCGATGTCAGGCGCGAGCGACGACGCGACCGTGTCGTAAAAGACGATCAGGTCGATATCGCTGGAAAAATTCAGTTCGCCCGCGCCCATTTTTCCCATCGCGAGCACGATCAGCCCGCTGCCATCCTCGGGTCGATCCGGGTCGGGCGGCAGGATCTTGTGGCGGTTGGCTTCCTCCCGCAGCACAAAGCGCAGCGCCGCTTGCACGGAGGCGACCGCAAACTCGGTCAGTGCCGCCGTTACCTGCATCACCGGCCAGACGCCGCCAATGTCGCACAGCGCGATCAGCAAGGCCGCTTCCGACTTGGCGCGCCGGAGCAACTGCATCACCTCGGCTTCGCTTTGTGCTGCGAGGACGTCGCGCCCGGTCTTTTCGATCAGTTGGGCCAGATGCCGTTCGGGCTCGCACAGCAGCAACCGCATCGCCCGCGCAGCATCGGTACAGACGAGATCGAAGAGATAGGGCGATGCCTCCGCCAGGCCCAGAAGGATCGTCCTTGCTGTTGGAAGTCGTTGAAGGAGGCGATCGACTTCCCCCGCCTGTTCCGGCACCAGATCAGCGAGCCATTCCTTCAGCCGCCGCTTCGCTTGATCTATGGCGGAGATATGCGGACCGTCCACGAACCGTGCCGCGAGCACGGTCGACTGGACATTCCCATCGATGCTTCCGTGAATCGTCATGGCTGTCTAACCCAGAAACCGCGCCAAGATCCGGAACCGCGTCAATATGCGTCGCGGGAGGGTTTCAAGCCGCTTTCTGTGACACATCATGCGCTTGAGCCGCAAGTGTGTCGCTGGCGCCGGAGCGCGCCGGAATGGCCAAGGTCGCAATGAGGCCGGGATGAGCGTCGTCGAGCCGAAGCTCGCCGCCGTGCAGGGTTGCCACCGCCGATGCCAGGCTCAATCCAAGACCGGAACCGGGTTGGGTTCGGCTGGCCTCGAGGCGAACAAATCGCTCCACCGCATGCTTGCGATCGGCAACGGGAATTCCGGGGCCATGGTCGGTGACGCTGAGCAGAACCTTGTCGCCTTCTCGCCTCGCCTCGATCAGGATGTTGTCGTTGCCGGGATCGGCAGTCGCCGCATGCGCCGCGGCAACCGGGCTGCCGTATTTGATCGCGTTTTCGACCAGATTGGCCAACGCCTGGCTGATCAGTTCGCGGTTACCGCGCAGCAGGACCGACTCGGTCTTTACCTGCAGGCTCATGCCGCCGTCTTCGGCAAGCGGCTCGTAGAGCTCGTGAATTCCCCTGGCGACATCGGCGGCGTCAAAATCATCCATATTGCCGCGGGCCTGACCTGATTCGGCGCGTGCAATCATCAACAACGCATTGAAGGTCCGGATCAGGCCATCGGATTCCTCGATAGTTTGTTCCAGCGCGGTGCGGTATTCGATCTCGGTCCTCGATTTCGCCAACGCTTCCTCGGCGCGATTACGCAACCGTGTCAGCGGCGTCTTCAGGTCATGCGCGATATTGTCCGAGACCTCCTTCAGGCCCATCATCAACGCTTCGATACGCTCCAGCATCGCGTTGAGATTTTCCGCCAGACGGTCGAGTTCATCGCCGCTGCGACCAACCGGCAGCCGCCCGCTCAAGTCGCCCGCCATGATGCGCTGGGTGGTGCCGGTCATGGCGTCGATTCGCCGCAGCACGCGCCGTGCAACGAAAATGCCGCCACCAAGGCCGAGCACCACCACGATCAACACCGACCATTGCGCGGCTTTGGCGACGATGCCGATCAGTCGACGGCGCTCTTCCAGATCGCGCCCGATCAGGAGTCTGAAACCGCCGGACAATTCGGTGACCCGCACCAGCGCGAAATGATCTGCGGTATCCTGCTCATCGAGCCGCCGATAGGCGGTCTCCGACCATCCGGTCGTCGCCATCACGCCCGGCGCAAGCGAGCCGACATTGCCGGCGATCGCCTGACCGGCCGGAGTGGTGACGAGATAGAGATTGGCTCCAGGCCGCAACGCGCGGTTCTCGATGGTGAGAACCAGTCCGTGCAGGCTGCGGCGTCCGAAAATATCGCTGATCTCGCCGGTTTCGGCGTTCACCGTGGTCGTGATCTGTTCGGTGATGAGACGGCGCGTATTCCAGGCGAAATAGACCAGAAGCGACGCGGCGAACAGCGCAAAAATGAACAGGTAGACCAGCGTCAAACGGAACGCCGTGGTTCGGATCAGCTTACCGAATGCCGTCACGGATCAAGTCCCTCAAGCCGTTGAAATCGATGGCATCCGTTCGCCACTCGCCAGTTTAGCACCGGCCTACGGGTGCCTGAAGTGACAATGCGTTCATGAATGAGGGTATTAACCTTGATGTGCTCCATCCGACCACCTGACCGCCGCCACCTCGCGGCACCATGCATCCCCTCGCCGCCCCCTTTCGTCGAACGCGACGACGGCTGGTTTCAGATTGGCTGGCACGACGACGCGCCCGGTCCTTTTGAAACGCGAAGCTTCGCCGATGCAATTCGTCTTCGCGCCACCCGCCATTCCGACATTTGGGTGTGGCGATGATGGCGCCCGTCACGTCGGAAGAGTCCGACAACTATCACGCAGTGGTCGCTCGGCTTAACGACGGTTGGCGCGTCATCGTCTGCAGAGCCGGCATTCAATGGATCTTACAGCACCGTAGCGGACAGAGGCACGGGAGAGCGCGCTGGGAAGGTCGGAGCTATTGTCGGACCCAGCAGGCATTAATTCGCGTCTCCCGTGAGCACGCTGGCCCCGTCGACCCTGCCGCCGCTGCAATCCTGGCCGCGCCGCCGGAGCGAATCGACGCGCTGTCAGCCAACCCCACCGAAGCAGGAGTTCCAGCGTGACCGCCACCGTCTTTCCCTTCCCGATTATCCGTCGACACGGATTCATTCGGAAACAGGCCTCGCACGCTGCTCTGATGAATCCCGACGCCGGCGTCCGTTATTTGCAGCATCAGATCGACGTGCAAGCTGAGACCATGCGTCGTAAGGGCATCAATGAGGATCTAATCCAGCGCGAGCTTCGCTGCATGCGCCGCGCGCTTCAAGCCGAGTTCGCCGGCAATATCATGCAGCCCGAACGGTGAGCCGAATGCAACACCATCGCATGCTTTCCGAGAACAAGATGGCGAAGCTGTCTAAGACCAGGCTCAACAAGGCAAAGGCATTTCCAAAGGGCGTAGGCTACAACATCCCCGTTCCCAGGGATTTGTTGGCTAGTCCGGCCTGGCTGGCAATGTCGCATCAGTGCCGGAAATTCGTCGACGCACTGATGGTGGAGTGGGCAAACCACGGCGGCGTTGAAAACGGAAACCTCAAGGCGCCATACGATCAACTCCACTCCAGAGGAC
>Ga0207693_10004996_pt1 | contig 11126 bp, 6 predicted proteins | sample LARL81metaG_FD_184347 | JGI IMG/M metagenome (GOLD analysis project Ga0207693, IMG submission 184347) | Corn, switchgrass and miscanthus rhizosphere microbial communities from Kellogg Biological Station, Michigan, USA - LAR L8-1 metaG... | ecosystem: Host-associated > Plants > Roots >... | reverse complement strand
CCGGGCAGAGCTTTAAATTCGTCCTCGAGGCGCTGATTGAGGGCACCTATTGTTTGAAGGTTGTATCCGGCGCCGATGGGGTCGATGTGGATGACGTAGCGGTTTGCGGTGGTGATGCCAAAATTCTGTTTTTCGAGATTGCGCAAAGTTTGTGTCATCAGCCCAGCACCGACAAGCAGGACCAGTGAGAGCGCACCTTGGAGAACGATCAGCGTCTTTTGTGGAAGCAGAGAGCGATCGCCAGCGGAGCGATTTAAACCGCGCAAGGCGTCCGCGGGATCGGCGTGCGAAGAGATCCATGCGGGCACTATGCCGAAGGCAACTCCCGTGCCAAGGGAAAGCAAGAACGCGAAACCGAGCACGACCGGCGATGGAGTAGCGTTGATCGGCATTTGCGTAGCTTCGGGGAACGCGAGGCTGAGGATCATGCGCGCGCCGACATAGGCGATGCCGATGCCAATGATGCCTCCGGCTACCGACAGCAGAACGCTTTCCGTGAGGGCGCTGCCGATCAGAGCCGAGCGGTCGGCCCCGAGCGCGGTGCGAATGGAAGTTTCAGCGCGACGTGCGGTACCGCGGGCCAGAAGCAGATTGGCAATGTTGGCGCAGGCGACGAGCAGGACGAGCGCGGAGATCCAGGTGAGCAGGTGCAGACCATCCCCAGTTTCCTGCTGGAGATTCTGAATGCCTCCTCCGCCGGGCGTGAGCACGACGTGTTGCTTGGGGATTTCCTTGTCGTTGCCATTCAGGGTATAGGCGGGTTGAGTGGCGAGCCACTGGCGAAGACTGGCAGAGATCTTTGCTTCAAGGGCTTTCGGAGCGACTCCGGGCTTTAAACGGCCAAGAGCATAGAGCCAGTTCGATTCTGCGACTTTGAGAAGCGTCGTCTCGCCCTCAAGAACGGGCTCGGCGTTGAGGGGAATCCAGAAAGCGGGAGGATTGCTATTGATGCGGTCGCCGAAGAATCCGGGAGGAGCGATGCCGATAATCGTGACTGGATGGCTTTGGATGAAAAACGTTGAGCCGACGACATTGGGGTCAGCAGCGTGAGCCGACTGCCAGGCTGCATAGCTGATAACAGCGACTGGCGCTGCACCCGGAGCGTCGTCAGAGGCCTGGAACATGCGACCGGTGTAAGCTCCAATGCCGAACGTTGAGAAGTAATTGCCAGTGACGTATTCGGTGCGCTCGGCCTTGGCCGCGTTATTGCCGACGCGGACATTCATCATATTCTGGCCGGACTGGAATGCGGCGAGTTGTTCGAATTCAGGAGTGGTGTCCCGGAGGTGGCGATAGAGATCGTAGGAGAAGAGATCGAAGTCGCCGTTGTCGTTCAAGAAGCCGCCGTTTACACAGCAGTCATCGAGGTCGCCGATGCGATAGAGGGTGGCGGGGCTCGCGACCGGTAAGGACTTCAGAAGGATTGAGTGGACCAGGGTGAAGATCGCAGTATTTGCCCCGATTCCCAGCGAGATGGTGAGGATCACCGTGGCGGCGAAGCCGGGGGACTTGGCAAATTGGCGGAGGGCGAATTTGAGGTTAGACATGGTTGAAGTATGGACGGGTCTGAGGCAGAACGGGAAGCAGGCGTTCGCTTCGCCGCCACAGCCTTCGACTTCGCTCAGGGCAAGATACGGCGGTTGTGCCCACATGGTTCAAAATAAAAAGCTCTCGTTTTGGCGAGAGCTTTTCTGGGGGAGGGACTTTTGGGCGAGGCGCCCGTGGTCCCAAAAATCAACCTCAGGGGTTAAAGTCCCGAGGAAGTTACGGTTTTGACGCGGCCCCGAAGGGCCGCTCTTACACCGTTTCTTGCGACTGGGTTTATAAATCCCCACTTCTGCCGCAAAAAACGCGGCAGAAGTGGGGCACCCATGAAACTTTAGGGCTTACTTCGGTTGCTGTTGCTGATCGCCGGTCATCGCGGGCGCTCCGCTGTTGCTGGAGAGCTGCTCGAGGTCGTTCTTCAGCAGGCTGACTTCGACGCGGCCGCCGTTGATGCGCTTGGTGGTCTTCGAGGCATCGTCCGAGGCGGCAGGGGCGTTACCCATGCCGACGAGGTAGATGCGGTAGACCGGGATATCATGCGTCAGCACGAGGTAGCGAACGACAGACTCTGCCATCTTCTGCGAAGTCTGAATCGCAGCCTGGCCTTTGCCAGACGAGAATCCCTGAACTTCGATGATGTATCCGCGCTGACCCTTTAGATTGCCAGCCATTTGGTCAAGTGCATCCTTGGCGTTCTTGCTGAGGACGCTCTGGCCGGGGCGGAAGCGGATCTCGGTCTGGTTCGAGGCCTTGTACTGGTCGATGTTGGAGACGACGGTCTCAACGTTCTGAACGCGGCTGGTAACCTGCTGCGCGGACTGCTGAGCAGCGGTCGCCTTGTTGCCGGCGTCGATGGCGTGCTGATCGGCTTCGTTGGCCTTGTCAGACGCGAGCTTGATGCCAGCGGTCGCACGAGAATCGACGTCCTTGATCTGCTTGGTATTGCCAGCGGTCAGTTCATCGAGCTCGTTGACGCGATCACGGATCGGTTCGGTCTGGCGCTGCACATACTTCTTGCGGGCAAAGGGATTGATGCGTCCCCAGAAGCCTTCGCGAGAAGGAGCTGCCAGAGGGGCCTTGCCGGTAGCATTGCCGGTGCTGCTGGAATCAGCCGATGTCGACTGAGTCTGCGCTGCGGGCTGGGTCTGATCCTGGGAAGACGAGGTTGTCTGCGCAAGGGCCGGTACAGCAAGCACGGCAGCCAATGGCAGGGCGATCACGAGACGGTGGTTCATATATGACTTCCTCCAAGTTGGGCGCACATTTGAGTCCAGATCTGTGCTATCCCTGCACGCTTGAGCGTGCTTGAAATTGATTGCGTCCCTGAAACTTTAAAGAAAGCCAGCGGCTTCGCTGAGCTGGCCGGCGCTGACGCGACGCCTAGCCTTGGAACTCCGGACACCAGAATGCGTTGGCGCCGCACTCTGATAGTACAAGTCGGATGCCAAATCGACCGAGAAGGTTGAACCGGTAAATGATTGATAGATATGTACATTGTAGCGGCCGAGTGGAGGGAAGGCGAGGCTCCCGAGGTGAGAAGAGGGTAATTTTGGGAAAGCTGATATAAAAAGTGCGTGTAAAAGGAATGTTCGAGGACGGTGATCTCAGACCGACAGCTTTGTCGTAAAACACACGTTTTCTGGGGGACTTTTGGACGCTAATCAGAGGATCTTAGTGCGTACGTCGGTATTCTTGCCAGTTGTCGCGGCATTTGTGCTGCTTCTTCCTGGTTGGGCTAGTGTGGAGGAGGTGGCGATGCTGTCTTCGCACATTTCCACCGAACATATGCAGCAGTATTCCGATATGGCTGTCACGTGGATGCAGGAGTATCTGCGAGTCGATACGACCAACCCTCCGGGGAATGAGATGCGGGCAGTTGCGTTTTATAAAAAGATTCTGGATGAGGAGGGAATTGAGAATCGAGTCTTTGAGATTGCTCCGGGGCGCGGAGACTTGTGGGCGAGGATTCCGGCGAGGGAGGAGCATTCGACTTCTCAGCCAAGACCGATCGTTTTGCTGAATCACATGGATGTCGTGACTAGTGACGCCTCGCATTGGAAGGTAGCGCCGTTTAGTGGGGAGATTCGGGATGGGTACATCTGGGGGCGCGGGGCGCAGGACATGAAGGATGAGGGGCTGGCGCAGCTCGTCGTGATGGTGATGTTGAAGCGGGAGAAGATCGCGCTGAATCGCGACGTAATTTTTCTCGCTGTCGCCGACGAAGAGGCGAATGGGACTGGAACGGATTGGTTCATCAAGAATCAGAAGGATCTGCTCGAGAATGCGGAGTTCCTGATCAATGAGGGCGGCGAGAATGTAATTGAGGGTGGGAAGGTGAAGTATATCGGAGTCGATGTGGGAGAGAAGACGTCGTACTGGCTACACGTTGTAGCGCACGGACGTCCGGGACATGGATCGCGCCCAAATGCGGATTCGGCACCGAACCGGCTGGTGCGGGCGCTGGACCGAATTCTTGCGTACAAGACTCCGCTGCGTGTGTTGCCTGTCGTGGATGAGTTCCTGCGGGACATGGCGCCGCACGAATCTCCAGAGCGGGCGGTTTACTACCGCAATATCAAGAAGGCAATCGAGGACAAGAAGTTTCAGGAGCAGGTCGAGCGCGATGAGTCGCTGAACTTTCTGCTGCGCGACACGATTTCGCTGACGATGCTGGGTGGATCAGGACAGACGAATGTGATTCCTCCGGAAGCGTGGGCGAATCTGGATGTGCGGATTTTGCCGGGAGGAGATCCGAAGGGAGTGGGAGAGACTTTGAGGAAAGTCGTGAATGATCCGAATGTGACGATTGAGCCCCTGGAGACGGAATTTCGTGTGGCGAATTACTCCGGGACGGATAACTCTTTGTTCGCGGCCATTCGCCAGGTTTCGGGGAAGTATTTTCCGGGAACGCCTGTGGTGCCGCATATTACGAGCGGATATACGGAGAACCAGCGGTATCGTCCGCTGGGGATTATCGCGTATGGGTTTAATCCGTATACCGCGACTGAGGAAGAAGGCGCGACCGAGCACGGGAATGATGAGCGGATTCGTGTGGAGGAAGTGCGGAGAGGACCGGGGATTTTGTTTGACGTGGTGGCGCGGGTGGCTAGCGAGTAACTTCCTTTCCGCGGATTCACGCGGATTTTTCCGGGTGATCCCCCGAGCAGTCGCTGCACGCTACACGCAGATTCCTCTCCAACTTCTTTGGTTCGAAATGACAATTCGAGCCACACTACTTGTTCAACCAGCCTTCGAGTTCCATCCATTCGGCGAAGCGATCGATCCAATGATCGGTTGGAAGGTCGTGCTTGCGCATTCCGAAGCCGTGGCCGCCTTTTGCGTAGATGTGCAGTTCGGCGGATTTTTTGGCCGCGGTCCATTTCTCGTAAAGGCCAAGGCTGGTAGGCACGAGTCCAAGGTTATCGTCGGTCGCAGCCGCGATAAACATGGGCGGAGCGTCGTCTGGAACAGTGGCTTCTTTATATGCGTCGCCACCCGCATAAATCGCAGCGATAAAAGCCGGCCGGCCTTCCGCCGAGTAGTGGAACGCAACTCCGGTCGTGACCGATCCGCCGGCGGAAAATCCGATGATGCCGACGCGGTCGGGAGAAACTCCCCACTCTGAGGCGTGCTGCCGGACGTAGGTGACAGCCGCTAATCCATCGGCGATGGCGAGGGGAACGACGCTGCCGATTGTTTCGCGGAACTTCACCTTGTCGGCATAAAGCTTGGTGAATTCCTCGGTGGCGTCTTCACCGGTGTGCGCGATGCGATACTTCAGCACAAATGCAGTGACGCCTCTTGCTGCCATGTACTTGGCGACGTCAATGCCCTCGCTGGTGATTGAGAGCGCCATAAATCCACCACCGGGACAGACGATAAGAGCGGCACCGTTTTTCAATTCTGGCGCAGGCTTGAAGACCGTGAGCGTCGGCTTAGTCACATTGGTGACGACTTCGGTATTCCAAGGTTTCGAGAAATACTCTTTCTCTGGATAGTTCTGCGGCGTCGATCCCGGGGGCGTACCGGGGTGGAGAGGATCACATCCTGGGCTGTAGCGAGGGTGGCTAGCAGTACCACGGCGAAAAAAGATCGAGTCAGAAATGTCTTCATGGCCGCGTAGTTTAGCAGAGCGGGAGTGGACTTCTTTCCCGCGAACGAACGCGGATTTGCGGATTTAATTCAGGCCAACATCGCTACAATTGTGGCGCTGCATACGACAGCAGATTCCTCCATCGTCGCTTCGCGACTCGTCGGAATGACAAAGCTCTGGAAAGATTGAATTATCCGAAATGTTTTTCGTATTGCTCGTAGATGAAGTGGTCGGTCATGCCGGCGATGTAGTCGCAGATTACGCGGGGGAGGCCTTCTTCTCTTGCCTTCTCTTGATATTGGTGAGGTAGGGATTCGGGATGGGCTGTCCAATAGCTAAATAGCTCGGAGATGACCTGCTCGGCGTCATCTTTTTCGTCGGCCAGTGATGGGCTGAAATAGAGATTTTCGTAGAGAAAGTCTTTGTTCTGTTTGCGTTCGGCGTCTACGGCAGGGCTGAACGTGGCCAGACGCTGCGGGTGGAGGCGGACTTCTTCAACGCTCTGAACGCCTGCTTCAGTTACGCGTTTCTCCGTGTTGCGGATCAGATCGTCGACGAGACGATTGAGGACTCGTTTGAGCGTTTCGTTGAATTGAAGCTTTTCGGAAGCCTCGGGATAGAGTTGCTTTACCGGTCCGTAGAAACGCTCGAAGATCGGCACGCCTTCGCGAATTTCTTCCAATGATAAGAGATGAGATTCGTAGCCGTCGTCGAGGTCGGCGGTGTTGTAGGCGATCTCGTCGGCTAGGTCGATGAGTTGCGCTTCGAGTGGCGGGCGCTGGTCGAGGAGATACTCGGCGAGTTCCGGATGTTCGTTCGCATCGTAGTCGTGCGAGTGCTTGATGATGCCTTCGCGGACTTCGAAGGTGAGATTCAGTCCGCGGAAGGCGGCATAGCGCTGCTCGAAGTCTTCGACGATGCGCAGCGCGTGCAGGTTGTGGTCGAAAAAGAGTCCGTGCTCGTGCATGGCAGCGTTCAACGCCTTCTCTCCGGCGTGGCCGAAGGGCGGATGGCCGATATCGTGGACTAGGGCGAGGGCTTCGGCTAGGTCGGAGTTGAGGCCGAGTGCTCCGGCAATGGTGCGGGAGATCTGCGTGACTTCGAGTGTGTGGGTCAGGCGGTTGCGGAAGTGATCGGAGTAGCGGCGGGTGAAGACTTGAGTTTTGGCTTCGAGACGGCGGAAGGCACGGGCGTGGATGACTCGGTCGCGGTCGCGCTGGAAATCATTGCGGTAGGGATGCGGAGGTTCAGCGATGCGGCGTCCGCGGGAGCGAGTGACTTCGACCGCGTAGCTGGCCAGCATATTTGGAGTCTAACAAAGTCTTGTAGCAGTACCGAGTTGCGAGTACTGAGCACCGAGTCAAAATCAATTGATGATTGTTGTTTTTTGATTGTTGATTGAAAGGCGGCGTGGTCCGTTCTCATCATCGACGCAATTGACGGTCTTCAATCAACAATCAACAATTTGTTTATCGCAAGTGCAGGCGCATTTCGTTGCTTTCTTCAAAACCTAGCGACTCGTACAACGATTTTCCCTGGTCGCTGGCGTGGAGGGTCACACGAGCGAAGCCTTGTGCCTTGCACCAGGCGAGTATGGTTTCCATGAGCTGGCGGGCGATGCCGCGGCGGCGGTATTCCGGTTCGGTATAGATGTTGAGGATTGTCGCCCGGCGGCATACGGGTTCATAGGCATGCGCGGGCCAGGGACTGATTACGACTGCGCCTCCGGCGACAACTTTGGAATCGTCACATGCGAGCCACGAACGAAATGAGCCTTCGGGGATTGCCTTTTCCAAATAGTCAGTCGTCGCGCTTGTCATTGCAGAAAGAGATGTGTCGTCGGAATAGCCCATGTCTTCGCACATGCGGCGGCGATGGTGGACGATTACGGGGATGTCGGCGAAAGTGCCTGGGCGGATGAGGATAGATGACGATAAGGGCATGGAAGGAGTCTATCGCGAGTTTTCGGGGATAGAGCCTGGGCCGCGAGTTGCGATCAGTCCCTTAAATTCAACTAAATGCTGTTCACCACGGGGATCCAGAGTGACACAGGGAAAATCAAGAACGGCTGCTCTTTTGTGGATGCGGGCGATCTGAGAGTTCGGCTGCCTTTTGCGGGACAGCCGATGGCGGCTGTCCCAACATAAAAACAAAATCCATCGAAGAAACTTAGTGCTACTGTTTGGATTCTTCTTTGGCTAGTTTGACTTTCGCGGCGTCCAGCTTTTGTTGGACTTTGGCGAAGGCGTCCTGATCCTGCTCCGCAGGAACCGTTTTATTCCATTCCTGGACGGCGCGGTCCCAGTGCGCGGCGGCGAGTTTCAGGCGGCCGGTTTTCTGGTAGAGATCGCCTAAGTGCTCCTGCACCGTTGGGTCGGAACTCATGTGAACCGCGGCCTTATTCAGGGTTTCTTCGGCGAGATCGTACTTGCCCAGCTTGAAATAAACCCATCCTAGAGAGTCAAGATAAGCACCATTGCTCGGTTCGAGAGACAAAGCTTGCTTGATATAGCCGAGTGATTCTTCGAGTTTTACGCCGCGATCGGCATTCATGTAGCCGAGATAGTTGAGCGTAGCGGCAGCCTGAGGATCGGTCGGCGGAGTCGTAGCGAGAACCTTGCGGAACTCGGTTTCGGCCTGATCATAGAACTTCTGGCGCTGGTAGAGATCTCCTCGCAGGAAGTTTACATAGGCTTTATCGTCGCCCTTGGTGGAGAGTTGCTCGGCTTTAGAGAGTGCTTCTTCAGCATCTTTCCAGCGCTTCGCGCGGGTATAGATGATGCCGAGGCGGACGTAAATATCGCGGTCCTCAGGGGTGCCTTTCAACAGAGAGCGAACATCGGTGACAGCTTTGTCGAAATCGCCCATATCCGCGAGTTGCGCGTCTAGCACCATGCGCAGGTCGCGGTCGTTGGGCATCTTCTGAGCTGCTTCCTTGGCAGTGGCCGTGGCTTGCGCCCAATCCTTTTGTTCGCGGTAGGTGTCGATGATTTCCTGGTATCCGCTGCGGGCGTTATCGTCGCCGAGTGTCAGCATCTTCCGGAATGTGTCGACCGCCGCGGTGTAGTTTTCCTGCTCGCGGTAAATCATCCCGAGACGCTCGATGAAAATGGCGCGATTGTTGCGATCGGCCTGACTGCCGCTGGCTTCGCTCTTTTCGGTCTTCTTCAACAAATCCAGCAGGATTCGTGCGGCATCGTCATATCGCCCTTGCGCCTGATAGACCGCAGCGATGCTATAGGGAACATCCATGGTGTCGGGAACCAGAGTGTCGGCCCGCTTCAGGTTCTCGAGAGCGAGATCGTACTTGCCCTGGCGACGATAGATCTCGGCCATGCGGACGTAGGTCTGTGCGTCTTCGGGGTTCGAATCGGCGATGACCTTGTACTGCTCGAGGGCAGCGTCAAGCTGGCCGTCGTTCAATTCGTTTTCTGCGAGGCCGCGGATCGCGTCGAGGTTATCGCGATCCAGAACGATTGCATGTTTGTAGGCGTCGATCGCGTTTTTGTAGTCCTTGCGCTGTTCGTAGGCGGCACCGAGGGCGGCGTAAAGCTTGGCGGAACGCGCGGAATCGGGAATCGAACTGAGGACCTTAAGCGCGTGAGATGTGTCGCCTTCATCGGTGTAAAGCATGGCCAGAGTGGTCACGGCTTCTTCGGAGGAGGGATCGATCTTGATCGCTGTTTTGAGTTCGCTTTCGGCCTTGCTTAGCTCGTTTGCCAGACGGTATAGGCGGCCGAGCAAAAGATGATCATCCACGCTCTGCGGGTCTAGTTGCGTGATCTGCTGATACTGCTCAATCGCCAGCTTAAGAATGTTGTCGGAACCGTTGCCGCCGGGCATATCACCTAGGGAACGGAGGTAGATGCGGCCGAGCAAGCGATGAGCTTCAAGGTTCTTGGGATCGCGCTTGATGATGTCCTGAGCTTCCTTTACTGCATCCGCGATGCGCCCGGTCTTGACATAGAGCTCCGCGAGGGCCGAGGTCAAAAATTCCGAGGACGGATCAGATTCAATCGCGAGACGGTATTCTTCGGTCGCCTTTACGGCCAGATCGCTACGGCCGTAGGCGGTGACCATCTCTTCATACATGTGCGCGAGCGTGTAGTGGTAATAAGCGGCAGCTTTGTCGACCTTGCGCGGCGAGGGCTGGGACGAGCTGTCAGGCTGTTTATTGTCCTGGGCGGCTGGTGCTTGGCTGGTTTGAGCGGCGACAGCTGCGCTGACGGCTCCTATCATCAACAAAACGCGAAGAATTGGATTCATTCTTGACCTGATTGCGCTCGCAGCGCTCTTCCGATTACCTCAGCTCATTGGATGCAAAGCCGACGCGGGAAAGGTGCTTCTATTCTACCGCGATGCAGGGTTAGGACGGCAAAAATCGGTCGAGACCGGAAGGACAGGGACTGCCGGGGAATTGTTGATTGCGTGATTGTTGATTGTCGATTGAAAACTCGACGTCTGGCATGACGGTTAATGGCTTACTCCGGCAATCTGCCGATGCTTACCTTGTTTCAAAACTTTACAGTTTTGTGGACTGGGCAGGTGCAAGGGCGAGACGGCCTCGCGGCAGCCGGCGGGACGCTGGCGCTACAAATCAGTGGCGGAAGTGGCGGATTCCGGTGAATAGCATTGCAAGACCTAAGCGGTCGGCGGCTTCTATGACCTCGGGGTCGCGAGTAGAACCGCCGGGTTGGATGATGGCGGTGGCGCCGGCCTTTGCGATCTCCTCAACGCCGTCGGGAAAGGGAAAGAACGCGTCGGATGCTGCCACCGTTCCTTTCAGTGGAAGTTGGGCTTTCATGGCGCCGATCTTGGCGGAGTCGACGCGAGACATCTGCCCGGCCCCTACGCCGACGGTTTGTCCGTCGCGAGCGTACACGATGGCATTCGATTTCACGTGCTTGCAGACTTTCCAGGCAAAAAGCAGTGCGCGTGTTTCTTCCGGAGTTGGAGGGCGCTTGCTTACAACCGTCAAGTCCGAATCCTGCAAGGCCCGCGAGTCGGCATCCTGCACGAGCAGACCTCCAGAAACTTTCTTCAGGATCCATTTCTGATCGGCAGGTTCAACTTCCACGAGGCGAAGATTCTTCTTTGAGGCGAACTTGTCTTTGGCAGCTTGATCAAAGCCGGGCGCGGCGATGACTTCGAGAAAGAGCTTGTGCATTTCTTCCGCGGCCGCCAGATCGATGGGTCGATTGACTCCGATCACGCCACCGAAAGCCGAGACCGGGTCGCATTCGAGCGCGCGCTTGTAGGCTTCCGCGAGGGTCTTGCCGGTTGCCGTTCCACACGGATTTGTGTGTTTGATAATTGCGACCACGGGTTCATCAAATTCCTGGGCGAGGTCCCATGCAGCCTGGAGGTCGACGATGTTGTTGTAGGAAAGCTCTTTTCCCTGGAGTTGTCGAGCATTGGCGACACCTTTGCCGGAGCCGTCGGAATACATAGCGGCCTTCTGGTGCGGATTTTCACCGTAGCGAAGATC
>Ga0207693_10004992_pt1 | contig 11129 bp, 16 predicted proteins | sample LARL81metaG_FD_184347 | JGI IMG/M metagenome (GOLD analysis project Ga0207693, IMG submission 184347) | Corn, switchgrass and miscanthus rhizosphere microbial communities from Kellogg Biological Station, Michigan, USA - LAR L8-1 metaG... | ecosystem: Host-associated > Plants > Roots >... | reverse complement strand
CGCCGTCCAAGCCCTGCTGCTGCACGCGGTCCTGAGGGTCCCGCCGGACATGTTGTGGCAGACCATCATTGGGCTGAACCGCGAGGCCCCGCGGCTGACCTGCTGCGCCTGAACGCGCAGCCGATGCTTGGTCAACCGCTGCTGCAGACAGTGCTATCCGACCTGCAAAAGATCATTCCGAGCTACCAATACTGGCCTGTGCTCGACCCGCGGCCCAGCGCGCAGCCGATACCAAGCCAGTTCGCCGACGGAGGGAACCTGGAGAACACCGGTATCGCTGCACTGCTCGCGTATTCGGACATCGACAGCATCATCGCCTTTATCAACCCAATGACGGTGATGCAGCCCGGCCCGTACGGGGTCGCCGACGGGCAAGGTGGGTTCATTCCTGGAACCACGCTCATTGTCGACACCTGCATCCCGCCGCTGTTCGGCTATCAGCCATATGAGTCGGGCGGCTTGGGCGAGAGCGTGGGCTACGCTCGCTACGGCCAGGGTTCGTCCAACAAGTATCCGATGTATGCCAACAACCAGGTCTTCGAGGCCGCCGCCTTTCCGGCCCTGCTGCAAGGACTTTGGGCGGCGAGTGGCAGCGGGAGTTACGCGCGCCCTGCCATCTTCACGCAGCGGCTTGCAGTACGACCAAACACGTGGTTCGGCGTGACATCTGCGCGCGAGGTAACCGTAGTCTGGTGCTATCTTAGCTTCGTCGCCGAATGGGAGGCGCTGTTCGCCAACAACCCGCCGGTCCGGGCGATCATCGAATTGGAGCGGTCGACCAATAGCTTTCCGAACTACAGCACTCTCAATACGAATCTGAGCGCCACGCAGATCAACCTGCTCGCCAACCTGACGGCTTGGAGCGTGAACGAGGCGGAGAGGGCGACCGGCGTATTCTCATCTCTGTTCAAGACGGCAGACTGATCCGCAATTCTCGCGCCAGGTCGCTGCCTTGGCCAGGACGACAGCCCGAGCCGGCCGGCCGAAGGTGCCGCCTGGGGCGAGCCGTCGGCTATCAGCAGTTGATGAGCTCCCACACACGCGAAGGCGACATCGGCAGTGACCTCGGCTGCACGCCGAGAGCCGATGCGATTGCATTGGCAATGACGCCTCCGACCGGGACGATTCCTCCCTCGCCCGCTCCTTTGGCGCCCAGCGGATTGTTGGACGAGGGATATTCCTCTTGATCGTAGACGCGAATGTTGGGGTAGTCGCTCGCGGTTGGCAGCAGATAGTCAGCGAACGATCCCGTCAGAAGCTGGCCTTCCTGGTCATAGACGAGATGTTCCAGGAAGGTGCTGCCGAGTCCTTGCACGATGGCGCCGACGATCTGCCCCTTCAGTGTCATGGGATTGACGATGCGTCCGACGTCTCCCACAGCGACGTAATCGAGCACCTCCACGCGGCCCGTTCCAGGATCGACGGAAACATGCGCGGCGTGCGCCCCATAGCCATAGGTACGCCGCGTGCTGGAAAACGTGCCGGCGGCTTGTAGATGTTCCGGCGCGAGGTCCGGCCACCTGACTGCGTTGCCGTCAGGCGAGATCGCCAGCCCGGGTTCAAGGACGATGTCCTCTGCTGCACAATTCAGACACAAGGCCGCCGCAGTGCGGATGGTTTCCTTCAGCTTCTCCGCCGTGGCGATGATCGCGGAGCCGCCCATGACTGTCGAGCGCGAAGCAAACGAGCCAAAACCCTCCTGCACATAGGTTGTCGACCCATGGAAGATTCGTATCTGTTCCATCGGCATTTCCAGCGCGTCTGCGGCGATCTGCGCACAAACGGTTTCCAATCCCTGTCCAACAATCGCAGAGCCAACATAGACGGAGACTGAGCCGTCACCTTCGACCACCATGCGCGCGTTCTCCCGCGGCCCAACGGCGCCACCCTCGATGAAGCACCCGATACCGATACCGTGATACCTGCCGTCGATCAGCCTCCCGTTGAGTTTGACCTTCCCTGACCAGTCGAACTCTGCGAGACAGCGATCGAGCGTCTGCAGATAATCGCCACAGTCGAGCTCCTCTTGTTGCGGGACCGGCGTGAGAACAGGCAATTTGGACGGCAACTCATCCTTGGTCAGAAGGTTGTGGCGGCGGAAGACCACGGGGTCGATACCTAGGTCTTTGGCAGCTATGTCGAACAAGCGCTCGCGAAAGAAGTCACCCTCGAACCGACCAGGCCCCCGGTAGGTACCGGTGGGGGTCTTGTTTGTCACCAGCATCGTCGATTCGATGTAGATGTTGGGAATGCGATAGGGTCCAGAGAGGCATAGGGCAACGTTACGTGGAGCAATGGTGGCATTTGCGCGGATGTAGGCGCCGATGTTGCCGTTGATCTGCCCACGAATGGCAAGAATGGTGCCATCGCGTTTGCAGAGCAGTTCGAGGTCGCAGTCGAATTCCCGCGCATGGTTGCAGGCAAGCAGATGCTCGCGACGATCTTCGATCCACTTCACCGGACGATTGACGTGGCGGGCAGCGAACGGGATCAGGAAATCTTCCGGGTAGAACTCACCACGCATGCCAAAGCCCCCACCGACATCGCCTTCGATCAGATCGATGGAGGATTCGGGCAGACCGATCTGCCGCGCCAATATCCCGCGCGAGGCAAACGGAACCTTGGCGGCGCCGTAGACGGTCAGGTGTTGGGTCTTGTCGTCCCACACACCGATGAGGCCGCGCGTTTCCATGGTCGTTGCGGTGTGCCGCTGGGTATCGAAGCGCTCTCGGCAGACGCGGAACTCGTCAGTCGTTGCGGCAACGAAGGCGGAGGCGGCGTCACCGAGCACGGCCGTGTAGGTTGCGGCCAGGTTTGTGCCCATCTCCTCGAACAGCAGTGACCGGTTGGCGGCGGCTGTCCGCGTGTCGACGCAAGGCGGCAGAGCCTCGATCTCCAGGGTGATCAGCTCAAGCGCATCCTCGGCAATCGCCGCTGATTCAGCGATCACGACGGCGATGGGTTCACCGACGTAGCGCACCTTGCCGGTCGCGATCACTGGCTGTTCGTAGGGTATTAGACCGGCCATTGGCGCGAGACGCAGCGGGATGGTCGGAACCGGGTTACCGACCTCGGCCGCGGTGACGACCGTGACGACACCCGCGAGCGCCGTCGCTGCCGTCGTGTCCACGCGCAGGAGCCGGCCATGCGGGACAGAGCTGCGTAGAATCGTCGCATGCAGCATGCCATCGAAGTGCAGGTCATCAACGAACTGGCCTCGGCCGCGCAGCAGACGCAAATCCTCAACGCGTTCAATCGGCTGACCGACATAGGCGTTGACCGATTTCATGGCGCGGCACTCCCCGCCTGATTCTGATAGGCAGCACGCGCGTCTGCGATTGCCTCGACGATGGGGATGTAGCCGGTGCAGCGACAGATATTGCCAGAAATCACATCGCGGATGCGATCCTCGGAGGCATTGGGTTCCTCGGTCAGCAGCGCATGCGCAGTGATCAGGATTCCAGGCGTGCAGAAGCCGCACTGCAGCGCGAAGTGCTTGCGGAACGCGGCTTGTAGTGGGGTCAGAGCATTATCGTTCGAAATCCCTTCGATCGTCACGATGGTCGCATCCTGCATCTGGACCGCCAGGATCAGGCAGGACCGCACCGCAACGCCATCGACCATCACAGTGCACGCACCGCAGACGCCATGGGCGCAGCCGACATGGGTGCCGGTGAGGCGCAGATCGTACCGCAGGCAATCAGCCAGCGTGGTGCGTGGTTCTACCTGCACCTCGACCTGCCCGCCATTGACCGCGAATGCAACGTTCATTGCAAATCCTCAGTGTTCAATGCAGGCGCTAGCCAGAGCCCGTTCCACAAGGGTGGCGAGCAGAGCACGTCGGTAACGGCTTGTGCCATGAATGTCGTTGGGTGGATCGACGACCTTCGCTGCGATCTCTGCGGTTGCGGTTATGGCGTCCGCATCGACAACGTGGCCGTCCAGGATCGCTTCTGCCGCGGCCAAACGCTTGGGTCGATCACTGACACCGATCACGCCAATATGGGTGTTCGTCGCACGGCCCGAAGAGTCGAGGTCATAGAAAGCCGCAACTCCAGCAAGCGCGAAGTCACCGCGACGGCGGGCGAATTCTTGAAAGCCCCACCGCCGCGTTGGCGGCCAGGGTGGAAGGTGGACTTGCGTGATCAGTTCGTCCGGCGCCAATGCGGTGGTGAGTGGGCCGAGGAAAAATGATGCGGCCGGGACCAACCGGCTCCCGGACGGGCCGACAAGTATCAGTTCACCATCGCAGGCGACGGCGATGCCGGGCATTTCGGCGGCGGGGTCCGCATGTGCCAGGCTGCCACCGACAGTGCCGCGCTTGCGGATCGAGTAATGCGCCACGTGGTTGATGGCAGCGGCAAGCAGCGGGTGCGCAGCCGCCAGCTCTGCATCCGCTTCGATATCGCTCCAGCACACCCTTGCGCCAAGGTGAATGCCGGCATCGTTGATCTCAATCTTATCGAGGCCCGCGATGCGACCTATATCGACCAGCATACTCGGTGCGGCCAGGCGAAACGCCAAAATGGGCACCAGGCTCTGGCCGCCGGCCAGCAACTTGGCCGCGCCGTTGCCTGCAGCAAGCAGTGCCACCGCTTCTTCGAGAGTTGCCGGGCTCGCATAATCGAATTTGGGAAGCTTCATCGCGATGCCCCGGCGCTATTGCTCGTCCCGTTTGTCAGTAGCGGTGATCTTGCCAGCTAACCGGTCGAACTTTACCGCCATAATGAAATCGTTCTCATGCAGACCTCTGATCTTCTTGGTGCGTAGCGAGACCGTGGCATAGCCCCATCCAAAACTGATATCAGGATGATGGAATTCTGTTTCGGCAAGTTCACCGGCGGCGCGCACAAAGGCGAAGGCATCGGTGAAGTTCCTGAATCGGTAGGTGCGTTCGATCCGCCTCGCCTCGTCCTGCAACAGCCATTCGGGTGCCTGCACGCGATACGCTTCCGCCTCCTCGGTGGTCAGCGGCGGTGTGCCGCCGCGGCATGGCGTGCAAGTCTTTTCAGCCAGTACGCTCGTCATCCTAAATTCCTCCTTCAACCGTCCGGGGCGTATTCAGGCGGCGGAAACACTGGGCACCACAGGGCCCGCTGAGCGGTTCTATCACGACGCTGGGCTCTAGCCTCATTGGGGGCGACAATGCCACGTTTACCGTTTTTCGGGCAGGCCCACTACTGCGCCGATGCTCCACTCGCAGTCGACAGGAGGATACGAATGAGCGAACGACAGATCGGCGGCATCATCAACGGCGCCACTGGCCGCATGGGCACCACCCAGCACATAGCCAATCTGCTTGCGATCGCCGCCGAGGGTGGGTTGGCGTTGCGCAACGGCGATCGGTTGATTCCAGACCTGCTGATGGTGGGGCGCGATGCAGGGCGGTTGAAGGCACTCTCGGCTGCCAACGGCAACGAGCGATGGACCACAAATCTCGATGAGGCGTTGGCCGGTCCCGACGCGATCTTCATGGACCGTGCCGCGACCGGGGACAGGCCGGCGCGAGTACGCCAGCCGATCGCAGCAGGCAAGCACATCCATATCGAAAAGCCGACCGCGCCCACGGTGGAGCAATGTCGTTGGCGCGCGGCGCATGCAGCTGGCGTGAAACACGGCGTGATGCAGGACAAGTTGTTCCTGCCCGGATTCGCCAAGCTGCTGTTCGTCAGGAACGCAGGATACTTCGGGCGCATCCTGTCGATCCGTATCGATGCGGGGTCCTAGATATTCGACGGGAAGACCCAGGAATACCAGCGGCCGAGCTGGAACTATAAGCGCGCAGAGGGCGGCGGGATTGCACTCGATATGATGGCGCATTGGCGTTACATGATCGACAGGCTTGCAGCACCCGTGACGGGCGTGTGCGCCATGATGGCGACGGCGATACCCGACTGCGTGGACGAGCACGGGCGCACCAACACCGTGGATGTCGAGGACACGTCACACGCGCTGTTGCAACTCGAGGGAGGAGCGGTGGGCGTCATCACCAACAGCTGGGCGACGCGGATCCGACGCGACGACACGGTGGTGCAGATGGATGGCACGCTCGGTTCGGCGGTGGCGGGTCGCTTCCGCTGCTTTACCCAGCCGGCGGTGAACACGCCGGAGGCGTTCTTCGGTGGGGGGCGACCGACGGGGATGGATTTTGCCGCCCAGTGGCAGGAGGTTCCGGACACGCTACCGACCGCCAATCCCTTCCGGCAGTGTTGGGAGGCGTTCCTGCGCCATGTCTCCGAGGACGCGCCCTACGGCGCCAATCTTGTGGAAGGGGCGAAGGCCGTGCAGCTTGCCGATCTGGCCTATCGCAGTGTCGCTGAGGGAAGGTGGATGACAGTGCCGGAGCTCAGGCTGTAAGGCCGGGATTTCGACGGTTACCCGCGCAACACTCACCACTGAAGAGGCTGCACATGTATGACCGGACCGTCGCCATTCCGACACAAGCCGGGCAGATGGAGACATTCATCACCCATCCCGAAGAGGGTGGGCCGTTTCCCGCCGTCGTCATCTACATGGACTTCTGGGGTGTGCGCGAGGAGCTCTTTGACATCGCGCGCAGAGTCGGCACGGTTGGTTATTACTGCATGGTGCCCGACCTGTACTATCGCCAGGGCCGGGTACGCCACGAGTGGCGCAACGAAAAGAACCAGATGATTTCGATGCACAATCTCGATCCGGAGCGCCAGCGCGAGGCCATGGTTCCGCTCGAAAAGCTGTCGAATGCGATGGTCATTGAAGATACCGGTGGCCTGATCGAATTCATGGATCGCGGCGAGCCAGTGCGTCCCGGCGGCATTGGCTCAATGGGCTATTGCATGGGCGGGCGACACGTCCTGTGTATCGCCGGCGCGTACCCGGATCGGTTCGTCGCCGGTGCCAGCCTGCATGGCACGGCGCTTATTTCCGATCGCGACGATTCCCCGCATCGGCTCGCGCACCGGTTTCGCGGCGAGCTCTATTGCGGCTTTGCGGAACACGATCCTCACGCGCCGCCGACAATGATCAAGGAACTCGGCGACCTTCTGAACCGCTGCCCGGTCGCGTATCGGCACGAATTCCACCCTGGTGCGGAGCATGGCTATGCGCTGCCCAACCGCGACATCCATGACAAACGAGCGGCGAACCGAGACTGGGAGCTGGTCTTCGCCATGTTCCGCCGACAGCTACCACTGGACTGATGCGTGACCGACGGCTGTGTACGGCCGTCGCAGATAGATGGGGAGGGAAAATGACGCTGAGAACGGGACGACGCGGATTGCTCGCGGGCAGTGCCGCGACGGCGCTAGTCGTGAACCTTCCGTTGCCGGCGATCGGCCAGCAGAAGCCAGTCAGGATCGGGCTGTTGACTGTCAAGACCGGTCCGCTGGCGCAAGGCGGTATCCAGATGGAACAGGGGATTTCGCTGTTTCTCAAGCATCGCGGCAACAAGGTTGCTGGGCGCACGGCCGAACTAATCATTGCCGATACCGGCGGCAACCCGGCAGGCGCCAAGACGAAGGCGCAGGAACTGATCGAGCGCGACCAGGTAGATTTCATCGTCGGCCCACTCGCCGCCTTCGAACTGTTGGCCATCAGCGACTATGCGGCTCAGCGCAAGTGCCCGATCCTGAGCCTGGCCGCCGCTGAGGACATGACCCAGCGCAAGCCCAATCCGTACTTCGTGCGCACCTCGGCGACGTCGGCGCAGCCGATGCACCCGCTCGCCGACTACGCCCGCAAGGAACTGAAATACGAGACCGTGATCACGGTCGCCAACGATTTCGCCTACGGCTACGAGGAGATGGGCGGATTCCAGCGGGTGTTCGAGGACGGGGGTGGTCGGGTGAAGGCGAAGCTCTGGCCGCCGCTCGTGACGCCGGACTATACGCCTTTCCTGGTGCAGATGAGCGGGGCTGACGCCGTTGTATCGGGCCTGGGCGGCTCGAACCCGATCAAGTTCATGCGGCAGTACAAGGATCAGGGGATTACCCTGCCGGTGCTCGGCGGCGGTGTGGCGATGGATGACGGCTTGCTGAAGAGCTTCGGCGACGAGGCGATCGGGGTCATCTCGTGCTCGGCCTATACCGCCGATCTCGACACGCCGAGCAACCAGCGCTTTGTTGCCGATAGCATCCGCGACTATGGCGGGATTCCGGGCTCCTATGCCGCGGGTCTCTATACCAACGGACAGGTGGCCGAAGCGGCGCTTGAACAGACCGGCGGGCGGACCGACGACAAGGAGGCGCTGATCAAGGCGATGCGCGCGGTCTCGCTGACCGACACCCCGCGCGGACCGTTTCATTTCGACAGTTACGGCAATGTGGTCGGCGACTTCTTCATCCGCCGCTGCGAGAAGAAGGATGGAAAGCTTGTCAACACGACGATCAAAACCTACCGGGACGTCAGCCAGTTCTGGTCTTACGACGAGAAATGGTTTCTTTCGCAACCAGTCTATTCCCGTGATTATCCACCGCTGAGGACCTGAGACCGCCCCGTCCTCCCAGCCCAGCACACTGCTGTATGAACATTCCGGTCGACGAGACGATCTGGCTCGTGGCGGCGGCCGGCACGGCATGTTCAAGATTGCAGTCGCGATGATCACCGGCACCATTGCCACAAGACTGTTGCCTGGTGGAGACGATTGGCTAGCCCACGCTGCCTAGCCGTCTACGATCAGGGTCTACGGTGTCCTGATGTCGGCGGGCCGCTATTTGGTTTGCCCCAATGCGCACCAGAGGTGGTTGACTGTGCAGTCGCGCAGGCAATCGGGGAAGGAACATTCAGCTCGATATTTGCGCTGTCCGTTCTTGCCCTTCGTACGGGTCGATGCCCTATTCCTCTGGCTCCGTCGTGAACAGCAACGGATAGCCCATTTTTCGGCCGGCCTCCGTTCCGTTCATTGCCTTGCACTCGGCAACGTCTCTTGTGTAGACGGCAACAACACACATCCCACGTCTGTGCGCGGTCATCATCACGCGATTGGCCTGACTCTCGCTGATACGGAACTCGGCCTTCAGGACCATCACAACAAGCTCGCGAGGGGTGTAGCCGCAATCAGTTCCTGTTCAGCGTGGCGAGTTGCTCATATCCATCGGCCACAGAGGCGCGCAGCTTCTCGCCGAACTGTCGGCCCAGCCTTTGGGCAGCAGCGCTGGCCTCGCCAGGAGTGCGGGTCGTCGCGTCGGCCACGCCGCAGATCGCGCGAGCGGTCGCCGCCAACAAGATCGACAGCGTGGTATCAGAGTTGACCCTGCTGCTGCCGTCTGGGCTGTACAAGAGGGTCGTGATCTCAGCGTCCAGCCGATGAAACTCCTGATGGTTGACCGCCATGGCTACCCCTCCTCGTTGTCGGTGATTGCAGTTCTCCGTGCGCTGGCGCGCAGTCAGTGCTCACCTTGGATCACCTCGTTGGCGAACCACCACGCGATATCCTGCATCACGTACATCGCGGTCTGCTGCGATGTCTGGCCCCTCACACGCTGTTGAAGTTCTGGCGCCGCGAGCGATTGACCGACCGCAGGATTTGGCGGCGATCTGGCGCCGACCTGAGCAGTTCGATCGCGCCCTGGATATCCGCCAACGGCGCGACGATCTGCGCGTCGCGATAAGCGATCGCGACGCTGCCGCCGGCATTGGCCCGCATCACTTCTCGACCCCTTCGGATTGAGCGGCCCAGATCGCACCGTGCCATCATCCTTCATCCCCAATCCAGGCCCATCGTCGGCCTCCGACACCACGGCACCGCCCCGACCTCCGGCTCATGGTTGGGGATCTGCTCCGATGTGGTCAGGCCGTTGCGCCACTCCTCAAGCACACTACGGGCGTCCGCGGCGAAGCGGGAACCCGATACCGCGATCTTGACCAGCAGATCGACCACATGCCCATGCGGGATGAAGCTCTGGTGGAACGCTGCGCTAGATGGCAGAGCGGCGATCTCCCACTGTAGCTCGATTGCGTGCTCTTGCCGCTCCGGCATCGGTGTGTCAGTCATCACCCGTCAGCGTCGCGATGCACCACCTCGCTGCCCGGTCGGCGGAAATGAATTCGTCGCCGCGCGTGAAGCCTATCAGCTTGGTCATGACTTTAACCGCGCGCAGCCGCTCCGCGTATGATGGTGGTGATTCCATCTGCCGCCACATTTTGATGTCCTTATCCGGCATAGTAATTACCGAACTCCTCTGACGAACCACAGGGTTCGATCAACTTGCCTTCGTCGTCGTACCGTTCGGTCTCGCGACCGTCATTATCGAAGACTGAGGTGTGCACGCGCTCAACCTCCACATCATCCACGATCACGCCTTCCACCTGCTTGACCAGCGCGCCCTTCGGCTCTGACTGATCGACGTAGCAATGCGACCGCAGCGGCGCTTGGCACGCTGTCTTGAGATCGGGCGCCTCGATATAGACCCGGACCCAGTAGCCGAACTTGTAATGCGGCATTCGCACCTCCGTTGCTGCTATGGAGGCAGAGATAGGCGGACGGGTTGGCCAGTGCCAAGGGGATCAACACAAATATTTTGGCCACGAACTTATACAAAAACTCGCAGCGCACTGGTGCCTCTAAGTTGGGCATTACCCATGGAGTCTTTCGTGGCGCCGGCGAGTTCGACCCGCTAAAAGCCATGTCATCTGCGCAGGGTGGGCTTCAGCGACATGCTGTCCGAGAGCGCAGAGATTCCCAGCGCGTTGATCCGACGCGGAGTGCTGTGATTCTGTTCGCTCGAAGCAGCGAACGAGGATCACATGCGGCCGAACGAACACCGCCTGACGATGCCCCTCTGCGCGGGGTCTTCGGCGTCAAGGTCTTCCTCGCCACACCACTGCGGCGATGCAAGGGCGGCCAGCGGTCGCCGATGTCGCAGCCCTGCTAGGCAACCCGTATGACCGGCCACACCCTGGCGGCGGTTATTCACGCCATCGAGCAGCAGATCGGCGCGTCGCTGACACCTGTCATCGCCGACCAAGGATACCGGGGACACAATGCACCGTCAGGACCGCGCCGCAGCGTCTACATCTCGGGCCAGAAGCGCGGCGTCACCGCTGTGATCCGGCGCGACCCGCGACGACGCGCCCCCGTCGAGCAACTTCGCTTGGCTGGCAGCTCTGTCTAATGAGGATCACCGCGCCGCGAAGGCGAAGCTTCGATGCTT
>Ga0207693_10004991_pt1 | contig 11131 bp, 7 predicted proteins | sample LARL81metaG_FD_184347 | JGI IMG/M metagenome (GOLD analysis project Ga0207693, IMG submission 184347) | Corn, switchgrass and miscanthus rhizosphere microbial communities from Kellogg Biological Station, Michigan, USA - LAR L8-1 metaG... | ecosystem: Host-associated > Plants > Roots >... | reverse complement strand
CGCTCTTGAGAAAAGCCCTCTCCCCGTAGAAGAATCTGAAGGCTGCGGTCTTTGCGCAAGATCACCTGAAATTGAGCGACTTCTTTTATTTCTTTGAAGAAATGATTCCAATAAATGTTGTTGATCTTCCGCCCCCCCGGCAGGTCAAGCAGTCCGCTGACCCGGCCATGCAATGTGTCGATGGCTGCCACGCCGGACTCGTTCGCATCGCCGGCGCGAAACATACCCAGGTCTTCCACATCGTAACGAAGGAAGGGAGTTCCTCGGCAAACGGTACTCGTCCAGACGAGGCGGCCAACTTCTCCCGCTGCAGCCGGGCGGCCACGATCGTTCAGGATCTCCAGAAAAAGCCATGGGCGCAATACACTCAGTGGACCACCTTCGCTGAATTGACACGCCATCACCGAAAGCTCACGTCCGCCATAGCGGTTGAAAAGCGGTACCCCGAAGGCCTGCCGAAAGAGTTCACACTGCTCGGGAAACAGCATTTCGCCACCGTTCCAGGCCGTGCGAACCACGCCAGGACGAATCTGTCTTTTGGTTTCGAGTACTCGTCGCGCGACAAATTCCAGCATGGACGTGAAGCCATAAATGGCAATCGGTCCGCGACCGATATGCGCCCACACGCGTTCGACCGTCTTGTCAGAAAGTTCGTAACCGTCCACCAGAAACTGGTTCCGGAGCCAACCATGCACGCGATTGCGCAAGGTCGTTTCTTTCATGACGTCGCGTTCCGATCCCCAGACGATGATCGTAGGCATCCCTGGAAGCCATCCCATGCGAATGGCACTGAAGGTGGCGGCCGCGGTGATATTCTTCAGCATTTCCGCGTCGTGAAAAAAATGAACCGGCTCACCCGTGGACCCGCCGGTGCAGTTCGCCTGACCTGGAATCTTGAAACATCGCCCAATTTCCTCGGCCGGAAAGCGGGTACGAAGATCACTCTTGGTAACGACCGGCAGGTCGGGCCAGATGCGAAACAAATCCTCGGGGTTACCGATTCGGGCCGCCTCTCGCCATTCCGGTAGAGCGTCCGCCCGAGTACCAAAGTAACGAATCTGCCGCTGTAATCGCTCGCCCATTTGCTTACGTTGTTCATCGGGACGAAGCTGCGGGAAACGCTCGAGATCGGTCCACGAGGTTGCGTTGCGCCGCAGGTATCTACGCCACATCAGGCTGCTCATTGCGCGCGGAATCATGCTTTATTCGCTCACAGGAAGAAATACAGGTTTGGTGGGTTCTCGTGGCGGAATCCCACCTTCCATTAATTCGCAATGGCCCTGCCAGCCGCGGGGTGGCAAAAAGGCTCGCCCTTCGAATGGAAGAATGTCTGGCGCAGACTTCTCTGTATCGCCGATCCAAACCCGAATGGAGTCGGGCGAAAAATCCGCTAAGGGGTACTTGAAGCGTCCGAATGCCTCGCGAATCAGAGGTATCTTCCCGGGATCGAAGCCCATCAAGCGAGCGTGGACCCATTCTGTTGCCGCGGTATTTAATGCGCCGGTAACAAAACCACTGGGCACGGGCGTATTGCCCAGCGGGCCTTCTCCTTCGCCGCCGATCATCGCGTCTGTGATTGAAATCACTGTTCGTTGCGGAGTCATGGCAAGGGAACCATCGAGCCTGCCATAGCGAAGGATTCTCTGCAAGTCGAGACAGGTACGCCAAATCGTATCGTTTCCGTACCACGATCCCTCAAGGTTCTCGTCCGCTCCGAGCTTGGCAGCAATCCTTTCGGCGGTTCCAGCCATCCAGGCGCATGCCGCTTGAGCGGCGCCGGGAGGACGGCGATTCGCCGCGTCTAACAAGTCCTCCACAGCCCACTTCCATCCGGGCCGGCCGATGTAGCAGTCCCCGCCACTCTCCGAGCCACCCTTGCGGTGATGGGGCAAGTACTCCTTATTGCCGTTGATGCCGACCAGGTTCTTCAGAGCGCCCGTCACGCAAGCTTTCTTGTGCGATTTTAGTTTGGGAAGATTGATCACCACGTTGGCTTCGATGACTTCTCTAGCAATCAGGTACTGATGCCGGCCTGCTGCATGAGTGCGATGCAACAATTCCGGGTTGTACATGGTTACCCTGAACTTGGTCGCATCTTGGGCAAGCGATTCAAGCAGGCTGTCTTTCTTAAGATCAAAAAGAACAAAGTTCTTGACATCGCGCATTCCTTCAGACCTGTGGCCGTCGATAGAGTTGCCTGGCCGAATGGTGCGCCGAAAATCGATAATGCTGAATTGCAGCCCAAGATGTCGGAGCCGATCGGCTAGTCCGTCAATTCCTGCCTCTTTTCTCAACTGTCCGAAGTCGCATCCCTGTATTGGAGCATCACCAATTATCAGTTGAGCAGGGTTGGTGAGGCCAACGTATTTGACAACTGCCTCAATGACGCTGCTGTGCGTGACCAGACAATCCAGGCCGGCGCCACGCTGGTTCCTGTGGAATACCCAGTTCGGCTTAATCACAACCCTGGAACCGGCCGGAATCAAAGCTGATAGCGGGTTCCAAGTCGATATACCGTAACGCTCCAGATCCAGGCGCCAGGTACGAAATAACTGGTGGAGAGCAATTTCCGCCGAAGTGGTAACCCCGCCGATCTCAGGAGCACAGCTGCGATCATCGCAAAACTCGTAGCTGGCCTTCGTTCGCGCCACCGCGACCACATTTTCCAAGGAGTGCACCCGTTTCCCCGAGTATAACGCATCGCAGCAGCAGTCCTCGAAGCGAAAGATTTTACGTCGAACGTGACGGAACGAACCCATGGGATCGCGTTTCAATCAGCAACACGACGAGAATGTTTTTGTATAATGTCAAGAAGCTAGCGCGAAGTGAACACGCCGCAGCGCACGATTCTTCTTTGGCGCCAAGAAGTCAGAAGCCTCAGTGATTACTGCGACAAAAGCACCGGGACTCACGCGGATGCAATGACAAGCAAAAAGAGAATTCTTCAGATTGGCAATTACCCGCCTCCGATGTGCGGCTGGGCGATCCAGACCAAACTGGTTACGGATGAGTTGCGTCGTCGAGGTCATTTTTGCCAGGTGTTAAAAATTAACGAGAACCGACAGATCAAGGATCCAGCCTACGTCGATGTCCAGGGGGGCTTGGATTATCTGTTCAAAGTATTTCGGTACGGGATTGCGGGATTTCGGCTGAACATGCATGTCAATGGGCAATCGAAAAAGGGGTACATCCTGGCCTTGGTTGCCGTCCTGGTGGGTCGCCTTACATTTCACCCCGCGCTGGTTACTTTTCACGGCGGCCTCTCACAGGCCTATTTCCCGCGCCAAGATAGCTCTCGATTGCGCTGGGCCTTTGGCTTGGTGTTCCGCCTGGCCGGCGGGATTGCTTGCGATGACAATTTCGTCAAGCAGGCAATTACTGAGTACGGTGTTCCCGCCAAGAAAGTTGCGGCGATTGAGACCTTCTCGCCGCAGTACTTGAGCTTTCGTCCCACCGTTTTGGCCAGCGCGACAGAGGCCTTTGTAAACCGCCGCTCGCCAGTATTCTTCTGTTACGTTTCGTTCCGGCCCGAATACCAACTTTCAATGCTGCGGGAGGCTATGAGCCGATTCCGGCGCTCCCAACCCAATGTCGGCTTCGTTTGGTTGGGATTTCCGGACCGAGAGTTGCCCCGCGCTCAAGAGTTAGTTGGTGGGTGGCCGGAGGAAGAGCGGCAGAGCTTGCTGCTACTGGGCAACCTGGCCCATGACGAATTCCTGACCTTACTGAGCCGCAGTTTCGCCTGTATACGAACCCCGGCCTGCGACGGAGTTTCCGCCTCAGTTCTGGAGTCACTGGCTATGCGCATTCCAGTCGTGGCCAGCGAGAACGGCCGGCGACCGCCAGGAACCCTCACCTACGCCGAGACCGATGCCGCCGACTTGTGCGCAAAACTGTTTTCCCTAGTCGAGAACTATTCCGCAATCAGAGCGAGCCTCGAACGCATAGAACACGGGGACAATGTCTCCCGTATGGCGGACTGGCTGGCGAGTGAACCTAGTTCGGAAACGAAGCGCGAGGTTTCCCATGCCACCTCGTGAGATTAGGTAGCTTGGCGTCGCCAAGGCTGCCTGAATGATTCGATATTGCTGCACGAAGCAGCAATATAGGGCGGCGGATTCTAACACCGCTGATGCAACCGAGATCACGCGGGAGTGTACGCTCGCGGACGGAACTCAATCGGAGTCCTGACCAGGCCTGTGGTCTTCGGTTCTTGTTCCGCGAGGGTCAACCGGTAAAGCAACGTCGTGTATACAACCAGGTAATAAGGGAACAGCTCATATCCAGTACTGGAGAAGAACGCGCCCAACAGATACGCGCCGAACGAAGCCATCAGAGCACTAGTGTAAAGATGCAGCTCTTCTGTATCGGGAGAGCGTGGCACCTTCCGCAAGTATCGGAGGTTGAGGAAGACTCGCCGCATCAGCAGAAGAAACAGTAGAAGCACCGGAATTCCGCACTCCGAACTGAATTGCGTATACGTATTATGCGTGACGCGCCACAGACCGGTGTAGGAGGGGAAATTCCCTGGCCCCACACCAAATACGGGATGGGTTGCGGTTACTTTCAAGCTTTGGATCAGCAATTCATATCGAGCCTCAGCCGAGCCGCGGTCGTAATCGCCCTCCTGGAATTTGCCTAACAGCGTTTCCAGGCGTGCAATGTAGTTCCCCGGAGCCACAGCAACTGTAGCCATCAGACAAACGAATGCTACGCCCAGAACGTACACCTTTTTCCTGCGAATTCCAAACTCCCAGAGGCAAAATACAATGGCCACGATGAGAGCTAGAAATCCGGCTCTCGAGTAAGTCTCAATCAACGCGTAAATCATGACCAGCATACTAACCGCCCAGAACAGTTTCGCTGCCATCCCCCTTACGGTGATTAGGAAAAGCAGGCATAGCGGCCAATTCAATGCTACGTTGATGGCGAGATCGTTGGGGTTGGACAGCATTGCGTCGCCAACCCCAGCCAGGCGTCCTTGCATCCGGTTATTGGCAATAACGGCGGCGGAAGTCATCAGCGCCACTCCCAGGGCTTGGACCAGCATCAGGCGCCGTAACTCAACCTTGCGGGTTACGGTCACAATGAGCGTTAATGTGACAATCAGCGCCTTGGAAAATTCGAAGAACACCTGTTGAAAACTGCCGCCGCGCCAGCTGGCAAATGGAATCGTCAGAACCATCCATCCAAACATCGCGAAGATTATCTTGATTTCGGCAGGAAGTTGTTTAAGTCGGATTTTGTTCGCACCCATCAGCAATGCCATCACCGCGAACACAGCCGTAATTCTTGCTGGGTGCAATACGCCGACACCTCGGATAGTGTCACCCGGCCGGAAGTAATACAGGAAAGAGAAGACCACCATCACCCAGTAGCCGAACTCCGATCGCTCGTACACGCGGGCGACCGGGATTCTCGGTTGGCTCGCCGCCTTTGGTTGGCTTTTCTGGAGTCGGTCCTCCCAAATTTCTTGCATCATTGCGCTCCCCGGCCGAGCAGGACGATCTTGATGGTCTGAAAGAGAATCAGCAAATCCAGCCCCACGGCAGCATTCTTGATGTAAAAAAGGTCGTACTGCAGCTTTTCCCTCGCGTCATCGATTGTGTTGCCGTACTTGTACTGCACCTGCGCCCACCCGGTAATTCCCGGCTTGACCATGTGGCGCACGCCGTAGTATGGGATCGTCCGGCTCAGCCATTCCACAAATTCCGGCCGCTCGGGACGGGGTCCTACGAAATGCATGTCGCCCTTCAACACGCACCACAGTTGTGGAATTTCATCCAGCCGGGACGTCCGCAGAAACTTACCTACTCGCGTGATCCGGGGATCGTCGTCAGTGGCCCAGGTCGCACCGGTGTCAGCCTCCGCATCCTGACGCATGGTGCGGAATTTGTAACAAGTGAATCGCGAATTGCCCCGCCCCACACGTTGTTGCCGATAAAGGGCGGGACCCGGAGAATCGAGCTTCACTGCGAGATAAATGAACGGCAGCAGTGGAAGAGCCATCATCAGTCCAATCAACGCCACTGAGAAACTGAGTGCCCCGCGCACCATCCCGAAGAATGAGCTTGAGCGAAATCCGTCGGTGAAAATCAGCCAACTCGGATACAGTTGTTCCACTTCAATTCGTCCCGAAATCTTTTCCAGCCACGACGTCGCTTCTTCAATCTTCACGCCAGCCAGCCGCATATCCAGCAACTCTTCGACGGGCAGCGTACCCCGCCGGTCTGGCATGGCAACGATCACTCGATGGACTCCCTTCTCCGTTGCAATGCCGATCAGATGCGTGGCGACCCCATCTCGCGTCAACTCGCCCTCTATGTTACCGGTCCATCCCACCACTTCGACGCCGAGTTCCGAGCGTTTTTGCAGGCCGTCAACCAGCCGTTGCGCACGATCACCTGTGCCTAATACGTACACGCGCTCGCGGAAATAATGCTGCTGCGTCAGCCAGGAGTACGCATAGCGCCAACCCAACAGAGTAAAGGTCAGAATGATGAAGCTGACCAGCGCGGATTCGCGCGGCAGAAACTCGTGGCCCGGGAAGAAGCGATGGTAGACCGCAACCACTCCCGACAGAGAAAGTGCCACCAGTCCGAGCACCATAAACAAGCGGACGACTTGATCGGACTCTCCACCCAAGGTGGAAGAATCGTAAAGATCCAGACCGTAAGAAAACAGCAGAACGATTGCTGTGACTGCGAAAATTTTGATGAACCCACCTTCGATGAACAGTTCATTGTTGAGCAGAAGCTGCCAGTCCTGCCCGTTTCGCACCATCGTTCCCAGAACAAATGACATCCAGACGATCAGCGTCTCGACGGCCAGAAGCACCAGCGTGCGTACCGGATAATAGACTTTGAAAAGCCGGATCACTTTCCGCCTTCTTCCTAAACCTTGGTCGTGGCTGGCTTCTTCTGGTATGACTCGTAGTAGTAACGCGCGTAGGGAATCGCATCCTCGCGAGTGCCATTCAGGATTACTCCGACCAGGGCCTGGTCGGAGAACTCCTGTCGAGCTTTACGCGCAATATCAAACGGTGTCGCATTCGAGCGCACCACCATCAGCACGCCATCACACGCCTTCGCCAGCACGCTCGCGTCCGAAACCGGAATGGCTGGCGGAGAGTCGATCACGATCCAGTCAAACAAAGGCTCGACTCTCTGCAGCAGCAGCTTGAGCCGTCCATTGCCGACCAGTTCCGCCGGATCGGCCGCGCCCGTGCCGCTTGGAATAAAGAACAGATTCTCCAAGGGACCGCGCTGCATGATCGAAAACTCGTCATTCTTTCCCAGCAGGTAATCGGACAGCCCCGGATCTGATGTCGTGCCCAGCATCATGTGCAGGCGCGGCGCCCGCAGATCGGCGTCGATCAGTAGCACCCGGCGTCCATGCTGCCGCACCATCACTTGCGCCAGGTTCGACGAGGTGAACGACTTGCCTTCTTTGGGCAGCGCGCTGCTGACCAGCACCTTCTTGAGCGGCATCTTCTCGCGCAGGTGGTACAGGCGCGAACGCAACGTGCGGAATTCTTCCGTGCCTCGCGCACTATCGTCGCCATTCATGAACAACATGGTTGTCGTATCCGGATTCCATTCCAGCTGCGCGCACCGCGCCAGCAGAGTGTCGGTGTTGAAGGTGCTCGCGAAAGCGGGCATGGCGGAGTGGGCCACCGACGGGGACGGCAGAACCGCTGCAGGCGCGTCCGTGTACACCGGGGGCTCGGTCACTGGCGTCGTGGCAAGGTTGGGCTGCGGGGGGACTCCCTGCGAGGCCGCCCTCTCCTGCTCAGCTTTTTTCAACGCTTCGTGAATTCTGCTCATAGTTTCCTTTCGTCGGGGAGGTCTTTCTCTTCTTGCCGCAGGCGATCCGCCAACGTGGCCAGTGATCGCAGCGCATCCACCAAATCGAATTTGTCGCCATTCGCACTCGGCGCGGGCCCCTGAAGCGCACCCGACGTCGTGTTGTCACCCAAATCGAAGTCCTTCGCCACGCTATCGACCACGGTCGGTGCGATGATTTTCTGTTGGTCGACGAACGCGCTGACCAGGCAGTGCTCACATAGCAGGTTGATGACTCGTGGAATTCCGGAGGCGTAGCGGTGGATCGCCACCAGCGCTTCCGGGTCGAAAATCTGCTGACCATTCGAGCCCGCAATCCGCAGGCGCTGCTGCACGTACGCCTTGGTCTCGTCCAGCGTCAGTGCATGGGTTTTCGCGCGCAGCGTCAATCGCTGCCGCAATTGCCGCAGCTGCCGTTGTTTCAACTTCTGTTCGAGTTCCGGCTGTCCTACAAGAACAATCTGCAGCAGTTTCTCGGTGAAGGTCTCGAGGTTGGTCAACATGCGGATCTCTTCCAGCACTTCGTCGGAGAGGTTCTGCGCCTCATCGACGATCAGAACCGCGGTATCCCCGGCCCGGTAGCGGTCCAGCAGCCAGTTGTACAGCCGCAGCAGGATCTGGCTCTTTGCCTTGGAGTCGCATGGAATCCCGAAGTCCGCCATCATGTAATCCAGAAATTGCGGCACGTTCAGGCGCGAGTTGAAGATGAATGCCGTGGCCACCTGCTGCAGGCGCAGCCACTCGAGCAGCTTATTAATGAGCGTGGTCTTGCCGGTTCCCACCTCGCCTGTCAGCAAGACGAACCCTTTGCGGCTCTGGATTCCGTAGGTCAGGCATGCTAGCGCCTCCTCCGTATGCCGCGTCAGAAATAGGTAGCGGGGATCGGGATTGACGTTAAACGGGTTTGCCCTCAGTCCGTAGAACTCTTTATACATAGTTGTTCCTAAGCCAGCGTCCGCTATACTTCAACCGTGTTCTTGTGTTCGTCGGAACTCTTGTTTCTGTTCCAGAACCTGAGGTTGCTGCCGTCATCGGTGGCTACTACACCCACCCACGGAACCGCCGCCAGCAAAGGCAATTCGAGAGCGACTTCAGCGTCAGCCTCGGTGCGAATGGATTGGTCACGCAATTCCAGCCACATGGCGAGACCAATTCCGAGCGCCAACCCGGCGCCTAACCCAATGCCCGAAAACAGCCACGGATTTGGAAAACTCGGGGAGTCCGGGAAATTTGCAGGATTTAGAAGAGCCATCTGCTCTCCTTGCGCCTGGTTGGTCATGTTCACCGTCAAATCCGCTTTACTTTTCTTGTTCAAGAGGTCTTGATAGGATTTCTGCGCGTTCTCCAGATCGCGCTGAAGAGCGTTGTACTCTCCTTCGAGGTCCGGACTTAGCCTTACGCGGCTTTGATATTCGTTTATCTCCCTTTGTAACCTGTCCTTGTCGTGAGTGGCGGCTGTAATCAAGTCTCCATACTGGTGAACCTGTGTCCGTAGTTGGCGAATTTCCGGTGGCTCCATCGCGGAAGCTTTATCAGGGGTGGCATCTCCCGGATCGGACGACGTCTTATTGATCTCCGCCAACTTCTTCTTGACTTCGGCGATGTCCGCTTTGGTCTTGATCACATCCGGATGATCTGCGGTGTAGCGCGCCTGCAAACTCAATAGTTGCGATTGCAGGTCCGACAGGTGCTTTTCCAAGGTCTGCGGATTGGTGGAAGACTGAGTCGATTTCCATGCAGCGATCTGTTGTGCCAACAGAGACTCAGTGTACGCCTTGTCCTGCTGCGCCCGGCTGAGGGTTTGGGTGTTCGCTTCCAACTGGGAATTCAAACCCATGAGAATTTTCATATTGCTTTCTTGGTCGCTGGGCAGTTTTCCCGTGTTCGCGGTCTTGAACTCAGCCAGTTTGGAATCGAGCTCATCCAGATTGCGTTTGGCGTCCTCGATTCCCTTGCTCAACACATCGCTTGTTCCTTTGGCCGCCGCCTGCACCGATTTTAGGTTTTCGCTCATCAGTAAGTTGGTCAGTTCGTTGCAGATCTGCTGAGCCTCCCGCGGCTTGGACGCGGTGTAGGAGATGTAGAAGCCTCCCGAGTTGCCGGTTGTGCCCGGCCTCCGTCTTGTACCCAGCTGCAACAGATCTGTTGGCACCTCTTCCAGCTTCATGTTCTGCCGGATATTGTCAATCATCTGGCCAGCATCCTGGCCATTCGTGCGTGCGTATACGCGCTCCACGACCGGTTGCAGATTCGTCTGGCTCATCATCTGTTGCTGCAGTGTAGCCATCCGCGCGCCCAGATCTTCGGAGACCACCGGTTGGACCATGTTCTCCGGCACTCTCTGTCCTTCCACCAGAATTGTGGACGTTGAGGTGTACTTGGCGAAATACCGGTTTACCACCAAGTAGGCCAAGAATCCTAGCAATGTGGCCAACAGCGCCGGGATAAAGATCACCTTGGCGCGCCGGCGCAACATCTCTAAATAATCGTCCATCGTTAATTCGCGATTTTGGATCATTCTCGTGTTCCCTCTGGCCGAGAGCTCAATCCCTACTTATGTGTAACGGCGAAAACTCTCTCTAGCCTATGAAGTCAGTCAATGCGGATGGGCCGTGGAGTCCAGTCCAATCCAAACGTCAAGGCGTTCCGGTTCGAAATTCGGTTACACGGAGTATTTGGAACGCAGTACGAATGATCGAAAAAGAGCTCATTGAATTGATAGGTCGCAAATGCGTGGAACTTCCGTCCCAGCGCACGATGCACACCCACTCCTGCGAAGAGGGAGGTCGCCGTGTTCGCATCCACTCCGGGGCACGGGGGAAGGGCCGGGTTCGTCTCGCCGGGAAGATTGCACGTCGATTGCTCCGACGGACTCAGATTCTGCAATCTACCTTGCCGCGAATAACCGACGTCAGTGAAGACACTCCAAACTCGCGACAGCGGGCGCTGAACCTGCAGGCGTACAATGTCACTTTGCGATCCTAGGAACAATCCCGACCCGCTGGTTAAATAACGCTGGTATGTCAGATTCAACGAACTCTTCGTGAATTTATAACGCAACCGCGCCTGAGCGGCCACTCCAAGCTCGGTGTTGGGAATCGATCCCACTGGTAGCCCACTCGGATTGATGCTGCAATGCGGATTGCCAGTTAGCGCATCGAACTCGGTGCAAGCCGACCCAATAAAGATAAACTGCGGTCCCGCTCCAATCAGCAGATCCATTCGCCCCGAGATCCGGTGTCCGTACAGCGCCTGGATAATGTGGTTATGGAATCCCGTTCCTTCGA
>Ga0207693_10004989_pt1 | contig 11132 bp, 6 predicted proteins | sample LARL81metaG_FD_184347 | JGI IMG/M metagenome (GOLD analysis project Ga0207693, IMG submission 184347) | Corn, switchgrass and miscanthus rhizosphere microbial communities from Kellogg Biological Station, Michigan, USA - LAR L8-1 metaG... | ecosystem: Host-associated > Plants > Roots >... | reverse complement strand
CTGGCGCGCGTACTAGACCTCGACCTGTACATCCTCGCCACGCTCGTCCTGTTTCTGGTGTGCACCAATGTGCTGTTGGAGCAATACCTGCTCTGGCCGATGCCGTGGCTGGTGCTCGTTCTCTTCACAGCCCCGCGCATCCGCGTGGCGACAATCGCATTCTTCGTCGCCGCCACGGTGGTCGGCATGGTGGCCAATCCACATATCCAGCCCTGGGGAAGATCTCCGGCGCTCATCGATGCCGGATTCGCCATCATGTCCGTGATCTACCTTGTCACACTGGTGGTGCACGCGCGGCGACGCAACAGCGCACCGGCGCTCCAACCAAACGACGCGAAAAGCGCAAGCAGCGGGGGCGCCACCGCCGACAACGTTGCGGCTTGAGGAGCTTCCGAAGCGCGTCCGGCAGTGTTGACACCGCATCTTGTCTGGCCCGCACGGACGCCGTGCAGATCGCACACCCGGTCGATCGCGATGCGGTCCAAGTCGGGCACCGTCCGCGTCATCGCCTCGACAAACTCCGCGAGTACGCCAGCATCGACTTCGCCGGCGACGCAACGCACCGGACGCCGGGCAGCGCCGAATTAGTAGTCAGATTCGAGTCGGCGCCGGTGTCGGAGCGTCGCGGCGGCGGCTGCCAGTTCGGTGATGCGTGCCCAGTTGCCGCTGGCGACAACATCTGACGGCGTGAGCCAAGAGCCGCCGACGCAACCGACGTTCGGCAACGCCAGATACTGGTGGGCGTTGGTGGTGGAGATGCCGCCGGTCGGGCAGAAGCGTGCCGCCGGGATCGGTGAACTGACCGACTTGAGGTAGTTCGCCCCGCCGGCGGCCTCGGCCGGGAAGAACTTCAACTCGGTGTATCCGGCTTCGAGCGCGGTCAGGATCTCCGAAACCGTTGCCACACCGGGCAGGTGGGGCAATCCGGACTCGGTCATCGCCCGCAGCAGAGTCGGTGTGCTGCCGGGCGAGACGAGGAACTGTGCGCCCGCGGACGCCGCTTGCTTGGCCTGGCTTGGTTCCACGATGGTGCCCGCGCCGAGGAAGATCTCGGGAACTTCACCGGCGATACGCTCGATGGCGGTGAGCGCCACCGGGGTGCGCAGCGTCAGTTCGATCACCGGCAGCCCACCGGCCACCAGCGCACGCGCGATGGGGACGGCGTGGTCGACATCATCGACCACGACGACGGGAATGACGGGGACACGGTTGAGCAGTGATTGGGTCATCGGTTTCTCCTGGATCATGAAGCGGCGTAGGCGGGAAAGACGCTGGCGCCCTGGTCTGCGGGACCCACGGCAGCGCGCATGCTGGCGAACAGTTCACGTCCGGTGCCCACCATCTCAGTAGCGCTGGGTGCGCGACCGGTTGGGGTGCGGGCAGCGAACTCATCATCCGGAACGTGCAGTGTCAGTGTGCCGGTCACCGAGTCGACGGTGATGGCGTCACCGTTGCGAACCCGCGCCAAGGGACCTCCGCTGGCGGCTTCGGGCGTGAGATGAATGGCCGCCGGGACTTTTCCGGAGGCGCCCGACATCCTGCCGTCGGTCACCAGCGCCACCCGGTGGCCGCGGTCCTGCAGGACGCCCAAGGCTGGGGTCAGCTTGTGCAACTCGGGCATGCCGATCGCGCGGGGACCCTGATAGCGCAGTACCGCGACCAGATCGCCGTCCAACTCGCCAGCCTCGAAGGAGGCGAGGAAATCGGCCTGGTCGTCGAAGACGACGGCAGGGGCGGTGATCGTGCGATGCTCGGGTTTGACGGCTGATGTCTTGATGACGCACGAACCGAGGTTGCCGGCAAGGGTTTTCAGCCCTCCGTCGGTGTCGAAGGGATCCTCCACACCGCGCAACACCGAGGTGTCGTGGCTCATCGTGGTGCCGTCCAACCACATCACGCCGTCCCCGTCGAGCTTGGGTTCCTGCGTGTAGCGGCGCAGGCCAGGTCCGACCACGGTCTGCACGTCCTCGTGCAGCAGGCCCGCATCAAGCAGTGAAGCAATCGCGAAGCCGAGCCCGCCCGCGGCGTGGAAGTGGTTCACGTCCGCGCTGCCGTTGGGATAGATCCGGGCCAACAGCGGAACGGTCGCGGACAGTTCGGAAATGTCGTTCCAGGTCAAGGTGATTCCGGCGGCCTGCGCGATGGCGACCAGGTGCATGGTGTGGTTGGTTGAGCCGCCCGTGGCGAGCAGTGCGACGCAGCCGTTGACGATCGCGCGTTCGTCGATCATCTCCCCGACCGGGGTGTAATTCTCACCCAACGCCGTGAGCGCGGTGACCTGGCGGCCTGCTTCGGCGGTGAGCGCGGTACGCAGCGGCGTGCCCGGGTTGACGAAGCTCGAACCCGGCAGGTGTAGGCCCATCACCTCCATCAGCAGCTGATTGGAGTTGGCGGTGCCGAAGAAGGTGCATGTTCCGCTGCCGTGATACGACGCAGCCTCGGCGTCGAGAAGCTCTTCACGGCCCACCTTGTTCTCGGCGTACAGCTGCCGGACCCGGGCTTTCTCACCGTTGGGCAGACCGGAGGTCATGGGCCCGGCGGGGACGAACACCGTGGGCAGGTGCCCGAAAGCTAGTGCCCCGATGAGCATGCCGGGCACGATCTTGTCGCACACGCCGAGCATCAGCGTGGCGTCGAACATGTCGTGCGACAACGCAATTGCGGTCGACATTGCGATCACGTCGCGGCTGAACAGCGAGAGTTGCATGCCGTCGCGACCTTGGGTGATCCCGTCGCACATGGCGGGCACACCGCCGGCGAACTGTGCGATGCCGCCGGCCTCGAGTACCGCCTGCTTGAGCTGGGCGGGAAACGCTTCGAAGGGTTTGTGCGCGGACAGCATGTCGTTGTACGCCGACACGATCGCGATGTTCGGCTTGACCATGCCCCGCAGGGCTTTCTTGTCTGCCTTGCCGGAGGCAGCGAAGCCGTGCGCCAGGTTCGCGCACGCGAGCCGGCCGCGCGCCGGTCCACGGTCACCCGCTTCGCGGATTTGTTTCAGGTACGCGGCGCGGGGTGCGCTACTTCGTTCGGTGATGCGATCGGTCACGGTCTTCAGGACCGGATGGATGGTGTTCACGGTGTTACTCCTTCGTGCCAGGTACGGCCGTCGCGTTCGATGAGGGTGGTCGCATCGGTGGGACCGCTGGTGCCCGCGGGATATCGGCGTGGGACGCGCTCGGACTGCTGCCAGCCGACCAGCACCGGCTCGACCCAGGCCCATGCCGCTTCGACCTCGTCGCGGCGCATGAACAGGGTCGGGTTGCCTTGCACGACGTCCATGAGCAGGCGTTCGTAGGCGTCGGGGGAGGGCCGTTGAAATGTGTCGGTGTAGTTGAGGTCCAACGACACGGGCTTCAGCTTGATGCCGCCGGGTCCGGGCTCCTTCGCGGTCATGTGCAGGCGCATGCCTTCTTCGGGCTGCAGTTGGATGACCAGCTTGTTGGGTTCGCTAACGCCGTCGCTGTCCGGAAACATCGGATGCGGAACGGGTTTGAATTGAATGACGATCTCCGAGCAGCGTTGCTCCATCCGCTTGCCGGTGCGCAGGTAGAACGGCACGCCGGCCCAACGCCAGTTGCGCACCTCGGCCTTCACCGCGACAAACGTCTCGGTGCGGCTGTCGGGGTTCTCCGCGTCGTCCTTGTATCCGGCAACGGCGACCCCGTCGACCAGACCCGGCGCGTACTGGCCGGCGACGGTGCAGCGCTCCACGTCCTGAGGTGTCATCGGCTTGAGCGCCTGCAGGACTTTGAGCTTCTCGTCGCGGACGGTTTCACGGTCGACATAGGTCGGCGGTTCCATCGCCACCAGACACAACACCTGCAGCAGATGGTTCTGCACCATGTCGCGCAGCGCACCGGAGTTGTCGTAGTACCCGCCGCGGGTGCCCACGCCGAGCGATTCGGCGACCGTGATCTGCACGTGGTCAATCGAGCTTGAGTTCCACAGCGGTTCGAGGAGGGTGTTGGCGAACCTGGTCACGAGCAGGTTCTGCACGCTCTCCTTGCCGAGGTAATGGTCGATGCGGAAGATCTGGGATTCCTCGAAGACCGCTCCGACGGCGTCGTTGATGGCACACGCCGATGCGAGATCGTGGCCGATCGGCTTCTCCAGCACGACCCGCGACGAAGCGTCGACCAGTTCGTGGGTGGCCAGATGTGCCGAGATCGGTCCGAACAAGCTGGGCGCGCAGGCCAGGTAGAACACCCGGACCTTGCCGGGATCGGTCGGCAGCAGGGCGGTCAGCGGATACCAGTCGTCGGCGTCTGCGAAATCGATGCTCGCATAGTCCAGGCGAGCGAGGAATCGCTCGAGTGTCTGCTGGTCGACGGCGTCCTCAGGGACGAACCGGCCAAGCTCAGCGCGCACTTTGTCCCGATAACCGCCAACGTCCAGTCCAGCCCGAGAAGCCGCGATGACGCGGGTTTCCGCAGGTAGTTGACCATCCCGGTCGCGCAGATACAGCGCGGGCAAAAGCTTACGGACGGCGAGATCGCCGGTTCCGCCAAATACAACGAAGTCACAGGGTGCCACGGGGTTCGTGGTCGACATGAAATCTCCTGACTTATGTCGGCTTTATCGATTCAGAGCTTAGGGGTGGTTTGCGCTTTGCGCAAGCCAACATACGTATTTCTGCGGTAAAAGTGGGTGAACTTTGAGTGTTGTGTGTGCAGTAACTAGTTGGTTGAATGGCAGATATGCGCATGTCACGGTCCTCGCCGGCACCTGCAACCGCGGGCGAGGTGTTCGCCCTGATTCGCGATGGTGCGGTTAGCACCCGCGCCGACGTGGGCCGTCTCACCGGGCTGTCTCGCACCGCAGTCGCGGCTCGGGTCTCGACACTGCAGGCACGCGGCTTGGTGCTCGAGCGGGCCGAAGCGCCGTCGACCGGCGGCCGACCACCCGCGCGGCTGGTCTTCAACGCCGACGCCGGCGTTGTGCTCGCGGCCGCGATCGGCCGAAGCCGCACCCAACTGGGTGTCTGCAATCTGGCCGGCGTGGTTCTCACTGTTGCCGATGTCGACCAGGAAATCGGCATCGGCCCCGACGACTTGATGCCCGATATCGCCAAACGCCTCGAAGCGCTGCTGGACGAGACCGGGCGCCGACTCGACGAAGTCCTCGGGGCGGGCCTGAGCGTTCCTGGGACCGCCGACACCACCCGCGGCTGCAGCCTCGACTCGCCGACCATGAGTGGCTGGGACGGCATTCCGTTGCCGCCTTATCTACGAGAGCTCACCGCCGCCCCGATCCTGCTCGACAACGACGCCAACGTGATCGTGCTCTCCGAGCGACGCGGGCGGCACGAGCGCTTCGACGACATGCTGCTTATCAAGGCCTCGACCGGTTTGGGAGCCGGCATCGTCGCCGGCGGGGTGCTCCAACGGGGAGCCGTCGGTGCCGCAGGCGAATTCGGGCACAGCAAGATTCCGGCCGCGGCCGGAGTGGCCTGTCGATGCGGTGACACCGGGTGCCTGGAGGCCATCGCCGGAGGCTGGGCACTCGTTCGCGCCATGCAGCAGCACGGCCACAGCATCGGGCACATCCGCGATCTCGTGGACCTCGCTGTCGGCGGCGATCCGGAAGCACGCAGACTGATCCGGGAAAGTGGTCGCCACATCGGCGAGGTACTCGCCGGCGCCGTCAACCTGCTCAACCCCGAAGCACTGGTCATCGATGGAGACATGTCGAAGGCCTACGACATCTTCGTCGCGGGCTTGCGCGAGACCGTCTACGGAAACGCGACCGCACTCGCAACCCGTGAACTAAGAATTCTGCCGTCCACCCACGGCGATCAGTCCGGTGTGATCGGCTGCGCTGCAATGGTTCTGGACCACGTGCTCAGCGCGCGTGCGGTAGATGCCGCCCTCTGACGGCTTCGGTTCTACCCAAGCTGGCTTGCACATCCAGCGGCTGTCCGCCGTAGGCGTAGCCGCCTGTCGAGCGGAGCGCACTGATCGAGCCGACCCCGGCATCGTCAGAGGCAGCCGAGGACATCACAAGTGCGAAGAGTGTGGGCGGCTTTCGCCTACAGCGGCGTGGCCGGAAGCTCGAGGCAGTGTGTTCACCGGTAGAAACCGTTGTGCAGGCACCGCAAGTAATCCCTTGCTTGTGAACAAGATTGCATCTATCGGCTTGAGCCGGTCACTTCGCGTACACCGCGTTCCGTTGCGAAGGGAGAACGCGAGGTCGGCCGGATGCCGAGCGTGCGTATGCACTCCGTCACATAGGTTTCGCTGCGCTCGATGAGGATTCGCGAGCCGGCGAACTCCGACGGGCAGACGTCGCCGGTCTCTTCCCGCCACTGGTGGAGCCGAAGGGCAAGCTCACTTGCGATCGGTTCCATGCGATCGGGTTCATCGCCGATGAGCAGATTGTTCAATTCGCTGGGGTCCGCGATCAGGTCGTACAGCTCACGTGGCGGCCGGGGCCCTGCCACAAACGGCGCGACGGCCTTACCCGAGGGACTGTCCTGAATGTCGAGCGGGAGATCGACGAGGTGTCGCGGTGCGTAGTTCTCGATGTAGCTGTATTCCTTGGTGCGGATGGCACGCATGGGATCGAAGGAGTCGTGGAAGGTCTTCTCCGTGAACACCTGCCGGCGAACCGGTTCGACATCCATAGCGGACCGGAGCAGGTGCTCGGCGTGTGAGATGCCCTCAACGTCGGCGGGTACCTCCATGCCCAACAACTCGAGCAGTGTCGGCAGTACATCAACGCCGCTGAACAGCTCGTCATAAACCCGCGGCGGGATACCCAGCCGTCTGGGTGGGCGGATGATCAACGAAATCTCAGTGCCTGCGCCGTACAACATCGACTTGGCGCGGGGAAACGGTGCCCCGTGGTCGCTGAAGAAGACCACCCACGTGTTGGCGTCTAGACCCGTGTCGGCGAGCGTGTCCAGCAGCCGACCCACCGCCGCATCTGCCACCGCGATTGCGCCATAGAAGTCGGCGAAGTCGCCGCGGACTTCCGGGATGTCCGGCTCGTAGTCGGGGACCTCGACGTCTTCGACTGGTGCCGGCTGGTATCGATCACGAGACCACGGCCGGTGCGTCTCGAAGAACCCGGCCGTCAACAGGAACGGACTACCCTCCTGGAGCGGGGCGCTCTCGGTAAGCCATTCCTGTGCCCTGGCGACTACGTATTCGCAGTGGGAATCGGATACATCGAACTCGTCGAAACCGAGCCGCGATGGGTAGGACGTCTCGTGCTGCATCCCGAACAGCGCTGAGTACCAGCCGGCGTCCGAGAGGATCTGCGGCAGTGTGCGAACGCCCTCCCGGTACTCAAAACCATGATGGGCCAAGCCGATAAGGCCGTTGCTATGCGGATAGCGCCCCGTAAAGATGGCTCCGCGTGAGGGCGAGCACTGTGGCGCGGCTGCGTGCGCGGACGTGAACAGGATGCCCTCGGCGGCCAACCGGTCCAGACGCGGGCTGCGAACCCCTGGATGCCCGTAGACGCCCAGCCAGCGGCCGGTGTCGTGCCAGTGCACGATGAGCAGATTGTCGCTTCGGCGCTCCGTCACATCACTAAGCCTGCCCCGGCAGTAACTGCACAGTTGCGGCGACGCGCCGCGAGAACTGCTCTGAGACGCTCGGCCCCAACAGATCGATCGCGTGCGCATCGCGTAGCCGAATATTTGCTCGAAAGTGTGAGACATGGATGTTACCGTGGTCTTATGACTATGTTCCGCCACGACTATGACTTGCTCGCCGGGATGCGTACAGCATCCACGGTGGCTTTGTCGTGCGCGGGCACGATCAGCGCCATAGCCGCCGTCCGGACCATGCCGGAGCGTCGCAGCTCCAGGCAACCCAGATGCTTCCGGTTATTCCGCCGACCTTCCGGCCCAGCAGTGGCCGTGCGCCCCGGCCGGAAGCAAGGGCCTGAAGAAAAATCTCATAGATATCTCAGCTTCGCTGTTCTCCCTGCCAGGAACGTCGCCTGACATTCCTGTAGTTTGTCTCATCCAATTTTATTGCACTGCAACGTATTCCGCGAGAATTTAGGGTCGACATTTTAACGTTGCACGTAGCAACATGCTTACAGCACCGCACCCGGCAGGTCCGTGTGCACAGCGGCGAGACAGTCGAATGGAATTGTCCCGTTGGAACGTTGAGAACTTCACAGTGGTGGCATCCGCGCTCGTGGCGAAAGTCAGGTAGACGCGCCCCCAAACTCGGGTGTCCGATACGGGCGTGCAGTTCGACGCGGACGCACAAATCACGGGCCGTTGGTGAAATCGCGTATCGCTCTTGGCTTTTACCCATGAAATCCGGGTTCGACTCCCGGGCGGCCTACAAACCACAAGTGCCGTTGGGTTAGCACCAGACTCTTAACCTGGGGACGGGGGTTCGAAACCCTCACGGCGCACATCATTTTCAAGGCCGCAGACCGATGAGGTGTAACCGGGTGCACGTCAGTCCTCCAAACTGAAGATAGCGAGTTCGAGGCTCGCCACCGGTTCGATACGGATGTAGCTCAACTGGTAGAGCAGCGGTCTCCAAAGTCGCCCGCCGGGGGTTCGAGTCCCTCCGTCCGTGCCAAGCGGGATGTGGCGCAATTTGTGAAGCGCACCTGGTTTGGGACCAGGAGGTTGCACGTTCGAATCGTGTCATCCCGACGAACGCCCCTGTAGCTCAACGGAAGAGCTTCTGCTTTACAAGCAGGTTGCCGGAGTTCGACTCTCTCCGGGGGTACGTGAATGTTGATGCGCGGTAGGACAGTCGGTAGTCCGCCGGGCTCATAACCCGGAAGTCGCAGGTTCAATTCCTGCCCGCGCAACCAGTTCGCGCAGAAGAAGCAGACACGGAAAGGAGATGCGCGGCCATGTCGATCCCGATGCCCGACCTGACCGTCGAGGTCTACAACTCTGTCTATCGCGTGCTGTCCCAGATTCCGTGGCAGGAGGCGATCCGGCTCATCCTGTGGGGTGCGGTCTATGTCATCGACCTGCACAGCCCCGCGGTGCACATACACAGTCCGTCACTGGTTATCGAGCTGCCGCTGTCAGTGGCGCTGTGCGAATAGTGCACATCCCGCACAATGCGGTCAATAGGGTCACCCGCGACGCGGTGCTTCGCCGCGACCGACACAGCTGTACCTACTGCGGCGAGCGCGCCGACACCGTGGATCACGTTCTGCCACGTTGCCGGGGCGGCCGAGACACCTGGGTCAACCTGGTGGCCGCGTGCCAGCCTTGCAACGGTCTCAAGGGGGACCGGACGCCGCAGGAAGCCGGGATGACGATGATCCGCGAGCCATTCGAACCGAAGCAGCGCGACAGGTTCCGCTGCGCGCCGGTCTCGAAGCTCGTGCCGGCGCTTCACTTCCCCGGTCGGTTAACCGGCAAACCAACGGATTGTTAATCCGTGACTGTAGGTTCGAGCCCTGCTCGGGGAGCCTGTGATGCCGTGCGTGCGAGGCGAATACGGTTAGTCGCGGTTGCCTGTTAAGCAGCTGTCCTCGGGCGCACGGGGTTCGAATCCCTCCGCACGTACCAACCAACGACACCCATTGCCTCGTGGGGTAAACGGCGGCCCACCGGACTTTGGTTCCGGGTAGCTCAGGTTCGAGTCCTGACCAGGCAGCACAGTGTGCTCGAGCGCATCACGCCCCGTTCGGATAAGGGGTTAGTCTCCTACCCTTTCAAGGCGGAGGAGCGGGTTCGAGTCCCGCACGGGGTGCAATTGTCCGGTAGCTCAGTTGGTCGAGAGCGCCGCTCTGATACAGCGGAGGCCGGAGGTTCAATTCCTCCCCGGACAACGACAACAGTGTCATGGGGGATTGGCTCAGTTGGGAGAGCGCCTGCCTTGCAAGCAGGAGGCCAGGGGGTCGACTCCCCTATCTTCCACTCGCACAACACCTCGGGAGGCGTGGCAGAAGGGTAATGCAGCTCGGTGCTAACGAGCCGCCGCTTCATACGCGGTTGGGGGTTCGAATCCCTCCGCCTCCGCAGCGGGCAACTGCCCGTCTCATGGCGGTCGTGGTGTAACGGCAACACGGTGGACTGTGACTCCGCAATCGATGGGTTCAACTCCCTCCGATCGCCCTAAAGCCCTTGTAGCACAATGGATAGCGCACCGGTTTCCGGGACCGGGGGTTGCAGGTTCGAGTCCTGCCAAGGGCGCCCACGCAACGCCACAAGCCTCTGTAGCTCAACGGATAGAGTGCCAGTCTACGAAGCTGGTGATGGGAGTTCGATTCTCTCCAGGGGTACTTGCCTTCGCGATCAGCCTGCGTAGCTCAACGGACAGAGCGCCGGTTTCCTGAACCGGACAGTGTGGGTTCGAATCCCGCCGTAGGCACCAATCGACACGAGATGTTCCGGCGCCGGGAGCACGGTTGGTGAGTGCGGCACGCTTATAACGTGACGGTCGCGGGTTCGATCCCCGCTCGGCGTACGACGTTTCATTACTGCCGGATTAGCTCAACAGGCCAGAGCACCTGCTCTGTAACCAGGCGGCGCGGGTTCGAGTCCTGCATCCGACTCCACGCAGTACCACATTGGGAAGGCAGCGCCGCGGCGGCGAAGCGGCGTTGAAAGCCGTGCCGGGCTCCAACGTCCTGAGGGGCTCGACTCGTTTGCCTTCCGCTTCCGCGCCTGCCCGCCTCCGTAGCTCAATGGAAAGAGCAGCGAGCTTCTACCTCGCCGGTTTGCGGGTTCGAATCCCGCCGGAGGCTCCATTGTGGGCTTTGCCGCAGCGGCGGCGCTTCAAGTTTCGCTTTCGAGGGTTTAAAACCGGTCGCTGTTGCCCACCCTATGAAGTGGCGTCGATCACAGGAGGCGAGGCCCGATGGCTACTGGAGACAACGGGGTCAGCGCGGTGCAAGCTGACCCGGTATCGCAGCGGGTACAGGTACGGCGCGCCGCGCTGGCGAGCACGATCGGCACGACGATCGAGTGGTACGACTTCTTCCTTTACAACACCGCCGCCGCGCTGGTCTTTCCCCACCTGTTCTTTCCCGCATCCAGCGCGTATGCGGGCGCGATGCAGTCCTTCGCGACCTATTTCGTGGGGTTTGCCGCACGTCCGATCGGGGCGGCCATCTTCGGGCACTGGGGCGACCGGATCGGCCGCAAGACCACGCTGATCATCACGCTGCTGGTGATGGGCCTCGGT
>Ga0207693_10004988_pt1 | contig 11136 bp, 10 predicted proteins | sample LARL81metaG_FD_184347 | JGI IMG/M metagenome (GOLD analysis project Ga0207693, IMG submission 184347) | Corn, switchgrass and miscanthus rhizosphere microbial communities from Kellogg Biological Station, Michigan, USA - LAR L8-1 metaG... | ecosystem: Host-associated > Plants > Roots >... | reverse complement strand
GTCGGCAACGTCCAGATCCTGCTCCGCAGCGGGCTGCTCCCACCGGATGCTCGGGCGGACGTCGAGCGCCGAGCGGTGGAGACGCTGTCACGGCTCGCCGTGGTCGAGGACGGCCGCGCGAATTGGCCGGCGATCGCGGGCGACGAGCTCACCATCCGCGGCCGCATCAGGGTCCAGTGGTGCCACGGCGCCCCGGGCGTGCTGACCTCGAGCTGGGACACGGCACCCCGCGACGACGCGTGGAGCGAGTTGCTGCTCGCCGCGGGCCGGCTGGTCTGGGAGGCGGGCCCGATTCGCGACGCGCCGGGTCTCTGCCACGGGACCGCGGGCAACGCCTATGCGCTGCTCGCGCTCTGGCGCAGGACGGGCGACGAGCTCTGGCTCGAACGGGCGCGCGCCTTCGCCCAGCACGCGGCGGCTCAGGCCGAGGCGCGCGCGGCGCTGGTCGGGCAAGGCTGGCACTCCCTGTACACCGGCGACGAGGGCGTCGCGTCCTGTCTCGCCTCGTGCCTCAGCGGGGACGAGCGGATGCCGGTCGCCGGCCGGCTGATCGGTCAGCGCTCGCCGTAGCCGGGCGCAACGAGCTCCCGGTACTCCGGGTGCTGCTCGATGTAGTGGGCGATGAACGGGCACAGCGGCGTCACCTGGAGCCCCTGCCGCCGGACATCCTCCAGGGCGGCCTTCGCGAGGACGCTGCCGAAGCCGTGGCCCTCGTGTGCCTCGTCCACCTCGGTATGCGTGAACACGAGCCGGTCCTTGCGGCGGCGGTAGGCGGCGAGGCCGATCAGCCGACCGCCGAGGCGGAGCTCGTACCTGCTCGCCTCCGGCACGTCGACCACCTCCGCGTCGGCGGTCGAGCCGCTGGACGACTCGAGCTCGTCCGTGCCGCGGAAGAACTCGATCAGCTGCCCGGGCGCGTCCGACTCGCGGGCGTCCTGGTGGTCGGCGAAGCGTCGGCGGTGCGCAGCCGCGTACTGCCATCCCTCCCGCTCGCGGAGGTGCGCGAAGATCGCCCGCGTGCCGCGGTAGTGCTTCCCGTCCTCGGTCACGAGCAGCGGGATCTGGTCGCTCCCGGCGAGCTCACGGAGCCCGGCGCGCTGCTCGGGCCACGGCTCGACCTGCCGCGCGACGAAGTCGATCCCCAGTTCCGTCAGGACCTCGCGCACGGCCGACGAGAACGGGCACCACTCGGCCTGGTACAGCGTCAGCACGCTAGGTCGTCCGCGTGCGCGCGGCCGCCGTGAGCGTGTCCGAGGTCGGAGCCTCCGTGCGCTCGACGCCGGCGGCGGCGTAGGCGTCCTCCTCGTCGAGCGTCTCGTGCTCGAGCAGCGCGTGGACGAGGCCGTCGAGGCGCGGGCGGTTCTCCTTCAGGAGCTCGATCACCTCCTCGTGCGCCTTCGTGACGATCCGCCGCACCTCCTCGTCGAGGAGCCTCTGAGTCTCGGGCGAGATCTCGGGCCCGCCGCCGAAGGGCCCGGCGCCGTCGCGCGGGATCACCGCGATCGGGCCGAGGGCGTCGCTCATCCCCCAGCGCCCGACCATCTGGCGCGCGAGCTCGGTCAGCTGGTCGATGTCCGACTCGGCGCCGGTGCTGATCTCCCCGAGCACGACCTCCTCGGCCGAGCGGCCGCCGAGGGCGACCTTGATCTTCGCGTGGATCTCCGGCTCGAGGTAGTTGAAGCGATCGCTCTCCGGCGCGGAGAAGGTGACGCCGAGCGCCATCCCGCGCGGGATGATCGAGACCTTCCGGACCGGGTCGGCGCCCGGGGTGAGCATGCCGACGATCGCGTGCCCGGCCTCGTGGTACGCGGTGCGGCGGCGGTCCTCCTCGCTCATCATCACCTGGCGCTCGGCGCCGAGGACGATCCGCTCGAGGGCGTCGGTGAAGTCCGCCTCCTGCACCTTGTCGTGGTTCCGGCGCGCCGCCGTCAGCGCGGCCTCGTTGACGAGATTGGCGAGGTCGGCGCCGACCATGCCCGGGGTGGTCGCGGCGATCCGGCCGAGGTCGACGTCGTCGGCGAGCGGGACGCCGCGCGCGTGCACCTTCAGGATCGCCTCGCGCCCGGCACGGTCGGGCGGCTGGACGGCGATCCGCCGGTCGAAGCGGCCGGGCCGCAGCAGCGCCTGGTCGAGCACGTCGGGGCGGTTCGTCGCGCCGATGACGATCACGCTCGTCGACGAGTCGAACCCGTCCATCTCGGTGAGGATCTGGTTGAGCGTCTGCTCGCGCTCGTCGTTGCCGCCGCTGAAGCCTGCGGCGCCGGTGGTGCGAGACCGGCCGACCGCGTCCAGCTCGTCGACGAACACGATCGACGGCGCCGACTCCTTGGCCTGCTTGAAGAGGTCGCGCACGCGCGACGCGCCGACGCCCACGATCGCCTCCACGAACTCGGACGCAGCCATGGTGAAGAACGGCACGTCCGCCTCCCCGGCCACGGCCCGGGCCAGCAGCGTCTTGCCCGTTCCCGGCGGGCCCGAGAGCAGGACGCCGTGCGGGATCCGGCCGCCGAGCCGCTGGTACTTCTCCGGCTTGCGCAGGAAGTCGACTACCTCGGACAGCTCCTCCTTCGCCTCGTCGATCCCGGCGACGTCCTTGAAGGTGACCCTGTCGCCCGCCGGCTGGTAGCGCCGCGCGTTGGAACGGCCAAACGCGCCGAGCACGTTCTGGACGTTGCCGGCGCGCCGCATCAGCCAGAAGAGGAGGGCGACGAACAGGATCGTCGGCCCGAACCCGAGCAGGAGGTTCTGCCACCACGGGGCACCTGTGTCGAGCGGCTCGGCGTTGACGACGACGTCGTGCTCCTGCAGCAGGTTCGAGAGCGCGTCCGTATTGGCGAACGCCGGCACCTCGGTGCGGAAGAGCTTCGTCGGCTTCGAGCCGGCGTACTGCAGCTTCTGCGTGAACGTCCCCTGGATCGCGGTCCCCTTCGAGGTGATCGACTGGACGTGGTCGGCGCGCACCTGCCTGATGAAGAACGGGCTATAGGGGACGCGCACGCGCGACGCGGGCTCCGTGGCGCGCGTGCTGAGGAAGAAGTTCAGCGCCAGGGCGGCGAGGAAGAAGATGATCCAGCCCGGGCCCGGCCGGAACGACGGCCGCTTGGGCGCGGTCGGCGACGACCCGCGAGGGGCCGGCGGCGGTGTGGCTCCCTCCGGCCTCTGCCCGGCGGCCGACATGCTCCTACCGTACTCCCTGCGATGCGGCATGCGGCGCGCGCGCCGATGAGTCACGGCCCTCGCGGCAGTCCTACGGGCAGAAGGAGACGACCACGAGAGGAGCTCCCATGACCAAGGTTCTCGCAGCGATCACGATGTCCGTCGACGGCTACGTCGCCGGCCCGAACGACCGCCCCGGCCAGGGGCTCGGCGAGGGCGCCGAGCGCCTCCACTACTGGGTGTTCGGCGGCCCGTGGACCTACGACCACCAGGAGGAGTCCGGCGAGGCGTCCGGCGAGGACGCCGCCTGGCTGAACGAGGCGATGGCGCGGATCGGCGCGGTCGTCGCCGGCCGCGCGACCTACGACGCCGCGGACGCGTGGGGCGGCGAGAACCCGTGGAACCTCCCGCTCTTCATCGTGACCCACCGGCCCGAGGAAGCGCCGGAGGGCGACGCATTCACGTTCGTCGCCGGAGTCGAGGAGGCGGTCGATCGCGCGAAGGCAGCGGCCGGTGACAAGGACGTCCACATCATGGGCGGCGCGGACGTGATCCGGCAGGCGCTCGACGCGGGCCTCGTCGACGAGCTGACGATCATCGTGGCGCCGGTCGTCCTCGGCGGCGGCAAGCGCCTCTTCGAAGGGTTCGGCAAGTCGCTCGACCTCGAGCACATCGGCATTCGCCAGTCGCAGTACGCGACGTTCATCGACTACCGCGTGCGGTGAGCCGCGAGCGTACGATCGCCGGGTGGCGTACGACCAGGAGCTGGCGGACCGGATCCGGGAGCTGATCGCGGACGAGCCCGCGCTGACGGAACAGAAGATGTTCGGCGGCCTGGCGTTCCTCGTCGGCGGGAACATGGCGATCGCCGCGAGTGGGCAGGGCGGCCTGCTCGTGCGCGTCGACCCTGCTGAGTCCGACGCGCTCGTCGAGTCGACCGGCGCCGAGCTCATGGAGATGCGCGGACGCGCGATGGCCGGGTGGCTGCGCGTCGACGCGAGCCGCGTCGCGGCCCAGGACGAGCTGTCCGCCTGGGTCGACCGCGGCGTCTCCTACGCCCGCTCGCTTCCGGCCAAGCGACCGTCGTAACCTGAGGCCCTGGAGGCAGGGCGAGATACAGGCGTGCCGGAGCAGGTCGCGCGGCGACCTGTGTTCACGCTCGGCGGCCGGACGTTTTCCTGGGCCGACGTCGTCGCCGACGCACGGCTAGACGGCTCGTGGGCGGAGCTGGAGGAGTCGACCCGGCGGGGGCTCGCCGCGCTCGGCGACGCCGACGCGGCGGGCGAGCGACCGGCGCGCGACGAGGTCGCCGACGCCGGGAACCGCTTCCGCTACGCGCACGACCTCCTCGCCGGCGAGGAGCTGAACGACTGGCTCGACCACTGGCATCTGACCCCGGCCGACTGGCGCGCGTACGTCGAGCGCGACCTCGCGCGGGCGCGGGCCTCGGGCACGGGAGCGGCGTCCGACGACGAGGTCGCGGACGCCGTCTGGGCCGAGGCGGTCTGCTCCGGCTTCCTCGAGCGGCTGGCCGAGCGCGTCGCAGGCGAACGGGCGCTCGAGCTGGCCGGCGGCATGGAGGACGCCACCGAGGCAGCGATCGCCCACGAGCTCGAGCTGCACCGCCTCGAGTGGCTCCGCCTCGAGGGGCAGACGCTCAGCGTCCCGCTCGAGGACACGGCTCGCGAGGCCGCGCTCTGCGTCCGGGAGGACGGGCGTGCGCTGGACGACGTCGCGCGCGACTGCGGCACCCAGGCGCTCCCGCTGAACGTGTTCGCAGGCGACCTCGATCCCGACCTGTCCTCGGCGCTCGTCGCCGCGCGCGAGGGCGAGCTGGTCGGGCCGCTCCGGTACGACACCGGCTTTGCGCTCGTGCTCGTCGAGCGGAAGACGCCGCCGGAGCAGGACGACCCCGCCGCGCGCCGACGTGCGCAGGAGCGGATCGCGAGCCGTGCGGTCGAGCGGGCGGTGCTCGAGCACGTGGAGTGGCATGAGCGTCTCTGAGGAGGACGTCCGGCAGGCGCTCGAGTCCCTCCCCGCGCTCTCGCTCCTCGGCGACGACGTCCGGCAGCTCGTGGCGGCCAGCTTCGAGCCGGTCGGCTACCCCTTCGGCGCGGTGATCGTACGCGAGGGGGAGCCGGCCGACGCGTTCTACCTGCTCACGTCCGGGACGGCCCGCGTCGTGAAGGAGGGCGACGACGGCGGCGAGGTGCCGCTCAACGTCCTCCACGGCGGCGACAGCTTCGGCGAGGCCGGCCTGCTCGATGGCGGCACGCGGACCGTGACCGTCCGCGCGAGCGGGCAGGTCGAGGCGCTGCGGCTGGACGGGACGGTCTTCAACGCGCTCACGAGGACCCACCCCGAGGTCCGCTCGACGTTCGAGGCGGTGGCGAAGGAGCGGGCGCTGTGGAACTTCCTCCGCATCCACTCGAGCTTCGCGAGCCTGCCCGCCGAGGCGCTGGCGCTGCTCGCGGCCAGGCTCGAGCGCGTGGAGGTGACGGCGGGAACGACCGTCGTCCGCGAGGGCCATCCGCCGGGCTCGATGTACGTGGTCGAGTCGGGCCGGCTGCACGTGACGAGGGTCGACGAGCCGGAGCTCGCCTTCCTCCGTACGGGTGACTTCTTCGGCGAGCGCTCGCTGTTCCTGGGGGAGCCGCGCGCGGCGACCGTCGAAGCGGTTACGGATTCCGTGCTCCTCCGCTTCCCGCCCGACCTGTTCCGGCTGCTCGTCGCGAGGTATCCCGAGTTCCGCGAGCGCCTCGAGCAGCGCCTGCAGCAGTACGACTACCGGCGGCTCTCACGCGTCCCGCTCGACTTCGCCGAGGAGATCCTCCCCGCCGACGCCTCGGTCCACGACAAGGTGTCGCCGGCGCAGGTCGAGGTCGACGCCTCGGCGGCCGTCGAGGCTCCGGCCTTCGCACCGACCGCGGACGGGCAGCGCCCGAAGCGGATCCGGCGCTTCCCGCACGTCTACCAGCTGGACGAGATGGATTGCGGTGCCGCGTCGCTCGCGATGGTCTGCCGCCACTTCGGCCGCGACGTGAGCATCACCCGGATCCGCGAGGCGGTGCACACGGCGACCGACGGCACGAGCCTTGCCGGGATTTCGCGCGGCGCGGAGGAGCTCGGCCTCGACGCCCGCTCGGTGCGCGCGTCGAAGAGCCGGCTCGACGAGCTGCCGCTTCCTGCGATCGTTCACTGGGAGGGGAACCACTGGCTCGTCCTCTACGACGTCCACGACGGTCACGTCCGCGTGGCCGATCCCGCGCTCGGCCTCCGCCGCATCCCGCGCGACGAGTTCGTGGAGAAGTGGAGCGGCTACGCCTCGCTGCTCGCCCCCACCGCTCGGCTCGCCGAGGCGCCGAAGGCGCACACGAGCCTCGCATGGCTCCTCCCTTTCGTCCGCCCGCACCGAGGCAAGATCGTGCTCGCCTTCCTCCTCGCCGCGCTCGCGGCCGGCCTCCAGCTCGCGCTGCCGATCCTGACGCAGGTCGTCGTCGACGACGTCCTGCCGGACGAGGACCTGAACCTCCTGTACATCGTGCTCGTCGCGATCGCCGCGGTCACGCTGGCGATGACGGCCGCCACGCTGATCGAGCGCTACCTGCTCAGCCGCGTGGCCGTCCGCTTCGACGTGGAGTCGCTCGACTTCGTCACGGGGAAGCTGCTCGACCTCCCGATGAGCTACTTCAACACGCGCCGCACGGGCGACATCGAGCGGCGCCTGCATGGCGTCCGCGACGTGCGGGAGTTCCTCGTCCAGAGCGGCGTGCAGGCGCTGACGTCGGTGACGCAGCTCGCCGCGGCACTCGCGCTGATGTTCGTCTACAGCTGGAAGCTGGCTCTCGTCTACCTCGCCACGATCCCGCTCTACGCCGTGCTGATGCGGTACTCGGCCAAACGGCTGCGGCCGATGTACGACAGCCTCGAGGAGGCGTTCGGCAAGTACCAGTCCGCGCAGATCGACGCGATCCGCGGCATCGAGACCGTCAAGGCGATGTCGGCCGAGTCGACCTTCCGGCAGATGATGCTCCAGCAGTTCCAGGGCCTCGCCGACCGGGTCTTCCGCTCCGAGTTCCTCGTCATGGCCTACCAGGGCGGCCTCCAGCTGATCACGTTCGTGTCCCTCGGCCTGTTCCTCTTCGTCGGCGCGCTCCAGGTCGTGCACGGGGAGCTGTCGCTCGGGCGGTTCGTCTCCTTCAACGCGCTGATCGCGCTCGCGAACGCGCCGGTGATCCTGCTGCTCCTGCTCTGGGACCGGCTCCAGCTCGCCCGCGTGCTGCTCGGACGGCTCGACGACGTGCTCCAGCACGAGCCGGAGCAGGGCCGGGACCACTCGCACCTGAGGTCGGTGACGACGCTCTCGGGCCGCGTCGAGCTGACCGACGTCGGCTTCCGCTACGGCGGCCCCGAGTCGCCGCCGATCCTGGAGGGGATCACGCTCGCGGTCGAGCCCGGCGAGTCGGTCGCGATCGTCGGGCGCAGCGGCTCCGGCAAGACGACCCTGATCAAGCTGCTCGCCGGCCTGCTGGAGCCGACCGAGGGGACGGTCCGATTCGACGGGCTCGAGCTGCGGACGCTCGACTACAGGACGCTCCGCCGCCACGTCGGCTTCGTGCTGCAGGAGAGCTACCTGTTCGACGACACGATCCGCGCGAACATCTGCTTCGGCGACCCGGAGCCGGACCCCGACCGCGTGGCGTGGGCGGCCCGCGCGGCGAACGCGCACGAGTTCGTGCAACGGCTGCCGCTCCGGTACGACACGCGAGTCGGCGACACCGGCCTGCGGCTGTCGGGCGGCCAGCAGCAGCGGATCGCAATCGCAAGGGCGCTGTACAACCGCCCGCCGATCCTGCTCTTCGACGAGGCGACGAGCTCGCTCGACAGCGAGTCCGAGCGCGCCGTCAAGGAGAGCCTCGACGAGCTCCTCACGGACCGGACGTCCTTCGTGATCGCCCACCGGCTCAGCACGATCCGCGACGCCGACCGGATCGTCGTCCTCGAACGCGGCCGCCTGGTCGAGCAGGGCACGCACGACGAGCTGATGGCCCGGCAGGGGCTGTACTTCTACCTCGCGAGCCAGCAACTGGAGCTCTGAGGCCCGGTCGTGTCGCGGCCGCGACACGACGAGCGTTCCGGTCGCGACACGTGGGTTGACCGGCCGCGCGGGCGGTGGGACGCTTGGTCGAGCGGCGAAAGGAGCTCCGATGAGCGACACGCAGCACACACCCCAAGAGTCGGCCCGGCCGGAGCCCGACGCGCTCGAGGACCTGCGCCTCGACGGCGAGGCGGCCGAGCCGGTGACCGGCGGCGACACGGCGCAGACCGACTCCCGATTCCGGGGGCGGTATCAACTCAAGCTGGGGCAAGCAAGGGAGCTACTGAATGACCGACGAGCGCACAGAAGGACAGGACGAGCGCGAGCTCGCCGAGGACCTCGAGCCGACCGACGAGGCGGCCCAGGACGTGACGGGCGGCGCCGACTCGGGCCGCGCCAACATCAGCGAGTTCCAGATCCAGAAGCTGTCCGACAAGTCGACCCCGTGAGCGAGCGCGAGCACGACGAGCGACCCACCGTGGACGAGGAGTCGCCGCAAGACCTCGACCCGCGCGCCGAGGCGGAGCGCGTCCGCGGCGGCGCGGCGCCGCTTGCCTCCAACGTCCAGAAGACGAAGGACGACATCGCCAAGGCGACCGTCAACAACATGAAGTAGCGAGAGGAGCCAGAATGACCGAGAACGAGAAGCGCGTGCAGGACGGCGAGGACGCCCAGGACGATCTGGAGCTTCGCGAGGAGGATTCCGCGGGCGTCGTCGGCGGGGATGCGGCCACCGTCGCGTACAAGCCCCAGAAGGCCGACGGCTCACTCGACGCGGGGGTCCACTTCAAGTACGACCTCAAGGCCCAGAAGGAGGCGTAGGACAGCGTCCCGCCTCGCAGGCCGGCGAAGGCGTGACGCTCGCCCGGCTGGGTGAGGCGTTCGCGCGTGCCGGGTACGACGAGGCCGGCCTCGAGCGCGCCCTGACCGAAGAGGGCCGGCTCACCCACGCCCAGGGCGTGGCGGCGTTGCGGTTCCGCGACGACGCCGAGCAGCCGGCCCTTCTGCTCGCACGGCTCTTCCAGGCCGGCGACGCCGTGGACGCCCGCGCGGCTGCCGCGGTTCTCGAGCCGTTGACGCCCGACGACCTGACGGAGGTCGTCGCGGTCGAGGACGGCTTGATGCGGGCGCGCGTGAAGATCGAGCCGTTCGAAGGGGTGCTGGTCGCCTCCGACGCGTCCTACGACGGCGCCGAGACCGTGCTCGGCGTCGGCGGCGCGACCCGGCTCGTCAACGCGCTGACCGTGCGCCGCCGCTGCGGAAGCGCTCTCGACCTGTGCACGGGCTCGGGCGCTCTGGCGCTGCTGGCGGCGAGGCACGCCGACCGCGTGCTCGGCGTCGACCTCAGCGAGCGCGCGCTCCGCCTCGCCCGCCTGAACGCGGCCCTGAACGGGCTCGAGGCGATCGAGTGGGGCCTCGGCGACCTCTTCGAGCCGGTCGGCGAGCAGCAGTTCGATCTCCTCACCGCGAACCCACCGTTTGCCGTGTCACCCTCGCAGGAGTTCCTGTTCCGCGACGGCGGCCACGAGGACGACGCGCTGTCCGCGTCCGTGGTCGCGGGCGCCGCCGCGCGGCTGCAGGAGGGCGGCTTCGCCACGGTCGTCTGCAACTGGATTGCACCGGCCGACGGGCCGTGGGCGGAGCGGCCGCGCCGATGGGTGCGCGACTCGGGCTGCGACGCGCTGCTCCTGCGCCACCAGTCGGAGACTCCCGTCTCCTATGCACTGCGCTGGAACGTGGTCCCGGGCCGAACGGCCGCGGACGTCGCCGAGGCCGCGAAGCCGTGGCTCGCCTATCTGCGCGAACGCGGCATCGAGTCGCTCGTGACCGGCGTCGTCGTGCTGCGTCGCCGCAACGGCCCGAACTGGGTGCACGAGGAGGAGCTGACCCGCACGCCGTCGAGCCCGGCCGGCGCCCACGTCGAGCGGATCTTCGCCGGCCGCGACGTGCTCGAGGCGGTCGATGACGAGCGAGGCCTCCTCGACCTCGTGCTCCAGCCGTCGCCCGGCACGATGCTCGTCGAGCGCCGTCACCCGTCCGGCGAGCGCGAGCGCGTGCGCCTGACGACGGAGGAAGGCCTTCCGCTCCGGACACCGATCCCGACCGCGTGCGTCGACGTCCTGGCCGCACTCGACGGCCGCCGGCCGCTACGTCAGGCGCTGGGCTCGGACGCACTCGCCGCCGAGTGTCTGCCGACGCTGACCGATCTCCTGGGACGCGGGCTGCTCGTGGCCGCCGGCTCGGCCGGCGAGAAGCCCCTCTAGCCGCCAGCCCGCCGGCCGAGAGTCCGTTTTCGCGTTTGCATCGGCCGATCCGCGGTAGGGGAAGGGGAACACTACGAAAGGACCGCGATGCTCGGACGAAGCACCACGACGCCGCTGAAGGACAGCGCCGGGAACCTGAAGGAGCTGACGATGACGCTCGCGCGCACGCCTGCGCTCGCGAGTCGGCTCGGCAACGATAAGAAGCTGCAGCGTCAGGTCGACCGGGCCCTGCAAAGCGCTCGGAAGGCGTTGAAGCGCGTCGAGAAGAAGAACAACCACCGCCTGCGCAACACCCTGATCGGACTCGGTGTCGCGGGAACGGTGACGGCGGCGGCGGTGCCGCTGTGGCTCAGGCTGCGAGGCCGCACCAGGCCGCGGACGGTCAACGCGTGGATCGAGGTCGACGTCCCGGTGTCGACGGCGTACAACCAGTGGACGCAGTTCGAGGACTTCCCGCTGTTCATGGAAGGGATCGACCACGTCCAGCAGCTCGACCCCACGCGCCTCCACTGGGCCGCGACGGTGGCCGGCAAGCAGGCGGAGTGGGACGCAAAGATCCTCGAGCAGCACCCGGACCGCCAGATCAGCTGGATCAGCGAGGACGGGAAGAAGACGCGC
>Ga0207693_10004987_pt1 | contig 11139 bp, 9 predicted proteins | sample LARL81metaG_FD_184347 | JGI IMG/M metagenome (GOLD analysis project Ga0207693, IMG submission 184347) | Corn, switchgrass and miscanthus rhizosphere microbial communities from Kellogg Biological Station, Michigan, USA - LAR L8-1 metaG... | ecosystem: Host-associated > Plants > Roots >... | reverse complement strand
CCGAGCTGAAGGCTCCGTTGCGGCATGACGGCTTCTACGGCGAGCCGTTGAGCGAAGCGGAGCTGCGGGTGCTCGTCCTGCTGGTTGGCGGCCGATCGGTCTCAGAGGTCGCGCGCGAGCTTTATCTCGCCCCGACCACGGTCAAGACGCACCGCCGCACGATCTATCGCAAGCTCGGGGTCACCGACCGCCAGGAAGCGATCGCGCGCGCCGCCGAGCTCGGCCTCACACGGCTCGAGCTCGCAAAATCATCCCGGATGAACGCGGCCTCTCCGCCTTCCCGGCCGCACCCGACGGTGAGATCCTCGGAGCGTGGCTTACCGGAATACCGGCTGTCAGACGCCACTCGCTAAACGGCAAGACTGGAGGACCGCAATGGCTGTCCAAACACCCACACCAACCAGAGCTCCGGCCAGCTACGAGGCCTACGAGGAAGAAGACCGCGGCTACGGCTGGGTCACGTTCGCAGGCGTGCTGCTGTTGCTGCTCGGGACGATCAACTTCATCATGGGGCTGGGCGCGATCGACCACGCGAACTTCTTCACCGCCAACGCGCACTACGTCGCGGGTGATCTGAACACCTGGGGCTGGGTTGTGTTGTGCATCGGCGTGCTCCAGTGGCTCGTCGCTCTCGGCGTGTTCGTCAAGAACCAGTTCGCGCGCTGGACCGGCGCGGTCGTCCTCTCCGGCAACGCGATCGTGCAGTTGCTGATGATGCCCGCGTACCCGTTCTGGTCGTTGTCGATCTTCGCGCTCGACGTTCTCGCGATCTACGGACTGGTCGCCTACGGCAAGCGAATCACGGCAGGCTGACCAAACAGCGGTTACCCAACGACTCGATGCGAGACGCCATGCCCCCTCGTTCGAGAAGCCAACAGAAACTGCCGGCGCCTCGCATCCGAGCACTGCACAGCCGATCGGATTACGGGGCGCGAGTGCGCCTCCTCGCGTCGGTCGCGGAACGGAGTCGGGATGGTGGCGCTCACGCCACGCAAGAGAAAGGGAATGAATGATGTCGAGCGAAAATTTGAGCGCTCTGCCCCGGCCCGAGTTCGCGGGGGGACGGGGAGCGATCACGACGACCCCGGTTGTCGGTGACCCGCGGCGGGAGTATGCGGACACGTTCGTTCCGGGCGAGGAGGAGCTCGAGGACGGCGAGTTGCGGGTGACGGTGCTCGGAAGTGGCAATCCGTGGGTGACGCGCGCGCAGGCGTCGGGGAGCATTCTGGTCGAGGCAGGGAATCCTGAGCGTGATCTGTTCGTGTTTGATCTCGGGACCGGGTCGCTGGCGAACTTCGCGAGTCTGAAGCTGCCGGTGAACAAGCTCGACAAGGTGTTCATCACGCATCTACATGCTGACCACACGCCCGATCTGATCACGCTGTTCGGGAGCTACCGAAAGTCGGGGCGCGTTGACCGCGGCGTGCGGGTGTGGGGTCCTAGCGGTTCGGAGCCGCGGTTCGGAACCAAGCATTTCGTGAACGCGATTCGCGAAGCCTGCAACTGGGACTCGGAGTCAACGCGGTCGATCCACGCCGAGGAGAGCTTCGAACTTTCGGTGACCGAGTTCGACTACGCCGAGACACAGGTCGTGTACGAGGCAGGCGGCGTCACGATCACGGCGTTTCCGGTCGTCCACGCGCTGTCGGGCGCGGTCGGCTACCGGATCGACTTCGCCGGCCTGACGTTCGTGCATTCGGGGGACACGCGGCCGGGCTGGCCGCTGGTGCGCGCATGCGAGGCCGGGTCGATTGACCTGCTCGTACATGAATGCTTCCCGCCGGCGGAGGTCATCGCGGCGGGAATGGGAATGCCAATAGAGCGCGCGACCGTGATTCTCAACCAGGCACACACCTCGCCGCGGGGGGCGGGCAAGGTGTTCGGGCTCGTCAGGCCGCGGATGGCGGGGCTGTGGCACACGCAGCTCGCTCCTGCGACCACGCCGCTGATCTTCGCGGACCTCCGCCAGGTGTACGACGGCCCCGTGGTTCAGCTGCAGGATCTGACCGTGTTCAACATCACCAACGAGTCCATCGTGGCCAGGCAGGCGCAGGTCGAGCCGCAGCCGATACCGGTTCCCGGGACGCCGCGGACAGAACCCACGCCGCGTCCGCCGGCGCAGCCGGACTGGTGGGAGGAGGCGCTGATCCCCCTGGACGACGTCCTGGCACCGACCTAGATCCCCAACCGCCGAAATCCCGGCACCGAGCCGTTCATGGAAATGGTGTTCCTCATAGCCCAGCGATGCAGCCCCTCCTGCGCGCGAGCGGCTTCGAGCCGTGACCATCGTCGCAAGGCACTCGAGCCGGGGTCGGGGCGCGGCGACGCAGCGGTGTGCCTAGCCCCGCACAGATTGCGTCCCGGGCCTCAGAAGGACGGCGATCGATGAGCGAAGCGGCGCTCAACGCGGGGCGGGCGCAGGAGGCGTACGCGGCGGATTCTTCGCCGTTTGCGCCCGCGCCGGAGCGGCCGTTGGTGCAGCGGCTGGTGCCGGTCGTGCGGCAACTGCACGGATATCGCCCCGGGAGCGTCGGGCGTGATGCGCTGGCGGGCGTGACGGTGGCGGCGCTCGCGGTGCCGTCGGCGATGGCGTATGCGGAGCTTGCGGGCCTGTCGCCGGTGAACGGTCTGTATGCGTTGCTGCTGCCGACGCTCGGCTACGCGCTGCTTGGCTCATCGCGCCGGCTGGTGGTCGGCCCGGAGGGGTCGATCAGCGCGCTGGTGGCCGTGTCGGTGTTGTCGTTCGCGGCGGCGGGGAGCGCTGATGCTGCGGAGCTGGCGGCGATGCTCGCGCTGTTGGTCGCCGCGTGTTACCTGCTGGCGTTGGTGTTGCGGCTTGGCTGGGTGGCGGACTACTTCTCGCGGCCGGTGTTGGTCGGCTACATCCATGGTGTGGTCGTGGTGCTGATCATCGGTCAGCTGGGGAAACTCACGGGCGTCAGCATCAGCGCGAGTGACCCGATCCCGCAGCTCGTCGAGGCGATCAAGGAGATCGGGAATGTCAACCCTGCCACGTTGGCGGTGGCGGCGGGCGCGCTGGCGGTGATGCTGCCGCTGCGGTGGATCGCGCCGCGGTTCCCGGCCGCGCTCGTCGTCGTCGTGGTCGGGATCGCGCTATCGAGCTGGCTGAGCCTTGACCAGCACGGAGTCGCGGTCGTCGGCGAGATCCCGAGCGGCCTGCCGTCGCTCACGGTTCCGACACCGCCGCTGAACCAGGTGATCGACCTGGTGCCCGCCGCGCTGGGGCTGTTCCTGGTCAGCTTCGCCGATGAGATCCTCACCGCTCGCTCGTACGCGCAACGTCACCGGGAGCGGATCGGGGTGGAGCAGGAGATGCGGGCGATGGCGGCCGCGAGCGCCGCGGCCGGCGTCTCGCAGGGGTTTCCCGTTGGCGCGAGCGGCAGCCGGACCGCCGTGAATGACTCGATGGGCGCGCGCAGCCAGATCGCAGCGGTGCTGGCGGCGGTCGCGGTGGTGGCGATTCTTTTGTTCCTGACCGCTCCGATCGCCCATCTCCCGAAGGCGGTGCTCGGCGCCGCGATCGTCTCGGCGGCGATTGGGCTGATCGACGTCGCGGCGTGGCGCAAGCTCGCGGCGGCCGACCGGGTCGAGGTGGTGATCGCCGCGGTCACGGCGATCGGCGTCGTGGTCGTCGGGGTGCTCGAGGCGGTCGTGTTCGCGGTCGGCCTCACGATCCTCGACGCGGTGCGCCGCAGCGCGCGACCCGGCGACGCCGTGCTCGGCTACGACCCGGTGCTCGGACGGTTCGCCGACATCGCTCAGCGCGCGGACGCCCGCGTCGTGCCCGGCGTCGTCGTCTACCGGCTCGACGATCGCCTGTTCTTCGCCAACGCCCGCTACGTGATGAGGCGGATGCGCGAGGCCGTGCGCGGCGCGCCCACCAGCACACACTGGCTCGTGCTCGATGCCGAGTGCATCGCCCAAATCGACTCGACCGGACAAGAGGCGCTCACGCAACTCATCCAGCAACTGCACGAGGACGGCGTATCACTGGCAATCGCGCGCATGCGCTCCCAGCTCAAGCACAGCCTCGACGACGCCGGCCTCGGAGAGCAAATCGGCGCCGAGCGGTTCTACCCCACCATCCACGCAGCAGTCCAAGCCTGCACCACACACCAGACGTCCGATGGCAACTCTTCGACCACCTGAACACGAGGCCCAGAAGGCCGGAAGTCCCACGCGGCTGCGGGTGTCGAGTCGTCGCCTGAGCAGCGTGTCGACGCCTCGTTCGGCGGCGTACTTCATGAGCCGTTCCGCGGAGTGGGATCATGCGTGAGGACCGGATCGGATCGGCAGACGGACCGCCGCGGTCCTGGGCTGCGCGGCTGTTCCCGGTGCTTACCTGGCTTCCGGGTTACCACCGAGGATGGTTCAGGCATGACGCGATCGCGGCGCTGACCGTCTGGGCGCTGGTGGTGCCAGAGGCGATGGCCTACGCAGTGATCGCCGGGGTGCCCGTCGAGTACGGGCTATACGCGGTGCCGCTTGCGCTGCTCGGCTACGCCGTGTTCGGGGGGTCGCGCGAGCTGTTCGTGGGACCGAGCGCGAGCGTGGCGACGATCTCCGCCGTCACCGTTGGGTCCGTCGTCGACACGAGTGCCGCTCCGAGCGAGTTCATCGCGCTCACCGCCGCGCTCGCGCTGATGGTCGGGGTGATCTATCTGGCGCTCGGGGTGGCGCGGATGGGGTTTGTCGCCCGGTTCTTCGCCAAGCCGGTCCTCGACGGCTTCATCATCGGCCTGGGGCTGTACATCGCGATCGGTCAGCTCCCCAAGCTCGTGGGGATCGAGAAACCCTCAGGGGACACGGTCCGCGTCCTCGTTGAGACGCTCGGGCACATCGGCTCATGGCAGTGGACGACGGTGGCGGTCGGCGCGGCGGGTCTGGCGGCGCTGTTTGCGATGTCGCGGTTCGTCCCCAAGGTGCCCGGCGCCGTGATTGTCGTGATCGTCTCGATCCTGGCCGCCGGCGCGTTTGATCTTGCCAGCCATGGCGTGAAGCTCGTCGGCGAGGTCCCGACCGGCTTCAGCTTCGTCTCGTGGTCCAGCGTGGGCGCCGAGAAACTCGTCGACATGCTGCCGGGCGCGCTCGCGATCGTGATCGTGGGATTCGCGGAATCCGTCGCGATCGCCAAGTCCTACGCAGCCAGGAACCATGAACGCCTGGACGCCAACCAGGAGCTGATCGGCTACGGCGCGGCGAACCTCGGCGCCGGCGCACTGCAGGGCTTCACGGTCACCGGCAGTCTGTCGAAGTCCGCAGCCGCGGACGAGGCCGGAGGACGGACGCCGGTGCTGCTGATCGTGACCTCCGTGCTCGTGCTCGTGACGGTGCTGTTCATCGCTGGCGTGTTCAAGAACCTCCCGGACACGATCCTCGCCGCAGTCCTCATCCACGCTGTCACGGGGATGATCGACTTCTCCAAGCTACGGCGACTGTGGCGCGCGCACCTCGGTGAGTTCTGGCTCGCCACCGGGGCCCTCGCCGGGGTGGTGATCATCGACGTCCTGCCCGGCGTGCTGATCGGGGTCGCACTCAGCTTCATGCTCCTCATCCGCCGCCTCGACCACCCCACCATCGAGGTTCTCGGGCGCACGCCGGATGGGACCACATACACCGACCTGGCGACGAATCCCGAAGCGAGCGCGGTGCCGGGCGTCCTCGTCTACGCGTTCCGCGCCCCGCTGGTGTTCGCCAACGCCGAGATCTTCACCGACGACCTCACCACCCGCGCGGACGGACCACCGCCACGACCCGACACCGTAATCCTCGACTGCGACGCCATGGCCGAGGTCGACACGACCGGCGCCGACGCGCTACGCCAACTGCACGAGACGCTGGACACTTTCGGCCAGCGCTTGCTACTCGCCCGCGTCAACAACGCGGTCGTCGACTTCCTGCGCCAAGACCGGTCCCTCGAGACCCTCGGCGAGGACGCGATCTACCCGACCATCCGGGAGGCCGTCGCCGCGGCCCAATCAGGCCGTGCCACGGGGAAACCAAGACTGCGAGATGACCGGCGTGACACCGAGCAGGCGCAGCCGGACGCCAGCCGCCGGTTGACCAGGGGCTGAGATGAGCACGACGCCCGTTGATCTCCGAAACCCAGCCGCCTTTGGCGGGGAGGGCCGGCGCAAGGAGCTCGCGCGCGTCCTGCGCCGCAAACGCCGCTTGCGCGCCGGTGTGCTCCAGCTTCTGGCCGTCGTGATCGCGATCGGGCTGGCGTTCCTCGTTCCGCAGATACCGATCGGGTTTGAGATCTCGACGACCCGTGTGACTGAGATGCTGATCGCCGTGGGCGCGGCCACGGTCGCGTTCGTCGGCATCGTCTACTCGCTGCTGTTCCTGGTCGTCCAGTTCGGCTCGACCACATTCACGCCGCGGCTCAACCTATTCCGCGACGATCCGATCGTGTGGCGCTCGTTCGCGTTCTACACGGCGGTGGTTGTCTACGCATTCACGGCCTCGCTAGTGATCGGACAAGACGAGACGACCTCTGGGGCCGTCCCGATCGTCGCATTCGTGGCGGTGCTCACGTCGATCGCCCTGTATCGCCGCCTGACGATGGGGGCGTTCACATCGATCCAACTCGCCCCCGCCCTCGCCCAAATCGCACGCCGCGGCCGCGAGGTCATCGACGGCCTGTACATCCTGGACGCGCCCGCCAGCGATCGAGAGGACAGCCCCGATCGAGCGGGCGCCGCATCCACCACCGGCAGACCCGTACGCGAGATCCGCTGGTCGCGCGCCGGAGCGGTCCTCCAGGTCATCGATGTGCCGCGTGTGCTGCGCGCGGCCGAGCAGACCAAAGCGGTCATCGATTTCAAGGTGGGATCCGGCGAAGCGATCGCCGAGGGTGCCGTCGTCGCGGTCGTCACCGGCCAGGCAGAGCCCGAGCTCGAGCATGCAGTCGTCGACGCCCTCACGGTAGGCGACGAGCGAACCTTCGAACAGGACCCGGCGTTCGCGCTTCGGTTGCTCGCGGATATCGCCCTGCGGGCACTATCACCTGCGGTGAATGACCCCACCACCGCCGTACAGGCACTCGATGCGATGGACGGAGTGCTGCGCACGCTCGCGACCCGCAAGCTGGCCGTCGGACGGGTTGCCGATCACCACGGCACCCTCCGAATCACACTCGTGCTCCCGACATGGGAGGACTACCTCGCCGTCGCGCTCGACGAGATCATCGCGCTGCGCGAGGTCTCGCCGAACGTATCGCGCCGGATTCTGCGGCTGCTCGACGAACTCGAGGCAATCGCGCCAACCACTCGGCACACCGCCCTCACAGCGCGCCGCCGCCAAGTCCACGACCCCAACAGCATGAAAGGCCCTACCCGGGCGTGACGTGCCGCAACTGGCCAAGCGTGCGAGCGGCCGTCAGCCGCGGACTGCGGCGACGCTGACACCGATTACCACCGCGAGAGCGACGATCGCTCCGACCGCCTCTGGGAGGTTGACGCCGAGCAGCCCACTGCCGGCGGCCACCGTGGCCGCGATGAACGCGAGCGGGATCGCAACCGAGAGCACGACGAGCACGCCCCGGGCGACCGTGAGTGCTTTGTGGCCGGCGGCGCTGCCGTCAGCGCCTGCGATCGCGACCGCGATATCTGTGCCCGGCTCTCCGTACCGTGTCGTGACCCGTTGCCCGAAGCGGCGTGCGTCGCTCTCGCACGCCCACGACATCATGATCATGAACGTCACGGGCAGGATCCAGGTCAGCGCCCAGATCAACCCGGCGACGACGAACCGCACGACGCGCAGCACCTGCTCCCAGCGCGTCCGCTGCCGAGTGTCTTCGTCCCCGGGAGGGCTCAGGAAGCCAGCGAGGATGAGAATGCTGACGATCGCCTTGGTCCAGGACCTGATCGGAGTCCGTGCGCCAGGCGGTGGGAGCGGGGTGGCGCGGACGAGTTCGAGCTCGGCCAGAGCGTGGTCACTTCATGCACGCCGCGCAGGACGAGAAAGTCGGCCGCGACGCTGGGGTCGGCCGGATCACGGTCGTAGAGCGCAGCCACACGTAGGTGAAACCGCACCTCTTGACGCAAGAACGCGATGTAGGCGGGCACGAGAGCGACAAAGAACGGCGTGCCTGCGACCGCGCCGTCGATCCGCGCGGTGCTGATCGTGCGCCGACGCTGGCCCTCGGCGAGCACCGCCGGGGAGCTATCCGGTGCAGCGTCCCGAGCACGCTGCGCCCACGCTCGCGCGCCGTCCGCGTGGCGATCCACCGTGTAGATCGTCAGCCGCTCGGGAATGTGATGGGGATCGCGCCTGGCCAACCGCACCAGCACGCCCGGCACCCGGACGCTGTTTCGCGCCCGCGCCCAGAGCCCTGAGGGGTCAACCGACTCCTCTAGGTCGGGGACCGAGCGGCCCGGCTGCGTGTCAGGCTCACATCGCATCAAAGCCTGAGCGGTCGTCCCGGCGCTGGCCTGCGGTCATTCATGCGATGTGTGCTGGATTCTCTCCGCGAACCCGACGGCCCTCAAGCGACGCTGCACAGACCGAGAGAGTCGCTCGACGCCACACGGCGGGCGCTGATCGGCGTTCACTTAAGAGCTCTTGCTGATCGCCGCCTTTTCGGCGGTGAACTCGGCGTCGGTGAGCGCGCCGCTGTCGTGCAGTCGCGCAAGGCGCTCCAGCTCGACAATCCGGCCTCGGTTGCCGCCCGCGGCGACGGAGGCCGGCGGGTGCGGTTGTCCTCGCTCCGCGTACCAGCTACGGATCGATCCCATCGCGTCTCCGGCGTTGGCGTTTGGGAACTCACTGGCGGTCTGGCGGCGGAGGCTATGAACTCCGAGGGTCAGCAGGACGGCGTACGCAACGATGTAGCCCAGCTGGCGTGTCGCGGGCACCGGACCCCAGATGATCAGGAGCAGCAACGCCGCGAAGACGGTGATGTAGGCGCTTGCCGGACGGTCGCGCAGGGTCGGGGCCAGCGCGCGCCGCAGCGCCGTCGCGGGGCGTGTCTCACCGGCCAGCCAGGCGGCAACGACAAGGATCAGGCCGAAGATCGCGAGCGCGATCGCGATGTCGTAAAGCATGCTGGTGGCGATCGTCCACACGTCGTGGACGGCCTGCTTGTTGGATTCGTTCTTGACCAGGCTGTCGACGATGTAGTTGCCCAGAACCCGACGGACCAGCAGCACGATCAGACCGATCGCGACAAAGCACCAGCCCGTCGTTCTCAGCGCCCGCCGCCTGCGCCCCTTCGACAGCCACACCGCCAGGATGAACAGCGCGAACGTGATCAGCGGCAGCACGATCGCCAGGCCATTGATCGCCGAGGCGATGTCCTGCGCCGTCTTCAGTTGATCGGAGCGCATGATCACCAGCTGACCACTCGACGGCGGCAGCGTGATCCCAGCCTTCGCGGCGGCGCCCTGCACCGCGCCGGCGTTCTGCTGCAGCTTCGAGCGCGCGGCGGCGACCTGTTCCTCAACGCCCAGAGTCTTCGCCAGCTGATCGACGATCGCGCGCAGATTCAGCGTGACCGTGCCACCGCCGGTGCCCACCACCGGGCCGCCGCCTTCGATGATCTTCATGAAGGTCGCATGCGCGGCGTGGTTGGCCGTGCGCCAGGCATCCTGGACCTGCGGGGAGGCGAGCACCTTCGGAGCGCCCTGCCCGGCGACCTGCTGAAGGCCCCCACTGATCGTGCCGGCCAGCCCCTGAAACTGCGCCGGCAGGGCTGCCTTGACCTGGGCCTGCACGGCGCCCGAGCTGAACAGTTGATTCACCGTATAGGCGGCTAGGGCGTTCTGGACATGCTCATCAGCCAGCACCTGCGAGCTCGTGTCCGTCCAGTTGTCGGTGTTCAACGCCTGCCGGTTCACCCACACCGCCAGCACGGCCACAATCCCGATGACCGTCGCGAGCACAAACAGCGTGCCGACCAGGATTCGATGCCGATGCTGCGTGGTTGCGGACACCGCGGCCGGCGCTCCAGGAGGATTCGCTGCGCCGCTTCCAGGTTGCTCGGTCATCGCATCACCACCAGTTCACCGACCCGCATCGCCTCTTCCGTGCTGACGGGGCCGTGCGCGGTCACGGCTGATTCCTAGTGTCGTGAATGGCAGAAGGCACGTCGGAGGCGGCCAGCGCCCAGACCGTCGGCATGAACGTGTGCTCGCCGACGTTCCCAATGCGAACAACGCGTCGCACATCCGCGCGATCCACCGGCTTTGGTGGACTCCCGCACCACCGAAACCCTGTCACGTGCGTCATATCGGGTGCACGGCCCGCGATGTGCCGACGCGTGGCGTTGTGGCGTTCGCGTTCGTACCGTCGGCGTAGGTCGGAGCCAGACAGTGGTGTGGGGTCGCCGTTATTCATCTGGTATTCGTGTCGCTGTCGTGTGCGGGGTTGAGCCGTTCGATTTCGAGGGAGAGGTCGCGGAGCCGCTCCAGGACGGCGAGCAGGTGCGTTTGGTCGATCACGTCGATCACGATGGTGGTCGTCCCGTCTCCGGGCTCGACGCGCGCGGCCCCGACAGTCGATGCGAGACTCTCGCTCAAAAATGTCGCCGCGAACCGCTCGCTCACCTCGCCACGAACGACAATGTCGTATGTCACGCGTCTCGAGTTGCTCGGCACTGTGCCTCTTGATGTCACGAGGACAGCATCGCGCCGAATCGGGCCGTTGTCAGTAGCTCAGGCCCCGTTCATCCCGGATGAACCTCGGTGCCACCTCGCGGATGATCCGGGCTGTCGCGACGTTGAAGAGGGCGTGGGCCGAGCGATGTCGCGGACGACGCGATGGTCGGGTCGCGGATACGGCGCTGCGCTGGAAGCTGGCGCCGCGCCCGGCCCGGGCGGTCGTTGCTAGACGCGGAGGCCGCTGGATCGCTTGCGGGAGGGGACGGGTCGTGAGCTCACGGGTCGCCTGCGCGCCTGCGGGGAACGGGAAGACCACGGTGCTCGCAGCGTGCGATGCAGATCGTCAAGCGGACGCCGTTCGCGTGGATGTCAGGCAGCCATGGTGCCGGTGCGAAGGTGAACGCCGAGGCATCGGAACCCGAGCTGAAGGCTCCGTTGCGGCATGACGGCTTCTACGGCGAGCCGTTGAGCGAAGCGGAGCTGCGGGTGCTCGTCCTGCTGGTTGGCGGCCGATCGG
>Ga0207693_10004986_pt1 | contig 11141 bp, 9 predicted proteins | sample LARL81metaG_FD_184347 | JGI IMG/M metagenome (GOLD analysis project Ga0207693, IMG submission 184347) | Corn, switchgrass and miscanthus rhizosphere microbial communities from Kellogg Biological Station, Michigan, USA - LAR L8-1 metaG... | ecosystem: Host-associated > Plants > Roots >... | reverse complement strand
CGTCCCGGACGCCGTAACCGTCCGGTGAATCTGAGGAGCCGTTGGCGGCAAAGCAGGTGCCGTGGGTCGCGCACAGACACTTAGTCGCGACGTGCCTCCCTTCCGCGCGTTGCGAGACTGCTGTCGCCAGCACCACGTGCCCGTCCAGTCATGGATGCAGGGCCAGTCGGGGCGCCGATGGTCAGGCGCTGCTTGCTCCACGCCTGAAGCAGTAGCGTCGGAGTCGCTACCGCATCGACGGGCGAGCAGCCATGCCGTGGAGCGCAGCTGGGCGAATGGTTGTAGGCGATACCAGCAGCGAATCCAATCCAGAAGAGCGCTTGCTCCACGTGTAAGTCGTGGGGAGCCAGCCAGCGGTCGGCGTGCTTGGTTCCGGCCCCATCCGCAGCAAACGACTCAGGCCTGCGCGCCGCAGATTTGAGCACGGAGAGGGTTGCTGGTTGGCGCCCGAGCACGGGTGGCGCGGGCGCCGCCGAGCCGCGCCTCGGGTTTCCGCTCGCCGAGCAGCCGCATGATGTTTTCCGGTCGCGAGCTGACGAAGACTGTCCCGGTTCATTTCACCCACGCTGGCGACCAAGCGGCTAACGCCGACGACAGCTGCTTGGGCACGGGAGAATGGGGCAAGGAGTCTGCTCGATGGCGGCGATTGAAGCCCAACAACTGCGGATGCTCGAGCAGCTACGGCAGGCGGGCAGGCAGCCAATGACGCTCGATCAGTTGCGCGCCGGTGGTATTGACTTTCCCGCCGTCGTCATCGGCGAGCTCGAGCTCAACGGGTACGTGATCGAGCGTGTCCACGAGCAAGGCAAGCTCCTCGGCTTCCGACTGGTCGAGACCGAAGCTTCCGATCCACCAGCCACCCGCCGGCGCCACCGCTGGCGCCGCCAACAGTCGCGATAGCCACGCGGGCGCGCAGCGGCGGCGGTAGGTGTAGGACGACGGTCGAATGACAGCGCAGCACTGCCAGCTGGGGCGCGCCGGCAACCCCGATTGAGGAACGGACACGCGGCGGCCCGATCTGGCCGTCGACCCGCCGGAGCGCCTCCGATGGCTCACGAGGGCCTTGGAAGAGCGCCCGCAAGAGGAACGCTCTGCGAACGTTGCGATCAGCGATCCTGCACGGGCGCTACGGACGGCGGCACGGGGTGCGTGCGGCGTGCGATTACTCTCTCGTTGGGATAGAAGATCGCCTATGTGTTCTCCACTTCCGGCCACACGGCCAGCTACAAGCTTGGAAGGATGATCCTTCCGCAGCTGGAGCAAGGGACGCACGGGGTCGAGGTGGCTGGAATGTTCTTCTTTGACGACAACACCTATGTGTTGCGAGCGGGCGATCCCGTCGGCGAGCGCCTTGGTCGTGTGGCCGCCGAGCATGGAATGTTGCTGATGCTCTGTGATCAGTGCGCGTTGGAGCGCGGCTTGGCCGAGGGGGAGATCGGCGCGGCGGTCCCGGCGGGGACGGTTGCGGGTGTGCGGGTGGGTTGCTTTCCCGACCTTTACGAGGCGCTGGCGGGGACCCGCCGGACCACGTCATCACGCTGTGAGAGGGCCGAACTGGTCCTCGGTGGGCTCCGCTCAGCAGAACCACGGCTCGGTGAGCCGTGGCCTCCCCTCGGTCGGTCCCATCGGGATGGCGTACGGCACTGGGTCGCGCGCGTCGCCGTTGGCCTCGCGCACCGCCGCGCGTATCCGAGCGAACGTCAGGCCGGTCGCCTCCTGCTCGGCGGCGCTCTGCTGAACCAGCGCGCTGAGGCGGCCTTGCAGCCGGTCGGCTGCAGGGTCCGCTGAGCGCCACGGATAGCTGAGGCGTTCGGCGTCGTATGAACCGAGATGCTCGCGAAGGTCCTCGCTCTCCAGCAGCAGCGAGCCTTCGGGTACGAGCAGCCGGATTGTGTACTGCACCGGGTCGACGTTCGCTACCAGATCGTGCGCGGCGACGAACTCGACGATCTCCAGCACGTCACGCGGGGTCGTCCACGGCGTGAAGGGCATGAACGAGGGCCGGGTCTCGATTCCGTGCTCGCGCAGCAGGTCGAGGGCTTGCACCGCCTCGGCGGTGGTGTGGCCCTTCTCGAGGCGGACCAGGATCTCGTCGTTGACGCTCTCGAGCGCGCAGACGACGAACAGACAGCCCGAGGCGACCATCTCCGCCCACACCCGGGCGTGCTCGAGCACGTGCTCGACCTTCGTCGTGCAGTCGAAGGTCAGCTCCGGGTGGCGCTCGTGCACCGCGCGTACGATCGCCAGAGAGTGGCGCCAGCCATTGAGGAAGTCGGGGTCGCCGAACGTGATGTGGCGCGCGCCCATGCTCGCCAGGCGCTCGACATCGCGCAGGACGGTCTCGGCCTGCACGACGCGGATGCGCCCGTCGTAGACAGCGGGGACAGGGCAATGCCGGCAGCGATGCACGCACCCATGGCTGGCCTCGACGTACCCGACCAGCCGCTCCTCCCCATCGAACGCCAGACGGGCGTAGCGCTCGAGTCCCGGCAGCAGCTCGCGCGCCGGCGGGTCGAAGCTGCCGCGCTGCAGGTGGATGATCGGCCGTTCCGCGGCCGGGGCGGACACGCGCGGAGCCGCCAGCTCATCGACCCAGGCCGTGAGCGCTGGTTCGTACTCGCCGGCGATCGCGCGTGCGGCGAGCTCTCGCTCTACCAGCTCGCGGCTGACCGTGGCATAGAGCCCGTAGAAGCAGATCGGCAGCCCGGGGTGCTCGCGGCGCACTCGGCGCGCAGCGCTGAGCGCCAGGCGCATGGCGGTGTGCATCGGCACCGAGAGGCCAACCGCCTCGGTCCACTCCAGGGCGCCTGGATCCCACGGCTGGACGCTGAGATCCAGGCAGCGGACCTTGTGGCCGGCGCGGCGCAGCGCGGCCGCCGGCGAGGCGACGTGCAACGGCTGGTGGCCCAGCTCGTAGGTCGAGATCAAAAGGACACGCACCGCTGACCCACGCTAGCGCGTGTGGACCGGCTCGGGCGCGTGCGGCTCGATGAAGATCCGCAGCAGGCCTTGCGCAACGCGCAGGGAGCGCTCGACCGCGTCCGGGCTCGCCCCGCGCGCGAACATGAACCCCAGGTAGCGGTCGCCCTCAGGCAGCGGGACCACGGGGCGGCCGCGGGCGATCGTGATCTCCAGCCCTCCGATGCCCTCCACCGCCCGCGCCTGCTGCTGACCCTCGACCGCGCGCAGCACCCCGGCGCCGGGGATCGGGATCATCATCACGCCAGACGCGGTCGCCTCCCGCGCGAGGTCCTCAAGCCCGAGGCCCAGGGCGTGGCGCAGGATCACCTGCTCCAGGCTGACGCCAGCGCCGAAGCGCAGGGCTCGAGAGCACAGGCCGCCGATCGACCGGGCCGCTAGCTCGAGGACGCTCACCCGTTCGCCGTCGACGCGGAGCTCGGCGTGGATCGGTCCCTCCCGCAGCCCCAGCGCACGCGCCGCCCGCGCAGTCACGGCCTCGACCTCGGCCAGGACGGTCATCGGCAGCCGCGACGGTGTCACGTACAGCGTCTCCTCAAAATACGGCCCCTCGAGCGGGTCCGGCTTGTCGAACACCGCCAGCACCTCCAGACCGCCCCCGCGCAGCAGCCCCTCGAGCGCCACCTCCGCTCCAGGCAGGTAGCTCTCCACAAGCAACGGCGCCTCAGGCGGCTCCTGAGCCGAGGCGAGAATGCCCCGGACCCGCTCGACGGTCAAACGGACCTGCTCACCGTCATTCGCCCGGATCACCCCCCGACTGCCCGACAACCCCACCGGTTTGACGACGCAGGGAAGGCCCACCTCGCTCACCGCAGCCGCGACGTCGGCCCCCGGGGGCAGCTGGGCGAAACGCGGCTGTGGAACGCCGGCCTGCGCGAGCGCCCGGCGCATCGCCGCCTTATCACGCGTGCGGGCGACCGCGTCCGGGGCATTGTGCGGAAGCCCGAGGCGCTCGGCGCCCAGCGCGGCGGCCATCACGCCCTGATCATCCACGCACACGATCGCGGCGAACGGGGTCTGCCGGGCGCGCTCGGCGATCTGCTCGGCCGCCAGTGCCGGCTCCGAAAGCCGCAGGGTCAACGCGCGCTCGCCCATCACTGCCGACATCGCCGCCCGACGCTCGGACGCGACCGTGACCGCGACGCCGAGCTCCCGCGCCGCCGCGAGGAAGTCCGGCGCCCGGTAGGTGGCCGACGGCAGGATTAAGAGAAGGCGCTCCACGGCGCTATCGTAGATCGGTGGCCGACCCAGCCCCCGCACTCCTCGCGATCACGGCATCGGCCCTCGAGCGGGTGCGCGAGTTCCGCGCTGGCGCGCCCGAACCGAGCGATCGCGTGCTTTCCGTGCGCGTCACCGGCGAGGCCGACGGCAAGTACGTCTGCGCGCTGTCGCTCGAGCCGCTCGCCAAGGTCCGCGCCAGCGACACGGTGCAGCACGAGGGGGATCTCGCCATCGTGATCGCGACCGACAGCGTCGCGAAGCTGCGCGGAGCCACGGTCGACTGGAGCGAGGACCGGCTGGACAGCGGCTTCGTGGTCATCAATCCGAACAAGCCGGCTCCCGCGCCCGTCGCGCTTCCCATCCTCCCGATGAGCCCAGCTGCCGCTCCTGCCGTGCGCCCCCCGGTCACCGTACGCGGAGCCGGCCTGGACACCGAGATCGCCCGGCGCGTCACGGCCGTGCTCAACCGCGATGTCAATCCGAGCATCGCCAGCCACGGCGGACACGCCGAGCTCGCGGGCATCGAAGGGGCCACCGCATACCTGCGCCTAGGCGGGGGATGCCAGGGGTGCGGCATGGCCACAGTCACCCTCAGCCAGGGCATCGAAGTCGCCATTACCCAGGCCGTCCCCGAAATCGACCACGTCGTCGACGTCACCGACCACGCCTCCGGCACCAACCCGTACTTCGAGCAGGCCAAGAAGTAACCGACCCACACTTCCGGGGAACGAGCCCACACGCGGTCCCGATCATCTCCGCGATCGTGATCGCGGCCGCCGTCGCCCACGACCACTCGCTCGTCATGTACGAAGCCGCCTCGGTGAAGGCGCCGGTTAGTTCTACGCCGGTGAACCGGGATCGTGCGGCTTCGCCCGCCAATGCCCGACACAAGTCGTTCGTCATAACCTGATCGGAGCGATCCTCGTCGCGCGCACCCTCATCGTCCAGCACAGCAAGCGCTCCGCATCGCTCAGCACTCAGCGCCCTACGAACACGACGCCTGACCGAGCCGTGAGCGCGCGGTCGTCCTCGCAAGCCGCGCTTCGCCTCCACCACCGCCGCAGGCGACGTGTTCGTCAGACGGCCAAAGCGCGGCTGCGTCCCAAACCGGCCCGTATCAGCGGTGGCCGTGACCGCTCGGCGCCTCAAGCATCAGCGCCGGCCCGTGGCCGATCGTCGTTGCGCGAGCGTTATGTACGTTCCGCGAGCTTTATGTATGTTCCGCGAGCCTTATGTATAGTCGGCGCCCATGCCGTCGGTCAGGCCGCCGGTCAGTGGACCGTCGGCCAAGCCTTTGGTCGCGCCCGAACGTACCAGCGCCCAGCGCATAGAGGCGCTTCGGCGTGCCAACGTGGTACGAAGCCGCAGAGCGAAGTTGAAGCGCGACCTCAAGGCTGGCCGCCAAACGATCCATGTGCTCCTTCTCGAACCACCCGAGTATCTACAGACCGCAAAGGCCTTCGACCTGCTGCTCTCCGTTCCCAAGTATGGGCGCGTGAAGGTGAATCGGATCCTTAAGCAGTGCCGGATCGCGCCGAGCAAGACTCTCGGCGGACTTTCGGAGCGTCAGCGGCGCGAACTGGCCGAGCTCCTTCGACAGTGCTGATACGCGGCCTCGCCGCGGTCAATCAGGGTCAGCAGACAGTTGCGATCGAGCACGTCGGCGCTGCTGCCCTCGACGCGAAGCAGCCGCCACAGCGAGCGCTGACGATATGGACCTGATGACTCCTGTCGGACAGTCTCAGCCACGCGACCGCCCGACGCCCGCATCGCTGTTTTCGGCGATCGACGACACTTCTGACCCAGCATGCCGCGGACGCGCAATGTCGCCGACTCAGTCGTGAGTGCGGCGACGCCGGACCAGGCGAAGCGGTCGTCAGCGGCAGCGCTCACGGAGGGCTGCTGATGGGAGGTCGCCAGCGCCGGCGTCCCGGGGCGTTGCGGGCGCGGCGCCTATGTAGTGCGCCCGGTGCACACATCGAGTGCTCGGTGTGGGCGTAGCCGAGCGGCACGCAAAGGTCACGCGCAGAGTCGGAGAGGGCCTGCTAGACGATGCAACCGCGCCGCGTCGTGCACAACGGAACCCTCACGTCGTCCGCTCACCAATTTCGCCGGCACACCGTGCCGAGCTATGTGAGCACACTGAACGTGGCAGTCTTGACGTTGCTGAACGCGCTGGTCCTGGAGGTGGCCAACAGCCGGTAGCTCCCCGGGGGGAGCGTCTTCCCGCCGAGCCGACCGCTGAAGCGGAAGCTGTTGCTGCCGACGTTGCCGTTTACAGCGAAACTGCCGGGCACGACGATGAATCTCGTGCATGGTGGTGACTTGCTGTTCCCGTGAGACAGCTGGACGCAGCGGCGAGCGACGCGGCGGCCCTGCGCGACGCGTTCGACGGTGAACCGCACCAGTCCGGCAACGTTCATGGTGAAGCGCACACGGGTGCCGACTGTCGGCTTGTGGGTGACGCTCGCGCCGTTGAGCGCTGCCCGGAATGCGCGTGGAAAGACTCGCAGGATGCTGAGTCGGGTGGGGGCACTCACGAGCGTGGTTGGTCTTGACGTCATGGGAGCGCTGGTTCCGCCCGAGTTGGTTGCGCTCTCGCTGACCCGGATCGTGTGATCCGCGTCGGCGGCGATCAGCGTGTAGGTCTGGGAGGTTGCGGCGAGCGCGCTGCAACCGCTGCCGGCTTGGTTGCAGCGCTCCCACTGGTAGCTATAGCCCGTGATCGGACCGTTGCTCCATGTGGCGTGCGTCTCGCTGAGTCGCTGGCCCACGACGGTTGTGCCCGAGATCGACGGCGGTGCCGTGCTGATCGGGGGAGCCGTGGCCGCCACGCTGATCGGGGGAGGCATGGCCTGCACACCGCCCGTGAGCTGGGAGGCGGCGGAATTGCTCACGCCGCCGGCACTAGTGATTGCCGTCTCGTCCACTCGAACGCCGTAACCAACGTCGGAGCCTGACAGGGTGTAGTCGGCGGTCGTCGCGCCGGGAATTTTGGAACAGACCGGCGGACCAGAGCTCGTGGCGCACCGCTCCCACTGGTATGCATAGATGGTCGGCGAGTTTGTCCACCGGCCGTGCTCCTCGCTCAGCGTGCTGCCTTGCACGGGGGCGCCGGCGATTGACGGCGGTGACGTGTTCTCCGGTATCAGCAGCGGGGGAAAGCGGATCGTGAAACCCCCGCCCGCGATCCATAGATTGCCGTCAGGCCCGGCGGTGATCCCGACGCCCGCCGGCCCAGCGGTCTCAGAGACTAGTCCGGCGGTCGTGATCCGTCCAACCTCCGGCCCGAGGCCGCTGCCGATCGGTATCCCGAACGGGAACCAGTTTGTGAACCACAGGTTCCCGTCGGGACCGGACGTGATCGCCGCGAGATTTGTGAACGGAGCGGGAATCGGAAACTCGGTGATCGTTCCCGACGGCGTGATCCGCCCGATCTGGTTGGCATTTGTCTCGGTGAACCACAGGTTTCCGTCCGGGCCTGTCGTGATCGTGCGCGCGCAGCGTTCGTGGTCGGGATCGTAAACGTGGTGATCGTGCCGGTCAGGGTGATCCGTCCGATCGCCGCGTCGGTGGTGAACCACACGTTGCCGTCAGGGCCGCTTGTCAGCGCGGTCACGCAACCGGCGGCGAAGGAAGACAGCGTTCCGGTCGGGGTGATCCGGTCGATCGAGTCAAGCGAATTGGTGAACCACAGGTTCCCGTCCGGCCCGGCGATGATGACCCCGGCAAGGAAATCCTCGGACGGCAAACATGAGACGTTGGCCGTGGGGATCGGGAACTCCGTGAGCGTCCCCGAGGTTGTGATCCGACCGATGAACCCGTACTCCATGAACCACAGATTGCCGTCCGGTCCCGTCGCGATCCCGTCCACAAACGGCGGGTGGGCGAACGCAAAACCAGTGGACGATCCCGACGGCGTGACGCGCTCAATGCCGTTGCCGTCGGTAACCCAGAGGTTGCCGTCGGGGCCTGCAGCGATCGCGGCCGCTGGCACCTGAAACTGTGTCCACCCGGCCGCCTCAGCGCTCGGACACGCCGTAGCAGCCAGCATCACGAGCAGCGACACGATCAAACGCGAGAGCAACACCAACCATCGCGCGCTGCCGATTCGTGTCAACGGTGTCAGCACAGCGTTCATCCTCCCATCACATAGGGGCTGGGTGGCCGGAATCTCGGCGTAGACGGACGCTCGAGAGAGGCCGCACCACCAAAACGCGACGAGCCCGCGACCAACGTGCTGGCCGCGGCACTTTCCAATCGATGCGGTGGATGCGTGTCAGCCCGCATGCGTGGGTGAGCCTCTCCGCGATCCGTGGACGCCGTCCAGTCGCAAGCGAACTGACAACGTTTCCAGCAGCGACAGTGCTCGCGTCGCCTGGCGCCATGATGAACCGCCTCATGAGCCTCCTCCGGACTTGAGGTTTGCCGGCAGGCAGCATGTCCCCAGGGGATAACAGTCCGATAACCGCGCCAAGCTTCTCGGCATCACTGTCCCGGCCGGAGTAGGACCGGGCCGCCCCCATCAGAGTGTGGCCTCACGCGCCACAACGCGGTGGGTGTGGGGACAGGCAACCTGCATGGCACCGCAACCGGTACCCGGGCGACGCTCCGGCTCGCAAGCGCCCGATTTCGGGCGTGTGGTAACCGCGGTGCGCATAATCGCGTTCATCTTCACGCGGCTCCAGGACGACGACGGCTGAGGCGGGAGGAGAAGCGTGGCACGGGGATGCCGCGGCGTCTTGACCGGGGACGGTCCGCGGGGGTAGAGTTGGGAGTTGGACGGGGACGCTGTGGACCAACGGAAAGGAGGTCCAGCATGCGCTGTGTCGAGGGCGGATTCGCCGGGGAGTCCCTGGGGCTCAGTATGCCGGTCGAGGTGCTGGGATCCGATCGGCACGCGAGACGGTTGACTGCTGGAGGGTGCGCGCTCGTGCTCGCGATCGTGGTGATGCTGGGCGTGGCGATGAGCGCGTCCGCGGCGGCCGCGCCGCCGCCCAACGACAATCGCGTCGATGCTCTTGGAATCGGGTCGCTCCCGCAGACCGTCAAGGGCACGACCGTCGGAGCGACGACCGAGAACACCGAGCCGGCGTCCGGCTGCGCCTCGACTGGTGGATCGGTTTGGTACTCGCTGGCGGCTGGCTCCCAGCCGCCTGACCGAATCGGGCTCAAGCTTCGAGCCAACGGGCAAGACTTCGATGCGGCTATTGACGTCTACACACGCGAGCGCTCGCGGATCTCACAGGTCGACTGCCAACAGACTGACAACAACGGCCGAGCCGCGCTGGCGTTCAGGCCGGCGCCGAACACGACCTATCTGATCCGGGTCGCGCAACTGTCGGACTCGCCGGCCGGCACGTTCGCACTGAAAGTGCTTGCGCTCCCCCCGGCGCCGAGTCCCCCAGGAGCACGCCTCGGTGCAAACGGCGCCACAGGCACGCTTGATGGAACGTTTGCGACAGAGGCCGCCTATTCGATGTCGCTCACGGCTGGGACGACGTACAAGATCAACCTGTTTAAGCCGAACGACGGTTGCATGGAGCTCAAGCTGTTCGCGCCCGGCACGCACTCCTTCAACGCCGGGTCAGCTGATGGCCTGTCGTGCGGCGGGTACCGCCTGTTCACGCCCCGGGTCACTGGTCTGTGGTCGGTCTTGATCGTCGCTGCCCGCAGCAACCCCGGTGGGCAGTTCTACGGACTCCACGTCGCCCAGGCGACCTCAAAAGAGACGGCGCCGGGAATCTCTTTGCCCAACCTGACACCGATCACCGATCGCCTGAACGCGAAGCGGATCGACGTCGTGCGCCTGTACCGGTTCGACGTCACCCAGCGCAGCGATCTGGAACTCGATCTGCTGGCAGGCAGTAATGCGCCGTTGAACCTCAAGCTGCTCAACGACCAGGGACGCTACCTGCAGTGCAACTGCGGGTCCACGGGGCAGGAGACGATCAGGCGCCAGATTTCACCTGGCCGGTACTTCGTTGTGGTCGAGGCACACAGTTTCGGCACCGCGCAGTTCACACTGACGCTCAAGTTGCGGCTGATCACCCACGTGAACGTGACCTTCGATGGCGCCGGCTACGAACAGATCGCACCGGGACGAGCGATCCGGGTCGCCGCCCACGTCACCCCTGCGGTCGACGGGCCGGTCACGATCACGATCGAGCGCTTCGATCCGGTCGCGCGCTGGCAGTACTACCGCACCTACCACTTGCGGGCGGTGAACGGCCTCGCCGGGACCTCCTTCCTTCCGCCTCACATCGGGCGCTGGCGCGCATTTGTGTCCTACGACGGCACCAGAACAGCAAGCCCGGCGACAGGAGGACCCGCACAAGCTCTGGTGGCCGAACCGCTGCCCTAGCGGCTTCGCCGCCTGTGCAAACCCGACGGGGTGCGTTCAGTTTGGCTGAGCCGCAGCGCGCCACCCAACCCCAGAGAGCACCCAGCGGAGCGCTCCCGGCCGGCGCAACGGATGCGACCGCCAGGGCCGAGCAAGCACCAGCGCTCGCGTTTGCGCCAAGCTCAGGCGTAGGGTGTGTCCTAGGAAGTGTGTGCTGCGAGCGAAGCGAGCGGCAGGAGAAGAAGGATGTGCCCCGGGTGTACCCGCGAGAGCCTTGCAACGGTCACGACCGGAAGCGGGGAGGCACCTAATAATCCGCGTTTGCCGGGCAATTGTCTCAAGCTGACGCCCGGACTCGAACCGGGGACCCCTTCACTACGAGCGTCGGAGGGTTTGCCGGCGCGAGATGCCCCGGCGACGATGAACGGATGGGCACACTCAACGGCCTAACGAGAGCCGCCGCTGCTGCCTCACGCCTATACGGGCCACGCGCTCGGCGTGACTGCATTCACGCGATGGGAGGAGCGCCGAGTAGCGACGTGGGCGTTTGCTGCCAGCGGTTACAGCCTTGTCAGCTGTGAGGACCACGCCAGGAGGC
>Ga0207693_10004985_pt1 | contig 11142 bp, 11 predicted proteins | sample LARL81metaG_FD_184347 | JGI IMG/M metagenome (GOLD analysis project Ga0207693, IMG submission 184347) | Corn, switchgrass and miscanthus rhizosphere microbial communities from Kellogg Biological Station, Michigan, USA - LAR L8-1 metaG... | ecosystem: Host-associated > Plants > Roots >... | reverse complement strand
TGTACGACAAGCGCACGTTGCACTCGCGCGAGGCGGTCGAGATCCTGCAGGAGAACTTCGGCGACCTCGTCTTCGACACGAAGATCCGCAAGACCGTTCGCTATGCGGAGGCCCCGGTGAAGGGAACGTCCGTCCTCAAGTACGACCCCAGCGGCAAGGCTGCCGAGGCGTACCGCCAGCTTGCGAAGGAGGTGCTCGATGGCGCGCAGGCGCGCGAGCATGCGTGAGGGCCCGCTCGCGGAGCTCTTCCGCGCGACCGAGGCGGCCCAGCGCCAGGCCGAGAAGGAGGGGCGCGAGCCCCAGCCCGAGCCGACCGAGGCCGAGCAGCAGCAAGCCGCCCCGGCGGAAACGCCGGCGCCGCCAACGCCGAAGCCGACCCCCGTCGAGCCGCCCGAGCAGACGGTCGAGCACGTTCCGGAGTGGGAGGAGGCAGCTCCGCCGCCTCCGCCGCCACCGTCCGAGCCGGTCCGGCTTCCCGAGCGCCCACCCGAGCCCAAGCGCGAGGAGCCGCCGCGCCCGAAGCTCGAGCCGCTGCCCGAGCCGCCACCGCGCCTCCACCGTGTTCCGGAGCCCGGCGCCTACATCGCGGTCATCCGCGTCGTCGGCGTGGGCGGGGCGGGCCTAAACGCGGTCAACCGGATGATCGACGCCGACATCTCGCAGGTCGAGTTCGTCGCCGTCAACACCGACATCCAACAGCTCCAGACGAGCGACGCGCCGGTGAAGATCCACATCGGCCGCGAGCTGACCGAGGGTCTCGGCTCCGGCGCCGACCCCGACCTCGGCCGCCGCGCCGCGGAGGAGGCCTACGACCAGGTCAAGCGCGCGCTGCGCGGCTCCGACATGGTCTTCGTCACCGCCGGGGAGGGCGGCGGCACCGGCTCCGGCGCGGCACCCGTCGTCGCGCGGATCGCGAAGGAGCTCGGCGCCCTCACGGTTGGCATCGTCACGACGCCGTTCCAGTTCGAAGGGACGCGCCGCCGGAAGCAGGCCGACGACGGCGTCGACACGCTCCGCGCCAACTGCGACACCGTGATCGTCGTGCCGAACGAGCGGCTGCTCGAGGTGCTCGACCGCGAGACGTCGATGCTCGACGCGTTCCGCATCGCCGACGACGTCCTCCGCCAGGGCGTCCAGGGCATCTGCGACCTGATCACTCTCCCGGGCCTGATCAACCTCGACTTCGCCGACGTGCGCACGATCATGAAGGACGCCGGCACGGCCCTGATGGGCATCGGCTTCTCGGCCACGGGCGACAACCGCGCACGCGATGCGGCCGAGCGGGCGCTCCGTTCGCCGCTGATCGAGACCGACATCGGCGGAGCCAAGGGCATCCTGCTCTCGATCGCCGGCGGCGACGACCTGTCGCTGTTCGAGGTCAACGAAGCCGCCGAGGTGGTCCGCCAGGCCGCGACCGACGACACGAACATCATCTTCGGCGCGACGGTCGACGACCGCCTCACCGGCCAGGTCTGGGTGACCGTCGTCGCGACCGGCTTCGGCCAGCGCGCCGCGCAGCGGCGGATCACGATGCGGGCCGAGGCGCGGGACGACGACTCGCTGGAGCCGCCGAGCTTCCTGCAGAGCTAGCCTGCCTCGCTCGGTCGTCCTTTCGTTCTTCGACCCGGGAGAGGTGCCGACGATCGTCGCCGCCGTCCGCGCGGCGCCGTTCCCGCCGAAGACGCCGGTCTTCGTCGGCAGCTACGGGATCAGCCCGAAGATCGCCGACCAGGTGCATGCGCTGCCCGGTGCGCGCTACGCGCCGATGTTCCACATCCAGCCAGGCTGGTTCTGGGAACGCCGGCGGCTCGACGCGGACTCGGAGCGCAAGGTGCTGGCGCGGAACCCGCAAGCCGACCGCCTGGCAGGCCCGCTGCCGGCCCTGAACGAGCTCCTCCGCCTCCCGACGGCGACGCGCATCACGTGGAGCGTCGAGCTCGGTGCGCGTTTCCGCGACGCTCTGAGAGCCGAGCCGGTGGCCGAGACCTGGCAGCTCGACGAAATCGTCGCCGAGTGCGCCGGGCCGTCCGGTCGGCCGTACCGCGAGCTGACCCGGGGCGTACTGCGCGGCGTCACCTTCGGCCGCGCCGCGCTCGGCGATCGGAGCCGGCCGGGCCTCGTGTGGTGGGCGAAGAACGCCCGCACGCTGCCCTCGCGCGCGATTACGCCCGAGCTGTCCGCCTTCTGGAAGATGCTCGACGGCGCGGCAATCCACCTGATCGGCGAGGAGTATCCGGACTTCGCAGGTGACCCGCGGCGCGCCGCGCGAACGGCTGCGACCGCACACGAGGCGCTACGTCGCGGCGGCCCAGTCCGTCAGAAGCTCGCCCGGAAGTACGCGGCCGGCCTGACGCCGGGGTTCCGGCTCGTGCCGGGCCTCGGCGGCAACACGCGCGGCCTGCCGCGCGCCGAGGCCGAGCAGTGGCGCGCCGCCTACCTGCGCGCGCGGGCGGACGCGGGTGTGTCGGGCTTCGCGGAGTTCGACTTCCGCTTCGAGAACAGCGCGCCGGCGGTCGTCCGTGAGCTCATGCGCGAGCTAGCAGGGGTCGTCTAGCGCGGCCTGACTACTAGCCGATGTCGCAGACCTCGGAGCGCGCGCCGACGACCGCGGTCGCGAGCGCGCGGCCCGGGCTGACGTGGAAGCGGAGTTGCAGCGGTCCTGGCCGGTCGGCCGCCACGGTGGTCATCCCGTCGGAACGCTGGCTGAGGCACGCGTTGTCGGCGTGCCAATATGGCGAGTAGCGCACGGCCAGGCGGTAGGCCCCTGCGTGCGGCAGGTCGACGGCGATGCGCGTCGCCGTGAGGGCGAGCACGCGCCCACCTTCGAGTATCGGCCGCGGCGACGGCACCTCGAAGATCCGGAGGTTCGGCCTCTCGTACACCTGCCGTAGGCCAGAGCGGCCCGAGCGCAGGAGGTCCGCCTCGCCGCGGGCGCTGTAGTCGGGCGGCGCCGAGGTCAGCACCACGTAGCGCACGCCCAGTCGTCGCAGCCAGGCGACGTAGGCGGACGGCCCGAGCTCGTCGTAGAGCAGCTTGTTCTGCGGGAAGTCGTCCTGCCGGTAGCCACCGCGCGCGATCGGGATCTGCGCCTCCGCGAGGTAGGCCGCGGCCCAGTGCCCGGTGGTGTCGACGACCTCGACGCGGTACGAGGGCGTCAGGTGCCCGCGCAGGTAGGAGATCGTGGGCGTCCAGTAGGCGCGCGACGCGGCCGGGTCGCTTTGGCCGTGGACGATGTTGAAGACGGTCGGCGTGAGGTTCCAGGCGACGGCCAGCGCGAACACGGCGAGCGTGATCGGCAGCGGCCGCCAGCGCCGCAGCGAGAGCGTCAACACCGCGATCGGGATCGCCAGGTACCGCAGCCGCAGCACGTTCTCGCCGACCGCGCTCGGGATCGCGAAGGCCGCAAGGCAGGCGACGAGGTAGACCATGAACATCGAGCGCAGCGGCTGCGCGCGGTCGACGCCCCAGGCCATCCAGATACCGAGACCGCAGAACGTGATCCCGGTCATCAGCTCCTGCCACGAGAACGGGTATTGGCCGTTGCCGGGGAACGCGCGCCAGAGGGCAATCTCGACGACTCCGAAGGCCGCGATCGTCGCCGCCGGCGCGACGAGCTTGCGCCGTTCCTCCCAGCGCGCAAGCCCGAAGCCGGCGAGCACGAGAGCGAGCAGCAGGAAGGCGAGCGGACTCGCCGCCAGGGTCAGCGCGGCGAGCACTGCGAAGCGCCAGGCGCGGCCGGCTTGCAGCGCCCAGATCGCGAGCAGGGCAAGGGCCGCGCCGAGCGCGAACGGGAACGCCGCCGAGAAGACGACCCCGCACCAGACGACGGCGAACGTCCGGCTCGACCAGCGTGCGGTCGGCCCCCACTGGCGCGAGACGACGACGGCGAAGGCGAGCGCCGCGGTCGAGACGGTCGCAACGGCGAGCAGCTTGATCCCGAGCAGCGCCGCGAGTGGGTAGTAGAGGACGCTGTAGGTGACGAAGCTGTAGCGGCCCGCGTACCAGAAGTTGTTCCAGAGGGCGAAGCCGTCGTTCAGGAACAGCGTCCGCTGGTAGGCATGTTCGGCCAGGTCGGCACCCGGCGGTCCAAGCCAGACGAGGAGCGCTGCGAGGGCGGCTGCGCCCCCCGCGGCGAGGGTGGCCTCACGCAGGACGGGGGTCTCGCGGGTCACGCGCCTACGAGGATAACTGCAGCCCCGGAGTTAGCCTTCACGCATGCGAGGCGCCGTCGCCGCAGGTCATCCGCTCACCGCCGAAGCCGGGGCTCAGGTTCTGGCCGAGGGTGGGACCGCCGTCGACGCGTGCATTGCGGCCGCCTTTGTCTCGTGGGTCGCCGAGAGCACGCTGACCGGGCCCGGCGCGGGCGGCTTCATGCTCGTGCACCGGGCTAGCGACCGAACGACCCGCGTGCTGGACCACTTCGTCACCGTCCCCGGCCTCGGGCTGGCTCGGCACGGCGACACGGAGATGGCCGAGGCCAGCATCGACTTCACGCCCGACTCCTCGCAGTCGTTCCGCGTCGGCGAGGCCTCGAACGCCGTGCCCGGCGCGGCCGCCGGCCTCGGCGAGGCGCACCGCCGCTTCGGCACGCTGCCGTGGCGGGTGCTGCTCGAGCCCGCGATCGCCCACGCGCGGGAAGGCGTCGAGCTGACGCCGGGGCAGGCGTACCTGCACGAGCTCCTCGATCCGATTCTTCGACGCACCGACGAGGGCCGCGCGATGTACAGCTCGAACGGCGAGTTCCTCAGAGTGGGTGAGCGGCTCGTACTGCCCGACCTGGCGCTCACGCTGGAGCGCCTCGCCGAGGCCGGGCCCGGCGACCTCTACAGCGGCGAGCTCGCGCACGAGCTCTCGGAGTACGTTCGCGCCGGCGGCGGCGAGATCACCGAGCGCGACCTGCGCGAGTTCCGCGTGATCGTGCGGCGGCCGGTCCGCGTCCCCTTCCTCGGCCACGAGTTGCGCTCGAACCCGCCGCCGTCCACCGGCGGTGTCCTGATCGGCCTGGGCCTCCGGCTGCTCGACCGCCTCGGCGGCGTGGCCGGCCCGCCCGGCAGCGCAGAGGCGATGGCGCAGCTCGTCGAGATCATGCGCGAGCAGGAGGCGGCCCGCGGCGGCCCCTTCGTGCGCGAGCTCTACCGCGGCGGCCTCGCGCGCCGACTTTTCGACGAGGGCGCGCTTGCGGCGGTCGCACGGCGGATCCGCGGACGGCTGCCCGAGCTGCAGCGGGGGACGACGCATATCTCCGTGGTCGACGCGCGGGGGAACGCGGCGGCGCTGACCGCCTCGACTGGCGCAGGCTCGGGCGTGATCGTCGCGGGCACGGGCATCCAGCTGAACAACATGCTGGGCGAGTTCGACCTGGCCGCGACAGGCGGCCACCCGCGGCCCGGCGTCCGCTTCACGAGCGGCATGGCCCCGTCGCTCGTGCTGCGAGACGGGGTCCCGCGGCTGGTGGTCGGCAGCGCCGGCTCACTGCGGCTGCGCGGCGCGATCATGCAGATCGTCGTCAACGCGGTCGGCCACGGGCTAGGCATCCGGGACGCGATCGACCGGCCCCGCGTCCATTTCGAGGCGACCCACGTCCACACGGAAGGCGGCAACGACCCGGGCGAGCTCGACCGGCTCGAGTCATGGGGTTACGACCTCGTGCGCTGGCGAGGGCTCAACCTGTTCTTCGGCGGCGCAGCGGGCGTCGAGATGCTGCAAGACGGGCGGTTGGCCGCGGCCGGCGACCCGCGGCGCGGCGGCGCCGGCGTCGTCGTCGAGTGAGCAGCTTCGAGATCCGCGAGGCGCGACCGGGCGACGCGCCGGCGCTGGTCGAGCTGGCCCGGGCGGTTTCCGTGGAGCAGGGGGACTGGCTGCTCGCGACCGACGGCTGGCGCAGTGCCTCGGCCGAGCGCCGGTACCTCCGGGCGGTGCGCCGCTCGGCCCACGCGGCCGTCTTCGTCGCCGAGGTGCCGGAGGGTTTGGTCGGGCGGCTGTCGGTCTCGCGCGACCCGCATCCCGCGAGCCGCCACGTCGCCGACCTTGGCCTGATGGTCGCCGCCGGGTACCGGCGCCGCGGGATCGGCCGCTCCCTGCTCGACGCCGCCGCCGTCTGGGCGCGCAGGCAAGGCGTCTCGAAGCTCGAGCTGCACGTCTTCCCGCACAACGAGCCGGCGATCGGGCTCTACGAGTCGTACGGCTTCGTACGGGAGGGCTACCGCCGTCGCCACTACCGCCGCGGAGAGGAGTACCTGGACGCGATCCTGATGGCGTTCGCCACACTGCCCGAGTGAGCGGTTTCGTCCACCACTACGGGCTCGTCGCGCTCTTCCTGATCGTGATGCTCGAGTCGTCCGGTGTGCCGCTCCCGGGTGAGACGGCACTGGTCACCGCAGGCGTCTACGCCAACGGTGGACACCTGAACATCGCCGCCGTCATCGCCGTGGCGGCCGTGGCCGCCATCCTCGGCGACAACATCGGCTACTGGATCGGACGCACGGGCGGCCGCTCGGTGATCGAGCGGTGGAGCTTCGCCTCCAAGTCGCTGCCCGCGACCGAGCGGTTCTTCGACCGCCATGGGCCGAAGACGATCTTCCTCGCGCGGTTCTTCGCCGGCCTCCGGGTTACCGCGGCCTGGATTGCGGGCATCTCACGCATGCGCTGGATGACCTTCTTCTTCTGGAACGCCGCCGGCGGCATCTGCTGGGCACTGCTGGTCGGGCTCGTCTCCTACTACTTGGGCCGGGCCGCCACCGACGCGATCGCACACTACGGCCTGATCGGCGGGGCCGTTATCGTCGGGATCTTGGTGATCGGTCTCGTCGCGTTCCACTTCTGGCGGAAGAGGCTGTTGGAGCAGCCATGAGAAGGCTGGGCGTCCTCGCTGCGGTCCTGGTGCTGTGCGGCGGAGAGCAGTCGGCTACCCGGCCGGTGCCGGCGTTCCAGCGGGTGATTGTCGTCGTGCTCGAGAACAAGTCGCCCTCGCAGGTGCTCGGCAACCGCGCGGCACCGGCCTTCAACGCCTTCGCCCGCGGCGGCGCCGTGCTCTCCGGCTACCGCGGCGTGACGCACCCGAGCCTGCCGAACTACCTCGCGCTGGTGTCCGGCTCGACGCACGGCATCACGAGCGACTGCACGACCTGCACCGTCGCCGGGCCCAGCCTCGCGGACACGCTCGAGGCGAAAGGACTCACGTGGAAGGCGTACGCCGAGGGCCTGCCGCGCCCCGGCTGGACCGGCCCGTACAACGGCCGCTACGCGAAGAAGCATGTGCCGTTCCTCTACTTCCGGCGCGTGCTCGCGAGCCCGGCGCGGCTGCGGCGCGTCGTACCGCTCACGCAGTTCGGCCGCGACCGCGCCGCCGGGAAGCTGCCGACGTTCTCACTCGTCGTCCCGGACCTGTGCCATGACATGCACGACTGCTCGGTCGCTACCGGCGACGCGTGGTTGAAGGGCTTCCTGCCGCCGCTGCTGAAGCTGCCCGGGACGGCGGTGTTCGTCGTGTTCGACGAATCGGATTCGTCCGACCCGCGCGTGCCCGCGCTCGCACTCGGGACGCTCGTCCGGCCGCACTCCCGGGTCACTGGCCCGACCGGTCACTACGCGCTTCTGCGGACGATCGAGGACGGGCTCGGGCTGCCGAAGCTCGGGCAGTCCGCGCGGGCGGTTCAGATCACCGGGATCTGGCGCGAGCCGCCTCCTTCGAAAGAGGGATCCGAGCGCCGGAGTTGAAGCTTCCGGGTCGTGGCGATGCTCACCGTCCTGACCGGAGCGATCGAGGCTCGTGACCCGTATACGCAGGGGCACTCCGCGCGCGTGACGGCGCTCGCGGAGGAGATCGCGCTGCGGCTCGGCTGGAGCGAGGAACGGCTCGCGTTGCTGCGGGTCGGCGGCCCACTGCACGACATCGGCAAGCTCGCCGTCTCGGATCACGTTCTCCGCAAGGAGGGCAGCCTCGAGGAGCACGAGCTGGCGGAGATCCGCGAGCACCCGAAGGCCGGCGCGCGCCTGATCCTGCGCGTGGCCGCGCTGCGCGAGGCGATTCCGTACGTGCTCTACCACCACGAGCGCTGGGACGGCGCCGGTTATCCGAGCGGCAAGGCCGGCGAAGAGATCCCGCTCGAGGCGCGCGTGCTCGCAGTGGCGGACGCCTTCGACGCGATGACGAGCGACCGGCCCTACCGCCGGGCGCTCAGCCGTGCGGAGGCGCTGGCCGAGGTCGAGCGCTGCGCCGGCACGCAGTTCGACCCGGAGATCGCCCGCATCTTCCTCGAGCTGTTCGAGGAAGCCGAGCTCGCCACCGCCGCCTCGGCGTAGCGCCACTTTTCGGAAGACGGTCCCCTCGCCCGGCGTCCTGTTGGCAGGACGTCAAATCGGGGGAGGGTTCCCATGGCAATCGCAGACAAGGTCGAGAGATACGAGGTCTTCGTCGACCAGAACAACTACGCGGACTACTACCGGTCGATCAGGCTCAGCCTCGAGTCGGGCGGCACGGCCTTCATCGGCTTTCCGGCGGTGCGGCCGGCCGACTGGCTCCAGTTCAACGGCTCGTCGATCAACCTCTACATGACCGCCGACCAGTTCACCGACGTCTACCACCTGCTGCAGAGCGAGGCGCCGGTGTTCGTCACCGCGCTCGACCTCTTCGGATTCGAGGTCGGAGCCGTCCACACCGAGCTCAACCTCGACGAGGGCGAGCCTCCGGGCGAGGGAGACGAGGATCACACCCAGAACCTCGCGGCGCTCATCAGACGCGCGAAGAAGGAGTCTGAGGCCGGCGTCGCCGTAACGGGTGCGTAGCCAGGCTTGAGGTCTGGTCGACGCTACAGCGCCGACCAGACCTCCAGCTTCTGCTTCGTCCGGCGAATCACGTCGTCGGTGAACTCGGTCGTTCCGGCATGGCCGCCGAGGTCGGCGGTGCGCACGCCGTCGGCGACCGCTTCCAGGCATGACTCGCGGATCGCGCGCGCGGCGCGCGTCGCGTCGTCTCCCGCGTACGAGAGCACCGCCGCAGCGGCGAGGATCATCGCCATCGGGTTCGCGACGTTCTTGCCCTGCAGCGAAGGCGCGGTTCCATGGGCGGCCTCGGCCAGCACGACGGTCGGCTCGAGGTCGTCGCCGAAGCCGACGAGCAGCGACTCGGACCCCGCGATCGAGCCGAACAGCGGCAGCACGAGGTCGGAGAGGATGTCGCCGTCGCGGTTCAGCGCCGGGATCACCAGCGGGTCTCCGCTCGAGGCGACGAGCAGCGCGAAGGTGGCGTCGATCAGCTGCGGCTCGTACGGCACGTCGGGATGGCGCGCGGCCGCGGCATCCATCTCCTCCTTGAGCATCCCTTCGTAGACGGGGCTGACGGTGAACTTCGGACCGCCGAAGACCTTCGCGCCGGTGTCGGCCGCGAGCCGGAACGCGAACTCCGCGACCGAGTGGCAGATGCGCCGCTCGATCCGCTCGGTACGGAACGCCGCCTCGTCCTCGCCGGAGCCCTCGCGCCACTCCTCCGCGCCGTAGGCGTCGCCGACGGCCATCCGCACGACCGAGATCGGCGCGTGGACGCCGCCGAACGGGACGATCCCCGGGATCCGGCGGCCGGTCCGGACGATCACGCGCCCGCCGATCTCCTCGCGCAGGATCCGGTTCGGCGACCCGACGTCGTCTGCGCCCTCGGGCGTGATCGTGGCGCCCTTCAGCCCGAGCCCGGCCTCGCGCACGGCGGCGGCGGCCTCGTGGACGACGGCGTTGTCAGTTGCGCGCCGCGACTCGAGCGAGAGGTCATAGCGAAGGAGCTCGACCTCGAGCCCGATCACCTCCGGCGCAAGCACGCGGACGGCCTCCTCGAGCAGCTCCTGCCCTGTCTCGTCCCCCTCGAGGACGACGATCGCCGTGCCCGCCATCTGCCTCCTTGGATTACGGTCGCCCGCCCGTGGCTACACCGCAACTCTATGGCTCGACGGGGAGGATGGAGGAGGCTCGGTTCCCGGCGCTTCCGGTACGAGGATGCGCGCGGGCGGCCGATCGCGAACGAGGACGCGGTCGCGCGCATCGAGGCCCTGCGGATCCCGCCGGCCTGGAAGGACGTTTGGATCTCGCCGCGGCCGCACGCGAAGCTGCAGGCGACCGGAGTGGACAAGGCGGGGCGCCGCCAGTACCTCTACCACCCGGAATACCGGGCCCGGCAGGAGCAGGCGAAATACGACAAGCTGATCAGCTTCGCGGAGCGACTTCCCGAGCTGCGCGCCGCGATGAGCGAGCACCTCGACGAGGAGCCGCTCACGTTCGAATGGACGGCCGCGCTCGCGGCGCGGCTGATCAACGATGGCTGGTTCCGCGTCGGGAACGAGCGCTACGCACGCAGCTACAAGACGTTCGGGATCACGACGCTTCGCAAGGGACATGTCCGCGTTCGCGGGAGCAAGATCACGTTCCGCTTCCGCGCCAAGCACCGAGTCCTTTGCCACACGGTGCTCGTGGACGCCGAGCTCGCGGCGGCGATGAAGGAACTGCTCAAGCTGCCCGGCGGGCGGCGGCTGTTCCGCTACGAGCGCGACGGCGAGATCTACGACCTCGGCGCGCGGAAGCTGAACGAGTACATCCGCGAGTACATGGGCGACGAGTTCACGGCCAAGGACTTCCGCACCTGGGGCGGCACCCTCGTCGCAGCGATCGAGTTGGCGGAGGCCGCACCGGCCGAGACCGAGACGGCGCAAAAGCGAATGGTTGCGGCGGTCATGCGGACGGTCGGAGCGAAGCTGGGCAATACACCGGCTGTTGCGCGCGCCTCGTACGTCAGCCCGGCCGTGGTCGAGCAGTATCTCGATGGGCGAACGATCGACGATTTCCGGCCACGTCATTTGCGAGTAGTGGGCGCCCGCGATTTGGAGCTCGACAGGGAGGAGCAGGCGCTGCTCAGCTTGTTGCGTTCGTGGCGTATTCGCCGTGCGCGCGAGGCAGCTTGAGATTTCGCCGGCGGATTCGGTTACTCTGGTCGAAATCCGCCAGCGAAACGGAGGCTGACAATTGGCACGCAAGACGATCCGAGTTAGCGACCAGTCCGGCGCGGAGATTCCGGAGGGTAAGGGCGCCACGGTGCGCATCACCTTTGCGGACGCGCGCAAGGGCGTTCGCGAGCTCGACCTGACCGATTCCGAGGCCGAGCGC
>Ga0207693_10004984_pt1 | contig 11147 bp, 5 predicted proteins | sample LARL81metaG_FD_184347 | JGI IMG/M metagenome (GOLD analysis project Ga0207693, IMG submission 184347) | Corn, switchgrass and miscanthus rhizosphere microbial communities from Kellogg Biological Station, Michigan, USA - LAR L8-1 metaG... | ecosystem: Host-associated > Plants > Roots >... | reverse complement strand
GCTCTGCCCGCGCCGCGCCAGCAGCCGCTCGCGCAGCCCCAGGCGGCGCGCGCGTTCCCATAGGCGATTGGCCAGCACGGACGTGAGGGTATCACCGCGGGCCGGCGCCGGCGTGGGCGTCGTCCCCAGCCTGGCCCCACACCAGCCGCGTCCAGGTCGCATAGCCGTGGCGCCGGATCGCCCCGATCAGGATCACCGCGCCGGGGATGAAGGCGATGTGCCAGCACAGCACGCGCACCAGGACGCCCGCCGCCACCGCCTCCGGAGACAGCGCCGGATCCAGCAGCCACGCCGTCGCCCCTTCGCCGACGCCGTAAGATCCCGGGATCGGCGCCAGGTAGGCGGCCATGAGCCCATTGCTGAAGACGGTGCCAGCTGCCCGCTGATCGAATGCACGGCAGCGCCCATCCGGGGAGGTAATGCCTCCATCATGCCAAAGGTAACCCCGCCGTTGCGGAAGCATTACGGAGACGCCTCCTGCAAGAGCCAAGTCGCATTCGTGGTTCAAGAGACTTGTGACCGCGGTGCACACGGCCACCAGAGAGGTCGAGCATGCCGTCTGGATATTGATCGCCGGCCCTCTTAAATCGAGCTTGTAGGCGACACGTGTGGTTAGGTAGTCCTTCTCGTTTCCCATCATTGTGGTGAGCCAACCCACCACATCGGCTATGTCGTCGCGACAGAACACGTTCTGCAAGTAAGAGTTGTTGCTGGCACCGCCGAATACGCCGATCGGGCTTGCGAAGGATTTCGGATCGTAGCCGGCGTCTTCGCAAGCCTCCCACGCGGCCTCAAGGAAGAGGCGCTGCTGCGGGTCAAGAATTTCTGCCTCTTTCGGTGTGATGCCAAAAAAGGCCGCGTCGAAGAGGTCGACATCGTCGAGGATGCCCCTTGCGCACACGTAGTCGGCGCTCGCACGGTGTGCCGCGTCGAGGGGCGTTGACGATTCCAGTTCGTCGGGCTGGAAATGGGAGATCGTCTCGCGCCCCTCCAAAAGATTGCGCCACAACTCGCGCACGTTCCGGGCCCCAGGGAATCTGCCCGCCATACCGATCACAGCAATCCCCTGATCCGGACGGTAAGACTGCGAATAGACCATTGTCATCCTCATCTTGCGGGGGGTCGTCGGCGATCGAGCGCCTCACGCTGTCGTTTGGCCCGTTCAATGATTGCGGACGGATCGTTCGTGACGATCGATTGGCCGCCAAGGTAGTAAGCCAGTGTTCGAACGGTAGGATATTGCAGCAGGGCGACAATGGGAAGATCGGCGCAGAGCACGGATTTGATGCGCGCGTGGACGTGCAGCAGCAAAAGCGAGTGCCCTCCCATATCGAAGAAATTGTCGTCCAACGAGACAAACTCTAAGCCCAGAACCTCCTGCCAGATTGCAGCGATCGAGCGCTCGATTTCATTGGTAGGAACGGTTAAAACTGTCTTTGAAGGCTCGGAGTTAGGGGCAACGAGCGCAAGAGCCGCAGCCTTTGCACGCGTCGCGGCAGGGAGAACTTCAAGCACGTCGGCTACGGTCGACTCGTGCCGCTTCGCCATCATCTCAAGCACCATTTTAAGGTTCTGCGCGCATGTTTGAACGAAATGGTGCGATAGACGAGCAGGATCGTAGATGAGACGGAAGCGCAACTCTTCGGCGGGCAAGACCGCAAGCGTAAGGGCATAGTTTGTGTTCTCAGGGCTTGATATAGGAATCAGGCGCGCATTACGCCCAAGACGCAGCGCACCCTCGTTCACTTGGTAGTTTTGGAAAACGAGGAGAGTATCGAAGAGCCGATAGTGCAAGGGGACCTTGGTTAAGCTTTGAATGATTTCGAGAGGGGTATACTGATGTTCGATGAGATCGAACTGCTGCTCCTGAAGCGTGCGAAACCAGGTCGCTAGGTTGTGATTCGACTCAACTCTTACCCTCACTGGCACATTGGTAACGCAGGGACCGACCATGGTCTCGATATCGGGCAGCTCCGCTGGCCGTCCGGAGAAAGCAGCGCCAAAAACTACCTCGTTGGAGCCGTTGTAATGGGCGAGTAACAGGGCCCAGGCACCCTGCACAATGATACTAAGGGCTATCTGACTCGCACGCGCCATCGCCTGCAAGCTCGATGTCTCCTCGGATCCTAAACGCATGGTCAGCTCAGATGCCGCCCCGCTCTTGCCTCGCGGAGTATTCGACTCGGCACCAAAACCGACTAAGGTTGGAGCGTTGAGGCCCGACAGCGCTTCCGTCCAAAAATCTTCCGAATTGCGGGCTTCCCTGCAGAGCCAGGTCACGTATTGGCTGTAGGGCGGCGCAGGTCTGAGTTCATTGGGAGTACCTGTGTCCAAAGAATTGTAAATAGCGCCGACTTCTCGAAACACGATTGGCCACGACCAACCGTCAACGCAAAGGTGATGAGTGCTCCAGACAAGATAAAAGAGGTCGTCTCTTAGCTGTGCCAACGCCACGCGCATCAGCGGTGGGCGACTGAGATCGAACCCGATCGCCGCATCGGCGTTGAGCAAATCAGACAAATGCTTTTCTTGCTGAAAATTGCTGAGGGTTCGCCAGTCCTTCGCAGTCCACGGCAGTACGATCTCGGGTAACACAACCTGAACAGCATCGGTGTCCGAGGCGACAAACGCCGTGCGCAGGATGCTGTGGCGTGCAATGACTGCTTCGAACGCCTTGCGCAAATGCTCCTGAACAATTGACCCCTCGATACGGAAGCACCATTGCTCCAAGCCAATTTCAGAGCGCGAAGCATCCATGATAAAAAAGAGGCGCTGCATGGGAGTCAACTGGCAGACATCCTCGAAGCCGGGATAACGGTTCCAGAGGCGGTCGAGGGCTAACTGAGTAAGATTTGCTAGGGGGTAGTCGGAAGGTGTCCGTCCTCCAGCCAATGGCGATAGGCAGAGCGCAATGATCCGGCGTAGCGATTTGGTAAAGCCATGGGCCAATTGCTCCACGGTCGCGCGGGACAGCTGCTCGGCGCTCGAGGTCCATCTGGACTCTAGTTTGCCATCAAGTATCAAGCACACGATTTCTAGCTCGTGAGTTCGATGCGCTCTTGGGGAATGCCAAGGACCCGTCGGCTCGCTGGCAAAACGGAACAGTTTCGAAGTGCTTACGATCTGATCGAGCTGACCCAGGTAGTTGAACAGCACCTGTGGTCGCTGTGCCAATTTCAACGCATTAAGCTTTGCCCGATTATCGCCGAGGTACCGCAAGAGCCCATAACTGAGCCCTCGATCCGGCACTTTGCGAAGCTGCTCCTTGATAGACTTGAGAGCTGTTGTCGCATCCAGTGCCTTCTGCAACTGAAGCCGGACCGGAAACATGGTCGTGAACCAGCCGACCGTGCGGGATAGATCGATATCGTTTGCGACCTCCTCGCGACCATGGCCCTCGAGCTCTATCAGAAACGTCTCGCCGCCCGTGCACTCTTGAAGCGTCTGAGCTAGCGCGGTTAATAAGACATCGTTGATCTGCGTGCGATAAACGGAGGGAACGCGTTGCAGTAATGCCTCGGTTTCCGTCGGCGTTAGACAAGTAGTGAGCGTATCTGCGTGGCATTCTCGGTTGTCGGAGTCAGTATTTTGGATCGGCAATGGCGTCGCAGGCGATGCGGTCAACGCCCATGCGTCCAACGCAGCCTTGATGGCAGGATTTTGCGCGTAATCAGTCAGGCGAGCGGCCCAAGCCTTATAGGAGGTCGTTTTGGCCGGCAAACTCGGTGTCTGACCAGCTGCCAGGCTCATATAGGCAGCTTCGGTATCCTCGATGAGAATCCTCCAGGAGACGCCGTCGATTGCAAGGTGATGAACAACCAGAAGCAGTCTGCCTTGCTCGCGAAGTCCGAAAGAGAAATATGCTGCGCCCAAGACGGCATTATTCAAGTTCAGACTAGCTTGATGGTGGGAGGCGCGAGCTTTGATTAGAGCTGTGCGGCATTCCAACGACTCGTTCGACACGTCATAACGGGCAATGGTAATTGGAGCTGGCATCGCGGCAAGCTCCTGAGTCCAGCCCGCTTCGGTTTTACGAAAACTCAAACGCAGAGCATCATGATGAGTCGCCACAATTCCGAGGCTCTGTTCTAGGATAGCGAGGTCAACATCGGGAGGCACATGGAACAAGAAGGCTTGGTTCCAATGGTGGGGCTGCTCGAAGTCTTGCTCGAAGAACCAATGCTGAATCGGCGTGAGCTGTATTGCGCCGAACACCGGCGCCTCAGTTGCTGACTCGACAGCCGATACCGTTGAGACAAGGCCGGCGAGCTTGGCGATCGTCGGGTATTTGAAGAAGTCTCTCGCGGTAAGAGCTAGACCGGCGCGTCGGCATCGCGCGACCACCTGTATCATCAGGATCGAGTCGCCACCGAGCTCGAAGAAGTTATCCGTGACACCGATTTGGTTCAGTCGAAGCACTTCCGCCCAGACCTCGGCGATAATTCGCTCGACATCGGAGCGTGGCGGAACCACGGGCCTTGCGGTAATGCTTCGTGGAATCTGGTCGCCGCGCGGCGCCGGCAGAGCATTTCGGTCGAGTTTGCCATTTTCGTTGAGCGGCAGCGCGTCGAGAAGGACAAAGTGGGCTGGCACCATATAGTCGGGCAATTGAGCGGTAAGGGCCTTGCGCAACTCATCGACGAAGTCGGTAGGGCAGCCGATTGCCACCACATAGGCCACGAGGCACTTCTCTCCAGAAGTTTCTTCCCGTGCGATCACAGCGACATCGGCGATCCCATAGGAGCTGGCGATGGCGGCCTCGATCTCGCCGAGTTCGATGCGAAAGCCGCGGATCTTGACCTGCTGATCGATTCGGCCGAGGAACTCGATATCCCCATTGGGCAACCTGCGTGCGAGGTCGCCTGAGCGGTAAATCCTCGCCATTCCTGAGGGGTCGAAAGGGTCAGTGATAAAACGCGCGGCCGTGAGGTCGGGCCTGTTCAGATAGCCGCGGGCTACGCCCGCTCCGCCGATATAGATCTCACCTGGCACGCCGACCGGAACGGGCTCGCCTTGATCGTCAAGCAAGCGCATATACAGGTCGGGAATGGGCACACCGATGAGGCTGCCCTGCCTGCTTTCCACGTCATTCAATAAGATCGGGCGATAGGTGACATGCACAGTTGTTTCGGTGATTCCGTACATGTTGATGAGTTGAGGACGCTGATCGCCGTAGCGCTCAACCCACGGACGCAGATTGTGCAGCTCGAGCGTCTCACCGCCAAAAATGATGTAGCGCAGGGCATAGTCACCCGGGGTCTCAACGAGATCAGCCTGCAAAAGCTGCCGGAATGCCGAAGGCGTCTGATTGAGCACACTAACGCGCTGCTCGAGCAAGAGCTTGCGGAACGCCGTGGGATCACGGCTGACCCAATAAGGCACGATAACGAGCCGACCGCCGTAAAGCAGGGCACCCCATACCTCCCATACTGAGAAATCAAAAGCATAGGAGTGAAACAACGTCCACACATCCTCCGATCCGAACCCGAACCAGGCATTTGTGCTCTCGAATAACCGAGTGATGTTGGCGTGCGTGATGAGTACGCCTTTGGGTTTGCCGGTGGAGCCGGATGTGTAAATGGCGTAGGCGAGGTTGTTCGGTCCTGCGGCGGGCTCGGGATTGTGCTCGGGCGCTTCGATCGGCATGTCGATAAGGACAAGGCAGTTGCCACCCGCCCTGGCGAGTTGATCCGTGAGGTTCTGCTCAGTGACCGCGAGCCGCACCTGCGCATCCTTGAGCATGAAAGCGATGCGTTCCTGCGGATAAGCCGAATCCAGCGGTAGGTAGGCCGCGCCCGACTTCAGAATCGCGAGCATGCCCACGATCATGTTTAAGCCGCGCTCGGTGCAAAGCCCGACGAGGTCGTCAGGCCGAGCGCCGAGCTCACGCAGTCGATGCGCGACACGGTTGGCGCGGGCGTTGAGCTCCGCAAAGGTGAGTGTTTGCGCCTCGCACACCACGGCAATGCGATCACGATGCCGATCCGCCATTTCCTCAAACCGCGTGTGGAGCGGGACTGACGTCAGCCGGGAGGTAGCCACACGCCCAAGGTTGATAAGCTCGGACTTTTCCGAAACTGGTAGTAAAGATAGGCTGGCAATCCGGCGGGATTTGGCTGAGGCCGCAATCTGCAGGAGGAGGGTTTCGACGTAGCCGATCAGTCGCCGCGCCATGTTGTCGTCGAAGCGGCAGCGTGAATACTCGAGCCGAAGCAAGAGCCGCGCGCCGCCATAAACGATCAGCGCAACTGGATAATTGGTCTGCCCGATAAGTTGGACTCTGCGACCTTGCCATTCGCCACCTATGGCGCGCAGCTCTTCGTCGAGTGTGAGATTGTTGTAAACTAGGATGCTCTCAAAAAGGGGCTTAGTTCGCGCGACCTCACTCCATGAATGCACCTTGACGAGGGGTGTATGCTCGAACCTCCTGACCGCGAGACTCTGCTCGCGAATGCTCCCCAACCAGACGCCAAGTTCTGCCTCGGGATCGACATCTACGCGAACCGGTAAGGTGTTGATAAATAGGCCGACGATCTCATGCCCCTCCTTTACACCGGATCGCCTGCATGCACGTGTAGCGCCAAAAACGACGTCGCGTGCCCCACTGAGGCGTGAGAGCACTATTGCCCAGGCGCCTTGGAGTACACTGTTGACCGTCACGCCGAAGCTCGAAGCCGCGATTTTTAGTGCTTCGGTCTGTTCGGGCAGAAGCTCGATCTCAAACGCTCCGAAATCCGGCTGCTCGGTTCGCTCCAAGTTATCAAGACGCTCAACCCATAAAGTAGTTGGTTCATAAAATTCCTTAAGCGCGTTGCGCCAGTAGGACTCCGCAGATGCCAGATCGACGCTACGCAACCACTCGATGTGTGCACGGTAAGATTTTTTGGGCAAAGGGAGCGAGACTGTGCCGCCGCAACGCCAAGCTTCGTAGATATCAAACACTTCGCGGAGAACGGCACTAATTGACCGAGCATCCAGCAGAATGTGATGAAACGTCCAAACGACGGTCGGGATTCCTTCGGCTGTGCGCACAAGAGTGAGTCGCATGACCGGTGGGGACCAGAGCTCAAAGCCGCGCTTGCGATCAGCCGATAAAAACGTGCTTAAGCGGCTTTTGTGCTCATCTGTTGGAACCTCGCGCCAATCCAGAATCTCAATAGGAAGCTCTGCACAATCCCACACGTCCTGCACGGGCTGGGGCACCCCCTCCCAGCGAAAGGAAGTACGCATAATTGGATGTCGCTCGATCGCCTTCCGCCACGTGGCGGAGATCCCGTCTGGATCGATTGATTTGACGAGCGTTACAATCACCTGCTCGATGTCGATGCCAGAATTTGGATGCCTCAAGCTATGGACAAGCATGCCAGCCTGAGTGGGCGATAACTCATAACAATCGACCAATCTTAGTTCCTGGAGAGCTAACATATTTTTCAAGCAAGACCGCCTTCATAGCTTGAAGGGCGCGGAAGTAACCTGCTCTCCTTTTGTTGGTGCGTGGAGATGTTCTTTCAGCCGGTGCTACCTCATATCAAAACAAAGGTTTGTATGACATCAATAGACGCTTAAAACCGGCCCTAGCCTTCGATCTGCAGGCATTAAGCTTCGATCTGTAAAAGTCACCGAAGAAGGTCTTCCAGTTCGCTGCATTCACACCATTGATAGAGACTGTGATCGATGGAGCGAGAATTCGAGCAGTATGCCACCAACCTGCGGGCACAAATAGTGTCTCTCCCGGATACAGCTCAAATCGAAAACCGTCAGCGTGCCTAAAAAGCGGATAGCGATCGTAATCAGGATTTTCAATGTCGATTTGGGAAACGTTACTGCCGGGGTTTTGAGGATACACAAATCGCTCTGCGTCAGGAGGAAATGCGACATACTCCTTCACGCCTTCGATCTGCATGAGAAACGCATGGGTGTGCAAGCCGTCGTAATGCAAGACCGGAAATTTAGCCCCCGGACCTCCGATGTATGCCTCTATATACGTCAGCGGCTTTCGAGAAGGAAACCAACGGCTTTCGAGCCAGTTGGGTCGGGTGCAGTCGGGCATCGGCGAAATTTCAGCTTGAACCTCCGCGGGCCAAAGCTCCATTGGATGGTTGTGGAGGTATGGGGCCGGCCGATCCTTTGTGGAGGCAAGCACCTCCTCGATAAATTCACCGAGCTTTCTAGGACTGCCACCTACCGTAACCGGTAGGTCTTTATAATGATCACGCAAGAAATGTAGGTTCCATTTCCTGCGCGCAGGCCAATGATCAAAACCGCCTCGAATGATCACGGGCTTTAGTGCTAACACATACTCTCGATAATATCTGGCACTTCCGATCTCGGCCCAGCCGTGGCGATCGATGCCATCTGTTAATACGGGTCCTTTGCAGAAGGTCATTGGTGCCGTCTCATACATCGCTGCGCAAAAAGGCCCGCCGCCTCGACCACGTATCGCCCGGCGATCCGTTTTGTCATCTACAGGAGATCATCACCCAAGCGACCTATATTCACTGCGCGAATTCAATAGCATCACTATCGCGCAGGAACGGTTGGTATCAGAGGTGTAATAGAGCAGAGAAGAAAACGTCTCCCCGGTAGCTTTGCATCGCATACGGAATGTAACAGGCGTCGAACATGGCATCTAGGCCATCGGCATCAGTGAAAGGGTTGGCATGCTCGGCTAACGAAAAAGGCATTCCACCCGATGCAAGGCGCGAGACTCCCGCCAGTGACCGGACAGAACAAATCCGATGTCGTTTCCGTGGGCTGAGCCGACTAAATCTATGTGATCTGCAATCATGGATTGGCGCCAGACACGAAAGTCTGTTCCATCAATGTCCAATCGTCCCGCGCGGCGAAGCGTGATCTGACCGCGGCGGCGTCTCACCAATCGGTCCGGCCGCGGCTTCCTTCACGAACTCGGGACTCGTCACTAAAGCTGATGCTTTTTTGCGCTGCATGACGAAGACTTTCAGCGCGCCTCACCGCTGATTACAACCGCATCGGCTACACTAATCGAACCGCTCTCTGCAACAAGTTGCAATCGTTCTAGATCGTTTGTCCAAAAAATAACACGCGGTTGTCACGGACTCGAACCTCGTACTAAAGCTGATGCTTTTTTGTGCGCTGCACAACGGAACGTTCAGCGCGCCTCACCGCTGATCTTGCTCATCGTCTATTCGAATGTCACTGGCGGCGGCACGCTGATCGCCCAGGACGACGTGCTCAAAGTCGACACGGTGATGCTCACCGGCTTCGCGCCCGGCCAGCCGTTCTCGATCACCGAAGTCTTCGACTTCACTCAGGATCGTGGGACTTTTCCATTGGCGCCGCAGGGCAATGTCGGTGCGACAATCATGACCGATCCCCCGCCGGTGCCTGTACCGGGCCCGATCGCCGGTGCTGGCCTTCCTGGCCTGATCTTGGCGAGCGGCGGGCTGCTCGGCTGGTGGCGCCGGCGGCAGAAGACCGCCCGAACATTTGGCAGCGCAATCCGCGTAGGTTGGCAGGAGTGGCGGAGTTGCTACTGCTCGGCACTGCCGAAGGGGGTCTGGCCCGTGCCTGCCCTGCTTTACGCGATGGCTGGCCGGCAGACGCTGATACCCCCGCCGGGGCCGGAGACGGATGGCAGTCCGACAAATCGTGATGCGCGGTAAGCGCCCCGACCCGCCGATTTGTCAGGGACGGGCCATAGCCTTTCGTGCCCCAACGTAGCCGGGTGCTGACCTATCTGAAAGCCAGGATGGTCCAAATGGGGAGTTCTGTGGCCACATGGCTTGGATCAGGTGTGGATCATTCAAGAGAATGTCCCAGAGCCGACGTATCATCTCGCGATCAGTCCGCGACTGATCCGCAATGACAAGCTCAACGGCGCGCAACGTGAAAGCGATAAGTGTGTCGCCGCTGCGCTGCAACGCAGATCGTACGGTGGGCGAGTGGACAAATCTCCGTAACCGCGCGACCTTCGTGGCACCAGGAAGATCGTACGTGTGCCACAGCAAACGCTGTGCCGTCTTGATAGCATCGACGGTTTCGTGGTCAGAGTTCACGAGGCATAAAACGCACGCGGAACTCTAGTGTGCAACTGCTGATTTGGCTTGTCCAAAAAAATAATCTGATTCGGCAAAGATGTTTCTAAACCGCGTTTGTTCCCCACTATTCGCGTTTTTCCATACATTCCTTCGAGCGTATGCGACGCACTTCTGACTCATCTACTTGTTCGAACGGATTACCTTGTTTGCCGATGCTTCTGGGTGGACAAAGGTCAAGGCGATCTTGGCCTCCAGGAAAACGGCCAACATCGCAAGCGCACCGGTGCCGGCGCGGTCACAATGGAAGCCGCCGTCGAAGAGCTTACCCCACCTGGGGTCTTGAAGCAGCCTAAGGTGCTCGGGGCGGGGTCCAAAGTCCGGAGCAGTTCCCGCGCTGAGGTAGTTCACTGGAAGTTGGCTGGAGCCAGGGACATAGAGAGACGCGCCATTCCTGAGCGCACAGTGCCCGCAGTTCCACCACCAACCTGGGAGCTCGGCTTCGATTAGCCGAGCCGCCGCGTCAATAGAGCGTGTCACATTAGGCGGGACCGAACGAAATGTACTCCCGAACTCGCTGTGAGTTCAGGTGAGCCCATGGGAGCTGTCTCGACCTGGTGCAGAAGTTTCCTCAGGTCCACTTTTCGCCTCTCCCGTAGGCCGATGGTCCGACTTGTACTACAAGTTGCTTAGCGTCCCATTAATAAAGGACTCGCGACTTATCGTTCCAGCCGCTCGCCTGACCGGCTCAAATCAAGAACTCGGATGCTCCGGCCCTAAAGCGCTAAGCCCGGGAAGAATGGGGTAAAAAAGGACGGGGATGAACCACCTCACCTTCCGCGTCAATACTTGGACACCTGACGGCGAAAGCATCGTGGAGAAGTGCGTCACAGACATCCAAACCAAGCGTCGCATCGTCGGAGCTGCTCCCGTCAACCGCCCCGTGGTGATATCTCTTTCGTTTCCCTGAGATTCTATCGAGAGGGGCCTTGAGGCAAGCCTCTCCACCTTCGTCTCATGCCTAACTCCGCAGTGCGGACATTGAAAGCGAACCGCGTTAGACCAGATATGCGCCAGGGTTGCGTCGTCCACCTAAATTTTAAGATCAATCGGCTGGCGGGTCTCAGGGCA
>Ga0207693_10004983_pt1 | contig 11148 bp, 8 predicted proteins | sample LARL81metaG_FD_184347 | JGI IMG/M metagenome (GOLD analysis project Ga0207693, IMG submission 184347) | Corn, switchgrass and miscanthus rhizosphere microbial communities from Kellogg Biological Station, Michigan, USA - LAR L8-1 metaG... | ecosystem: Host-associated > Plants > Roots >... | reverse complement strand
CTGCCTCAGGGGCGCCCGAGGTAGGAGTGCAACCAGCCGAGCACCCGCTGCCATCCCCGGTTGTGGTCGTCGCGCTCGGACGTGCTCGTGAATCCGGAGTGGGTGAGCGTCACGTGGGTGCCGGAGGAGGTTGGCGTCAACTCGATCAGCACATGCGTTTCGGGCAGGCCGCTCTGGCCCCAGTCGTGGTTCCAGGTGAAGCCGAGCGCCGTGGGCGGTTCGACGCGGGTGTACTGGCCCGAGACCGAGAACGGTTTGCCCTGGGTGCTCTTGCCCTCGGTACGCCATTTGCCGCCGACGCGCAGGTCGCTTTCCATTTTGGTGCCGCGATAGGTCGCATCGTCGCCCCACCATGCGAGGCGCTGACGCGGGTCGATCCATGCCTGGAACACGCGCTCCGGCGGCGCATCAATGTCGATCTCCACGACGATGGTGTCGTTGATGTGCATGGTGTCGTTCATGTCAGTGCGTCCTTCCTTTCTGTTCGACGAAGCGTTTGAGATTGCGGAGCTGGTGCTGCCACATGTAGCGGTAGTGCGCGAGCCAGTCGTCGACGTTCTTGAGCGGCGCGGCGTTGAGCTCGTACAGCCGGTTGCGTCCAACCTTGATCTCGGTGACAAGCTCGGCCTCGCGCAGGATGCGCAGATGCCTCGACACCGCAGGACGGCTGATCGGGAAATCGCGGGCGATGCTGCCGACTGGCTGGCTCCCCTGCCGCAGCAACCCGAGGATAGCGCGCCGCGTCGGGTCGGCGAGCGCCTGGAACACGTCGCGCTGATCCGCCTTATCGGAAACCATCGGCTTACGCATTGGTAGACATTGCTCCGGAGTTAGAAGACTGTTTCCATTGCCAAGGTAACCGATACGTTACCTATTGTACGCAACGGCACGGCGTTGTCAAGTGCTGCACCGACGGACCGTGGATCGCGACTCACCTAAGTGATACTGTGAACCCATGACATCAGATCCGAAGACGACCGCAGCGCGTCACACGATGACGAATGATCACGCACCTGCGTACAACGCACATGCCGGTCACAACATGTCCGATGTGCACGGGAGCCACGACCGCCATGCCGGACATTCGGTGGCGATGTTTCGTGACAAGTTTTGGCTGAGCTTCGCCCTCACCATCCCTGTCGTCTTCTGGTCCGCCGACGTGCAACACTGGCTGGGATACTCCGCGCCGTCCTTCCCCGGCTCGCGATTTATCCCCGCCATTCTCGGAACCGTCGTCTTCTGCTACGGCGGCCTCGTGTTCATCCGCGGCGCAAGAGGCGAACTTGCCGATCGCAGGCCGGGCATGATGACGCTGATCAGCTTGGCAATCATTGTCGCCTTCGGCACTTCGCTTGCGGCGACGTTCGGCCTCTTTGAAATCGACGTTTGGTGGGAACTCGCGTCGCTGATCACCATCATGATCCTCGGCCACTGGCTGGAAATGAGGGCAATTGCCCAGGCTCGCGGTGCGCTCAGTGCACTTGCCGCGCTGCTCCCGGATACCGCTGAACGCCTAAGGGGCGCAGACACCCAGTCTGTTTCGCTCTCGGAGTTGCGCGTCGGCGATATCGTTCTTGTGCGGCCCGGAGGCCGCGTTCCGGCAGATGGTACTGTCGCCGAGGGTGCTGCCGATGTTGACGAGTCCATGATCACCGGCGAGTCCAAGTCGGTACCGAAAGGAACAGGAGACAAAGTCATTGCTGGAACCGTTGCCAGCGGCGGAAGTCTCCGCGTTACCGTCACCGCAATCGGAGATCAAACCGCCCTTTCCGGAATCGTGCGACTGGTTGCCGCGGCACAGGCCTCTGGCTCGCGGACGCAGGCGCTGGCCGACCGCGCCGCAGCCATCCTGTTTTATGTGGCGGTCGTGTCCGGCGCGATCACGTTCGCCTACTGGTCAACGTCGGGTGACATGGAACATGCCCTCATTCGAACAGCAACGGTACTCATCATTGCGTGTCCGCATGCTCTTGGACTGGCGATTCCGTTGGTCATCGCCATCTCGACATCACTGGGAGCACAGAACGGTCTCTTGGTGAAGGACCGACTCGCGCTCGAACGTGCCCGGAATTTGGACCTGGTCATTTTCGACAAGACGGGCACCCTCACGCGCGGTTCACCGACAGTGTCGGAAGTCGCAGTGGCAACTGGCACGACCGAAGCCGATTTGATCGCGCGTGCCGCTGCTGTCGAATCCAATTCAGAACATCCGCTCGCTAAGGCAATCGCCGCCGAGGCCAAGCGCCGAGGCTTGAGTCAATTGTCCAGCACGAACTTCAAGGCATTGCCTGGCCGAGGAGCAGAGGCGCTCGTGGAAGGCGAGAAAGTGGCAATCGGGGGCTATCGCCTCTTGACCGAGGCCAAGGTTACGACGCCACCGGAAGTCGAGAAACTGACAACCGCGTGGGCATCAGATGGCAAGACAGTTCTTTACGTCATTGCTCAAAGTCGACTACTCGGAGCCTTCGCAATTGAAGATGAAATCCGGCCGGAATCCAGTGCAGCCGTCTATGAACTTCATCGACTTGGGATCCGGGTCGCGATGATTACCGGGGATTCGAAGGCGGTTGCCGATTCAGTCGCCCGACGCGTCGGAATCGATGAGGTTGCAGCCGAGGTTCTCCCGGCTGATAAGGCGTCGGCAGTAACGCGTTTTCAGGCCGGCGGTAAGAAAGTAGCGATGGTGGGCGATGGGGTGAACGACGCACCGGCATTGGCGACCGCGGACGTGGGAATCGCCATCGGTGCAGGTACGGATGTCGCAATTGAATCCGCTGGTATTGTGCTCGTCCGCAGCGACCCACGCGACGTCGTTGCGGCCATCGAGCTCTCGCGCGCGACCTACAGCAAGATGATCCAGAATCTCATTTGGGCGACGGCGTATAACCTGATCGCCATTCCCATCGCGGGAGGTCTTCTCGTTCGATCGGGGCTCGATCTTCCCATGAGCGTGGGCGCGATTGCGATGAGTCTTTCAACTATTATCGTGGCCGCAAATGCTCAATTGCTTCGCCGCCTCAAACTACAACGCACTCACTAAAGTGAGCCGAGGATCAAAGTAGCTCCAGTGAGCCAACTCGAAGGTCCGCTTTCGAGGTCGTGTACGTCTGCTGTGGGCCGACTGCAGCCCGATCACCAATGTCTGCGATCGGCCAAGAGCGGTCCTACGTTCCTGCGCTCCAATTTGCTCCATAGCGGTCACGGCACATCGTGCCGTAGGCGTAGATGTATTTCCGCAATTCCCGCCTGAGAGCGTGGTCCCAATCAGGAACCGTCAACGCATACGCCGGAGTTCGACTGTATGGCGTCGTCAACCAATGGCCCCAGTACTGTCGCCAGAATGTCCGTGTGCAGAATGAAGGAGTATGGCGACCAACAAGAGTCAGCATTTCGTCCCGCGATGTTATCTCAAGCCCTATACACTCGACGGTGAGAATGCCGCGAACCAATCTGTTTAACATTGATCGACTGGCGTTTGTGAGGAACGCGCCAGTAAAGCATCAATGCTCTGGCGATTATTTCTACGGCCAGGACGAGAAACTGGAGAAGGCCATACGGTTTCAAGAAGGAAGCTATGCGACCGCGTTGTCGGCCATTTTGCAGCCACGCTTCATGCTGGACCAGGGGCATCGCGTCGGTATTCGGAGATTTTGGCTCTTTCAAGACATGAGAACCGAAGCGGCGTCGCGCCGTGCTGTCGAGATGCAAGGTGGCCGCCATGGGTGGTGAGTGGGGAAACGCCGAGATAGCCAAGCCACTGGAAGCGTGTCATTCGCTGATGCAGTGGTACGAGAAGATTTGCCGTCTCCATGACCGGCGTTATTGATCAGGATGTCGATCGCAATGCCTTCCTCGCGGAGGCGCCGATGCAGTTGGATGACCGCCGCAACATCCGAGAGATCGACCTGCTCCACACCACGATGTCGATGCGGTACTGTCGGCGTAGTGCATCGGCGAGTACTTGAAGCCGGTCCAGCCGGCGCGCCACCAGGACCACCGAGTGGCCGTTGCTCGGCATATTGGCGGGCGAACTCCTCGCCGAAGCCGCTCGAGGCGCCCGCGATGAGGACCCATGATTAGTCGTGGTAATCATTGGGCTTCCTGCGGTCGGTCGAGGAGAGGTCGCTGTAGAGGCGATCGCTGTGCGCATTCGCCGCATCCCACCCGCCCCCCAAGGCCCGGAAGGAGGCAACGGCGGCGCGCGCAGCCTCCGTTTGTGCCTGTGCCTTGGCGTCGCGCACCTGCAGCAAGTTGCTGTCGGCATCCAGAACTTCGATCAAGCTGACAACCCCGCCCTTGTAGGCAGCCGCCGAGTTCTCGCGCGCACGGGCGAACGATGATTCACCGCGCGTCAGGATGCCGGCCTGGGCCTCGCGTTTGACGAGGGCGGAGAAGGCGTTCTCGACATCCTCGGTCGCTCGCAACACGGCGAGTCGGTAGGCCGCGAGTGCTTCGGCGTCCTGGCCACGCGCGGCGGCGACCTGCGCGTCGATGCGGCCGAAGTCGAACAGGCGCCAGCGCAGTCCGAGGACGCCCAGGGCTTGTGTGGCATCCGCGGTGAACAGGTGGCCTCCCCCGAGCGCCGTGGCGCTGCCCAGTAGCGCGCCGAGCGAGAATTTTGGGTAGTACTCCGCAATCGCCACGCCGATGCGCGCACTTGCTGCTGCAAGGCGCCGCTCGGCCACAATGAGATCCGGTCGGCGTCGAATCATCTCGGCCGGGGTGCCGGTCTCGGCGAGGCCGGGAGCGACCGGAATGGATGCCTCCGCGCTCAGTTCGGCGCGGTAGGTTCCCGGCTGCGCCGCGAGCAGCACGTCCAGCGCGTTCATCGCCGCATCGAGCCCGGCTTCCAGGACGGGGATTTGCGCCTCGACCTGAGCGAGCGAGCCCTCGACTTGGCGCATCTGCAGCTCGGCGGCAATCCCCTTTTCGAACTGAAGCTTGACCGTGGAGAGAAGCTCACGCCGCGTCTGCGCTTGTTGGCGGGCGATCGCTACGCGCGCCTGCAAGCCGCGGATCGTTACGTACACATCTGCCGTTTGCGCGGCCACAGCCAGCCGTGTCGCAATTGCGCCGGCTTCGGATGCCTCATACTCGGCGCGTGCAGCTTCCCGCCCTCGACGCAGCCCGCCGAACACGTCGATCTCCCAACCTGCGTTGAGGTTGGCCTCGTGGTAGCTGCCATTGCGGTCGAAGTCGCGGGTGGCGCTGACCAGCTGCCCCAGCGGGGTTTCAACCGACTGGTAGGTTCGTGTAGCAGTCGCGCTCACATTGGCCGACGGCAGCAGCGCTGCGTCTGCCAGGCGCAACGACGCACGCGCCTGGGCGACACGTGCCGCTGCCTGCGCGATGTCCAGATTCTGTTCGAGAGCCAGGGAGATGAAGCGCGTGAGTAGAGGATCGTCGAAGCCGCCCCACCAGGCAGTGAGGTCCGCCTTGGTCTGGACGCCCCTGTGGGCGACGGCCTCTTGACCGAGGAAGTGGGACGAAACGTCAATCTCTGGCGAACGGAAATCGGGGCCGACCGCGCAGCCCGTTAGTAGGCTGATGCTCAGCAGGAGGGCCGCAGGTCTGGGGTGGGTACGCATGTGAATCCCTTGGAAGTTGCGTAGAGCTGACCGTAAATGCGGAGTGACTATAACCCATAACGGTTACTAGTTGTCAAGCAAGGTGTTCGAGGGTATTCTGTCTCCCATGACTGAAACCACATCTACCGCTTCCCTGTCGCGCGGCCCAGCTGACCACGATGTTCGCGATCAAATCCTAGAGGCTGCCGAGGAGCACTTCAGCCGTTACGGCTACGACAAGACCACGGTCTCCGACCTGGCCAAGGCGATCGGCTTCTCCAAGGCTTACATCTACAAGTTCTTCGATTCCAAGCAAGCTATTGGCGAGGCCATCTGCTCCAAGAGGTTGAGTGCCATGGTCGCCGCAGTTGAAGAGGCGGTGGCTGGCGCGAGCACAGCCACTGAAAAATTCCGTCGGTTATTCAAGAGCTTAACGGTCACCGGCGCGAGTCTGTTCTTCAACGATCGCAAGCTGCACGACATCGCTGCGCATGGCGCGGGGGAGGGGTGGCCGTCCGCCCGCGCCTACGCGGAGCGCATCAGGCAGATGCTGATGAATATCGTCCGAGAAGGTCGGGAGACCGGCGAGTTCGAGCGCAAAACGCCGCTGGACGAGACGGTGCATGCCATCTATCTAGTCGTGCACCCGTATGTCAATCCACTGCTGCTCCAGCACAACCTCGACCTGATCGAAGAGGCGCCTGCGCAGCTGTCGAACCTGGTCCTGCGCAGTCTGGCTCCCTAATTTTGTTGGTGACTATTGACAATATTAGTCACTCGTTGTAAGGTGGAAGCCTTCACGCACTCCCGGAAGGTTTCCATGCTTCAGCGTCGTATTGTCGCGTTCGTTGCGCTCCTCGGACTGGTGCCCTTTGTCCTGACGGCTTGCACCGACGCGACTTCCTCAGCTGATCCGCGGACGCAGACTCCGCTGGTGCGCGTAGCTACGGTCCAGACAGCCACCGGGGCAGAGCGATCGTTCACCGGTATCGTCGCGGCCCGTGTGCAGAGTGACCTGGGGTTCCGCGTTCCCGGGAAGGTGCTGGAACGCCTGGTTGATACCGGGCAAACGGTCAAACGTGGCCAGGCGCTCGTGCGCATCGATCCCAGGGACTTGGGGCTCGCCTTGCAGGCACGCGACGAGGCCGTTGCCGCGGCGAAGGCGCACCTGAGCCACACTTCACAAGAAGAGACGCGATACCGCGACCTCGTCGGCGCAGGTGCCGTTTCGGCATCGAGCTACGACAAGGTCAAGGCTGCCGCCGAGTCGGCACGAGCGGAGTTCAATGCGGCCCAAGCTCAGGCCGACGTTGCCCGCAACGAAACGGGGTACGCGGTCCTGCTCGCGAACGCGGACGGTGTGGTGGTCGAGACGCTGGCGGAGCCGGGGCAGGTTGTGGCCGCGGGCCAGGTCGTCGTGCGCATGGCGCAAGCCGGTCGCCGCGAGGCGGTTATTGAGCTTCCCGAAACTCTGCGCCCGGCCATCGGATCCACCGGCCGGGCCGCCTTGTATGGAGGCGGGCTGACGGGGTCTGCGAAACTTCGCCAGTTGTCGGACGCCGCAAACCGTCAGACTCGAACCTTCGAGGCGCGCTACGTGCTGGAGGGCGGCCTGGCCGACGCACCGCTGGGTTCCACCATCTCCATCCAGCTCGTGGACGGAAAGCCGGACCCTGCACTGCGAGTGCCGATCGGCGCAATCTGCGATTCCGGCAAGGGTCCGGGCGTATGGCTGATTGAAGGCGAAACGCCTCGGGTCACGTGGCGTGCCGTGCAAATCGTCCGCCTTAGCGACGAAGCGGCTTCGGTCGTCGCCAATCTCAAGGCAGGGGATCGCGTGGTTGCGCTCGGTGCGCATTTGCTGCAGGAAGGCGAGCATGTGCGACTGCGCGGCGAGGCCGCGCCGGATGTACCCGCCAAAGGCGGGGCGGCATCATGAGCGGCTTCAATCTCTCCGCCCTGGCCGTGCGCGAGCGCTCGGTCACGTTGTTCCTGCTCATCGCGATTTCCATCGCCGGCGTCGTTGCCTTCCTGACGCTGGGTCGGGCGGAAGACCCGGCGTTCACGATCAAACAGATGACCGTCGTGACAGCTTGGCCGGGCGCTACGGCAAAGGAGATGGAAGAGCTGGTCGCCGAAAAGTTGGAGAAGCGGATGCAGGAACTCCGCTGGTATGACCGAACCGAGACGTTTACGCGCCCGGGCCTGGCGTTCACCACGGTGGTCCTGCGCGACAGCACCCCGCCCGCCGAAGTCCCCGAAGAGTTCTATCAGGCGCGGAAGAAACTCGGCGACGAGGCCGCGCGCTTACCGCGGGGCGTGATCGGTCCACTCATGAACGACGAATATTCCGACGTGACCTTTGCGCTGTACGCGCTGAAGGCAAAGGGCGAGCCTCATCGAAACCTGGTCCGCGATGCGGAGGTATTGCGACAACGAGTCCTTCACGTGCCCGGCGTCAAGAAGGTGAACATCATCGGAGAGCAGGCGGAAAGGATCTTCGTCGAGTTCTCCTACGACCGCCTCGCCACCTTGGGCGTTTCGCCGCAGGACATCTTCGCCGCGCTCAACAGCCGAAACGTCTTGACTGCTGGCGGATCGATCGAAGCGAAGGGGCCGCAAATCTTCATGCGGCTTGATGGTGCTTTTGACGATCTGGACGGCATTCGCAACACGCCGATTGCTGCGCAAGGGCGCACCTTGAAGCTCTCCGACATTGCCGACGTGAAGCGCGGCTACGAAGACCCGGCGACGTTCCTCATCCGCAACAACGGTGAGCCGACGTTGCTGCTTGGCGTCGTCATGCGTGAGGGCTGGAACGGCCTCGACCTCGGTAAGGCGTTGCGAAAGGAAGCGGCGGCGATCAATGCGGAAATGCCGCTCGGGATGACTCTATCTCAGGTCACCGATCAGTCCGTCAATATTCGCAGCGCGGTCGACGAGTTCATGGTCAAGTTCTTTGTCGCCCTTGGCGTCGTGATGCTGGTGAGCTTTCTGAGCATGGGATGGCGCGTCGGCATGGTTGTCGCGGCGGCGGTCCCTCTGACTTTGGCCGCCGTGTTCATCGTCATGGCGGCCACCGGCAAGAACTTCGACCGGATCACGCTCGGGTCGTTGATATTGGCGCTGGGGCTGTTGGTCGACGACGCGATCATCGCCATCGAGACGATGGTGGTGAAGATGGAGGAGGGCTACGACCGCATGGGCGCAGCGGCCTATGCGTGGAGCCATACGGCCGCGCCCATGCTAGCCGGTACTCTCGTGACCGCGATCGGCTTCATGCCGAATGGTTTCGCCCAGTCGACGGCCGGCGAGTACACCAGCAACATGTTCTGGATCGTTGGCATCGCGCTGATCGCATCCTGGGTCGTTGCCGTCGTGTTCACGCCCTACCTGGGAGTGAAGCTGCTCCCGAACATCAAGAAGCATGAGGGCGGACAGGAGGCGATCTATGACACGCCGCGGTACAACCGCTTTCGTGAGCTTCTCGGTTTTGTGATTCGCCGTAAATGGCTGGTGGCTGGAGGTGTCGTCGGCGCATTCGTCGTCGCAGTGCTGGGCATGGGCTTGGTGAAGAAGCAGTTCTTTCCGACTTCCGATCGACCGGAAGTGCTGGTCGAAGTGCAAATGCCGTATGGGACCTCCATCGAGCAGACGAGTGTCGCCACCGCTAAAGTCGAGACCTGGTTGGCCAAGCAACCGGAAGCCAAGGTCGTTACTGCGTACATCGGCCAGGGGGCACCGCGCTTCTTCCTTGCTATGTCGCCGGAGTTGCCCGATCCCTCGTTCGCGAAGATCGTCGTATTGACACCAGGCGAAGAGGCACGCGAGGTGCTCAAGTTGAGGTTACGAGAGGCGGTGGCCGACGGCCTGGCGCCCGAGGCGCGCGTGCGGGTTACGCAGATAGTGTTCGGACCGCCCTCGCCCTTTCCCGTGGCTTTCCGTGTGATGGGGTCCGACCCCGACAAGCTACGCGACATCGCAGGGCAGGTGCGCGTCGTCATGCAAGCCAGTCCGCAGATGAGAACGGTCAATGCCGATTGGGGCGAGCGCGTGCCCACGCTTCATTTTTCGCTCGACCAAGACAGGCTGCAAAGTATCGGCTTGACTTCGAGCGATGTGGCCCAACAGCTTCAGTTCCTGTTGAGCGGCATCCCGATCACCGATGTACGCGAAGACATCCGCTCGGTGCAGATCACTGCGCGCTCTGCAGGAAACGCGCGGCTTGATCCGAGCAAGATCACGGATTTCACGTTGGTTGGAACGGCCGGCCAACGCATTCCGCTGGCGCAAATCGGGACGATGGAAATCCGCATGGAAGACCCGATCCTGCGTCGCCGCGATCGCACGCCGACGATCACCGTGCGTGGAGACATTGCCGAAGGCTTGCAGCCTCCAGACGTTTCCACTGCGGTATGGAAAGAACTCCAGCCGATCATCGCCAAACTGCCCTCGGGCTACCGCATCGAGGAGGGCGGTTCCATCGAGGAATCGGGCAAGGCAAATCGCGCACTGGCGCCGCTGTTTCCCATCATGGTCGCGCTTACGCTCATCATCATCATTCTTCAGGTCCGCTCGATCTCCCTGATGGTGATGGTATTCGCGACCGCACCGCTGGGCGTTATCGGCGTCATTCCAACCTTGCTACTTTTCCACCAGCCGTTCGGCATCAACGCCCTGGTGGGGCTCGTCGCGCTTTCAGGGATACTCATGCGCAACACGCTCATTTTGATCGGGCAGATACGTACGAACGAGAAAGACGGACTGGCGCCGTTTGATGCCGTGGTCGAAGCCACGGTGCAGCGCTCTCGTCCGGTAATTCTTACTGCGCTCGCCGCGATGCTCGCGTTCATTCCTCTCACGCATTCGGTTTTTTGGGGAACGCTCGCATATACCTTGATCGGAGGAACGTTCGGCGGAACAGTGCTGACCCTCGTGTTCCTGCCGGCCTTGTATGCGATCTGGTTCAAGATCAAGCCAGTGGAGAAAGGTGCCCGAAACGTTGCGCCGATTCGAATCGAGCCTGTTGCAGGCTAGCCCAGGAAAATCAAGGTGCCGAAGAAGCGCGACGCCGGCCCGACACGTCAGATCACTCAGGAATCGGCACAAGAGTCTGCGGCGCCCTCCTCGGGCCGAAGCGTAGGCCGCGGCCGCGGAGGAAAATTGGTCCGCTTCCTCGACGCTGAAGCGGGAACAGAAATCAAAGCAAGGGCGGATGAGTCACGGGGGCAAGACGCGCCCGATACGCATCGTCACGCCGGATAGCGCCTGAGCCACACTCTTCGGGCCATGCGCCGCATGGAACCTTCCCTATCTACAACACGGAGCCCATCACCATGGATGACGTCATCATCATCGGCGGCAGCTTTGCCGGTCTCGCCGCCGCCCTGCAGCTCGGCCGTGCCCGCCGCAAGGTCACCGTTCTCGATACCGGCCTGCCGCGCAACCGCTTCGCCGGCCACTCGCATGGCCTGCTCGGCCTCGATCACAAGCCACCGCTGGACATCCTAGCCGAGGCGCGGCAGCAGCTGGCGCGTTATCCCACGATCAGGCTGGTCAGTGCCCGGGCCGACAGCGTCTC
>Ga0207693_10004981_pt1 | contig 11149 bp, 14 predicted proteins | sample LARL81metaG_FD_184347 | JGI IMG/M metagenome (GOLD analysis project Ga0207693, IMG submission 184347) | Corn, switchgrass and miscanthus rhizosphere microbial communities from Kellogg Biological Station, Michigan, USA - LAR L8-1 metaG... | ecosystem: Host-associated > Plants > Roots >... | reverse complement strand
CGGGACGGGAGCGAGACCGAGGAGTTCCCCGCCTACCAGTCCGACTTCCATCACTGCACGCCGGTCTACGAGATCCTCCCGGGCTGGGCCGAACCACTCGATGAAGTCAGCGACCTCGCCGATCTGCCCGACGCCGCCCGGCGCTACGTCTCGTTCGTGGAGGAGCAACTCGGCGTCGAGGTCTCGTTGATCGGAACCGGCCGGGAGCGGGAACGAGTCCTCGCGCGACCCGGCGCCGAGGCGCTCGCAAGCTAGTCGCTCGACGCTTGCTCGGCGATCACGGCGGGTTCGGCCACGTCAAGGAGCTGCGCATCGCCGACCCCTTTGAAACACTGGTCGCGTGAAGGTTCTGGTGGCGGGGTCGGGTGGGCGCGAGCACGCCCTGGCCTGGAAGCTCGCTCAGAGCGAGCTCTGCGAGGAACTGCACGCCGCACCTGGCAACCCCGGAATCGCAGAGATCGGGCAATGCCATCCGGTCCGAGCCGAAGACGGCGAAGGGCTGCTCGCGTTCTGCGGCGAGCACGAGATCGGCCTGGTCGTGGTCGGGCCGGAAGCGCCGCTTGTCGCCGGTGTGGCAGACCAGCTTCGCCATGCCGGCGTCGCCGTTTTCGGGCCGGGCGCGGCAGCGGCCCGGATCGAAGGCTCCAAGAGCTTCGCCAAGGACGTGATGGCCGCGGCCGGCGTTCCGACGGCGGAGCGGCTCGCGGTTGCCAGGCCCCCCTGCGTCGTCAAGGTCGACGGGCTCGCGGCAGGAAAGGGCGTTTTCGTCTGCAGAACCCAGGAAGAGCTCGACGCAGGCTTGCAGGCCGCAGGTGGCGGCGGGGACTCGCTCGTGATCGAGGAGCTCCTCGAGGGACCCGAGGTCTCGCTCTTCGCGGTCACCGACGGACGAGAGGCGTTCGCATTGGCGCCGGCACAGGACTTCAAGCGCGTTGGCGACGGAGACGCAGGCCCGAACACGGGCGGCATGGGCTCCTTTTCACCGGTCCCGAGCCTCGGCCCCGCGGACGTTGACGAGCTCCTGAACACGGTTCACCGTCCCGTCCTCAACGAGCTCGCCCGCCGTGGCGCTCCGTTCGTCGGGCTCCTCTTTGCGGGCTTGATGATGACCGACTCCGGTCCACGAGTTCTCGAGTTCAATTGCCGGTTCGGCGATCCGGAGGCGCAATCGATTCTTCCGCTGCTCGACGGCGACCTGCTCGAGCTGTTGCACGACGCGGCAACCGGGAATCTGAGTCGAACCCTCGAGGCCGAAACCGGGGCCGCCGTCACGGTCGTGCTCGCCGCTCCCGACTACCCGCAGCAAAATGACGTCGGCACCCCGATTCGCGGTGTCCGCGACGCGGAGGCAACGGGCGCCCTTGTCTTCCATGCGGGAACCGCGATGCGGGGGAACGCGCTCGTCACGAACGGCGGCCGAATTCTCAACGTCACCGGCGTCGGCCAGGATCTCGCATCCGCGCGGGCGGCGGCCTACGAGGGAGTCGGGAAGATTTCCTTCGAGGGAATGCGGTACCGGACCGACATCGCAACGGAAGCCGGGGCACGTGTCGGCTGAACAGCCGCTGGTCGGCATCCTGGTCGGATCGGAATCCGACCGGGAACGGATGCAACCCGCGCTCGCCGAGCTCGAGCAGCGCGGAGTGGCGCACGAATTCGAAGTCCGCTCGGCGCATCGCACGCCCGACGCTGTGGCCGAGTATGCGCGGACGGCAAGGGAGCGCGGGCTGCGCGTTCTGATCTGCGGAGCAGGGCTGGCCGCCGCGCTGCCCGGGGTGGTGGCCGCACACACCGACCTGCCTGTGATCGGCGTGCCGCTTCGATCGTCGATGAGCGTGCTCGACGGGCTCGACGCCCTGCTCTCGATCGTTCAGATGCCGCCGGGCGTGCCGGTCGCCACGGTCGGCGTCGACAACGCGAAGAACGCCGCCGTCCTCGCGGCGCGGATCCTCGGCGCCTGACGGCCTGACAAGCCGGACACGGCCTTCCGAGCCGCGCGCCCCGTGGCTCGGCACCATCCCTATCCCCCACCCACCCATAAAAGGGGACCAGAACATGGTTACGGACGAACACGTACGCGTGGGTGGCGGGACGGTGCCGAATGTGTGCTTTTTCGCGCCGCGGGACTGGTAAGCGACCGCCTCCGCGGCCTCTAGACTGCCTTTGGTGATTGCCCGCTACTCCCGCCCGGCCATGGCCAGGATTTGGTCGGACGAGGGCAAGCTTGCCCGCTGGCTCGATGTGGAGCTGGCAGCACTCGAGGGATGGGCCGAAGCGGGCGTCGTTCCGGCCGACGCTGTGGCCGAGATCGCCGCTGGCGCTGTTCCACCGTCGCCCGAACGCGTTGCCGAAATCGAGGAGCAGACGCACCACGACGTTGCGGCATTCGTCGACGCCGTCGCCGAGCAACTCGGACCGGCCGGGCGCTGGTTTCACTACGGGCTCACCTCGTCCGACGTGGTCGACACTGCGCTCGCGATGCAGATCCGGGACGCCGGGGCGCTCATTCTCACCGGCCTCGAACGGGCCTTCACGGCAGTCGTCAACCGGGCGGAGGAGCATCGCGGAACGCTGCAGATCGGGCGAACGCACGGGATTCATGCCGAACCGACCACGTTCGGGCTCAAGCTGGCCGGGTGGGCGTTCGAGCTCGACCGCAACCGGACGCGTCTCGATCGTGCCCTCGAGGGGATGCGGGTCGGAAAGCTCTCGGGCGCAGTCGGCACGTACTCCGCAACCGATCCCGAGGTCGAGCGCGTGGCTTGCGAGCGGCTCGGTCTCGAGCCGGCGCCCTCTTCGACTCAGATCCTCCAGCGCGACCGGCACGCGGAGCTGCTGTCCGCTCTTGCGGTCACCGCGGCATCGCTGGAGAAGTTCGCGCTCGAGATCCGCCATCTCGCGCGGACCGAGGTGAGCGAGGTTCAAGAGCCGTTCGGACGCGGCCAGAAAGGGTCGTCCGCGATGCCGCACAAGCGCAACCCGGTCGTCGCGGAGCGCATCTGCGGGCTCGCGAGGGTCGTCCGCGCGGCGGCGACGGTGGGGCTCGAGAACGTGGCGCTCTGGCACGAGCGCGACATCTCGCACTCGTCCGCGGAACGGGTGGTCATCCCCGACGCTTTTCTCGCGCTCGACTACATGCTCGACCGCTTTGCCTGGCTGATCGAGGGCCTGGTCGTGCGACCCGAGCGGATGCGCCGAAATCTCGAGTCGAGCCACGGTCTCTTCTTCAGCCAGCGGCTCCTGCTCGCACTCGTAGAGTCTGGGCTCGAGCGGGACGAGGCCTACCGACTCGTCCAGAGGCACGCGCTTCGCGCCTGGGACGAGGAACAGGATTTCCGCGAGCTCGTTCGAGCCGATCGGGAGCTCGCAGGACGCGTCGATCTCGACGCCGTCTTCGATCTCGCCGCCTACACCCGTCACGTCGACACCGTCTTCGAGCGGCTCCGCGCCCTCGTTCGGAAGGAGGAAACAGTCCATGCCTGAAACTGCCCACGTCGGGAGCGGCAAAGTGCGGGAGCTCTACGCGCTCGACGACGACCGCCTGCTGCTGGTCGCGAGCGACCGCATTTCGACCTTCGACGTCGTCCTGCCGACCGAGATTCCCGACAAGGGCCGCGTGCTCACTGGACTGTCCGCGTTCTGGTTCGCGCGGACGGGCTCGATCGTTCCGAATCACTTGCTCGGTCTGCGAGAGGACGGCCGCTCGACGGAATGTCGCCGACTCGAGATGCTGCCGCTCGAGTGTGTCGTCCGCGGGTACATCACCGGTTCGGCCTGGAAGGACTACCAGGCCACCGGCGGGACTTCCGGCCACGAGCTGCCTACCGGCCTGCGGGACTCCGACCGGCTTCCCGAGCCGATCTTCACGCCCTCGACGAAGGCGGTCGAGGGACACGACGAGAACATCGACCTCGGCCAGGCCGCCGAGCTCGTTGGGGCCGAGCGCCTCCGGGAGGTGGAGCGCAGCTCACTCGAGCTCTACCGGTTCGCGGCGGAGTACGCCCTCGAGCGCGGAATCATCATCGCGGACACGAAGTTCGAATTCGGGGTGGACGAGGACGGCAGGCTCGTGCTGGCAGATGAGGCGTTCACGCCGGACTCGTCACGTTTCTGGCCGGCCGATCAGTACGAAGCCGGGCGTCCCCAGCCGTCGTTCGACAAGCAGTTCGTACGCGATTACTGCATGTCGCTCGGCTGGGACAAGACGTACCCCGGGCCGGAGCTTCCCGACGACGTCGTCGCGGGAACGCGCGGGCGCTACATCGACGCTTTCGAACGCCTGAGCGGGTTTCCATTCACCCGCTACGTCGAGGATCCGGAGTCGGCGCTCCGATGAAGGCGACCGTTCTCGTCCGTCCCAAGCCGGGGATCCTCGATCCGCAGGGCCAGGCCGTACAAGGATCGCTTCAGCAGCTCGGTTTCGCCGTCGAGGCTGCGCGCGTTGGCCGGGTCGTCGACCTCGAGCTCCGTGATGACGACCGCGGCGAGGCTCACGCCAAGGTCGAGCGGATGTGCGAGCAGCTACTTGCCAACCCGCTGATCGAGTCGTACGAGATCCAGGTCGTCGAGGACGGATGAGCCGGCGCGAGCCGAAACCCAGGATCGCCGTCGTCACGTTCCCGGGCTCCAACGACGACAAGGACGCCGCTCTCGCGCTTGCGCAGCTCGGCGCGGAGGTCGTGCCCGTCTGGCACGCGGACGAGGCGCTTCCGGACGTCGGTGCCGTCGTTCTTCCCGGCGGCTTCTCCTACGGCGACTACCTGCGCGCGGGCGCGCTGGCCCGCTTCGCACCGGTGATGAACAGCGTCAGGGCATTCGCAGCCGAGGGCGGCCTTGTCCTCGGGATCTGCAACGGTTTCCAGGTCCTTTGCGAAGCAGGGCTGCTGCCGGGTGTCCTCCGGCCCAACCGCTCGCTCACGTTCGTCTGTCGCGACACGCGACTCACCGTCGAGCGAACCGACACGCCGTTCACGTCTCGCTGCCGGCCGGCTCAGCCGCTGACCATCCCCGTCAAGCACGGTGAAGGCTGCTACTTCGCCGATGCGGAGCTGCTTGCCGAGCTCGAGGCGTCGGACCAAGTCGTACTTCGCTACGACGGCGAGAGCCCGAACGGCTCGGTCGCGCGCATCGCCGGTGTCGTCAATGCCGACGGCAACGTGCTGGGGCTCATGCCGCATCCCGAGCATGCCGTCGATCCGCTTACCGGCTCGACCGATGGAGCGCTCGTGCTTGGCTCGCTCGTTGACGGAGCGCTCCGCGCGGCTGCGGAACCCGCCTCTGTCTAGTCGCTTAATCGTCTAGTCGCTGCCCAATCGCAGCACCTCCGCCAGCTCGGGATGCTCCGCCAGCGCCGTACGGAGTCGCTCGAGGTCACGCAACCGCAGCGTGACCGGGCCCCGCCGGGCAGTGCCCCCGGTCGAATACGCGAAGCGCACGAGCCGCTCGCCGCGTGGCGCCTCGAGCAACTGGACAACCGAGGCGAAACGCTTCTCGCCGGCCCGCTGAGGCAGCGTCAGCTCGTCGACCAGCGTCGCCGCGCCCCACGGCGTCGCCGCCTTCGTTGCTTCGTTCGCGTCCATGACACCACCGTAGAGAGAAGGGTGTGACGCGTGTGTGACGAGATCGTGCCGCTTTCGCGGCAACCGTCATATCGCGGGCTAGCCGTCGCCCAGGCCGAGCACATTCGCGCGGACGCGCGCGATCTCTTCCTCGCTCATCCCGGTGTCGCGAGCCGTCTTCTCGACCATGGCCCAGTTCTCGGCAAGCAAACGCTGTGTCCCAGCTCGCGAGGCCAGCTCGTCTTCCCCGGAGCCGCGCGCCGCCTTGCGCGCCCGCCCGACGAACAGCATCCCGGCAACGCATATGGCGGCGGTCACGAGGACGATCAGGAGTAGGCCGGCGGAGCTGCTCACACCAGCCTCTATCGGCAGCCGGCCCGCCCTGCGCAACCCCGAAATTCTCACCCGTTTCTCAAGTAGCAGCGCTACGCTCGGCCACCGTGAGCGACCAGCACCTGACGCGTAGCTCTGTCCTTCGCCTGGCCGGCCTCGCGGCCGCGAGCTTCGGTGTTGGAGCCTGGAAGTCCCAGGAAGCCGACGGCGGCGGACCGGGCGCTGTCGAGTCCGGAGCCGTCTCGTGCGTGCTGACGCCCGAGCTGACCGAAGGCCCCTACTACATCCCGAACGAGAGGCTTCGCCGCAACATCACCGACGGACACCCGGGGACGCCCTTGTTCCTCCAGCTCGGTGTCGTCGACGCCTCCACCTGCAAGCCGATCAAGGGCGCTGCGGTCGACATCTGGCACGCCGACGCCGCCGGCACCTATTCCGGCTTCGGCGCGGGCAGCGGAAGCCGCACATTCATGCGCGGGATTCAGAAGACCGATGCCCGCGGCATCGCGGCGTTCCGCAGCGTCTATCCCGGTTGGTACCAGGGCCGCACTGTCCATATCCACGTGAAGGTCCACGTCCGTGGGAACGTCGTCCACACGGGTCAGCTGTTCTTCTCGGATGCGCTCACGGACCGCGTCTACCGCAACTCCCCGTACAGCAAGCGGCCGAACCGGACGACCCGCAATGCCAACGACTCGATTTTCGTCAACGGCGGCCGTAAGTCGATCCTGAGCATCCGCCGCCGGGACACGGGCGGCTACCTCGGCAAGATCACGATGGGCGTGCACCGCTCCTGAGCCGCGCACAAGGAGGGTTTGGCGGAATACCGCTCGTCGCCAGGGTGCGATCCTCGTTCCCAGGCAAGGACGCAGGGAGCGCGCGTACCAACGTCGGGTTGCGCATCAAAGGGAATGGGCGCCCGCTGGCCGCGATCTAAACTCCCAGGATGGCCCCGGGGCCGGACGGGCCAGGCGATCTTCACGCTCGCTCTTCTGAGTTGCGTCGCGACCGCCTGCTCGACGAACAATCGGACGTCCTCTTCAACCGCCAGCTCGCCGCCGTCGCGGACAATCACCGCGCTTGGGGACTCGGTACCACGCGGCGCCAATTGCGACTGTTCGCCGTATCCACAGCTCAGCGCCGATGGACTTACCGCGAGCACGGGAGAAACGGTCACGGCACACAACGACGCTGTCAGCGGCGGGACCACCTCGTCAGTGCTCCGGCAGGTGGAATCCGACTCGAAGGTCATCGACCACCTGCGCGCCGCGGATACCGTCGAGATCGAGGTCGGCGCGAACGATGCCGCTTACTCCCGGTCGTGCGGCACCGACGCCGCGTGTTACGCGCCCCGGCTACCGGCCCTCGGGAAGAACCTTGCGGCGATCGTGACGCGCGTCCACGAGCTGGCTGCTCCTCACAAGGTGCTTGTCGTCCTCCTCGACTACTGGAGCGTCTGGCTGGGCGGCCAGTACGCCGCCGCGCAGGGCGAGGCGTACGTCGCCGCGGCCGAACAGGTAACGGACGAGGTGAACACGATCATCAAGGAGACCGCCGCCAGGGACGGCTCAGCCTACGTCGACCTGCGCGCCGCGTTCAAAGGACCGAACTACGCCTACGACGAAACTCACTATCTCTCGAACGACGGCGACCACCCCAACGCGGCCGGGCACAAGCAGATCGCGGCGGCCACCGAAGCCGCGATCGAACACGCTCTCCACATCTGACTACTTGCCGCTGTGCTCGATCAGCTCGATTCGGTACCCGTCGGGATCCAGGACGAAGCAGAGCCGCGACCCGCCCTCGCGAACGGAGTACGGCTCGCGCTCCGGCTCGATCCCCTGCTCCTTCAGCTGAGCCAGCGTCGCATCGAGGTCGTCGACGCCGATCGCAATGTGGCCGTAACCGGTGCCGAGGTCGTAGCTGCGTCCGTCGTGGTTGAAGGTCAGCTCCAGCTCGGTCTCGTCGTCCGGCATCCCGAAGAAGTAGTTGGTCGCCTCAAGCTCACCGTCGCGGACGATCGGAAGCTCGCGGCGGGACCGGAACCCGAGCGCCTCGTAGAAGGCGCGGCTCTTATCCGGATCGGTAATCCGGTACATGGTGTGGAGGTAACGGGTCATGGCGCGATCCTAGGTGGCTCGAGAGCGGTGCGTAGAGTAAGCGGACGGAGGCCGCGAAGGCAAGATGCGTCAGATACGGCCGACTAAACAAACGAGCCCCCGTGACGGATCATGAACGGTGATGGCGGAAACGTCGGTATGGCCGGAGATCGAGTCGCTCTATCGCTCCGAGTTCAACCAGTTCGTCCGTGTGGCCCAAGCCATCACCGGCGACCGCGACGCTAGTCTCGAATCCGTCCAGGAGGGTTTCGCCGACGCACTGCGCAACGCCGGCCAGTGGAAGGGTCGTGGACCGCTCGAGGCCTGGGTGTGGCGCTGCGTCGTCAACCGGGCGCGTAAGTCCCGCCGCCGTCCGTTCGTGGAAACCCGCGGCAACGACCGCCGCAACGGCAGCGATGACTCGAGCGACTCCGACCTGCGCGTTCGGCTCGCAGCACTGCCTGAGCGCCAGCGCTTGGTCGTGTTCCTGCGCTACTTCGCAGATCTCGACTACCGGGAGATCGCTTCCGCGCTCGGGATCGAGGTGGGCACGGTGTCGGCGACTCTGCATGCCGCGCACGCCGCCCTGCGTGTGGCGCTGGAGGAGGTGCGAGCGTGAGCAACGTCGAGTACTCACCGGAGCTCGCGGCCGCGCTAGATCGGCTCGTGCCGGTCGACGAGACGTCGGGCGGCGAGTGGGACGACGTGGTCGGGCGCGTGGGGAGCCGCACCCGAGTTCGCCTCAGGCTCGTCCGTAACCGCCCTCTCCGACTCGCGCTAGCGCTGGTCGCGATCTTCCTGCTGCTGGCCGGCGTCGCGACGGCAACCTACTTCGTGATCAGGGCGTCGCAGCCGCCTCCCGCGGTCGTCGCGCTCGACGGCAACGGGCGGCTCCGCACCGTGTGGAGCTGCCCAACGAGCGGATTCGACTGCGGCGCGTTCGTCACGGATGCCACCCCTGCGCCGGACGGTCGTCACCTCGCGCTGGTGATGGACTCGGCGAACAGCTTGAGTCTCTATCAGGACGGAATCCATGTCATCGACGTCGCAACCGGCGCCGACCGCCAACTGCCCGCCGCTCCGCCCGAGCCAAAGACGCAGGCAGCGCAGTTCCGCGCTTGGCGGCGCCACTACCAGGCCGCGGTGCGATTCCTCGGCTGCGCTCCCCCCGCCCACCCCAATACCTTCGACGTTCCCGCGCAGGACCTCGCCTGGTCCCCCGACGGCTCCCGCCTCGCGTACGCCTGCACGGTCGTGCGCGGCGGCAATGAGGTCGGCCGCATCCATACGATCCGCCCCGACGGCACCGGGCGACGGCTCCTGCAGACCGGCACAAGCGCCTACTGGCCGACGTGGTCGCCGGACGGCAAGCGGATCGCTTTTTCGACCGAGCCGGCGCCGTTCGTCCCGACGCGAGCGACGAACACCGGCCGACCGCGCCGGTGGGTTCACTCCGCGATCTACGTGGTCGACCTCGACGGCTCGCACAGGCAGCTCGTAACGCGAGCCGGGGCCGCGCCGGACTGGTCGCCGGACGGCAGCACGATCGCCTACTCGGCCCTCCCCTGCACGCGCCCGCGGTACAACAGCGGGCGAACGCGGCTAGTGACACCGGACGGACGCGACGTCACGCCGCAATCGCGAGCCGGTCCCTGCGGCGGAATCGGCCCCGCCGCCGTGGGCGCGGTCTGGTCCCCCGACGGCCGCCGCCTCGCCATCCGGTCGGGCCTCTTCTACGTGATGGATGCGGACGGCAAGCACGTCACCACCATCCCCGGAACGGAGGGCTTCGGACAGTCGCTTCCGCTCTGGTGGCCACCCGAACGAAAGGAGCCCAAGTGACTCGCAGGCTGACTCCATCCTGTCCGCCCGGCGCCGCCATCCCGAGGTGTCCTGCGGACGACGGTTGGCCGGTCTGGTCGCCGGGCGAAAGCACATCGCCCTTCAGCGTTTTTCGGTACTCGGCGAGCATCGGCACGACCCCCTCAGACGGGAGGACGCGATGACACGAAGGATCCTCATATTGATCGCCGCACTGATCGCCGCGGCCGTCTTCGCCTGCGTTCCCGCTCAGGCGATCGTCGGCGGCCAGCTCGCGGGTGACCAGTACGGCGCCGTTGGCGAGGTCGTGTTGCAGCCGAGCAACCCCAGTTTTCCGATGTTCGACCTGTGCTCGGGATTTCTCATCTCGCCGACCGTGTTCGTCACCGCCGGACACTGCGCGCTCGAGGCGCTCGGTGACCAGGCAATGCTTGGCGGCACGATCGGAGCGGCGCTCGAGCCGATCTTCGACCCCGCTCACTCCACCTTCAGGCCGGCCGCGTCGGTCTTCGTCCATGCTGACTTTCTCGCGAACCAGCTCAGCTACGCGTCGCCCGACGTCGCCGTGCTCGTCCTCGAGCACCCCGTGACCGGCGTCGAACCGATCGGGCTACCGGCCCCAGGAGCCGCCGATCGCCTCGCGCACGGCACTCAGCTGACAACAGTCGGCTACGGCTTTACGCGGGATTGCAGCACCGACCTCGGTCACTGCCAGGTGAGTTACGACCCGGCCCGGCGCTACGCGACGGAAACGCTCATCTCGACCAGCCAGTGGTTCATCACCGTCGACCAGAACCCGAACGCGCAAGGCGAAGGCGGTATCTGCCGCGGCGACTCCGGCGGGCCGCACCTACTACCGGGGACATCGACCGCTTTCGCGGTGACCACCGCGTTCTTCAGCAAGTGGTGCTGGTCAACGAGCCGCGACAGCCGGCTCGACACGCCCGGCGTTCTCCAGTTCCTCCGGCAGTTCGCGCCGTCGGCGTGAACGCCCGAGCGAAAGGCTAGCCCGAGCAGCTTAACTCAACCTTGGAAGCTGACCATCCAGATCCTGCGCGAAGCAAAGCCAGGAGCCGCCCGCGCGAACGGTATAACGGGCTCGCTCCGGCTCGAGTCCTTGTTCGCTCAGGCGCGAAAGGGTTCCGTCCAGATCGTCGACGCCGATCGCGATGTGCCCGTAGCCCGTGCCGTGTGGAGGTAGCGCGCCACCGTCAGATCGTAGTGTCTCCGTACGCCACCGGCTGTTCAAGACACCTCCGAGGCGTGAGACTTACTCCGAGCCTATGCACGAGCTTCCAACCGGCACGGTCACTCTTCTCTTCACTGACATCGAGGGGT
>Ga0207693_10004980_pt1 | contig 11150 bp, 11 predicted proteins | sample LARL81metaG_FD_184347 | JGI IMG/M metagenome (GOLD analysis project Ga0207693, IMG submission 184347) | Corn, switchgrass and miscanthus rhizosphere microbial communities from Kellogg Biological Station, Michigan, USA - LAR L8-1 metaG... | ecosystem: Host-associated > Plants > Roots >... | reverse complement strand
TTCGGCGTATTCACGTAGCCGTAGGAGTAAACGGATTCGTACGTGTCCGAGTACCAGCCAGACAGCTCGTAGGCAGCGGGCAGGTTGATGACGCCGGATTCGTACGGCGACGGAATCGTTATCTTGTCAATGCCGTCGAACACGTACCAGGAAATACCGAGATTCGGAAGGATCGCCGGATTGCCCGACTTCCAGGTCACCGAGGAAATAGACCAGACAGGCTTATTGGCCAGCCGGAATTCCCCGGCATCAGCCACGGATGTTTCCGTGACATTCTCCTCGAAAGTGAAATCCTGGCGGCAGTAGCGGCGAATGATGGCCGAGCCATCGCGGAGGAGCGCGTCAATGCGCGCGGCCTCCACCTGATTCAGATTCCGGCCTAGCCGATCCACGATATCGTCTGGTGTCGCCAGTGCAGGGAGCGACTCGCCGATTCTCATGGCATCCCTTTCGACTAGGCCGGAATCTTTCCCCGCGGGTTATTCGCTGCGGTCTCGGTGCGGATTCCGAGCGGTGCGCCGCGTCGGCGCAGCGGTCTCGGCCGCCCTTTCCTCGAGCGCTGCTTCCTGCGCCTGCTCGCCCGCGGTTTCCTGCGGATTGTCCAGCTCCATCTGCTGCGGATCTCCGGCCATGAAAGAGCCCGTGTACGGATACGGCGGAGCCTGGATGACGGAGATGGCGCTGGCACCCGGAGGAGTAGCGCCGACGGGCAGGATGGCACCGAACGGCCAGCGCGCGGTGATGGCCGCACCGGGGTTCATGATGGTGACCGGGTTCACGCAGGCATAGGCCAGCCGCATCGTCATCCGCATGGCGACCGAGTCCTGCTGCATCAGGTTCAGAATGACCTTGCCCGTGTCGTCGGAGATGACGCCCTCGGTGAACATCTTGAACGAGATGTCCTGGCGCATGCCGATGATGGCCTTGCTGAAATCACCGCAGAGCATGACCGCGCCGCTGGTGCCCAGCACCCACGATCCGTTGTTCACCTCGCTCAGATCGTAGCCGTACAGCGTGCCGCCCGGACCAGCCGTCATGTCGGGCTGGTAGATGGGTGCGCCCTGCGCGCTGCGCATGCCGACGAGCTGCCAGGACATTCCCGGCATGGCCGCGAAGCCGTTGACGGTATAGCCCGTCAGCGCCATCTGCTGACCGAGCTTTGACACGTCCACGCCGAGGTCGGTGTTCGTGCCCTGCACGACGAAATGCTGGGACTTGCCCGCGCCGACGAATACGGATTCGCCCCAGGTTGTCGGCTTGTTGATGCCCCAGAGAACGGCTGAATCGATCAGCCCGCCGACCGCCTCGGTAATGCGCGGCTTGACCTCGTTCCACAGCGGCACGTCGGCGTCGTCCAGGTACGCCTCCGGAATGGGCACGATGCAGGCGATTTCCTCGACGACCAGCACCACGTTCTTCCACTGCTGCATGCTGGTCTGCTTCATCCCCGTGTCGCCGCCGACCCAGTAGGCAACGGGCAGGACGTCGAGAACGGGCATGCGCTGGGTCTTGGCCGAGAGGGTCGTGTGCCGCATGAGACTGAGCGCGGCACTTGCCTTCGGTGCTTCCTGAATGATTTCTGCCGCTAGCGGCTCCGGAACAAGCGGGTCTGAACCCGTTGTCGTGCGCGCGACATGGGTACCGTAGGTAGGCACTTCCCTGAATTACCTTTCATGCTAGCGATCACCTAGAAGTTGCCTGAACCAATCATCCGCGCTTTTCGCCGTTCCGGCGCTGGCTGGAGCTGATCCGGGACGCATTGATTCCACCGGACGTGCGCCCGTTTGCTGCTGGCCGTTTCGGTCAGCCGTGAGTTCCTCGATTCGAGCGGTCAGTTCTTCGGTTCGCGCCGTGACCGCTTCCTCGATGATAGTAGCGAACCTTTCCGCTCGCTCATTGATTTCCTCTTCCGTTCCGGAGCCGAGGTCCTCTATGAGCTCGATCGGCAGGTCGTGCGCGGCAGCGGCCATCACGCGATTGTGCATGGCCGTTGCTTTCTCGGCCCTGTCTTCCGCGTCCCGCTGCGCCGCCTGAGCCTTTTCCAGCTCTGTCATGTTGGCAGCCCTGATCTCGCCGAGCTCCTTAGCTGCCTTCGTGTTTTCCTTCGCTCGGCTTTCCCACTTGCGAGCCTCTGCCTTCCACTTCGCCAGTTCTTCTGAACTGATGTTAGCGGCGGCAGCGGCGGCAGCCTCGGTGTCCTCGGTTTCCGTTTCGGTAACCTCGGTACCTTCCTCGACACCTTCCGTTCCGGTGGTGCCCTCGGCAGCCGTTTCGCTCATGATGTTACCTCTCTGTGCGCATAATAGCGCACCATCTAGAAATAAGCTAGCCCTTCTTGGCAGCCTTCTTGGCCGCGGCCATTGACGATTCAATTCCGGGTGCATGACCGGGCCATCCTCCTGTTGCGCGATGGTGCAGATTCGCCACCATTCCGTTGAGCATGTGCTCGGGGACGTATTTCCGCAGGAGTGCTTTCGCGCGCTCGAAATCTCCTGGAGTTCCCCAGCCTATCTGCGCGGCTCCTTTCCCGTGTGCCCAGTACTCCATCAGCCGCTGAGTGCCGGCTGCCTGCTTCGGTGTCTTTTCCATCACACTGCCTCCACCAGCAGCGGACCGCAGTTGGCCGTTCGCCGCTTGGTCGTCACGTCAACGCAGTCGACGCGCCACCAGAACGAGCCCGTAGCTTCCGTATCAGTGCCGGGAATACTGAAATTGGACATGGTGGCACCTGGGAAATCCGGGTCATCGACCACGGCCGAGGAATAGACGGAAACGGCCGGATCGGAATCATCTGTCGTCCTGTCGGGCTTCGTGTAGAACTCCGCCGTTATTCCGGTACCGTCACTTATCTCCGGGAACCTGGCCGTGACGACGACATCATTGCCTTTCGGGAACACCAGCATTGTCTGGTCCATCACGTCACCTCTGCGTGGATGCTGTCAGTTTCAACACTTGCGAGAATGGTAGATACGACAACGGAAACCCGCGGGCCATCAACGACGAACACGATGGCCGTGATCTTGTCGGGCATGGCTCCGGCAGTGAACGGAGGCTGCACTGTTCCATCGGCCTGCGAAACCGCGGCAGCCGTGCCGCTGATTATCATGACAGAGGTGAGCTGCCCGCTGGCCGTGCTGGCGCTGGCTGCCCGCCCAGCCGCGACCAGCACCGTGTAGATGGCCCCAGCGGACGATGAGATGGCCGCTGCCGTGCCCGCAAGCACCAGCCTGGCCGTTACCGTGCCCGCGGCGGCAGCGGCGCTCACAGCGCTTCCAGATATCAGGGCCTGCGCGGTGAGCGCTCCGGATGCCTGGCTCACCGCGGGTGCCGTGCCCGTCAGCGGCCAGGTGATCGGCCCGGTCTGTATGGTCACTGCTCCCGAGGCGGAGGAGCTGGAGGCAGCCTGGCCGCCCAGCGGCACGGCACGACCTACTGTGCCGCTGGCCGTGCTGGCACTGGCCGCCGTGCCCGCCAGCACTCCGATCAGCACCGCGGCACCAGCGGCAGCCGAGGAAGAGCCGGCCAGGCCAGATATCTGCAAGACGGCCAGCACGGAAACCGCACCAGAGCCGACCGACACTGCCGCGGCCGAGCCCGCCAGCGGAGCAACCCTTCCGATCGTTCCGGACGCACCAGACTGAGAACTGGATATGCCCGCAGCAATCAGGGTCTGGACCACTGCTCCGCTGGCGGACGATGAAGGTGCTGCCGTGCCAGCTATGACAGATGCCTGAACAACTGTCCCGGTCGCACTGGAGAGGTTTGCATTCGAGCCAGATATTCCTCCCTTCACCACAATGGCTCCGGTCGCGGAGGAAGACGCGGCCGAAGCCCCGGAGATAACAGCATTAGTGACAACTGCTCCGCTGGTGCTGGAACTGGAAGAAGCAGATCCGGCTATAGCGCCGACAGCGCCGATGCCGGCCGAAGTAGAACTGGAAGAAGCACCGCTGCCCGCTACAGGAATAACCGTGGCAGCTCTGACGATCGCTTCTGCAAGATAGTACGCTACCGACGCGGTGTCGGTTATCGCCATGGACGTCGCAGCTGTGATGCCCAGCGAGTAGATGACAGGATTAGCGTTGACATTCGAGTAGACGGTTGTTCCGGTGGCCGTCGGAGTCGCGTTGCTGTAGTTACCGCCGGCGGGTACTCGGCCGCGGCCGACAATCAGTTCTTTCCGGGTATCCGTGGGCGTCAGGCTCGGCCAGGTGTGCGTCGTGCTCGCAGTGCCCTGATTCAGCGTGGCCGTCTTCGTCGGATCCAGGCTCCAGGTAGTGGCAGTTCCCCATCCTATAGAAAACTCGTTGAAATCAATCTCGACAGATGTAGCTCCGATGGTGCCGCTATAGGTAATCTGAATCTGAGTAGATCCGGCCGTGGCGAGATTGCCCATCCAGATTTCCTGGGTATGCGGCGTCGCCTGCGTATCAATGAAAGGACCGACCAGCCTGGTCCAGCCGGAAGTAAAGCCATTGGAGTCAGCGACAGAGCCGACGGAAACCGTGTTATTCGCTATCTTCACCGACAGAATCAGAACATCTCCGGCAGACCGCGTGAACACGTTGATGTTCGCAGCGCCGTTGCCGACGACAGAGAAAGGAGTAATTGCCGGAGTGAGCGTGCCAGCCGGAATCGTCGTCGTTCCGCCCTGAATGACGACAACGACGCCGACCCAGTACGTAGACGTAGAAGATGAGGAAAGCGTCGCGGCGTCGGTATATACCTGAGATGTAGACAGTGCGCCGTGCGCGTAGATGTTTCCGGTACTGTGCGTGAAAGAGGACGCGTTGTCATTGTAGATGTTCCGGTATGCCTGCGCGCCCTTAGCGAAGGTGGATGTAGTGGCAGCCGCCGAGAAAACGACAGACATGGCCGACATGGCAATGTTGTCAGAATCCGTGGGATTTGCCGACGTGGCAGTGGACAGGCTGGTGACGGTACCGGCCACCGAGCCGCCCTGCACGAATCCGGATACATCAACAGGCGTAGCGCCCGGATTGTAGACCTCGTAGATGACGCACGTGGTTCCGGGATTGCTTGCGCCGATCGTCAGCGCGAATACCGGAGCAGCCTCGCTCGCTCCGGCCACTTTCGTCCATACCGCGACGCCGGCGAAACTGGTGCCGGAAGGGTTGTTCCCCTTCTCCAGCTGCTTCGTCCAGCCGGACGTGCCCGCGTTCTGCGACGTGGCGAACGTGGCCGCGGTGCTGGCACCCGCCGTTACGACGGCGACGAGGAGATTGTTCTGGGCTGGCGTGCGACCGTAGACGCCCGTTACCGTCGTGCCCGCTGATTTCGCGCTGATGCCCCACGTGACCAGCAGCGGCCAGTTCATAGACAGGTCGCGAGGCTGGACAGCCAGGTCATCAGCGAGCAGCACGAATGATCCCTCTCCTGAATTCACTGACCCGGAGAGGCTCAGGGTCAATCCGGTAGATGCGCACCGCGATAACTCCGCCATTGACAGAGCAAGCGCGGCAGCACGCTCCGCCGCACGCGACGATAGCCGCGTGAATGGGGCACAGCCAGATTTCCTCATTGTGGCTGGCCGTTCCGCAGGTACGCAGATACTGGCTCGCAGGAGTTGCACCGCACCTGTCTCCGGAGAACGACATGGCACCACACGGATTCCATCTCGGTACTCTCAGGTCTGGTACAGCTGGCTCCAGAACGAGGAAAGCCATATCACACCTGGCAGAGGAATCCGACTCCGGCGGAGCCGGTACCCGCGGCAGCCTGGAGGCTGTCGCCGATGGAAGGCGTGCGCGTCGACGAAAGCAGGAATGCCGCGATGACATTGGCCGCCGTGCCGCTGGCCGCATCGCAGCAGATTCCCCAGACGCACGTTCCCGGCGCAGACGTGAAAGGTCCCCACGTGATGACAGCCGTATTGTAGATAACCGAGGGCGAGGCGACGGTCGGTGCTACCGGACCGTACACCTGCCGCGCGTAGCCGCTCGCCGTGGCGTACTCGTTGATTGATGCGTGCGCCATGGTAGCCGCTGTATTGTCCAGCACGCCGGACGCCGCTGCCGTAGACAATCCCATGTAGACGGAGCCCGCTGCCGGGCTCTGGGTCTTGCGGAATACTGCTGCGAGGGCTTGCTGCTCTGCGTAGGTGAAGAGCTGACCCGCGGAAATAGTTGACATTGTTCCCTTCCTACAGTGCTGGTTCGCTCGGAACGAACAGTGCGAGATTGCCCGGATCTACCGTAGTGATTCTGCCGATTCCTTGCGTGTCGGTCCAGGACACCAGCGGCCAGCCGGTTTCCCGGTCCATTTCCACTACGACGACGATCATGCCGTGCTGGAGGTCGAGCTCGGTCATCTCCGCTGTCAATGGCTGCCCGAGCGCATGCGCGCCATATCCGGCTTCCTCCGGATGGGTATAGACGAACTCATCTCCGGGCTGGGCATTAGCCAGCGGAAAATCACTCTTGATGCTCTTCGGCATTAACTGCCTCCTTTCTTCCAGCCTTCTGGGATATCTGCGCTCCAGCCTCTGGCCTTTGCCACGCGCTTGAGATAAGCGCGAATTCTGCTGTGCTCGGCCGGCGTGTTCGGCCTGGCTCGGCCGACCGCCTTGATGGCAGATGCAAGTGAATCCTTTCCGGTGCGCTGCTTAACTGGAAATCGCGGCGCGTCCGACTGATTTGTCTTCGACGGCGGGAGTGCCTGCCCGCGCGCCTGCAATCTCTGTCTTTCCTTCAGACCCGCCATTCTTGCTCTCCCAGTATTTGTTCCACTCTCTTATGGCAGCCTTGCCGCGGTGACCAGCAGTAGCCTTTCCCCATTCATCTGATATGTCGCCATTGACAGATTCCTGGCCGCGGAACACCGCTCGTGCTATGCAGTGGCAGTGATCGTGCGCCCGGAACTTCACGGTGTCTTCCTTGTAGACTGCGCCGCGGCCAGCCAGCATCGCGCAGAATCCGCATGCACCGGGTTCTATCACGCGCTCCCAGCCCTCGGCTATCGGATCAATCAGCACGGCGTGCGCTACAGTGTCTCGGCCGCCCATCATCACCATGCGCGTACTCGCACCGCGCAGCGCATCCGCGGCCATGGCGCTAGCCCCGTCTTCGCCGTGCTCCGGCAGGAAACTGAAGAACTTACCCGGACCCATAGCGTCAACTACTGTCCGAATGTAATCAGCATCCGGATCCTGCCCTGGCACCAGAATATGATTGAAGCCGGAAATGACGCGAGAATTAACGTAGTATTCCGCGGCATTCGCGGCAGTAGCCGAGTAGTGATTGGCTATGATTCCGTTCACCAGCGGACCGAGCGTGCGCCAGCCATCAGAGAACTGCACCGGATTGATCATCCGCAGCCACAGTCTCTGAATGGCCAGCGCAGCCCGCGCGCTTATGTTCTGCTGGCTGTTCTGATAATGCCTCAGCAGAAGCTGCCCGGATATGTCAGCCGGGAGAGGAATGCCTGGAATGGCTGTCGTCATTCTGTCGGCTTACCTCCGGGTCCGGCCGGAAGAGGCTGCGGAGCTCCTCCGGCCGGAGCAGCGGGTGCAGGCACGACTCCGACTCCCTGCACAGCCGCGGCATTCGGCGTTCCGATTGCCTGCCCGAGCTGTGCTCCCGGAGCCTGCTGCGCTAGCTGCATGGCCTGCTCGACAACTGCCTGAGCTTTCTCGCGCTGCGCGGCGAGGAGCCATGCCTGCACATCTTCGGCAGTGACGCCAGGAATGTACTTCCACAATTCCTGTACCGGCACGCCGAGCATCTGGGCTATCTTCGTCAGCCCGTCAATCGTGGCGCTGAAACTGCGCGTGCTGGTGTCCCGCCACACGACAGTTCCGTAAAGGTCATTCCAGCCCGTCTTATCGCCGCGGGCTAGCGCTTCCAGCCGGAATGAATTGCGCCACGGATCTGTCAGATTAGACTTCAGCTCGTTGACGTGCTCGTCCTGCCCCGACTTGGCCGCGGCCAGCGCTTCCGCTGACATGTTGGCGATCTGCCCGAGGAGCTGATACGGCGGTACCTGCGTGACCGTGGCCATGTGCCGAATTCCGTCCTCGCGCACTGATGAGAACGGTGCCAGCGGCGTCTCGCCGAACTCCCCGAAATGGGTAGCGGGATCCTCGGCAGCCCAGACCCTATCCACGCCAGGCCGGAAAGGTGATTGCTCCCTGCCCTGCTCGTCCACCGGAGCCATGCCGGTAACCCAGCGCTGGCGTACCGCCGCGTACTGCTCGGCCATCATCAGGTTGAACGTGTCGAAGTTGATCTGGTCCTGGATAGGAATGATCGGCTCTATCTCGCCGCTGCAATCCTCCTCGCCATCCAGATCTGATTCGTAAAGGAAACGCACGACAGGGCATATTCCCAGACCGTGCTCTGAAATCGGTGCCTGCCCGTTCAGCAGCGGGTCGCCCGCCTCGGCAAGCTGGAGATTATAGTTGCCGACCGAGCTGATTCCTCCGAGCACCTGACTGGAGAGAATGTAGCGCTTGCTCTCGTCATAGACAGATACGAATACCCGCGACCTGCCCTTCGGCAATTGCACCTCGCGCACTTCCACCGCGAACTGCGGCCATTCATCGTCCACGTCGTCGGCGTACATCGCCGTCATGCGCCGCGGGCTCACCGGGCGCATGACGGGCACATCCTGCGCCTGCTCCTCATCAGTTGATAGCTGCCCTGGCAGCACGACGAGATACGCGCTTCCGAACTTGATCACCGAGCGGTGAATGCCGTGCTGCCGCGACACCATGCGATTAGCGCGGAATGTCTGCCAGCCCGGATGCGGCTGCTGCGGTGCGGCCACCTCGTTCGCGGTCTGACCCGACGGCCGGTAGCCATCAACATGCAGATTCTGAGAAATGACGGAAACGACAAGCGGCAGGAAATTGCGCCGCGATTTCTTCATAATCCAGCGGTACTCAGAATTGACGCCGCGTGGCGCGAAGGGCGGATCCTGCCTGCCGCGCACATAGCGGCTGATATGCGCGAGACGGTGCTGCTCGGCCTGCCGGCTCATAAGCGCAGTGGAGGCAATGCTGACGAGGTCGTCCTGGGCGATTATCAAGAGAAACTCCAGACCGTAGCACGTGCTGAACGCGTCTCGGCTTCCTTGCGTTCCTTGTATTTCTTAGATGCGAGAACAAGCCTGCGCGCGTGCCGCGCGATTATCATGGCTACGCAGCCGTCTATCTTGTTAGGCGACTTCGGGCTTTCCTTGGAAATGGAAATGCCCCAGCGATTAGGGCTGCGCCGCGCATTGGCTACATGTCGCCCGAGGAAGGAATCGCCGTCGTGCGTGAATCCAGGCGGATGAGCGTCAATCTCGCTGAGCACCATTTCCGCAGCCGTAGTGAATTCCCCGACGTGACCGCGCATATCCCATGCGACGGGCTGCGGATCGCGACCGCCCGGTACCGCCCAGACGTCAACTGTTTCCTCGAACCAGGCACGCCACTTGATCTTCGTGTGATCTTCCCATTCCTTCACGTCCGCGAAGAAAGCGCACACATGCCATTTCGCCATGGCGAGCTGAATGGCCGCATCCACCTCTTCAATCGGAATATAGCGCTTGCCGTGCGGCTCCCAGATACCGAGCGTGAACGTGAAGCCGGTATTGATGTGGCAGCCTATCAGCGCCGTCGCGTCCTCTACCCTGGAACCGTCAAATCCTATTGCGATATCGTCGCCGTCTTCAATTCTGAATTCCGGGTCGGCCATGCGTGCCCATAGCTGCGGAGTAGTCCAGGCATTCTCGGGGCTTTCCGGCCAGTTCAGATAGAAAATCTTGGAAACGTACAGCGGCGTCTTCGGCGACAGAATGCGATTATCGGTAATGTCTTCGGGGTCAACCCAGTAGCAATCCCCGTAGGCGAATTCCACTGCCTTCCGAATAGAGGCCGGATCATCAAAGTCAATGTCTGGCGGAGCCATGCGCGCGTCATAGAGAATCTGGCCGCGGCCTTTCAGCCTGCCTTCCTCCTGCGCGACCCATGCATCGTATGTCGTTTCCGCCACCGATTCCATGCCGGGCGACCAGGCATTAGAGGTCTCTATCAATCTGTTGCCGGATTTACCGACATTGCGGTCCATCACCTCGGCCAGTTTCACGCCGCCGTTATTGGGCAGGAATGATTCCGTCTGGTCCAGGATTCCGAATGTCGTGCGCGCACCTTCCTCGGTGGTCGGCGATGACGTGATCACCATCAGCTCGCCTCCGCCCGGAACATGGAATACCGTGCGTCCGGCGTCTACCTCGTAATCCCTCAGAATCCTGCTGCCCTTCGGCAGGAGCGCGCGGACCATGGTCATGGTGTTGATATTGGCCTGGTCGTGCGAAGTGGCTCCTATCTGCACCAGCGGCATGGACACCTTGCGGCCGACGCACCCGCCGACGACGCGGTCGTCAAGGCGGGCGAGCCGCACGGGTGCCAGGAGCTCGATCATCGACAGCACCGCGGCGAACGGGGATTTCCCTGCGCCCTTCGCCCAGCGACGCACGCCGTGATAGTAGATCCAGCGACCCATCTCGTCAAGGGCATACCACCAGAGCAGGAAGCGCACCTGCGATTCTATGAATTCCCAGCGCTCGCCCGCATTCGGCCCGTCCGGCTGTCGCAGGTACTTGCTCGCCCAGTGAATCGCCTCCCAGCCGAGCGTCAGTTTCGGCACGCCTTCCGGAAGCGTGACCAGTCTATCCCGCGGGGCTATTGTCAATTCATGCCTCCGCCGGACGAACGCAAGCCGGACACTGACTGTACGAATTGAGAATGATGTAGTCTGGCGATACCTGGTCGGCCATGACGATATCTCGCTGATTGTCCGGGCTGCTTATCATGGGAACGAGCGTCTTGTTATCAGTCAGCACAGCCCATGCGATGACGAGATGATTGTTGTGCAGCTGCCCGGAAACATAATTGACATACCAGTGGTCTTGAGACGCGATGATCTGCGAGATGCTCGGCGCAGTAGTGCCCGCATGCAGGTCCGGATTCGTCACGGCTTTCCTGACTTACTCACTGGTGCCGGCTTGCCGCTGGCTGCCAGCTGTCGCTTCAGGTGCTGCCGCTGCCGCTGCTGCTCACGGTGGCCGCGCAGCGCGGCCGTCGTCTTCGGCCCGACCAATCCGTCCTGCTTCAGGCCGTAACGCTGCTGCAAGGAAATGACCGC
>Ga0207693_10004979_pt1 | contig 11151 bp, 9 predicted proteins | sample LARL81metaG_FD_184347 | JGI IMG/M metagenome (GOLD analysis project Ga0207693, IMG submission 184347) | Corn, switchgrass and miscanthus rhizosphere microbial communities from Kellogg Biological Station, Michigan, USA - LAR L8-1 metaG... | ecosystem: Host-associated > Plants > Roots >... | reverse complement strand
GGGCGCTTCCCCCGCTACCTATGATCTCTCACCTGGGGATAATGTTTACCGCCGGCCTGGGCCGCTGGCTATCGCGTAGCGATTTAGTGCTTTGGCACTTTTCGTCGAATCGCTGCAATGCAGAAATTCGGGAGGTATCGGAGGTACAACGGACATGCCACGAATTCAGCCGTTGACCTTGTCAAGCTGCTCTTCGGTTAACTCGGTTGCGACTTTCTTGCTGGTCCCGACAGCAGAATCGGTCGCAGCGGTGTGCTGTTGGACGGAGAAGTAGGCAGTCACGATCGCAGCAAGCGTTCGACTTCTAGGCCGGCTCGAACTCGGTTCCAATCCATCCTTCTGAGACTCGGGAAGCTTAGGGTGCAGCGGAAACTTATGCAGCACGCGCAAAATTACATTGGACGGATGGCAATGTGAGCGGGTTCACGCGCGCGTCGAGTTCTCCACCGAAAAAAGCATTTTTGTGATGTTCATCACATTCAGTGCGCGGCCGCCTTGTTAAGCTCGTTACGTCGCGAGGGTTCATTAAATTGGGGAGGAGCCGTCATGTCTCTTGGTTTTGACCTCATCCCGAGCATCTCCGCCGTCTACCGACTGAATTTGGCAGTTGCCTGTCTAATTGCGGCGACATCGGTCGGGGTTGCCGGGCCGGCTGCACTCGTCGAGAGCGTGGTTACACAATCCGCATCGACCAACGTAATGTCCTACGTTGAGACGGGCAAAAGGTTTCGGCTTGGCCCCCAGGACACGATGGTACTGAGCTATCTGGACTCTTGTCTCCGGGAGACGATAACCGGTGGCACCGTTACCATCGGTATTGATCACAGCGAGGTTCAGGGCGGCGAAGTTACCCGGACAAAGCTCGACTGCGGTTCAGACCTCGTCGAGCTGACTGGGTCAACGGCCCAGTTTGCCGGCCGCGCTGTTCGCGGCCTTCCCCCGCCGGAGATGGCGCCGTCGCGCGGCGGCATTCTCAGTGGCAGCAACGGGCTATAGCTCCAGCGGCCATGCGGCACAGCGTAGGGCGCGCCCGGATAGACGGCCGCGTCCGCGAGCATGCGGCGATCGCGCCTAGAATTTCTTTGGCCTAGCGGGCAAGAAATCCACGAGAAGCTCCTGCCGCTTGCCGTCAAGATCAGCCGCCAGAATGCTGATGCCGGTCGCGTTACCGCCGGTCGAGCCAGATGCGCAGTAGCCGTCTCTGCGCGAAAAAGCGCATTTTGGTGATGCCCATCACATCCTCAAGGCGACGATTGCCCTAGCCTGTTCTCATGGGGCGGATGCCCCACTTGGACATGACGCTCGATTAGTTCCGTTGCCAGTGCAGCGAGACGGTCATACTCACCTGAGGCCCAACGATACTCGACAGCCACGTTGTGGCCCTCAAGGTACCCTGACTGTCTCAATCCCTCACGAAAGAAACCAAGAAGCGCAGTGTCTGTCTCTGCCGCGCGTGCGCTGAGAACCCCGATCACCGGCATCGTCCCCTGCTGCGCACGCACCCCCACCGGCCACGCAGCCGCTGTGCTCCCGAGGAGCGCGATGAGTTTGCGGCGGTTCATTCGATGACCCCGTCGGCGAGGGCGAGTAGCGTGGGTGGGATTTGAAGATTGAGCGTCTTCGCTGCCTTGAGATTGATTACCATTCTATAACGGGTGGGTGCCTGGATGGACAGATCTCCCGGTTTCTCACCTTTTAGGATACGGCTCACATATTCGGCAGCTTTTGGAAGTTGCCGCCGATTATATGGCACGGGCGCACCGACGGTGCCCCGAATTCAGTTATAGCAATGCATGGCAAGGGCGACGGGCAGGCCATCGCCGCAAACCCAGCGCTACGTCGGATTCTCCAGGCTGAATCTCTCGGACTGGTCATCATAGGCGAAGGCTTCGGCGAACCGGCCCCATCCGATCACGGCGCGTAGCGTCTGTTCCGCTGCTTCCTCGTCCATGTGGTCTTCGAGTTCATCGAGGAAGCGGCTCCTCGGTGCCACGTGGGAAGAGCGATCCTGCAACACCCGCCGGATATGGGTGGCAAGTGGCACGTGCGCCAGCAGCAGCTTTTGAAACAGCTTTTTGCGGTCATCGATGCCGGCTTCGGCGAATTGTTTGCCGGCATCGGTGAGCTGAATGTCGCCGCCTTCAATGTCAACGAGACGCAGCAGTTGCAGGCTCTCGGCAACTGGGAACAGATCGTCCACTTCCATGTGCAGCGAGCTGGCGATGACAGGGAGGTCGGCTCGCCCGTTGTAGGGAGCGCCCGCAACGGCCTCGATAAAGCCGGAGAGCAGGTTGGCGGAGACGCGAGGCAGAACCGCGTCCATGCCGATGGCCCGGGTTTTCTCGAGCGCAGGTGAGGCACGAGCGGAGGCGGCCGGACGTGCCGTCATCACCACATAGATGCGTTCGACCAGGTCGCGAAAGCTCGGATCGAGCCGATTGCGGGGTTGCGGCAGATCCACCTTGATCTGATCGACAATGTGCCCTGGGCTCGTCGAGAACACCAGGATGCGGTCGCACATGAGCACGGCCTCCTCGATATTGTGGGTGACCAGGATCACGCCTTTGATCGGCAGGCGTCCCTCGCTCCACAAATCGAGAAAATCGGTGCGCAACGTCTCGGCCGTCAGAACGTCCAGCGCCGAGAACGGCTCGTCCATCAGCAAGATGTTCGGATGCACGACCAACGCGCGCGCGAAGCCGACGCGCTGGCGCATGCCACCCGAGAGCTCGCGCGGATAGGCGGACTCGTATCCGTCCAGGCCGATAAGGTCGATCGCCGAGAGGGCGCGCCGGCGAATCTCAGCCTCTGGCAGCCCAAGCGCCTCCAAGCCGAGCTGGACATTTTCGAGGACTGTCATCCACGGAAACAACGCGAAGCTCTGAAACACCATTGCAACCCCTGGCGCGGGAGCAACGACGGGCCTGCCGAGGTAGGTGATGTTCCCTCCGCTCGGCCGGGCGAGCCCCGCGATCAGGCGAAGAAGCGTCGATTTGCCCGAGCCCGAACGTCCCAGCAGGCCCACGATCTCCCCTTCGGCGAGATCGAGATTGAGATCGTCCAGCACCAGAAGCTGACTGCCGTCCGGCTTCGGAAAAGCTTGGCGGACAGACTTGACCTGCAGCAGCGGCGCTACGTTCGTCGTTGCGTCCATTGCGTCATCCCAGCCGGTACTTGCGTTCGGCGTGCTGGTACAGCGGTCGCCACAGCGCCCTATTGATGAGCACCACGAACAAGCTCATCACCGCAATCCCGAGCACAATGCGATGGAAATCACCCTTCTGCGTCGCAATCGCAATGTATGCTCCAAGGCCATAAGCCTCCAAACGCTGGTTCCCCCATGATGCGACCTCTGCCACGATGCTTGCATTCCATGAGCCTCCCGCCGCGGTAATAGCTCCCGTCACATAGTAGGGAAACACCGCGGGGAAAGCCGTAGTGCGCCACCACAGCCAGCCCCGCACCTGCAGATTGACGCAACAGTCGCGCAATTCCGCAGGGATCGCCGCAGCCCCGGCAATCACGTTGAACAGAATGTACCATTGCGTGCCGAGGATCATCAGAGGACTGAGCCAGATGTCTGGATTAAGGCCGTAGGCGACGATGGCGGAGACCACGAGGGGGAACAGAAGATTGGCGGGAAAGGCGGCGAGGAACTGGGCAACGGGTTGAAAGAGCCGCGTCGCGCGTGGACGCGTTCCGACCCAAACTCCGACAGGCACCCAGACGACGCTCGCGATCGCAATGAGAATCACGATACGCAGCAAGGTCGCGAGGCCGAGCGCAAATGCTTCCCCGATATCGGCCGGCGCGAGCTCCTGCATGACGAAGCGCGAAACCTGCCAAAGCGCCGCCGCTGCTACGACGAGGACAAAGGCAGTCCACAGTCGATCGCCTCTCGGCCGCAGGCGTTCGTGCGATCTCGGAGCAGCCTTGGCCGCGCGGAAGGAGCGCCATCCAAACGACTGGCGCCAGATCATCGCCCCCGGACGGGCAAGCAGGGCAACGATGCCGGAGCGCCGAAGAACGTTGAGCACCCAGGACCTGGGCGGCGGGATGCCTGCCTCATGCTCGAACCGGAATCGATCAGCCCATGCGACCAGCGGCCGAAACAGCACGAGATCATAGATCAGGATGACCACCAGCATGGTGCCTATCGCCCAGGCGACTGCCGCCAAGCTTTTCTGCGCAATCGCAACGGCAATGTAGGACCCCATGCCTGGAAGCAGCACCGTGGTATTGCCGACGCTGATCGCCTCGGACGCGACCACGAAAAACCAGCTGCCGGACATGGACATCATCATGTTCCAGATGAGCTGAGGCATGCCGAACGGCGCTTCCACGCGCCAAAAGCGCATCCACGGCGAAAGCCTGAACACCGAGGCCGCCTCCAAGAGCTCCACCGGAACGGTTCGCAGCGATTGATAAAAGCTAAAGCCCATGTTCCAGGCTTGGCTGGTGAAGATGGCAAAGATGGCCGCGAATTCGGCACCGAGCACCCGGCCCGGCGCAAGCGACATGAAAAAGACGATCGTGATCGAAAGAAAGCCGAGGATCGGAACCGATTGCAGGATGTCCAGCAGCGGAACAAGCACGAGCTCCGCTCTTTTGCTTTTCGCCGCCAAGGTCGCGTAGCTGAAAGTGAACAAGAGCGAGAAAGCGAGCGCCACCAGCATGCGCAATGTGGTGCGCGCGGCGTATTCCGGGAGGTGGGCGGGCGCCAGCGAAAGCGGGGTGGCCTGCAGCTCGGAGAGGGGCGCGAGCAGGCTGCGACTCGCTTCTCCCAGAAAGATCAGGATGCCGAGAATAAGCAGCACCGCAAACGCATCCCAGCGGGTGACGCTGCGGGTCCACTCCCCTACCGAAATCGGCAGTATCCGCTCCACGATCGGGTGCTCGCGGTCCGCACTCATTCTCGGTGTTTCTCCCAATAGCTGTTCGCACCCACTCAGCGTCTTCACATGGCCAAGGACGCCGCGAACCCCCAGGGATATAGTGGCTACGGCGAAATGACGATGAAAGTCGGCAGGGAAATTCAGTTGTTCACGCCGGATTGGAAACGGCTTCGGAAATGGCCGGCGCAGCAGGGGGCAGAGCTGCGGTTGTGCCTGCGGGTCAGCGTTTCGGCCGTGCTCGCCTTGGCAGTCGCGCAGGTACTCGAGCTGCCCCTCGCCCTGTGGACGGTGTTGACGGCCGTCATCTTGACCCAGATCAGCGTAGGCGGCTCGCTCAAGGCCACGCTGGATTATCTCGCGGGCACGATTGGCGGAGCCATCTATGCCGGCGCGGTCGGCACGCTCATCCCGCACGAGAACGAGATCGCGCTCCTGGTCGCGCTTGCGATCGCGGTCGGTCCGGCGGCGCTTGTTTCCGCAACCAACCCGCGCTTTCGCGCCGCGCCGTTCACTGCCGTCATGGTGTTCTTCGCTCCCACCATCACCCATGCCGGCCCGATCGCTTCAGCCTTTGAGCGCGTGCTCGAGGTCTCGGTGGGTGCCGTCGTGGGCCTCGTCGTATCGTTCCTCGTAGTACCCGCCCGTGCCCACGACTTGATGATCGAGGCCGCGAGCCGCCTGCTCGCGATTGCGGCAGCCTCAGTCCCCGAGCTGTTTGCGGGCTTCTCGGCAAGCCTGGATGAAGCGGCGATTCCGCACATTCAAGACAGGATCGGCAACGCGCTCGCGCGGCTGAACACCATGGCCCCGGAGATGAAGCATGAGCAGATGGCGCCGTTCGTGGAGGCGCCCGATTCCGGACCTCTCTTACGCACCCTCCTGCGGCTCCGCCACGATCTCGTGATGGTGGGAAGAGCGGCCATCGTGCCGCTCCCGGACACGCTCAAGCCGGCGCTGGCCGCGCCAATAGACGCCGTCAGCCAACAAGCAGCGGCGTTTTTGCGCGACAGCAGCACCGCCTTGAGCGCTCGCGAGAGGCCTCCGCCCCTTGAACCCTTCGAAGCCGCGCTCGAGAGCTACAACGCCCAGCTCGCCAGGGTGAGGCGCGAAGGACTCACGCGTGAACTGAGCACTGATGCGGTGGAGCGCCTGTTCGCGCTCGGCTTTACGCTCGAGCAAATGCACCAGCACTTGCGGGATCTCGCGCGTTGCGTGACGGAATTCGCGCGCGATCCCAAGAGTTAAAGTACCGTTTCAGCAAATGTGGCCTGACCGGCGATATTACTTCTCAGGCGATCTGGATGGTCGCCCAGCGCCGTGTAGAAATCTAATCCGGCGCGTCAGGACCCCCCCAGTGGTGATAATCATATGGGCCTGGGCCGACATAGGGCCTCGGTTGATAATAGGGATTCACACCATTTGAATAGGATCGATCGTAACGCAGATTCCGACCCGGAGCCGAGACATGGTAGCATTCACGGCCATGGGAGCCGCGCCGGCAGACGTAAGGCACTTGCTGAGCGAGGGCGGACTGGTGAATAGCTGTTTCGAGACCGGCAGGCGCTGCAAGCGTCGTGGCTAGCGCGCCTGATGGGGCGAAGAGCGTTGCCGCCATCAGCATGTCAGCTGCAGCCGCTGCAGCGAAGCCTATGATCGATGCTCGCATTGCACTTCTATCGACTGAGTGAGTGTCCGCATTCTTATCAGGCATTTCTCAGTGCGGGTAGCAGGTTCTAGATTGGGTACCGCTCCGGGAAATCTCTGCGCATGGCGGTTCGGCGATCAAAGCACGGTTCGGTGTCCGAGGGCGCGATGGTCAAACGTCCGCTGCTGGTCGTGGATGGCGATTCCTTTGCACACCGGGCCTATCACGGCCTGCCGAAAACCATTCTGCGGCGCGACGGCAAACCGGCCGGGGCCATCGTCGGCTTCGCGAATTTTCTGCTGCGAATCTACGAGAAGGAGCAACCCCGTGCCGTCGTGGTCGGCTGGGATACTCTCGACGTGGCCACCTATCGCCACAAGGCATTCCCCGAATATCAGAGCGGACGCAAGTTTGACGACGCGCTGCTCGATCAGCTGCAGATATTGCCTCACTTTGTGAGCGCCTGCGGATTCGCGAATGGCAAGGCTCCGGGATTCGAAGCGGATGATTTTCTTGCAGCGGCGGTCGCGGCGGAAGAACACCGGGGCGGAACTGCCGTCGTGGCGAGCGGCGATCGTGACACCTTTCAGCTCGCATCGCAGTCCACTACCATTGTTCAGCCCGTGCGCGCGGGAGAGATGGCGCGCATCGGGCCAGCTGAAGTGCGCGCACGCTACGGCATAGAGCCGGCACAAGTACCGGATTTCATCGCGCTGCGCGGCGATCCCTCGGACAAGCTCCCGGGAGCGAAAGGGATCGGCCCCAAAGGTGCGGCTGCGCTGCTCATCCGATTCGGCACGCTGGAGAACGCGCTCCGGGCCGGCCGCTTTTCAGCTCAGGCGAATGAGCTTCGGCTCTACCGCCGGATTGCGACCATGGACGCCACGGCGCCGCTCCCCCCTATACACGACCAGGCCCCGACTTGGGCCAAAGCGGCCGATCTCGCGCGCGAATGGGAGCTCAACCGGCTGGCAGACCGGCTCGATGATCTCACCCGCGCCGCGGAAGGCGAGGTAAGGGCGGGAAAATCCGCCCCTAGCTGAGCACACCGCCGCGCGGGGCATGCCGCTTGCATCATGGCGAACGCGCGCGTCACCACGCGCGCTCCTGTGGAGTGACCCTTTCGAGAAGATGAGAGCATCGGTGACCATCAATTGTGCCGCACTGCCTATTTGATGGGCAACCTCCTGCGGCAGATTTCGATGCTCTCATGTATTCGGGTGCTGAAAGGCGCATTTTTCGGGAATTTCATCAACCAGCAACGGAGCGGTCATGGCCCCGAGCAGTCGATCAATGTTGTGGGCGATCAGTTGCGCCCTTCTTCTTTCGCTCCATCCGGCCACCGCCACTGAAGCCCCGACCAAGCTCAAATTTGTTCTGAACTGGAAATACCAGGGGCCGCAGGGAATCTTTTTTCTTGCCGACGATCGCGGATATTTCAAATCCGAGGGTCTCGACCTCACCATCGATCAGGGCAACGGCTCAGGCGCTCCCATCGGGCTGGTCGCAAACGGTACCTATGATGTCGGCTTCGGAGATATCAACGCCCTGATCGAGCTCGCCGGCAGAAAGCCGGAGGATGCCCCGATTGCGGTATACGTGATCTACAACCAGCCGCCGTTCACAATCGCAGTGAAGACCGAAAGTCCGATCAAGTCGCCCAAGGATTTCGAGGGAAGAACGCTAGGCGGGGCCACTGGCGACGGCGCACTGAAGCTTTTCCCCGCCTTATGCAAGATCGGCAAGATCGATTGCACGAAGGTGAGCATCACCAACATGCAGCCGAACCTGCGCGAGCAAATGCTGATGCAGGGTCAGGTCGACGGCGTATTCGGCTATGTCAATACCATCCGCTTCTCCGCGAAACTGATCGGCGTGGACGAAAAGCAGATACGCTATATCAATTACGGCAATTACGGAATGGATCTCTATTCCAATGCAATCATCGTCTCGAAGAAGCTGATCAAGGACAAGCCGGAAGCGGTGCAGGGTCTGCTGCGGGCGATCAACAAAGGGATCGTCGACACCCTCAAGGATCCCGATGCAGCGGTTGCGAGCGTTGCCAAACGCGAGCGGCTGATCAAAACCCCGGTGGAGCGCGAACGTCTCGATGCCACCTTCCGTGAGGAGATGAATCATGCGGAAATCGCGCGGATCGGCCTTGGTGACGCCGATCCGGCGCGGCTGAAACGATCGATCGACATCCTGGTCGATGCCTATGCCCTCCCCCGCTCGCCCGCACTCGAGGAAATTTTCACGCCAGCCTTACTGCCACCGCTCGCGGATCGGCCAAAGCAGCTATTCTGAAAACATGCGCCCGAGTGCAGGATAGCCGCGCGCGCAGACCAATGCGGCAGGGAGCGGGAAACGGCGATGGACTTGAAGCTCGCGGGACGGGTCGCGGTGATTACCGGGCCTGCGAAAGGAATGGGCGCGGCCATCACCAAGGCTTTCGCAGCCGAGGGCACGCAATTGGCGCTCCTCGGCCGCGACACCGCAGCAATCGAATCGGTGGCCAATGAGGTGCGCGGCGCAGGGGTCCAAGCCATCGTCGTGCATTGTGACCTGACCAATGCAGGGCAATGTGAGCAAGGCGCGGCCGAAGCGAAGCACCGCTTTGGGCGGATCGACATTCTCGTCAATGTGGCCGGCGGCTCGGGGCCGATCGGGAAGAGCGGCGTTGCGACTACTCCGCAGGAATTCGAGGATATCGTCAGGCTCAATATGAACGGCTGTTTTCATACCATGCGTGCCGTGCTGCCGATCATGATGGCCGAGCGCTATGGCAAGATCGTCAATGTCGGCGGCACTTTCGGAATGCGCGGCCGTGCCGGACGGACGGCCTACTCCGCATCCAAATGGGGGCTGCGCGGCTTGACCAAGAGCTTCGCGCTCGAAGTCGGCGCTTACAACATCAACGTCAACTGCATCGCACCGGGCATGGTCGATGGCCCGCGCTTTCGCAACAAGGTCTGCGCCGACATGGCAAAGCGCCTGGGCATAACGATTGAGGAGGCCGCCAAGCGTCACGCCGAGGAATACGCCCTCAAACGCATCACCACCGATGCGGATGTGGCAAATGCATGCCTGTTTCTTGCCAGCGACGTCTCGCGTCAGATCACCGGTATCGACCTTCCCGTCGATGGCGGCTGGGCAATGCTGTGAGCGGGGGGACATGATGAGCACCGCGTTCGATGTTTCCTTCGCTGCCGTCCGGCAAGCGACCCCTAGCGTCTCCAGCCCGCCCGATCTCTCGCGCGGGGATGCTTTCGTGAAGCTTGAAAAAGTGGCCCTCACTTACGGACGCGACGAGCACCGGGTGCATGCGCTGGATGCCACCGACCTCAGTATCGAGAGGGGTGACTTCGTCGCGCTGGTCGGTCCCTCCGGGTGCGGCAAATCCACTATCCTCAAACTGGTGACGGGTCTCCTTCACGCAACAAGGGGATATGTGTTCGTCGGTGGCCGGGAAGTCGGAGCAGAACCGATTCGGGTCGGCATGGCTTTCCAAAATCCAACTCTGCTGCCCTGGCTCAAGCTGCGCGAAAACGTCATGCTGCCGCTCAAGATCGTCCCACCCTTCCGCCAGGACTATCGGGCCAAACGCAAGACCGAGTTCAGGGACCGAATCGAAGCGCTGCTGGAGCAGGTCGGACTCAAAGGCTTCAGCGACAAATATCCCTGGCAGCTTTCGGGCGGCATGCTGCAGCGGGCCTCACTCTGTCGCGCGCTGGTGCACGAGCCGCAGCTGTTGATGCTCGACGAGCCGTTCGGCGCGCTCGATCAATTCACCCGCGAAGAGCTGTGGTCGATCATGCAGAGCCTGTGGATGGCACGGCGCCCGACGGTGCTGCTCGTCACCCATGACTTGAAGGAGGCGACCTATCTCGCAAACCGAATCTGCGTCATGCAGGCGCGTCCCGGACGCATCATCAGCGAAAGCATCGTGTCGTTTCCGCGCCCACGCACCATCGCGATGTCATATGACCCCGAGTTCGCCGCTCTCACTCAGCGCCTGCGCGAGCTCATTTTCGACACGCGACCGAGCACGACGGAGGCACGGCAGTGAACACGCAGCTGCGCCGCCGCATCGCTTCCGCCGCGCTGATCATCGGCTTTTTCATCGCCTGGGAGCTCCTGTGCCGCATGTTCGGGATCAAGGATATCGTGCTGCCGCGGCCCTCTGAGATCCTGATCACGTTGTGGAGCCGCCTGCCGGCGATCCTGCCGCATGCGGCGCAGACGCTGTATACGACCTTGATTGGCTTCGCGCTCGGCATCGTGTTCGGCGTGCTTCTCGGCGCGCTGGTCGGCTCCTCGCGGCTCGCCTACGACGTTGCCTACCCGCTGCTGATCGGCTTCTCGAGCATCCCCAAGGTCGCGGTCGTGCCGATCTTCGTTCTGTGGTTCGGCGCCGGGACGGTGCCCGCGGTCCTCACCGCGATGATCCTGTGCATCTTCCCGATCGTGGTGAACGTTGCCACCGGGCTGGCCACCACCGAGCCCGAGCTCGAGGATGTCATGCGCGCGCTCAAGGCGAGCAAGCTCGACATCCTTGTCAATGTCGGACTTCCCCGCGCCATGCCCTATTTCTTCGCCTCTTTGAAGGTC
>Ga0207693_10004978_pt1 | contig 11151 bp, 12 predicted proteins | sample LARL81metaG_FD_184347 | JGI IMG/M metagenome (GOLD analysis project Ga0207693, IMG submission 184347) | Corn, switchgrass and miscanthus rhizosphere microbial communities from Kellogg Biological Station, Michigan, USA - LAR L8-1 metaG... | ecosystem: Host-associated > Plants > Roots >... | reverse complement strand
TCGGATCCGCAATTGCTGCGGCGCGTATTGCAGGCCGAGACGAATTTTCCGGATTTGCAAGAAGCGGCGAAGCGCGGCGCTTCCCTCAACATGACGCATCTCGCCTTGAACATGAGCACCTACGTGAACGGCGTGGCGAAGATGCACGGTGAAGTGTCCCGGCGAATGTTTCCGCAAGTGCCGATCGAAGCGATCACGAACGGCGTGCACGCAGTGACATGGACGGCGCCTGCTTTCCAGCAGATGTTCGATCGGTATATTCCCACATGGCGAGAAGACAATTACAGCCTGCGCGGAGCGCTTGGTTTGCCGCAGGAAGAAGTGTGGTCCTCTCACCTGCTGACGAAACATGAATTGTTTGGCGTGGTACAGCAGAAGACCGGGCTGCGGCTGGACAGTGACGTGTTCACGATTGGATTTGCGCGCCGCGCGACGGGATACAAGCGCGCCGATCTGATTTTGTCAGACCTCGACCGTTTGCGCGAGATTGCGAAGAACGCTGGGAAATTTCAAATTGTATTCGCAGGAAAAGCGCACCCAAAAGACGGCGGCGGAAAGGAGTTGATCCGGAAAATTTTCCGGGCAAAGAAAGCGCTGAAGAAAGCCGTGCAGGTGGTGTTCCTGGACAACTACAACATGGAAGTCGGCGGAAAGATTACGGCCGGGGTTGATTTGTGGTTGAACACGCCGCAATTTCCACTAGAGGCATCCGGCACCAGCGGAATGAAAGCGGCGCTGAACGGAGTGCCGAGCCTGAGCATCTTGGATGGCTGGTGGGTGGAAGGTCACATTGAGGGCGTGACCGGGTGGGCCATCGGACCGTTGCGCCACAGTGGTGACGAGACGCTGAACAATCACGAGGATGCGGAATCGCTCTATGACAAACTCGAGCATGTGATTTTGCCGATGTATTATAACGAGCAGCACAAATATTTGAGCGTGATGCAGCACGCAATTGCGATCAATGGATCGTTTTTCAATACACAGCGCATGGTGCAGCAGTACATTACGGATGGGTACATCCGCTAGATTCGGCCGAGCTGCGGCTATTGAAAACATTAGATTTATGGCAAAACAAGGAGCTATCGTTCCTCTTTTATGACCAGGCCCGGGGACAGGACATCTCAACGGCACGGGCTACTCTCGAGGACGCGGGCTAGGGCTGGGCGGAGGGAATGTGCTTGGTGCCGTTAAGTTCGGCTTCGACGTCAGCAATGTTTCGTTTCGCGAAATATTCAAATAATTGCCATGTGCCGTATTTTTGTTTGAGCTGAGGAAGCGCGGCGTCGACAAGCGCTGCGCCGGTTTTGCCATCTTTTTTTGCACCAGAAACCCATTCACGCAAATCGGAAAGGTATCCGCGAAAGGCCGCGACCTCAGAGGCATTGCCCGGATCGCCGTGGCCGGGTATGAATACGATTGGCGACTCCGCAGAAAACTTTGTGAAGGTGGAAAGCGTTTCCATCCAGGGGAGCGTGGATGCGTCAATCAGATTGGGAAGCGTTTGCCGCCAGAAAAGATCGCCGCAGAAGACTACGGCGGATTTGTCCTGCTGCACAACGACGATCGAGTCGCCGCCGGTGTGACCGGGAAAGAATTCGACGCGAAGCGCGGCGGAGCCGAGGCGAAGCTCGGTGCTCGAATCGAAAAGCATATTCGGAGTGGCGAGATTTTCGACCTGGGATTTTTGTTCCGGCGTAATATTTTTGCCGAAAAATTTAAGATTTTCGGTGTGAATCCATGCGGGCACGTTGCGATGCGCGACGATTACCGCGCCTTCTTTCGCAAAGACAGCATTGCCTGCGACATGATCGAGATGGTAGTGCGTGTTCACGACGAATCTAATGGGAAGCTTCGTGACCATGCGAATCTCGCCGAGCAGGGCCTGAGCAGCGGGAGCGTTTTCGAAAGTATCGATGACAGCGACGCCGTCGTCGCCAACCACGAAGCCGGCGTTGGCGCCGGCTTCCCCTTTGGGGTTGTCGATGGCGGCATAGATACCGTGGCCGAGAGGCTTAAGCGTGAAGGGAAGAGCAGCGTCGGGTTTGGGCGCCGGAGACGCCTGTCCCTGCAGAGCCGGCGACCTGCTGCAGACAAGTAGCGCCAAAAGAAGGATCAGAGTTCGCATGGGGGTTTATCGTAGCCCAAGAAACCCGAAATTGGCCACAGGGCATGAGGAAAAAATATTACTCGCAGCAGTGCGTCGCGGGGTGGACTGGGCCTGTGCGTCTGCTTCTCAGGAATTTCAACTGCTCAAGATACGTGCCAGGTGGTCGCAGGTGCTTGCCTACCGCCGAAGATTCCAAAGCATCTCTGCCTCTTCGGCGATCAGATCCGGCATCTCTTCCGGAAAAAACAGATTCGCTTCTTCCAGGCGTCGCACACCGAAGGGAAATCTTGAGTTGGAACCTTTCAGTCCAATCGCCTTTCCAATTTTTCCGCGATTTCGAGCATTTTGGTGACCGAGTTCCAGTTGCGGCCGGTGCCTGGTGTTTGCAGAATCTTGTCGAGGCGTGACCAGGGAAGTTTAGATTTGCCGATGCCGTTTGGGAAGTAGATGTACAGTTCGCGATCGGCGATGTGGAGTTCCTCGGGAGCAAATTCTTGCTTGCGGAGATTTTCGCGAGCTTCCTTGCCGGGATCGGAAGCGAGAAAGGTGACAAGAAGTTTGTTGGGCTCGATGTTGGCACGTTCGGCGAATGGATTTTTCGCGATGACGCTGCGAAGTTCTGCCGCGGTGCGGACAATCACTTCGGGACAGCAGGCGAATTTCCTTGCGATAGATTGCTGGATCCGTTTTGCGATGAGAGCGAGGTCGCGTTCATTCGTTTTGAAAATGACATTCCCGCTCTGCACGTAGGTTTGCGGATTTTCGAATTTGAGCGAGGAATAAAGAGCACGCAACGCCTCCATCTTGATCTGGCTGTGGCCTCCGACGTTGACGGCGCGAAGCATGGAGATGAGCACTGGCATGAGAGATCAGTGACCGGCAAAAGGATCAGTAGATCAGAGTATATCGAGGCGGGGACGGTGGGAAAGTCATAATTTCGGAAATGGCGTGAAGAATGTGGAGCGAGTGAAATGCGTGGCGACATCATACGTCTCCCTGAAGGTCGTATCTCTCGTAGGCAGATATTGGATGTCAGCAGGGCAAACATTGCCGTCAGCATGTTGACACTTTTAGCGAGCGCATACTACAAACTGCGGAGTTTAAAGCAGGCGAATACTGGATGTCGTTCGTTTAAGCGTAATCACGTCGGGTGTGCCATTCGAGTATGCGCGACGTGAAAATGTTTGTAAGTGGAAGGAACGAACCAGCTTCTGGAAATATTACGTGGCTGAGCCCTGCCTATGCAGTTGGCTTCTCGCATGCCTTTCGTCCTACATCGTTTAGCCATGAGTACTTTGGTATGTCCCGTGCAACCCCCGATTTGTCCGCGCTCGAGTAGGTTCGAAGATGGAGAACCGGTGCAGCGGCGATGCGGGAAATCTCGAACCCGCTGAACTCTTGCCAACCACGCTCATCCTCAGCGCGATGCTGAAGAAGAGTTACCTGGGGCGAGAATTCCTTCGTAACTCTGACCAAAACGGCCACCCCGATCAGCCCGCGAAAGCCATTTGGCGATTTGTTTTCGCCAACGGAGAAATTCCCAAGCTGCTCTGAAGCTCTCGTCCAAGACTGGCAAGGTCTTTATCCGTTCAGCACTCGGCAACTCGAGGAGAGTACTTTTAGCTCGCGCGTTGAAGGGAAGATATGTGCAACGAACAACAAAGAGTGGTCTCAAGGCAAAAGCTGACCTGCATCGCCTTAGTGTTTGCGAATTGTTCATGGACAGCGGTTTGCGCTCCAAGCGCCAACGCGCAGATTTCCAATTTCACGCCGACGAAAAAAACTCCGACGGTGTCAGTGCGAGAGTTGCAGAGACCATCCAAAGCACGAGACGAATTTGAGAGGGGACTGCGGCGATTGGAAAAGCGGGATCCCGAAGGGAGCTTGAAGCACTTTGATGCGGCAATTCAGATTTCCGGGGATTATTACGAGGTGTATTACCACCGAGGCGTCGCCGAAATGCAACTGGGTAAGAGCGATGAGGCTTTGCAGTCATTCCAGAGGGCCATCGACTTGAGCGACGGGCGTTATGCCCGGGCACAGTTTGGCTACGGCCTGATTCTATGCAGGCAAGACAAACCAGAAGAGGCGGAACGTATCGTTCGCCAGGGACTGGAAACGGACGCGACCATTGCAGACGGGCATGTTGTGTTAGGGTTTGTGTTGCTAAAACTCAACCGCCGTGATGAAGCCGAGAAAAGCGCTCGGGAAGCTCTTCGATTGAACGATCCTAACGCTGCCAAAGGCTACCTGGTGCTTGCTGACGTTGATGCCGCGAGGCGCGATTATCAAGCGCAGGTTCGAGATCTGAACACTTACCTGAAAATTAGTCGCAACGACACACACAAAGCGTTTCTGCAAGCCGCACGGGACACGTCGAAAAGACTCGCCGCCAGAGCTGCCGCTAACCCCCAAGCAGATCGACCAACAATAGAGGCGCGAAATGCCCCTGCGAATTAGCGCAGAAGATTTTTGTAGAGGGCCATTCCGACGGCGGCGTCCATTTTAAGTTTTGCGAGGGTGGCGATTTCGCGTCGGGTTTTGATCCCCCCGGCGGCGATGATGGGGTGAGTCGTGGCCGCTCGGAGCGACGCGAAGTACTCGAGATTGACGCCGGAGAGCGTACCTTCGCGGTCGACGTCGGTGCAGAGAAACGCAGCACAGAAGGGTTCGAGGGCCTGCATCGCATCTTGAAGGTGAAGTGCGACGGATTTGCGCCAGCCGTGGATGCTGATTTTTCCTCGGAAGGAATCGAGAGCGATGACGACGCGTCTGCGGTGGACAGCGCGAGTCAGCGAACGCAGCAATCGAAAATTTATTTTGCCGCGATGGAATACGGCGCTTCCGATGATGATTTGCGTTGCACCGATGTGGGCCAGTTCTTTTGCGCGCGCGATCGTGCGAACGCCGCCGCCGACGCGAACTTTCATTTTGTATTTGCGCCGTGCGCGTTTGCAGAGAGATTCGACGATAGCGTTGTTGTTTCCTTTATTCATGGCGGCGTCGAGATCGATGATGTGCAGCCAACGGTAGCGGCGGAATTTTCTGAGCTGGCTTGCGACATCGGGGACAGCGAGCTCACGGCGGCGCCCGTGGACCAGTTGGACGGCTTGGCCGGACTGAAGATCAATGCAGGGGATTAGCAAGGGAAGCGGACCTCAATGTTTTGGGACGCAAGAAATTGTTTCAGTGCGCGGATGGATTGCAGGTCGTCGTGGAAGATAGAGGCGGCGAGTGCGGCGTCGGCAGCGCCTTCGGCGAAGATTTTGGCGAAGTGATCAGGAGTCTTTGCACCGCCCGATGCGATGACGGGAATGGAGACGGCGCGGGAGATGGCCGAGGTCAGGGCTACGTCGAAACCGGACTGCGTGCCGTCGCGGTCCATGCTGGTGAGAAGGATTTCACCGGCGCCGAGTTCGACGGCACGTTGCGCCCAGGTGAGTGCGTCGAGGCGAGCAGAATCGCGGCCACCGCGGATGCGGACGTCCCAGCGAGCACGAGAAAACCCACCCTCGAAAACCGAAGGTGGGGCTCCCGGAGAAGATTCAAGCGAAGTATGTGTAGGCCGCGAAGATTCGAGTTGGGCGTCGATGGCCAGGACTACGGCCTGCGCGCCGAATTCGCCCGAGAGTTCAGTGATGAGTTCAGGCCGTTCGACGGCGGCAGTGTTGACGGTGACTTTGTCAGCGCCGGCGCGGACAACGAAGCGCGCGTCTTCAAGAGAGCGGATGCCGCCGCCGGCGGTAAGCGGAATGGAGAGTTCGTCGGCGACACGGCGAATGGTTTCGAGAAAAGTTGGACGGCGATCGCGGGAGGCGGCGATGTCGAGCACGACGAGTTCGTCGGCGCCTTCGGCATTGTAGCGGGCAGCGAGTAGGGCGGGATCGCCTGCGTCGCGAAGGTCGACGAAGTTGACGCCTTTGACGACGCGCGCGCCGTCGGTATCGAGGCAGGGAATGATGCGGTGGGCGAGAGTCATGCGAATGGGCTCATGCCGCGAGGCTCACAAAGTTTTGCAGCAGGCGAGCGCCGGCGACGCCGCTTTTTTCGGGGTGAAATTGCGTAGCGAAAATATTCTGTTGTTCGATGACAGCAGTAAAGTTTGCGCCGTGATCGCAGGTGGCGACGACTTCACTGGAAGAAGTTGAGGCGGCGAAAGTGTGTGCAAAATAAAAATAATCGGATTCGGCTAGGCCTGCGAGCAAAAGCGACGAGCGTTGGATGCGGAGACGATTCCAGCCCATGTGTGGGAGTTTGACAGACGTGGGAAGAGAACGGACGGAGCCTTCGAATAAGTGGAGCCCGCGCAGCGCGGGAGCTTCTGCGCTTGAGACATAAAGTGCCTGGAGGCCGAGACAGATGCCGAGAAATGGAGTGCCATGCGCGATCTGTTCAAGGAGCGCGGAGCGGAGACAGCGTTCATCGAGTGCGCGAATCATGGCGGCGTAGTGGCCGACTCCGGGCAGAATGATCGCGCTTGCGCCTCTCAGTTCGCTCGGTTGAATGACGCGGCGTGATGTTGCGCCGAGTTTTTGAAGCGCGCGTTCGACCGAAGGAACGTTCCCTGCGCCGTAATCGACAAGGGCAATTGGAGGAGTGGCGCTCACAAAAGCTCCTTGGTGCTGGGGAGAACATTTTTCAAGCGCCGATCGCGGCTGACGGCAAAACGGAGTGCGCGGGCGAAGGCTTTGAACAACGCTTCAATTTGATGATGTGAAGAGCGGCCATAGAGGCAGCGCAGGTGAACATTGGCGCGGGCGGCCTGCGCGAATCCCTGGAAAAAATCTTCGACAAGTTCAACGTTGAAATCGCCGACTCGTGCGGCTTTGATCTTTGCATGGATGACGCAGTGCGGACGGCCACTGAGGTCGACTGCGGCGGCCGCGAGGGTTTCGTCCATCGGCATCAAGAAATATCCGGCGCGCAGGATTCCTTTCTTAGAGCCGAGTGCTTTCTGCACAGCTTCGCCGAACGCGATGCCGACGTCTTCGACGGTGTGGTGCTGGTCGACGTCGAGATCGCCCTTGGCCGCGATGGCGAAATCGAACGCGCCGTGACGCGCAACGAGATCGAGCATGTGATCGAAAAAACGGATGCCCGTGGAGATTTTGGATTGGCCGCGGCCATCGATCAAGAGGCGGAGGCGGATGTCGGTTTCCTTGGTTTTGCGATGGATGGAGGCGGAGCGACTCATAGGTCCTTTTTCCAGATGCGTCGGATTTCGCGGAGGAGCGTTTTCATTTCGGCGGGAGTGCCGATAGTGACGCGGACGAAGCCGGGGCCCATGTCTTTTGAACGATCGCGAAGGAGGATGCCTTTGCGTTCGAGCTTGGCGAACAGAGTGGGGCCGATGGAGCCGAAGTTGGCGAGGAGAAAATTTCCGCCGCTCGGAAAAGTATGGACACCAAGGCGACACAGTGCGTTGGCGAAGGAGTCGCGAGCGCGCTGCATCCCCTTCACGTAACTGCGGATTGTTTTACGATCGCGAAGAGCGGCTTCGGCGGCGATCAGTGCGGCGAGATTTACGGGAAATGGTGGCATAGCGCGACGAACGAAGGCGAGTGAATCTCTGGCGGCGATCACAGCGCCAAGGCGAAGAGCGGCGAGGCCCGCGGCTTTCGAAAACGTGCGCGCGATAAAGAGATTCGGATGGCGGCGAATCCATGGGATGGCGGAGAAGCCGGAAAATTCGGAGTAGGCTTCGTCGAAGACGACCACCGTGTTGCGAGCGGCGTTAAGAATTTTGCGGAGCGCGGCAGGTTCGACCAGCGTGCCGGTAGGATTGTTTGGATTCGCGAGGAAGAAGACGCGCGGAGTCTTGCGGAGCGCGGCGAGGACATCGTTGAGAGGAAAGCGCTGCTGCGCGTCGTAGCGGCACGTTTCGATGCGTGCCCCGGCAATTTCGGCGTAGTAGCGGTACATGGGGAATGTGGGTTCACAGATAAGGATGTGCGTGCGCGGCTCGACGAACGTGTCAAAGAAAACGCGCAGAGCGTCGTCCCCGCCGTTGGTAAGGAGGAGTTCCTCGGGGCGAACGCTGAGATAGCGAGCAATGCGCGCGGTGGGTTTTTGGTATTCAGGATACATCGCGAATTGCTGCGGCGTGATTTTCGCGAGAGCATCGAGAACAGCCGGACCACAACCCGCCGTATTTTCGTTGAAGTCGAGACGGATTTTTCCGGCCCGGCCTTCGGCCGGGGCTTCGTAGGTTTTGCGCTTGAGGATTGCGGTGCGAACCGGTAAGCGGGATTTCATCGGCGAATTCTCACGGCGTTGCGGTGCGCTTCCATAGACTCGGCAGAAGCGAGCATTTCGGCGCCATCTGCAAGGCTTGCAAAGCCGATGCGCGAAATCTCCTGCACGCTGATGCATTTTACAAAATCGGCAGAGGAAAGACCGCCGCGGCGACGAGCCCAGCCCGCGGTTGGCAAAACGTGATTGCTGCCGGAGATGTAATCGCCGAAAGATTGTGCGCTCCAAGGGCCAAGGAAAATTGTGCCGCACGAGCGAATTTGTTGAAGAAGCGCGTTTACGCGTGATGGGAGGCTAAGGTGTTCGGGCGCGAAACGATTGACGAAGTCGCAGGCGGTAGTGAGTGACGGCGCGAGGAGAATTCCTCCCGCGGCATTTATCGACTGATGCGCGGGATTGTTCGGCGAGAGCGTGCGGAGCTGCCTCGCAACTTCGGCGGCGACTTGTTGCGCGAGTGGGGGCGAGGTTGTGACGAAAAAGCTAGCAGCATCCTTGGCGTGTTCGGCCTGCGCGAGAAGATCGGCAGCGATCCAACGCGCATTGCCGCGCTCTGCGAGCACGACGGCTTCGGTGGGCCCGGCGGGAAGGTCGATGGCGCAGTCGGCGGAGACGAGCTGTTTTGCGGCGGTGACGTATTTGTTGCCGGGGCCGAAGATTTTTTGGACGCGCGGAATGGATTTTGTGCCGTAGGCGAGCGCGGCGATGGCCTGCGCCCCGCCGATGCGAGCGAGTTTGTCGATGCCAAGAAAATTTGCTGCGGCGAGAAGTTCGTTGTTCGGCTTGGGACAGACGGCGATGATGCGCGGCACGCCTGCGACTTGCGCGGGAACCACGGTCATGAGCAGAGTCGAGACAAGGGATGCGTGACCGCCGGGAATGTAGCAACCGATGGATTCGATTGGCACGACGCGCTGGCGGATTTGCACACCGGGTTCGACTTCGAGAGACCACTGGCGGGGAAGCTGTTGTTCCGCGATGCGGCGGATATTCCGTGCAGCGTGGCGAATCGCACCCAAAAAGTCCGGGCTGACGTGACGTTCGGCTGTACGGATTTCTTTTTGCGAAAACCAAAGATCTTTCGAGCGCAATTCGGCGTGGTCGAGTTTGTTTGTCCATGTGAGGAGTGCGGCGTCGCCGCGACGCCGGACGTCAGAAACGATTTCGGAGGCTACACTCTGCGCTTCGGCGTCGGATTGTTCGCGACGCGAGAGAAGAAGTTTTTCCAGTTGAGATGTGAGCTTTCTGATGCGCATCAGAGCACGATCTTGTTCAACGGATATTCGACAATGCCCTGAGCTTTGGCGGCTTTGAGTTTGGGCAGAAGCTGGCGGACGACGGCTTCTTCGATGATGGTGTTGACGGCGACCCAATCGGGATCGCTGAGATTGGAAATGGTGGGATTTTTCAACGCGGGAAGAACAGCGAGAACGGCGGGTAGATCGTCGCGGCGAACGTTGAGCAGAAGCCCGACCTTGCTGGCGGCGTCGATGGCCCCTTTGAGCATCAAGATAAGATTTTCGGCTTTTTCGCGCTTTGCCGAATCGGCGGCAGCAGCGCGGTTCATGATGAAGACAGTGGCAGATTCAAGAACGGTGTCCACAATGCGCAGGCGATTGGCGCGAAGCGATGAGCCGGTTTCGGTGACTTCGACGATGGCGTCGGCGAGTTGCGGAACTTTTACCTCCGTGGCGCCCCAGGAGAATTCGACGCGGGCTTTGACGCCGAAACGTTGAAGATATTTTTCTGTGAGATGAACGACTTCGGTGGCGATGACTTTTCCTTGGAGGTCGCGCGGCTCGCGGATCGGCGAATCTTCGGGCACGGCCAGCACCCATCGGACTCGTGCCAGGCGCTGTTTGGCGTAGACAAGTTCGGCGAGTTCTTCCACATCAGCGGCGGTTTCCACGACCCAATCGTGCCCGGTGATTCCAGCGTCGAGAGCGCCTGACTGAACATAGCGCGCCATTTCCTGCGCTCGTAGGAGGAGGCATTCGATTTCAGGATCGTCGATGTTGGGGACGTAGCTGCGCGAACCGAGGGTGATTTTCCATCCAGCGCGGGAAAAGAGATCGATCGTGGCGTTCTGCAGGCTGCCTTTGGGAATGCCGAGTTTCAGACGCGAGGACGGAGTACTCACTTGGCCTCTTTTGCGGACCGCGAGCTCTTGGACGCGTAGACAGACTCGGGTGCAAAGGTGCGCTCAGCAATGATCCGCGCGGCGCCTTCGTTGTTCAGGCTTCGAAAGAAACAGCTACGATAACCTTCGTGACAAACTCCTGGACCCACGGGATTCACGCGAATCAGAAGCGAGTCGGCGTCGCAGTCGATGCGAATGTCGCAGACTTTCAGGACGTGACCGCTGGACTCGCCCTTTTTCCAAAGCTTGTTGCGCGAGCGTGAGAAGAAAACTACTTCACCAGTGCGACGGCTGAGTTCAACTGACTCGGCATTCATGAAGCCGAGCATGAGAACGTCGCCGGACGCTTCATCTTGAATAATGGCGGGAACGAGGCCGCCTGATTTATCGAACGCGATCTCCACAATGACTCCTTCTCAAAAAAATGCCACGAAGCACTGCTGCAAAAACAAAAAACCCGCTGGACTTGCTGCGCCAGCGGGCTAAAAGGTGTTTGATTAGCGATTTGCTATCCACACCCCAGAGCACGCGGCGAACGATGGCCGTGATGGTGACGATGGGTGTGGTGAACAAGAATCATGAAAGGAAAGGATAGGGGAGATACGCGGCGCGTGTCAACGGAGAAGAAACGTCAGAGACGAATGGTAGCAAG
>Ga0207693_10004976_pt1 | contig 11154 bp, 13 predicted proteins | sample LARL81metaG_FD_184347 | JGI IMG/M metagenome (GOLD analysis project Ga0207693, IMG submission 184347) | Corn, switchgrass and miscanthus rhizosphere microbial communities from Kellogg Biological Station, Michigan, USA - LAR L8-1 metaG... | ecosystem: Host-associated > Plants > Roots >... | reverse complement strand
CCTGCGACCTCTGGGTTATGAGCTAACCGGTCGCGGCCTTATGCAATACGCCCGGTCTCATAGCTGCAGGCCATCGACGTTCAGCCGTCCGTGCTCTCTCGCCCCGTCCCGCTTGTTCGCAAGGGTTCCACCGTGTTCCGTGTCCAAATCCGTGGCCACCCCACCGGCACGTTGTGCTCCAGATGCATCAGCGTGCCGCAGGTGTGGCGGGCGTCGTGTAGCCGGATGCGCTTGACGCCCGCCTTCGCACACGCGGCCGCCCCGTAGTCCGACCCCGTGTCGGGGTGGTAGCGCCGGCCCAGAGGGTCGATGACCAGCTAGCCGCCGCGCTCGCAGGCGGGCCGCGGCGAGCTGCTCCTCGGCCTGCATGCGCGCGGCGGCGTTGAGCGCTGCCAACAGCTCTGGGATGAGCGGCAACACACGGGTCGAGGTCTCGGACCTGGTGCCGCCCTCGACGACCACGCCGTCGACGACGACGCGGGTGCTCTCGATGCTGATCGTCTGTGCCTCGACGTCGACGTCGGTCCAGCGCAAGCCGTAGCTACCGCGGCTTTTTACACCCCGTGCTTGTCCAAGCACCGGGCGACACCTAAGCGGGCCCTCTTTCGACGGCGGACCAGCCCTTCATTCTCTAGCGTGCGCGGCTCGAACCCACGACCAACGGATTATGAGTCCGTGCTCAGCTTGCGTTCGACCAGCTGAAATGACGGGCTGAATCCGCTCAAATCGTCTGCGGGAGACTGCTTTTAAACGTTGCCGGTACGGTTTCTTTATCTGGCTGGCTGACGCAAGATCGCCAACCTCGTTGACATCGAGCGCGGTTCGATTCTCGATTTCCCGACAACCGTGGGCCGCCTGTTCAACGGCGCCAACACCGGCAAACAGATCCTCGACATCAGTAGTTATGTCCCGAGGCGCGGTAGCTTGGGAACCCAATCTGCGATTTGACTCGTGTGGGCACGCCGCCGCGGAGGTATGTTCATACCGACACAAACGAGCGGCCACCGTGGAGTCAGTTGCCGTGAGCGAATTCTTTCCTTACCGCTTTGACAAGCGATTCATGCCGATGTGGCTTGGCGCTGGCGCACTTCCCTGGCGGGATGGTGTCACTATCACCGACGACCAACGCTTCGTCGCAACCTTCGGCCTGCTGAAAGTGGACACGCCGCTCGAGAATATTGATGACGCCCACGTCACCGGCCCATATCGGTGGTGGACCGCGATTGGTCCTCGCTTATCGTTCGCCGACGACGGTCTGACGTTCGGCACGAACCACAGCGCCGGGCTGTGCATTCACTTTCGCAACAAGATCAGCCGAATAATCGGCTTCCGCGATCACTCCGCACTCACCGTTACTGTTGCGGATCCAGTCGCGCTTGAGGCCAGGTTGCGCGCCCACCCAGCTTGATGATCGGCCCCGCACCCTCTCGGCGCGTTAGCTGCCTCGTTGTATCACGTTGAGCACCTTCTCGGTGTCGGGCAGGTCTTTGTCGATACCCTCCACAACAGTCGGATAGATGCCGTTGAGCACGAAGACTGCCACAACGGCAGCCTTGCCGCTCGCACTGGTCATCTAGGCGGTCTGGCCGGCGGCCACGGACATGGCTGGCATAGGGCCGTTTTCGGGCCGTGCCCTGAGGCCACGCAGATAAAAGTGCGCCTTTACCGCCAGCAGGCACCGGCTCCCATTCCGGTTTGACCCGCATTGTCGCCGCAACTCTTGTGCCGGGGCACATACATCACCAAATCGACACCGGCATCGGTTGTCATTCGGGCGCTGTCGATTTCATGCTTGAGCAGTTTGTATGTGACGAGCCTGGATCTGACGAGCGCTTCGCCAGCTGCGCCAAAGATCTGTGTGCGAACTGAACTCGTGGTCACGATTCCCGCTGTTCGGATTCGGCCAGCACGCGATACACCGTCGCACGGCTGACGCCGAGCGTGGCAGCGATCGTCGAGACCGATTCGCCGCTGGTGTGCGTGCGCCGAGCGTGTGCGGCCTTGGATTGGTCGAGCGCCTTGGGTCGTTTGATGGCGTGCCCGCGTGCCCGGCGTGCCTCACGTGCAGCGGCACGGCGTTCCCGGCCCAGCTCAAGCTCGGCCAGGCTCGCGAGCACCCCGCATTATGTCAAGTAAGGCACGTATTCTCGTGTGGTGCAACCAATTTCACTGAACCCTCGCTGTCCGGTCTCAGTACAGTTGGCAGCTTTCGCAATCAATCTGGCACTCGACAGATTGGTCGCCAATTCTTAGTGCAGTTGCCATCTCCAGATGCTGCCCCGTCGTGCCAGGCATTAGGCGATAGCAGATGCGCCGGGATGGTGCGGTTGTCCAGGCAGCGCAGCTCACATCTCTCGGTGAGGGGGCCAGAGTTGCACGTTCCTCGCGGCCGGCGCCGGTTGCCCGTCGCGACCGGCCTCGCGGGCCACGCTGCGGCGCAACGTCGCGCGCCGCAACGTGGCATCGTCGAGGCCATGACCGATCCAACGGGGGCCCTCGCCGATCGCCTCTTCCGCGACGCCGCCGGGGCACTCGAGCTTTACACCATCCACCTGGGCGACCGGCTCGGGCTCTACCGGGCGCTGCACGAGGACGGCCCGGCGACCTCGGGCGAGCTCGCGGCGCGGACCGGCACCAACGAGCGCTACGTGCGGGAGTGGTTGGAGCACCACGCGGCGAGCGGGCTCCTCGAGGTAGACGTCGCGACGGACCCGCTGGCGCGCCGGTTCAGCCTGCCCGCCGCGCACATCCCGGTGCTGGTCGACCGCGACGACGTACGCTTCGGCGCCTACCGGGCGATCGACATCGTGCGCGCCGCCCGCCCGATGCCCGATCTGGTTGACGCGTTCCGCCATGGCACCGCTCCCCCGCCGCTGCCATGGGAGCCAGAGGGCCGGGCCGCCGACAACCGCGCCGTGTATCTGGCTTACCTGGGCAACGAGTGGCTGCCCGCGATCGCGGACATCGACCGCCGGCTACGCGCCGAGCAGCCGGCGCGGGTGGCGGACTTCGCCTGCGGGCTGGGGTGGTCGAGCATCGCGATCGCCCGGGCCTACCGCCTGGTCACGGTGTGCGGTTTCGACCTGGACGCGGCGGCGATCGCGTCCGCCGTCGACACCGCCGCGGCCGAGGGGCTGGCCGACCGGGTGTCGTTCACCGTCGCCGACGCCGCGGATCCGGGGCTGGACGGCCGATTCGATCTGGTGACGATCCTGGAAGGGTTCCACGACATGGCCCGCCCGGTCGAGGCGCTGCGCGCGGCGCGGACGATACTCGCCGACGGCGGGTCGGTACTGATCATCGACGAGCGGGTCGCCGACGCGTTCACAGCGCCGGCACACGACCTCGAGCGCTACCACTACTCCTGGAGCGTCGTGAGCTGCCTGCCTGGCGCGATGGGCGACCCAAAGACCGCTGCCACCGGCGCCGTCATGCGGATCGGCACACTGCGGCGGTATGCGGCGGAGGCCGGCTTCCGCTCGGTCGAGGTGCTGCCGATAGACACGCCTGAGTGGCGGTTCTACCGCCTACACCCCTGAGCAAGCCCGGACAAACTATCGTGGCGAAATCCTGCACAGCATCTGGTGCGTCGAAGTGTCGCAGGTTGACGGGACTGCGCGACACTTCCGGCGCGACGGCGTTTTGTATGCCGATCCCACGGGCAACCCGGTAGTGGAGAGGACGGCCCAGCGTTGGGGCCGCGCACCGGCCTTCCCCCTGTACTGGTAGGCGTCCTTCATCTGCGGCGACATGCCGTCGACCGGGGTCTCGGCGAAGCGCCCGAAGGTGCCGAAATCGGCTGTGTCACTCATGCTGCGGTCTCCTTCCGTAGTGCCCAAGTCCGCGAATCAGGTGACCGTCGGAAAGCCCACCGCCACGTATCCGCGAATGATCATTCATGTTTTTTAGCTTCCTCCTCCTACGCGCACCTGTCAAACGCGATCGTTCGCGCTTTTTTGCTAGCCTGGGCGGATGCCGAAAGTGTCACAGGAGTACCGCGACGAACGGCGGGCGCACATACTGGCCGCGGCCCGGCGCTGCTTCGTCCGCGACGGGTTCCATCAGACCTCGATGCAGGATCTCGTGTCCGAAGCCGGGATGTCGTCTGGTGCGGTATATCGGTACTTCCCCAGCAAGGACGCGATGATCGAGGCGATCGCCGAGCAGAACCTGGATGGGGTCGTCGAGGTCCTACGGGAATCGCTTGAGAACGGCGACAGCGTCGGCGCGGCCATGGCCTCCGTCCTTGACTACGTCGGTAGTCGCCACCGCGAGGACGGTTTCGCCGCTATCGCGGTGCTGGTGTGGTCGGAGGCGCTACGCAACCCCGGGCTGTCGTCCCGGTTACGCAAGTCCAATGAGGCAGCGGCGAAGGCGCTCAGTGAGCGGGTGCAGTCGGCCGGCGAAAACCATCTGGCGCCAGGGACCGTGGCAGCTCTGCTGTTGTGCGTGCTGCCGGGCTATCTCATGCAACTGGCGATCAGCGGCCCGCGCGCGGTCGACACGATCCCCGCCGTCATCGAGTCGATGTTCTCGACCACGGCGACGCCACGATCTAAACGAAGGCGGGCACAGTAGCCGGGGTGGACACGGTAGCAAGGCTCTTGCTCAGAAACGGCCCAGTGGCTCCCCATACCTGGCGCGGACAGACACTCGTTGACCACCGGGTGGATGCTCCGTGGCGTCGGTCCGGCGGAGGCTATCCGCGGCATCGCCTGGGCGCGTTGGTAATTGGGCCACTTGACGCACCGCCAGCCATCACCGCGATGGACGTCGCGCTGTCTCACGGCCGAAATGTCCACAAGCTCGATCATCCCGCCGTCGGGCGCATCGCGCTGGCCTGCGACACGCTCATCGTCGCCGCCGACGACCTGCGCATCATGATCTACACCGCCGAAACCGAGACCGAAGACGCCGAGCGCCTCAGCCTCGCAATCGTACTGGGAACGCAGTCGTTCTCCGAGTGAGTGATCCTATTTCCGCAGAACTCGGCTGGCGCGGCCGCCTATTGCTGCGCATGCTGCTGGTGCGCGATACCCGTGAGGTCGTCAGATAAGCGCGGAGAGCGCAATGTCTGCGTTGTATCCGTTGAACCCGTCCAGCTGGCCGTCGCGCAGGCGATTCACCCATGCCGGGTCGGCGAGCAGCGCGCGTCCGATCGCCACGATGTCGAATTCGGCGGCGTCGAACTGCTCCACCACGCGGTCGACCGGTGCGGGTCGGATCATCTCGCCCGCCTGCTTGAGCCGAAACTGGGTTTCCAGCCCGACGGAACCGACCGTGATGACCGGTAGTCCGGTGATCTTCTTGGTCCACCCGCCGAGGCTCAGCACGGGGTCGTAGTCGGGGAACTCGGGCACGTAGTGCCTGCGCGTTGAGGGATGGAACATGTCGACTCCGGCTTCGGCCAACGGGGTGAGCAGTTCCTGCAGTCGTGTCGGGTCGTCGGCGATTTTCGCCGCTGTCGAGTTACACGGTGCCCACGGCTACCTACTGGACCAATTCCTTTGGGAGCGAACGAATTTACGTACCGACGGCTACGGCGGATCGCTGACCGCACGGACCCGCTTCCCAGCCGAGGTGATCGCTGCGGTGCGCCGGCGCAGTCGGTCCGGACTATCCGATCATCTTCCGCTTCTCGCAGTGGAAGGGCACCGACTACGCTAAACGCCACCGTCACCGTTGCCGAATTTGTGCTTGATACATGGCAATCGCGTGTATGCAGGGGACGCCTCAAAATTAAGGATTAGCGTTTGTGCAGGGATTGCTGACGGGTCCCGTCTCCGGGGACTCGTTAGTGCGGTTTGGGGCGCGCGGCGTGCACTGGTCGGTTGTTGCGGATCAGAACCGCGGCTGACGGGGCGGCGCATTCGTCGATGGGCGGAGCCGTGCGTTCGGCCAGTCGTTGCCGGAATGCGTCAGTCAGTGTGCGGCTGATGCCTAGTAGCCGCAGTTGGTCTTCGTCGGAGAGGCCGTCGAATGCGACGGAGATAGTGCGCTGATGCTGTTGCCATACCTTGCGCTGATGGGCCAGGCCGGCCTCGGTGATTTCGATGATGGTGCTGCGCCCGTCGGTGGGATGGGCGTACCTAGCCACGAGCCCGTCGTCGACCAGGGCGTCCACCAGCACGGTCACTCGCCTGCCGGTCACCCCGAGCGCTGCGGCTATTCCCGACATGGTCAACCCGTCTGGATTGCCTTCCAGCGCGGTGAGCACGCGTAACCGTGCGTAGCTCACCGCGTCATCGGGAACGCTGGCGTGTACCCAGCGGATCCACGCCTGCCCCATCTCGGAGAAGGCTTCGGCCAGCGCAATCTGCCGTGTGTCCCGGCCCGCTCTTGACATGGAGTACCTCTCTGATATTTTGTGTATAAGTCCAGTAGTTGGTGTACCTAACCTGATTTTACCTTGAGAGTGGGCATGAGGACATGGACTGATCGATACCAGCTGGCAGACACTGCGGTGTTGCGGGTCGGATACGGCGCGATGCAACCAGCCGGCCCGGGAGTATTCGGTCCGCCAGATGACCACGATGACGCGATCGCCGTGCTGCGGGAGGCCGTTGGAGCCGGTGTCGATCACATCGACACGTCCCATTACTACGGGCCCGCGGTGGTCAACGAGCTTATCCGGGAAGCGCTCTCCCCCTACCCTGACAGCCTGGCACTGGTCAGCAAGATCGGTGGCCGGCGCGACGAGGTCGGCGCCTTCCTGCCCTATAACGATCCCGACCAGCTCCGCATAGGCATCGAGGACAATCTCCGAACGCTTGACATCGAACGACTGACCGCGGTCAATCTGCGCCTGCTCGACGACGCCCCGGTGGACGAACGATTCGTCGACCAACTCGGCGCCCTGATAGCCGCGCGCGATGAGGGCTTGATCGCTGGAATCGGGATCAGCAACGTCACCCACCAGCATCTGCTGCGGGCCCGTGAAGTCACCGACATCGTCTGTGTCCAGAACGCCTACAACCTCGCGGATCGGTCCTCGCAGCCCGTGCTCGACGAATGCCGCACCCACGGAATCGCTTTCGTTCCGTTTTGCCCGCTCGGCGGGTCGAGACGCGAACACCAAGCGATTCGCGCCAACCCGGTTGTCACCGAGATCGCCGCCGGTCACGATGCCACACCCGCGCAGGTCGCGTTGGCATGGCTGCTCGCGATCGCCGACAACGTGCTGCTGATCCCAGGCACGAGCTCTCGCAGCCATCTCGCCGAAAACATCGCCGCCGGCTCGCTCTCGCTCAGCGACGACGAAGCCAGCCTCACCGCAACATTCGAAACCCAATAAGACATCGAAAGTAGCAACAATGACCGACATCAGCATCGAGACGCCCAACGGGAGCATCGGCGCTGTACTGGAGACTCCGCCCGGAAAAGGACCCTGGCCTGGTGTCGTCGTCATCCACGACGCGTTCGGCCTGCGCGAACCTCACCGCGCGATCGCGCGTCAGATCGCCGACAACGGATACCTGGCGATCGCGCCCAACCTGTTCGCCCGCGGCGGGGTCATTCGCTGTATGCGAGCGGTCATGAGCGACCTCATGGCCTTCGAGGGTCAAGCCTTCGAGGACGTAACAGCGGCACGGCAACTGCTGTCAAAGCGATCCGACTGTACCGGCGCGATCGGCGTCGCGGGGTTCTGCATGGGCGGCGGGTTCGCGCTCATCGCCTCCACAAAGGGCTTCGACGCATCCGCACCCTTCTATCCTCCGCCCCTACAGAGTAAATACTCCGAAATCGTCGACGGCGCTTGCCCCATCGTCGCCAGCTTCGGCCAGCGCGATCCGCTCAACCGAGGCAGCGGACAACGACTTGCAGAAGTGTTGACCGAGAAGCACATTCCGCACGACGTCAAGACCTACCCCCATGCGGGGCACAGCTTCGCCGACCGTGCTCCCCTCCACGCATTGGCACGTATCACCGGATTCGGCGAGAACAAGGAGGCCGCCGCCGACGCATGGCAAAGGGTGCTCACCTTCTTCGGCCAACACCTCCAGTAGCATCATGACCAAGTCCTATGTAATCGGAGTCCCGAGCGGGTACGGGGTCAGCCCACAAGTCACAACGGACGCCATAAAGGTTCTGCGCCAACGTTTTGGGACTCGCCTACTTCGGCGGCACCTTGAACCCGAACCGACCGAGGCGCCTCGCATGTACCGGCGGCTCTGGCAAGCGCTGACCGCGCTCATGCCGATTCTTCTGGAAGCGAAATGACCGATTCGACGCGAGCCGCGATTGTCACCGGAGCCAACTCCGGTTTGGGTCTCGAATGTGCACGCGCATTGCTGGCCACTGACCCGTCCTGGCATGTGGTCCTGGCGGTACGCGACCCGCAGCGCGGCGCGGCCGCGGTACAGCGGCTCGGCGCCGAGCAACGATGCACGGTCATGCAGCTGGACCTGGCATCGCTGGCGTCGGTACGCGGTTTCATCGACAATTCGGGTGCTGGCGTGCTGCCACCGATACAAGCCGTCATCTGCAATGCCGGGGTGCAGGTGGTTTCGGGCGTGCAGAGCACCGCCGACGGCCACGAGATGACGTTCGGGGTCAACCACCTCGGGCATTTCGCGTTAGTGTGCGGCCTGCTCAACACGTTCCATGCGCCGGCACGAATCGTGGTGGTCAGCAGCGGAACCCACGATCCAGCCCGCTTCACCGGCATGCCGCACCCACGCTATACATCGGGTGCCGCGCTGGCCCGGCCCCCCGGCGACCTGACCGCCGAGGAGGGCCGGCGTCGATACACCACATCGAAACTGTGCAATCTGCTCTTTTGCTACGAACTCGACCGCCGATTGGACCACGGCGCCCAGGGGATGACGGTCAACGCGTTCGATCCGGGACTGATGCCCGGCTCGGGCCTGGGTCGCGACTATTCGCCATTACAGCGGTTCGCCTGGCATTACGTACTACCTGCTCTGCGCGTTCTCCCCGGTGTCAACAGCACCCGCACTTCCGGGCGCCACCTCGCCGCTCTGGCGGCGGACCCGCGCTACGACGGTGTGACCGGCATGTACTTCCAAGGCAACAAGCCAGCCCTGTCGTCAGCCGACTCCTACGACATCGACAGAGCACGAGAGCTGTGGACGAGCAGCGCGCAGCTGCTGGCCGACTGACCACTCGGCAGCGACGCCCGCGGAGAAGCCGAGTCATACGTGTAGGAAAGGAATGATGTCAGTGAGCACTGTTCGATTTGAGCTGGAAGACAGCCTTGGCCGGATTGTGTTGGCAAGCCCGCCGTTTAACTTCGTGAGCGCGCAATTCAACAGCGATCTCATCGCTGCGGTGCACGACGCCGCCGACAGCGACATCCGCGCGCTGCTCATCCACGCCGAAGGGCCGAACTTCAGCGTCGGTGGTGCGGTGCACGAATGGCCCGGCAAGAGCTACAACTGGTTTCGCACATTCGTCTCCGAGGTGACCAGCTCCTACCGTGCGATTGAGTCGCTCCGCATTCCCGTCGTGGTAGCGCTGCGCGGTCAGACGGCCGGCGGCGGATTCGAGCTCGCCTTGGCTGCCGATTTCATCGTCGCGTCGGAGAACACCGTACTGTGGTGTGTGGAAATCAACGGGGCGCAAGTGCCATTGGCGGGCGGATATCAACGGTTGGCCAGCTTGATTGGTCCGGGGGCGGCCCGCCGCATGGTCATGCTCGGCGAGCCGACGCCGATTGCGCAGGTCCCGCAGGTGGCCGACTTCATCGTGCCCGACGACAAGCTCGACCACACGGCACGCGAGCTGGCCACACGACTATCGAAGGGACCGACCCGCGCCTACGCAGCTGCCAAGTCGCTGCTTAAAGCGTGGTGGGCGGGCGGCATTCCCGCCGCCGACACATTGATGCTGGACCTGTCCATCGACACCTACAACACCGACGACGCGCAGATGGCAGTCCGCGCAGGCGCCGCCTTCTACGAGGCGCTGCTGCGAGGCGACGCGCCGCCGAACGGTGACGCTGGCTTCCGCACCGAATACACCGGCCGATGATTACACCAAAAGCGCTGCTTAACAACACCGTTGATAGGCCGAGAGGTGCTCGCCGCCTTCGGCGTCGGCGACTTCCCAGGTGTCACAAAGGATCGCAGCATCTTTACCTTCAGCACGGGCTTTGATGTAGGCGGCGGTCGCATCGGCGGCCATGGCGATCGCATCAACGGTGTGTAGACGGTCGTGGGTCCGGTACCAGCCGATGGCTTTGCGCAGCCGGTTGCCGCGCGCAGACCGCAGCGCAAGCGAGGCATCGCGCTCCCCCGGGTCGCGCTACCGCCACACCTCGGTAAGGCGCTGCATCCGCGGCAGGCTATCCGTCGGTGGCCCGGTTTCCCGAACCATTCGGCTCAAGATCTCGCGATGACGTGACCGCCATCGCTGGCCCGCGCGATCACGGGTCAACTCCACAGCACTGTTGTCTGTCACATCGACGAACTCAGCGTTTTCAACGAGCAAGCGCCGACAGTGGTTCCGTCTGATACTGACGCCCGCAAGCAACGAGGACCGCGCCGACGGCATCCTCTCCCGGACGGATACCACCGTGGTACAGCCGATTCCGGCACCATCAGCATCGAACTGGATGCGCGATCGCGCACCGGTTCCGCCCGGGTTCTCGCATCCGGGTAATGATCGCCAGTGGATCGCATCCGTGGTTCGCCAGGAATCTTGGCACCGGAGAGCCGCTTCTCACCGGCCGCCAGCTGCAGCCCGCGACGCATACGGTGCATCTCGGCGACGGCGCGTCGCGGCTGGTGCAGCCCGCGGGGCCGCAGTTGCCGTCCGGGAACTAGCGCCGTCGTGGTCGATGGAGCAAAATGACCGAATTAGTTTAACGACGATTCGACGCCGCGCAATTACCTCATGTAGAACACATATCTCTAACGGCCATCCGACAAAACAGACGAAAGCCGCGGAGAAGAATAAATGTCCCTATCTCCGCGGCTTCCCTGTTGCTTTGGGTTTCTCCTAATTTCCCAAGATGAAATGTGGAGAAGAGAACGGACCCCAAATACGCGGAGGTGAAACGTGGGGAGGATTGGCTTGGATCGCGACGTGGCCAGGCCGTTGGGTTGTGGTCGCGCTGCCCGAGTCCACAGTGGTGGTCACGCTTGCAGCAGATGCGCCTGGCGCGACGGCGATCGCTGCGGCGGCCGCCCC
>Ga0207693_10004975_pt1 | contig 11154 bp, 7 predicted proteins | sample LARL81metaG_FD_184347 | JGI IMG/M metagenome (GOLD analysis project Ga0207693, IMG submission 184347) | Corn, switchgrass and miscanthus rhizosphere microbial communities from Kellogg Biological Station, Michigan, USA - LAR L8-1 metaG... | ecosystem: Host-associated > Plants > Roots >... | reverse complement strand
TATTCGCGGCCGACACCGGAGTATTTGAACCCGCCCCAGGGTGCCTGCGGATCGTCAGTCATGTGATTGATCACGACGCGGCCGGCCCGCAGCTGAGAGGCCACGCGGCGTGCGCGCTGGATGTCAGTCCCCAAGACGGCGGAGTGGAGACCGTATCTGGAGTCGTTGGCAATGCGGATCGCTTCGTCCTCGGATTCGTAGGCGATCACACTGAGCACGGGGCCGAAAATCTCTTCCTGGGCGATGGTCATGTCGTTCTTCACATTGACGAACACCGTGGGCTTCACGAAGTACCCTGCTTCGAGGCCCTTCGGGTGGCCTCCGCCGCCGACCAGCACCTCCGTGCCTTCTTCAATGCCTTTCCGAATGTAGGATTCCACGCGTTCATACTGTTTTTGCGACACCATTGGTCCAACAATAATGTTGGGATCGGCCGGATCGCCAACCGTGAAGGCACGCATCTCATCCCGTATCGCCCGCTTCGCCTCGTCAAGGCGGCTCCTGGGCACGAGAAGCCGCGTTCCGGCTGCGCAAGCTTGACCACTATTCAAAAAGGCCAGGGTAAGAGCCACTGGAATGGCCTTGTCGAGCGCAGCATCATCCAGCAGGATTGTGGGCGACTTCCCACCCAGTTCAAGTGTCACACGCTTCATCGTGGCGGCGGCATCCCGCATGATGGCCTCACCCACCGCCACTGAGCCCGTGAACGAAATTTTCGCGACGTCGGGATTGCGGACGAGCTCAGCGCCGACGACAGTGCCGAGGCCCGTCACCACATTGAACACACCCTTGGGTAGCTCGGCCGCGTTCAGAGCCTCAACCATCACCCGTGTCTGTAGCGGGCTCATTTCGCTCGGCTTGATGACGACCGTACAACCAGCCGCTACGGCCGACGCCAGCTTGAGGCAAATGAACAGCGCGTTCGCGTTCCAGGCGGTAATCAGGCCAGCAACGCCGACTGGCTCGAGTGTGACCGTCGTCTTGCCCCAGCTTTCTCTCAGCGGCAGTTCCTGAAGTGCATTCTCGGCCGCTGCGAAGGCGTTGACGCCCGACTCCACAATAAGCCGGGCGAACCGTGCGACCCCACCGTACTCCTCAATCATGACGGCCGTTAAATCGTCGATGCGGGCTGAGACAGCCTTATGTAGCTCGCGCAGGTAACGCGAGCGCTCTTCCATCGTTGTTTGGCCGAAACTCGCGAATGCGCGCTTGGCCGCGGCAATAGCAAGCCGCGTATCTTCCTCGTCTCCCAGCGTGACGCGGCCGATCACCTTCCCGTTGGTCGGCTTGATAATGTCCATGACCTCCCGGCCATGGGATTCAACGAACGCTCCGTCAATGTAGTGCGTCGTGATTGTCTTAATCGTGTCTTTCTCTGTGACTGCTTTCATCATGCTTCTCCCTATATGTGAAGGCTCAGTTAGAACGAAGTAATGATGACGGGCCGCGAGCTAAGCTATTCCTTCAACGACAAGCCCTTGGTAAATAGCGCCTTTTTGACGATGCTTCGCCACACTTTGGTAAGCTTGGCCGTAATACCAGTCTTTTGCGGCTTTTACAGTGGGAAACTTTGCTATCACAATCCCTTCGATGGAATCGCCCTCTAATACTTCATGATTTCCATAAGCCACTAGGACTTCGATTGGATGTCCCTTCATAGTGTCTTTAATTCCCGCCCAATAAGCCTCAAGCTCTTTTTGATCCAGCGTTTTGGTTCTAGTGAATACGATGTATGCGGGCATGATTGATCTTCCTTTGTCGCTAATTAAGCAATGAACCGAAAATCCCCAAACAAGAAGGTCATAGCTTGCTTTTGGCAATCTGAAACTCCTCGAGCCTTATTGCTGCCAGCCTCCTCCCAGTGCTTCATATAACTGAACCAGCGCCAGCAATTCATTGAGTCGGGCTTGCACGAGGCCTAATTCCGCCGAGAAGGCGTTGGTTTCGTTAGTCAAGACTTCCAAATAGCCCGTGGCGCCGCCCGTGTAGCGCATCTGTGAAAGGCGTGCCGCGTCCTTTGCGGACTCGAAGAGCAGTTCCTGCTGCGCGCGGAATTCCCGTGTCTTGCGATACGCAACCAGGGCATCGGACACGCTGCGAAAGGCTTCCTGAATCGATTGTTGGTAAAACAGCGTGGCCGTTTGCTGTTGGGCTTCCGCCAGACGCACTCCCGAGCGGAGCCTACCCCCTGTAAAGATCGGCTGAGCCAGCGAAGCTCCGAAGCTCCATGCACCAGCCGGTCCGCTAAACAAGTTGGTGAGCGCAGAGCTCTGGAATCCGCCGCTCCCGCTGAGCGAGATGTCAGGAAAATAGGCGGCGCGCGCTACTCCGATCTCCGCATTTGCCGCGACCAGCTGTTCTTCCGCCTGGCGAATGTCGGGCCGGCGCTCCAGCAGGGATGACGGAAGCCCTGGCGGGACTTGGGATGGCTGACGTTGCTCGGTGAGTGTCTGTCCGCGCGGTATGTCGCCGGGGTTCTGGCCGAGCAGAATGCTGAGAAAGTTCTCCTGCTGTTCTACTTGCTGTTCGAGGGCGGGAATCTCCGCGCCGGCCGTAAAAACCAGCTGTTCGGCCTGGCGAACGTCCAGCAGCGAGGTAGCGCCGCCGTTTGCCAGGATTCGTGTCAGGTGCAGAGATTCCTGGCGCGAATCGAGCGTGCGCTTGGAGATTTCGAGTTGCAGGTCAAGCGCCCGCAGCTGGAAGTAGGCGTCGGCAACGTTCGCCACGAGTGTGGAAACGACTTCTTGGCGGGCCCATTTGCTGGCCAGCAGATTAGCCCGCGCGGCTTCCGTTGCACGGCGAAACTTTCCCCAAAAATCCAATTCCCAAGCGGCGGACAGATTCACCTGTCCGATGCTGGTTTCAAATTTCGGAAGGAATTTCGCTTGAGCGGTGCGGACATCGCCAATGCCGGCTCCGGCGCTGAGGGCTGGAAACTGATCGGCGCGGGTGATCCCGAGTTGCGCGTTAGCTTCGAGTACGCGGGATGCGGCGATTCGCACATCGTAATTTTGCTGCAACGCAGTGCGGATAAGAGCGCGCAACTGCTCGTCTTGGAAGATGTCCCGCCAACTTTGATCGCCAAGAGTGGCAGTGTCCGTTCGTGCCGTTTCGTCCGGAACTGCTCCCCGGTACGTCGGAGGAACTGCAACGACCGGCCTCTTGTAATTCGGTCCAACGGTACAGCCGGAAAGCAATAGGACAGCGCTGAGCAGCACGGTGCAATTTCTCATGCTAGTCCGCCTCAGCAGGTGCATTGGGAGCGGAGCGCAGCGGACTCCGGCGGCCAGCGCCCGACCATTTCTCGACCAGATAGAACATGGCGGGAATGAAGAAAATGCCGACGAGGCTTGCGGCCAACATGCCTCCGATGACGGCCGTCCCCATGATCTGGCGCGCCACAGCTCCGGCGCCGGAAGCCGTCCATAGCGGAACTGCACCAAGAATGAATGCGAACGAAGTCATCAAGATCGGGCGAAGACGCAGGCGCGCCCCCTCAAGCGCCGCGTCCACCAGCGGCTTGCCCTGCTCGTACTGTTCCTTCGCGAACTCCACGATGAGGATGGCGTTCTTGGCCGCAAGTCCGATCAACATCACGAGACCGATTTGCGAGTACACGTCGCTCTCAATCTGCACCATGTAAGTCGGGAGATAGGCAGCCAGGAGTGTCCGTCTGAGCCACAAAACGGCAAACGCTCCAAAAATCGCAACGGGAGTACTGAGAAGCACGCTGAAAGGGAGAGACCAGCTTTCGTAGAGTGCCGAGAGGATCAAAAAGATGAACAGAAGAGAGAACCCGAAAATCGCCGCCGGCGGAATTCCTTCCTGCGCTTTCTTTTCTTGAAAGGACATGCCGAGGTAGTCGAAGCCCATCTCGCGCGGCATCGTTTTTCGGAATACGTCTTCGAGCGCGGCCATGGCCTGGTCTGCGCTATAGCCGGGCGCGGCGGCGCCATTGATCTGGGCGGCGCGATATTCGTTGAAGCGCATCGTGAATTCCGGACCGTCCCGCGACTCGAAGCGCGTAACGGAGGAAAGAGGCACCATTCCGCCCCTGTTATTGCGGACGTAGAACTGGCCGACATTTTCCGCCTGGGTGCGATAGTCGCCCTCCGCTTCGATATAGACCTGCCATTGCCGGCCAAAGCGGTTGAAGTAGTTAATGAAGTACCCGCCCATGAAGGCCTGCAGCGTTTGGTACACGTCCTTGACGGACGCACCCTGTTTCATGACCTTCTCGCGATCCACGTCCGCATACAGCTGGGGCACGCTGGCCAACGAGGTGGTGCTGACGCCCGCAAGTTCGGGGCGTTTCCGCGCCGCGGTGAGAAAGGTCTGGAGATTCGACGAGAGAAACTCGAGATCTTTGCCAGCGCGATCTTCCAGCACGAACGTGAATCCGCCCGAAGTGCCGACGCCAGGAATGGCTGGGGGAGAGAAGGAAAAAGCTATGCCTTCGGGGAGGGAGAAAAGCTGCTCGTTGATTCGCTCCTTGATGGCCTGGAGTTGCTCTTCACGTGATTTCCGCTCGTCCCAAGGCTTCAGTGTCACGAAAAAGAAAGCGTTGTAGCTGGTGCGCACGAAGCTGAGCAGGCTGAATCCGACAACGCTGGTGGTGTGCTCAACGCCCGGAGTGTGCGCTAGAACGTCCTCGATTTTCGTGGCCACGTCATCCGTGCGCTGAAGAGAGGCCGCGGTCGGAAGCTGAACGTTGACGTACAGGTAGCCCTGATCCTCATCGGGAAGAAAGCTGGAGGGGACTTTGCTCCCAAACCAGCCGGCTCCCGCAGCGAATGCACCCAGCAGAATCAGGGCGATGGCGCTTTTGCGAATAAGGAAGCCGCAGACCCGGACATACCATTCCGTGGCATTAGCGAAGACACGATTGAACCAGCCGAAAAACGCTGCCAGCGGCCCACGGGAAGAGGTCTTTGGACGGAGGAGCAGTGCGGCCAGCGCGGGGCTAAGCGTCAACGCGTTAAAGGCGGACAGAATTACGGAAAACGCGATGGTTACGGCAAATTGCTGGTAAAGACGTCCAGTAATTCCGGGAATGAAGGCGGTCGGAATGAATACGGCGGAAAGAACCAGAGCGATGCCAATGACTGGACCCGAGATTTCCTCCATCGCCTTAAGTGCGGCGGCTTTTGGCGCGAGACCCTCTTCGATATGCCGCTCCACCGCTTCGACAACTACGATCGCATCGTCCACCACGAGGCCGATAGCTAAGACCAATCCGAAAAGCGAGAGCGTGTTGATCGAAAATCCGAACAAGGGAAAGAACATGAACGTGCCGACGAGTGACACCGGGACAGCAAGCAGCGGAATCAGCGTTGCGCGCCAGCCTTGCAGAAACACGAAAACGACGATGAGAACCAGGACAATGGCGATGACCAGGGTGAGGACAATCTCTTTCATGCCTTCGTTGACGGCCTGTGTTGTGTCCAGCGAGACCACATAGTCCATGTCCTGCGGCAGCCGGGTTTTCAGCTCGGCCATAAGCTTCCGGACCTCGTTGGCTGCTTGCACGGCGTTTGAACCAGGCAGCTGGTACGCTGCAACGATGGCGGCCGCCTTGCCATCCAGGCGGCTAACCATGTTGTAGGTCTGCGCGCCAAGCTCCACGCGCGCGACATCTTTGACGCGGACCACGGCGCCGGTTGGAGATTCACGGACGACGATATTTCCGAATTCTTCAGGCGATGTCATGCGCCCCTGTGCGCGAACGGTGTAGGTGAACTGCTGTCCCTTCGGGACCGGTTCACTGCCCACCTGGCCCGCGGGGTTGACGGCGTTTTGTGACTGAATGGCTGAGACAATCTCAGGCACCGTGATGGCCAGTTTCGCGAGCCGGTCGGGCTTCACCCACATGCGCATTGCGTATTGGCCAGCACCAAAAATCTGAACACTGCCGATCCCGTAAGAACGGTTGATTTGGTCAGCCAGGTTGATGTACGCGTAGTTGGCCAGAAAGCGCGCATCGTAGGTGTCATTCGGCGAATAGAGTGTGACCAGCATCAGCGGAGCGGTCACCGTCTTTTGCACGGTGACGCCGTAGTTGGTTACATCAGCCGGCAGTTGAGACGCGGCCTGCGTTTGTCGCATTTGCGTCAACATCAGATCGGTATTCGGATCGGTCTTTACGTCGTAGTCCACGATGAGACGCATCAAGCCATCCGCAGTCGAATTCAGCGAATACATGTAGTTCATGTTGTCCACGCCGCTCATTTGCTGCTCGACCGGCGTCGCCACGGACTGCTCGATGGTCTGTGCATCCGCCCCCACATAGGTTGCGAGCACCTGAACCTCGGGTGGAACGATGTTGGGGAACTGGGCCACGGGAAGCGCGGCGATCGTCACTGCTCCGACGATCACCATGAGGATCGAGATGACCATGGCCACGATAGGCCGGTTGATGAAAAACTTGGACACGGGTCAATCGCCTTTCGCCTGTGGCTGTTTGATTTTCACCGTGACGCCGTTTTGGAGTTTCTGCAGTCCCTCGACGACCACCAGTTCCCCTGCTTTGACTCCGCTTTCGACGATCCACATGGGGCCGGCACGGTCACCAACTGTCACCGCTCTGAGGCTCACCGTGTTGTCCGCGCCGACGACTGCGACCTGGTAACTTCCTTGCAGTTCGCTCACGGCCTTCTGCGGCACGAGCAGCGCACCGTGTCTGACGTCCGGCGCTGCCCTCAACCTTCCAAACTGGCCGGGGCGAAGGAAGTTTTGCGGATTGGGAAAGGAGCAAACGATCTGAATACTGCCGGTGGTTACGTCCACTTGGCGGTTGGTGAGCAGACCCGTGCCTTTGTGCGGATAGACGGAACCGTCGGCCAAAATCAGCTCAAATGGGGGGCTGTTGGAAGGAATTTCCCTTTGCGTTTCGGTGTTAATCCGGTCAGCAAAGTGGATGTATTCCTGTTCGCTGATCGAGAAATAGGCCTTAATGGGGTTTATTTGCGAGACCGACGTGAGAACCGTCGTCGGGTTCACGAGATTCCCAATTTGCACCTGAGCGATTCCCGAGATTCCGTCGATCAGCGATTTCACGTCCGTGAACTCCAGATTCAGCTTGGCCTGATCGACCTGCGCTTCAGCGGCCTTGACCGCCGCCTGTGCCGCGCGGTTGGCTTGTACGTCGTTGTCCAACTGGCTCTGCGCGATAGCGCGTGCTCTGGCCAGCGGAGTATCTCGGTCGACATCCATTTGGGTTTTGCCGAGTTGTGCCTGGGCTTGGGCCAACTGGGCGTTAGCTTGATCGAGGAGAGCCTGGAACGGGCGTGGATCGATCTGAAAGAGAATTTGCCCCTTGCGGACGAACGAACCTTCTTTGTACGTCTGCCGAATGACGTATCCTGTCACCTGTGGTTGAATTTGCGCGTTGACATACCCGTCGAGCGTGGCAACCCATTCGCTGTAAATCGGAACATCTTTCTGAACCACGCTCGCGACTTCCACTTCGGGACTCGGAAGGGGTGAAGCCCCTTTCGGACTCCCGCAACCAGCGACGAAGACCACGGTTACTGGCAAGAGAAATAGAACGAGTCGAGCAGCGCTGAAACCGGCACTGCGAACCTTGCCCCTATTCTCTCTGCGGAGCATTGTGGGATCAGCCGCCGCAACACGCCTCGTTTGTTCCAGACCGGGTCCGAGATCTGAACTCTCGCGTGTTATGTGTCCGAGTTTCCGGGCTCGACGGTCTTGATCAGCCACTGTCATCGATTTGACTTCCGAACCTCTCGAGCTAATCCCCGAGTGCAGCATGAACTGCCTCTAGTAAAACTGTGTTGTCGAAGGGCTTCGCCAAGAACTTCACCGCCCCATCACGCATGGCTTGAGTCCGCATCTTGGCGTCGCCATGCGCGGTAATGAAGATGATCGGTATTCGGCATCGCTCTGCCTTAAGCTTGGCCTGCAGTTCAAGACCAGACATCCCGGGCATCCGTATATCCACGATTAGACATGCGATATCCGGTAATTGGCCGGATTTCAATAAGTCCTCGGCTGATCCGAACGAGACTGCGCCCAAGCCAGAGGCTTTCAGAAGGCGTTGTAACGCGCCTCGAACCAATTCGTCGTCATCGACAACAGCGATCAAGTTCTTCGTCGCTATGGCGCTCATATCAGACGCGAAGCTATCTCTCGGCCCAAGAGAGTACAATTGTGATTTGTAATAGGAGACTTATATCTTCGGATAAGGAAAAGCCAAAGGGGGGACGCCAAGAAAGCCTTCTGTAATCTGGCAAACAGAGAAGCTAGCGATTCGAAGAAAGCCTGAGTCTTTCGACCATGCTGCCCAATTCAGCGGGGCTACTGGCGTGCATCTTACGCATCACGTTCGCGCGATGAACGGCTGCGGTTACTTCGCTGGTCCCGAGTGCTGTGGCGATCTGCTTTGTTTGCATGCCGGAAACCATGAGTTCCATCACTTCACGTTCGCGTGCCGTTAGGCTTTTATGTCTTTCGTGCAGTTCGGCGATCTCGCTCTGCTGGCGACGCGCCAGTTGGTCACGTTTTAATGCCTGCTGAATCGCATCCAGTAGATCCTGATCTCGGAAGGGCTTCGTCAAAAACTCGACGGCACCCGACTTCATGGCCTTCACACTCATGGGAATATCCCCATGGGCGGTGACGAAAATGATCGGGATGTTGATGCCCGCCGCAGCCAGCTTATGCTGGACCTCCAGTCCGCCCACTTCCGGAAGGCGTACATCCAACACCAAGCAACTCGGGCCATCCGGGATATTCCGGCGCAAGAAATCCTGCGCGGTGGGAAACAATTCCGCGCGCAAACCGACCGTTTTCAGCAGGCGCTGAATCGATAGCCGCACGCCCTCGTCGTCATCGACAATGAAGACTGTTGCGCCTGCCTGTGTGCTCATGTTCTTAGAGACTCCTCGTACGGCAGTGTAAATCGGAACGTGGCGCCGCGTCCGGAGTTGGAACTGGCCCACAAACGACCACCATGTGATTCCACGATAGAACGGCTAATTGCCAGGCCCATGCCAGTGCCTTGCGGTTTGGTGGTGAAGAATGCGTCGAAGATCTGGTCAGCCTTTTCAGTGGGGAGTCCAAGCCCAGTGTCGCTAACGGCGATCAACAATTGACCATCATCGGTCCGCTGCGAGTTTATCTCTAGGTGGGCCCTGACGCCCTGCATGGCCTCGATGGCATTAAGCATCAGATTCATCAACACCTGCTGCAACTGCACGCGATCTGCCATGACTTCTGGAAGGTTTTCTGCAAGTCCGAGATGGACGGCCACAGAATGCCGCCTGATCTCGTTCTGCAGCAGAAGAGCGATTTCGCGAATGAGTTCGTTTATGTTAACCGGTTCCCACTGCGGGGCTGTCTTTTTGAAGAGCGCACGGACCCGATCGATGATTTCTGCCGCGCGCGTGGCACATCCGACCGTTCCAGAAGCAGCTTCGCGGGCCTCTAAAATATCGGGACGCTCCATCTCGAGAAATCGCACGCAAGCGCCCGCGTTGGTAACTGCCGCCGTAATGGGCTGCTTTATTTCGTGCGCCAGTGCGGCGGCGAGTTCCCCCATCATATTGACACGATTCATGTGCGCGAGATCGGCCTCTAACTGCCGCAGCTTTTCGCGCGCCTCTTCGGCGCGCTTTCGTTCTGTGATGTCTATCGTAGTTCCGACATAGTCGCCGATTTCTCCGGCCGGATTGTGATGTCCCAGAGAACGAAAAAATCGGATGTTGCCATTATCCGCGCGGCAGATCCGATACTCTATGTCGTAATCGGTTCTCGTTCGGATAGCCTTCTCAAGCGCATCTTTCACGCCCTGCAGGTCTTCCGGTTGAATCGTGGCGAAGAAGTCTTCAAGTGGAACCTGCGGACCGCTGGGATCGAAGCCATGCATCCGAATTGTTTCGTCCGAAAGGTGAAAGTTCTGTCCGGTAACGAAGTTGCACGCAAAGCTGCCGATGTGAGCGAGGCCTTGCGCCTCATTGAGGTAGGCGCGCTCCCTGCGCAGTTCCTGAGTAAGCAGTTCTTGCTCGGTTACATCCATACCGGTACCGAGAAAGCCTTTGAAGACTCCCTGTTCGACAACCCGCATGCCCACGCAGCGTACGTAGCGCATCTTGCCGTCGGGACGCATTATGCGTGTTGTGACGTCGCACCCGCGTTCCTCTTCCAGCATCAACCGGATCGCTTCCGCCATTGACGGTCGGTCTTGCGCGTGAATGATCGTCAAAAACTCCTCAGTGCTAGGTACGCCTTTTCTCGGGTCGAGACCGTAAATTGGGAACAGTTCATCGGACCACTGGCACTTCGTCCCATCGGATGTCCAACTCCCCATGCGAGCTAGACGCTGTCCTTCTCGAAAATGAGCTTGCGTCAACTGCAAGCTTTCCTCTGCCCGTTTGCGATCAGTGATGTCCTGCACGGTGCCAAACAGTTTGTAGGGCCGTCCCGTCGCGTCGCGCTTCGCATCACCCGGCACGAAACTCCACCGCCTTGACGTTAAAGCGTGGACCGTGCGCACCTCTCCGTTAGGACGAACGATTCGAAATTCAGCATCGGGGCGAATTCCTGCAACAAGGTCCTCATCAACTCCCCCATATAGGGCCTCGCGGTCCTCAGGGTGGACCAACGACTGTACCGTCGCTAGATCCATGGGACGTTCTTGCGGGCTTAGGCCAAAGATACGATAGGTTTCGTCCGACCAGACGATAACGTCGGTCTCGAGATCCCATTCCCAATGGCCAACGTGGGCCACGCGTTGCGCTTCTTCAAGCCGGGCTTTACTCTCCTGTAAGTCGCGCGACAGCTCTTCTGGTGTCTTTTGCACATCCTCCTCCGCCATTGTCAGAACCTCAGACCTTTTCCGACGAAAGCCGAGCTTACCGTGAAACCACAACGGTTGCCCAGACCGTCGTTCATGACCACGCAGATTTGAGCTGTTCGTGGGCAAACGTCACAGCCGTCACTTGGTCGAAAAGTCGGCTATTCGAAGTGACCTCGCCAGGATCCAACTACAGTCGAAAACGGACCATTTCTATGCTGGATTCAGCCAACTTAGCTACGTAAGGCCTGTCCACCCGAAAAACCTCAGGGGAGTCTGATCTTGGGCGGCCCGTCAGTGTGGTTGCAGAATCGAGACTGCGCGTGAGCCCACGACACAGT
>Ga0207693_10004973_pt1 | contig 11156 bp, 8 predicted proteins | sample LARL81metaG_FD_184347 | JGI IMG/M metagenome (GOLD analysis project Ga0207693, IMG submission 184347) | Corn, switchgrass and miscanthus rhizosphere microbial communities from Kellogg Biological Station, Michigan, USA - LAR L8-1 metaG... | ecosystem: Host-associated > Plants > Roots >... | reverse complement strand
CCGCGTCCCAGGTAGAGAAACTTTTCTGCCTTGAAGTGCTCAGACGCGTATTCTTCTGCGAGTTCGTCCCAATGCGACAGTTCGCGTTCAACCTGTTCGGGTATGCGCAGCAGGCACTGCAGGTCGGTTCGTGCGACTTCAGTGGTCATGCGTCCGCGCTTCCGCGCGAAGAATAACGCCATGAGATAGAGGATCGTGACCTGCGCGGTGAAGCTTTTGGTCGCAGGAACGGAAATCTCAGGACCCGCTCCGGTGATCAATGCCGCGCCAGCTTCGCGAGGAATCGTGGTGTTGGGCATGTTCGAAATTGCGATCGTTTTTAGCCCTCGCGTTAGAGCCTCGCGTTGCGCGGCGATCGTGTCAGCAGTCTCGCCTGATTGCGTTATGACCGTGACCACCGGATCGACCGAAGTGTGCGTCGAGCGATAGCAGTATTCGCTGGCGTATTCCACATCGACCGCGACGCCGGACAGATCCTCGATCATAATTTCGCCCGCAAGTCCCGCGTGACGGCTCGATCCGCTTGCCGCGATGATCAGCTTCTCGAAGGTGAGCAGCGCGCCCTCAATGGCCTGCAGTTCGCCCGGAAAGATAATGTCGTTCTTCAAATGATTGCCGATGGTTTTGGCGATCGCAGTCGGCTGCTCGTAAATCTCGCGCCGCATCACGTGTTCAAACTTGCCGCTCGAATTGTTCTTAGCTTTTCTTGTCGGAGTCATGATCGTTTGATCGCAAGCTGATGAGAGATCAGCTTGTAGTTCAAGTTTCAGCCTTTTACTTCAGCGCGTTCGAAGTGCGCTTCGATCTCCTCGAGCGTCTTGCCTTTGGTCTCAGGCAGGAACCAGGTTGCGGTAACGAAGTAGATTACCGTAAAGGCCGCAAAGCCGAAGAACATTGTGGAATATCCGTACTTGCCCACAGTTGGTAAAAAGATCGCTGCGATCGTGGTTGAGACCGCTTGGTTCAGTAGCAGCGCGACGCTCATGCCGTTTGAGCGAATTCGAGTCGGCATCAACTCTGAGAGCGCCAGCCACACGCATACTCCCGGACCGACGGCATAAAAGGCCATGAAGACAAAAAGTGTGATGGCGACGAACCATCCGTTGCTTGACGTTGGCACCGGCGTGACGAATGCATTGACGATCTGCAATGGAGCAGTCTTGGCTGCGTCGAAATCTGCGAATGGATTGGACAAAAATGCGATGACCTTGTTCGCAGGCACACAGCCTTCTCGACTAATCGCAACTGGTTTCGCCGCAGTTGCATCGGAGCGCAAAACCGGCGTTGCGGCACTGAAGTCTCCGTAAGAATAGATGACGACCAGAGAATTCCGTGCAGAGCGTACTTCGTTACTCGAGTTGGCCATCGCTGCATCGTAAGTCAACGTTGCGGTCTGATCCTGAGTGACGAGCTTCTGCACAGCATCCTTCACATCAACGCGCTGGCCCTCCGTCTGCCGGAAGATGATGCCGGTGCAAAGCATCGACAGGATGATTCCAGCGGTTCCAATTCCGAGCAAAAACTTCCGGCCTTTGCGATCCACTAAAGCGACGCCGAGAGCGGTTACGCAGAAGTTGATGATGGTGAAGACCACGTATCCCCAATGCGAGGCGACGTCCGACAGTCCACTTTGCAGAAGGATGTTGGTGTTATAGGCGATGATCGAGTTGATGCCAGTGGTCTGATTGCACGCCAGGATGATGCAGGCAAGTATGAACGGGATGACGTACTTGCGCCGAAGCAAAGAATCTTTGACTTTCGATTTCCCGGAGGAGTTGACCCCTTCAACCGTGCCAGTCTCCTGCATCTCCCGGAGTTCCAGGTCCGCTTGTTCTGTGGTTCGTCCACGCAGAAGAGCCGCGTAAGCTGCATCTCGCTTTCCGCGGCGCAGCAGCCAACGCGGCGACTCTGCGACCATGAAGCTTCCGATCACGAAAAGAATTCCAGGCGGCAGCGAGACCCAGAAGATGCCGCGCCACGCGGAATCCTGAAAGGCGAGCAGCCTGGCTGCGTCATGAAGCTTGGCAACCTCGTCGACGCGATAGCTGAAGTAGGCGCCAACCAGCGCGGCAGTCACAATCCCAAGCGTCAGTAGCCACTGGAAAATTCCAGTACCTTTGCCTCGGTTCGATGCAGTAAGGCATTCAGCAAGGTACAGGGGAACGACCACACCTATCAGTCCCGCGCTCACGCCCTGCAGCAAGCGACCAAGAACGAGTGAACTGTAACCCTGCGACAAGGCGATCACCGGAATACTGACGACGAACATCAGGCCACTCAGGGCCATCAGCCACTTGCGTCCCATCCAGTCGGCTAGCAGTCCGGCAAAAAGGGTTGAGATCACGCTCCCAAGCAAAACTGCCGCGACTACGGTCGAGAGCTGGCTTCGAGTGAAGGTCGACGTTGCCTCAAGATAAGGAAGCGCGCCGGCGATGATGCCGACGTCGACGCCATAAAGCAGGCCTCCGAGCCCCGATACGATTAGGAGAAAGCGGTTATAGAAAACTTTCTTGTCGTCGAGAACCGAGAGATTGGTGGCCGCAGCTTGGGGTGTCATATGAATGTCAGGATCCGCACGCTTCTTCCGGATCCCTTAACGCGACCGGAGACGTACGGAATTGTTGAAAATGTAACCTCGAATTGTAGCGTAGGAAGCGGCCAATCCAGCGAAAAGTGCTATACCCGTAGTCGAAAAATGTGTGCAGTGCGGCCGGCTGACACCACGCGTTGAACTGGTTTGTGACATCGAAATATTCGGACGAAGCAAGACCCCTGTTACCTATAATGTGCGCTACAAGGAATCATGGCGACCACGGAAACTAAGTACGTATTGGGACACACTGACCATGAAAGACGCCGACTAGCGCTTCAGGACTTCCGTACTGAATCCCCTCACCGATAGTTTTCTTCGCCGGGCGGGCATCTCTGCGGGTATGCGCGTTCTGGAGTTGGGCTGCGGTATAGGCGAGGTTTCGTTGATGGCGGCTCGTTTGGTCGGGCCTCACGGACACGTGCATTACATCGATATTGATGGCGACGCGTTAGAGATCGCGCGCGGCCGCTGCCATTCGGCGGGTCATGACAATGTAGCATTCGAAAAGGTCGATGTGGCCACACACGCGCCCGTTCAACTCTACGATGCTGTGATAGGCCGACATATTCTGATTCACACTCCAGACGCTACCGCCGTGCTGCAAAAAGCTGTGGACAGAGTTCATGTTGGCGGTTTGATTGCGTTCCAAGAATATGATCTCTCGTTTTATCCAAAAGGCTACCCGGAGTTGCCGCTCATGTTCTGGGTAGAAGAGATTCTCATCGAGTTCTTCCGCCGGGCAGTGCCTCGGCCTAACGTTGGCACACAACTGTTCTGGTTGATGCAGGAAGCCGGATTGCCGCCACCGGAGTGTCGGCTGGAATGTGTGATGGATGGCGGATCTTATAGTCCTGTGTACGAGTGGCTGGCTGAAACTGTGCGTAGCCTGCTTCCCCGGATGGAAGCACTTGGAATCACCAATGCAAAAGCCGTTGGCTGCGACACCCTGGCTCAGCGTTTGCGCGAAGAGGCGCTAGCGAAACGAGGCGTTGTGATTGCTCCGGCGATGATTGGAGCATTCGCTCGCAAGCCGCACTCGCCTTAGATGAAATTTTAGTGCACATTTCACTCAAACTGGGCTTTTCAACAGCCAGTGAGTTGATTGCACTCGAATTCCTGCAGGGGAAAATGAAGTGCCGAAGCCCCGCTCTCAACAACTGCATGGCATTGTCAAAGTAAACCGCTGAAAAACTCATGGCTATCTCTACTTCTTAACCAAACGATTACAGAGTAAACGTGATTTCATGACAATTCCCAGCGCCACGCTCGCATAGTGTCGGAGCACCGCGGTGGCTTACGCCAAGAAATTCAAATGTAGAGTCATGACCGGGGGGCGTGCTGCGCCGCGGATTGCCGACTTAATCAAGGAGATCGCGTGAAGAGATTGATCATTGTTCTGAACCTGCTGGAGCTGTGCTCATTTGCCCTGGCACAGAGTCGAACCCAGCTTCAACCCGCACGAGAAGTGGCCAGCAGCCCGTTGGCAACGTCGACATGCGCGCTTTCGTTCACAACTGGGGCGAACGACTCGTTTTTGAAGTACTGCGTGACCGCAAACGGGAACATCGCTCAATTAGAGGCACCGATAGGCAAGGAGCACATTGCCGTCGGTACGGTTGGGGAGGGGTATGGTTTCTGCGATTTGAACCCACAAGTCAAATATTTCGACTACTCCGATTTCGGTGACAGTGGAAACTGGGCTGCACCAACAACGGTCAGCCAAGATGCAAAGTCTGTCAAAATTGTCCGCACGACGACGGATGGCATCTGGACACTAACTCAGACCATTACTCAGGTCGCGGGGATATCCCCTTCCGTGAGAATTAAAATGACAGTGAAGAACAACAGCGGTGTAACCAGAAGTCTGTTCTTCATGCGCTACGCCGACGTGGATGCCGGGGGCGACTTTCAGAACAATTTCGACGGAACCCAGAAAAGCGCGTTCGGCTGGAACTCCGATGCCAGCAGTAACGCAGTTGGACTGCTATTACAAAATGCGGGAACATTTCCCGCGGACTCTTCACCCGGCGGGTTTACGCAAAACGTTCCGGACGGACCGGACCCCTGTAACTTCGCTGCACATTTCGCATCGGGACCGCAGATCGCAACCGACGGGTCTATCGTTTTTCTGTATGGCCTGAACCTCTCCAAGGGTGCCTCGAGGACCGTGACCGTCAGCTACCAGAGACTGTAAAAAGCGTCTCATTGGACTCCCGGCCTCGCCAGGAGGCCGGGCTTTCCTGGTCAATCTCCCACTCGATCAAAAATTTACAGCGCGGCGGGAAGCCGCGTTCTTTTCAAACAATCTGCAGAATTCAATATTGCTGGAATGGGGCTAATTGTCGGATAGAGTGTCCAGCGTGCCGGCAAGGTACGACGTCCGGCAGATATAGCGCTGCATCTTGCCGCTCGTTGTACGTGGAAGACTCCAAGGTTTGACGAGCACAATGTCGTCGACACGGAGATCGTGCATCTCGGTGATCGAACTTGAGATGCGCGACGTGATCTCCTGGAGCACATCAGGACTCAGACGCACATCGACTTCCTGCGTCAGGATGAGGTGTTCGAGCCCATCTTTAAGCACCGAAAATGCTGCGGCGCTCGAGGGCTGAAGCGCCGGATGCGCGCGCTGGGCGGTGAATTCGAGGTCGTGCGGATAGTAATTCTGTCCGCGGATGATGATGAGGTCTTTGATGCGGCCGGTAATGTACAGCTGATTTTCGTGCAGAAATCCCAAGTCGCCGGTGCGAAGGTACGGACCGTCACCATTCGCCAACTGCGCTTGGAACGTTTCAGCCGTTTCGATTGGACGGTTCCAGTATCCCGCAGCGACGCTTGGGCCTTTCACCCAAACTTCGCCGACGCGACCAGCGGGAACGGGTTCGCAAGTGGCCGGGTCAACTACGCGAACATCGAGGTTCTCGGCGGCGTGTCCGCTACTCACCAGCCATGATTCGTCTTCCGCAGAGACTGGCGGCTTGGCTTCATCTTTTTCCAACGCCTCGCGCGATACTGCTTTGAGCTGAAGGCCGGTGCCTTGCCGATCCATGCCGGTCGACATCAACGTAGATTCTGCGAGGCCGTAGCAGGGATGAAAGGCGCTGCGATCGAATCCGCAACGCGCGAACTTTTCAGCGAACTCGTCGAGAGTCTGCCTGCGGATAGGCTCGGCGCCGTTGAAGGCAACCTTCCAGGTGCTGAGGTCGAGCTCGTCAACTTCTTCGTCGCTGACGCGTCGCACACAGAGATCGTAGGCGAAATTTGGACCTCCGCTGCAGGTAGCACGGAACTTGCTAATGGCCTGCAACCAGCGCACGGGCCGCTGCAGGAAAGCTACCGGCGACATCAGAGTGACTGGAAATCCCGTATAGAGAGGCTGAAGCAGCCCGCCCATGAGTCCCATATCGTGATACGGCGGAAGCCAGAAGACGGTCGAACTGCTCGTATCAAGGGGGAAGTTCTTTTCGATCGCGGCCGTATTATGCACGATGTTGCTGTGGGTCAGCGTTACGCCTTTCGGAAAGGCGGTCGAACCTGAGGTGTACTGCAGAATGATTGGGGTCTCTGGCCTGATTTCATCGAGCGGAAGTTCCGCCGAGGTGTTAACTGAAAGGTCATCAGTGGCGAGCATCCGGAGCTTGGCCAAAGGGCTGTCCTGCTGTCGAAAAATGCTCTTTGGCGCGTCAATCAGACTGCGGTTGGTCAGCACAATTGCTGGTTCTGCATTCGTGACAATTGATTCCAACCGCGTCATTGGACGATTGGGCCGAGGTGCATACGAAGGGACGGCTATCACCCGGGCGTACATGCAGGCAAAGAGGGCGACAATGTAGTCGAGGCCCGGGGGATAGATCAGGAGCGCCCGATCTCCCGGGCAGCAATGCTCTAGCAACCTGGTGGCAATGGAACGGGCTTTCTGGTCAACCTGTTCAAACGTAAGCGAATGCTGTTCCTGGCCGGACAGGAAGCGGTAGACCAGATCCTGACCTCGGCGTGAGGCCCGGTCCCTTAGGATTTCCACAAGAGTGCGAGCGATGGAGACAGAAATGGCGGAACCCATCAGAATTTGAAACACCCCCAAGACGACGCTGAGAGCGATTTTACTTAGGGTTGACGATGTCACCAAGTGGTGATTCGGGTGTAACAAACGTAACCTGCGTACTGCTATCGGGTAGAGAAGAAAGTCTCTTGACACTCCGGTTAGGATTGTAAACAGTCAGATGGATTCGGGGGGCTGCCAAAGCCACGTCCGCTGGCAGCTTCAGGGGCATTCAAACTACTCCCTCGCGTTGTAAAGAACAATTCATGGAACAAGTGTGTGAGGTAACAGACACTTCACTGCCAGCGATTCGTGTAACCCAAGAAGCGCTGGCGCTACAGCGGAAGATCGCCTTCTGGGTGGTGCTCATTCCGTTCCTGGCGCTTCTGGCGGGAGTCGCTTTGCTGGTGCGCTCGGCCGTGGGGCGCGTCGAACTGGCGCTGCTGCTCGGCATGTACTGGGCCAGTCATCTCGGAGCGGGCCTCGGTTTCCATCGCTATTTTTCTCACCGTTCATTCCAGACGACAAAGACGGTCAAAGCTCTACTGGCTATCCTCGGATCGATGGCGGCTCAGGGTCCCGTGATGCTGTGGGCCGCAACACATCGCCGCCATCACCAGTTCAGCGATCGTGAGGGTGATCCACATTCTCCTTTTGTGCACGCTCCCGGGTTGCTGAATCGGCTTCGCGCGATTTGGCACGCGCATGTCGGATGGCTGTTCAAGCCGCAGGTGAACGACTGGGTAAGGCATGTCCCGGAACTAGTGAAAGACAAAATGTTGATGCGGATCAACCGACTGTATTTTGTCTGGGTCCTGCTCGGGCTGGCGATTCCCTCCGCGATTGGGATGTGGCTGATCGGCGGATGGCGCGGAGCGTATGACGGTTTTCTCTGGGGAGGCTTGATCCGGATTGCGCTGGGTCATCACTCGATCTGGAGCGTCAACTCGCTGTGCCATTTGTTTGGCACGCGGCCCTATCGCAGTAACGATAACAGCCGTAATAATTTCTTTCTGGCAATTGCGGTTTTCGGCGACGGGTGGCACAACAATCATCACGCATTTCCCAGCTCCGCGTTTCACGGATTGTCGTGGTGGCAGATTGATCTTCACGGTTATTTCTTGCGTTTGTTAGGTTTATTCGGCTTGGCGTGGGATATCAAGCGCCCTTCGCCGAGCGCGTTGAAACAGAAACAAAGGGCAAAGGCCGATCTCCCCCAGGTGGCCTGATCATCGAGCGAAAAAGGAGAGATTGTGGGGTTACTGAATAAATTACGGGGAAAGAAGCACGAAGTAGCGCAGTCAACCGAACCGGTTACAGAAGCCATTCTTCAGGATTGGCTGGTGACTCAGATTGCGGCAGTTGCTCAGATTCAGGCGGAGGACGTTGATATCGATCGTCCGTTTGCCGAGTTCGGAATGGATTCGATGCAACTGTTCCAGCTTTCTGGCGATTTGCAGAAGTTTTTGGGACGCGAAGTCTCTGAAATCGTGGCGTGGGATTATCCAACCATTGCTCAGCTGTCGAGGCACTTGACTGCAGATTCTGAAGTGCTGGCAGCAACGAATATGGTGGCCGAGGAAGAACTGGCGGCGGAGTCGCGGTCATGAGCACGCAAGCCACTGCTGTACGCAAGCCGATCGCGATCGCACGCGACGGAATGCGCCTGCAGCGCCTGGTCGCCTTCCTCGTGATGGTGATGCCGATCCTGGGGACACTTACAGCTCTGTACTTGGGAATTCGGAATGGCATCGGATTTCTTGAGGTCGGTATTTTTCTTTTCATGTACCTGGTGACGATGGGAGGCATGACGATCGGCCTGCATCGTTATTTTGCGCACCGCACATTTGAGACTGGTCCGCGGATGCGACTGTTGCTCGCGATTACGGGATCCATGTCGACGCAGGGCCCGGTGCTCTCATGGGTGACGATCCACCGTAAGCATCATGCATTCAGCGATCGGCCGGGAGATCCGCACTCTCCGCACGTTCACGAAAGCAAGGTTTTAGGAATGCTGAACGGTCTCTGGCATGCGCATATCGGGTGGATGTTCACGGAGAATTCCAACGATTGGAGTTTTTCGCGTGATCTGATGGGTGATCGCCAATTGTTCTGGGTGCACCGCACCTATCTGTATTGGGTCGGGCTAAGTTTTCTGCTTCCCGCGTTGCTGGGAGGCGCCATTACGCGGACCTGGTATGGTGCGTTCCTAGGGTTCCTTTGGGGGGGCCTGGTGCGCTGTTTCATCGTGAACCAGGCGAGTTGGTGCGTGGGTTCTGTTTGCCATTATTTTGGATCGAAGCGCTTCGATCTGGATGATCACAGCGCCAATAATTACTGGGTTGCTCTATTCACCATGGGCGAAGGCCTGCAGAACAATCACCACGCGTTTCCCAGCGCGGCGCGGCACGGGATGTTCTGGTGGGAGCCAGACTTCAGCGGCAACATCATTCAGTTAATGAATGCGATGGGCCTGGTTTGGAATACTTACCATCCGACTCGAGAAACGATGGATCGGCTGCGCAAAGCTGCTTAATTTCGGTATGCTGGGCTGATCGATGGCGGGTCAGCCCTGAGCAATGTTCTCCTCTGATCCCCTATCACATTTGAGCGAAAGGAACACGTGCGACCGATCGCAATCATCGGTGCATCCTGTCGATTTCCCGGAGCGAGTGGGCTTCGGGAATTCTGGGAGTTGCTCCGTGCCGGGCGCAACGCGGTTACCACCGTGCCCAAGGACCGATGGGACGCGGATGCGCTGGTGGATCAAAATCCCGAGTCGCGCGCCAACGTTGCCACACGGCACGGGGCATTCATCCGCAACATCCGCGAGTTTGATTGCGCGTTCTTCGGAATTTCTCCGCGCGAGGCTGCGGCCATGGATCCGCAGCAACGATTGTTGCTCGAGACGGCGTACGAGGCGTTCGAGAATGCGGGCATTCCAATGGATGTGCTGGCTGGATCGCAGACGGCGGTTTATGTTGGGATTGGACCAGGCGATTACGGCCGCATGTGCGCGCAGCCTTGGGAGAGCGTCACGGCGCACTATGTAACGGGGAATTTCCTTTCGACGGCTGTGGACAGGCTGTCTTACTTCTTCGACCTGCGCGGCCCCAGCATGTCAGTGGATACCGCGTGTTCCTCTTCGTTGGTATCGGTACACCTGGCGTGCCAAAGTCTGGAGTCTGGTGAGGCCGACATTGCGCTAGCCGGTGGCGTGAATGCTTTGCTTGCACCAACTCTCAGCATCTCCCTGGCAAAAGCGGGTGCTCTTTCTCCGACTGGCCAATGCCGGTCGTTCGACGCGGAGGCCGATGGATACGTCCGCGGAGAAGGCGCGGGATTCGTTGTGTTGAAGAGTCTGGATAAAGCTCTGGCGAACGGCGATCGCATTTACGCGGTGATTCGGGGAAGCGCAGTGCGGCAGGGCGGACGGCGTAATGGCATCACCGCGCCGGGCGGATGGGGTGAAGAGGCAGTGATCAAAGCCGCTTGGGACGCTAGCGGGATTCCCCCTTCACGGGCCGACTATGTGGAGGCGCAGGCGACCGGCACCCTTCTGGGCGACGCCATTGAAGCCAATGCGATCAGTAAGGCTCTCGGTGCCAGAAATGGGCGCGGGCCGTGCCGCATCGGGTCGGTCAAGACGAACATCGGGCATCTGGAGACCGCGGCAGGGGTCGCCAGTCTCATCAAAGTAGCGCTCATGATGCACCACCGGGAGTTGGTCCCCAGCCGTTATCCGCAGAAGCCGAATCCTCATGTGAACTTTGCGAAGCTTGGTCTTTGCGCGCAGAAGCAGCTTGAGCCTTGGCGGAACTCGGACGGTTCGGAGCGTGCGGCGGGAGTGAGCGCCTTCGGCATGGGCGGAACGTACGCGCACATTTGCCTGACCAGCGCCCAAGACGAGACTGCACAGTTGGAGGCTGGAAGATTGCCTGGACTGTTGCTGCCCCTTTCTGCGCGGCATCCGGATGCGCTGCGTCAGTTGGTTGATGCGACCGGAAGCCTGATCGAGAAATTGGATAGCGAAACTGTGGTGGATCTTTGCCGGACGGCTGCTATTCGCCGGACACATCACGAATATCGGGTCGCGTTTGCTGCAGTGTCCCCAACAGAGTTAGCTCAATCAATGCGAGCTTGGCTCCAGGAGGGCGTGCTGGCCGTCAAAGTTAGCGGAAAAAGGAGGATGGAAGTCTTGCTGCCGGAGGCGGAGGATTTCGCGGATGACCTGTCAGCCCTGATACAGGGATACGGTGCAGGGAATTCTCGGCTCCGCGAGACAAATTTTGGGACTGCCCAATTCTTGCTTGAGCTCCTACGGGAATGGGGTATTCGTCCGACGGAAGCTTTGCGTTACGTGGATGGTCGGATAGTGAGGGCATCCAGCGCCGGTTCTGCCGCTCAGGGAACTGCCGTGGAGTTGGAGGAATTGAAAAGTAGCCGCGCGGACCTCCTCGACTTTACTCGCGAGAATGTTCTCAGAAACCTTGATCGTCCCTCTGGAAATGGAAAACTGCTGAC
>Ga0207693_10004972_pt1 | contig 11157 bp, 13 predicted proteins | sample LARL81metaG_FD_184347 | JGI IMG/M metagenome (GOLD analysis project Ga0207693, IMG submission 184347) | Corn, switchgrass and miscanthus rhizosphere microbial communities from Kellogg Biological Station, Michigan, USA - LAR L8-1 metaG... | ecosystem: Host-associated > Plants > Roots >... | reverse complement strand
ATATTGGTATCAACCCGAGGTTTATATTGTCCTCTTAGTCATCTCATTCATCGGAGCTTTGCTGACTGCGATTTATTTGTGGTCAGTCCGATGACCGTTTGTGGGCCGGGTGCAGGTGATTGTGTGGGCCTATGTCACGGTGGGAAGAAGTTAAGATGCTTCTCTTGGCTCTCGCCATCTCGGTGGCGCTCATCGCGGCTGGGGCGCTCCTTGCAATCGGCATGGCGCACCTATGAGAGGCCGCGATAAACGAAAAGGTACGGACAGCCAGTTAGCTGAGCAGGCTCGCAATCGCGATCACGATTCCAGTGACCCACGCGGCCAAACAAAAAAACAGCAGAAGATCGCCTAGAAGAATCGGCATATCGCGCCTCCCCTATAGGGTTTGGCCGTCGTCCGACCCCCGACTTAGGAACCATCACCAATTATCACGCCGCACAGCCACATGAAATGGCCGAAGCATCTTAATCTTCGGTCCCCGCGACCTCGCGCGCGCGTTCAATCGGCGGCTCTCCGAAAACTCTTGCGAACCCGAATGCCAGCAGTCCCGCAAGCACGCCGGCCAGCATGCCGCGCAGCAGGAGGCGTCCAACCATCGCCCTGCCTCCTCAGTGGCAGGGAAATCCGAGCAGGTGACGGCCGTCGTGGACAAATTCGTGGACGTACATGCCGGAGATCAGCGATGTCGCGCCTTCCTCAGCCCCGACGAAATATATCGCGAGCAGGAGAAGCAACCCGGCAAATACCGCCCATGGCAGCAACTCTGCGGCCGGGATGGGATCCGGGCGCGCGACCGTGATGTCTGACATATTGATGGCTCCTTGGGATACGCGTCCCGATGGCTGCGTGAAGACCGTGGCAGGGTCTGACTTCCAGCATCGGCAAATGCCGTTAATGGTTACAGTGGCGCGACCGTGCCGGATTTTCACCGGCTTCCTCGACCACGATCAGTTCCCGCAAGCTATGTGCCCGACGTTTCGTTGTCAATTTTGAACCTATCGACCCTCATTGGATTGCATAGCACGTCATGCCGACCCGCATCACTTTGATTTGCCACGGTTCCACAAGCGCCACCCGCTCGGCGGCATTTCCGTTGGATGAGCCGCTCGAAACGCAAGCGAGGACCACGGCGCGAAGACCGGCGGGCTTGCATCGAATAGATCAGTGTTGGACAAGCCCTGCGCTGTGCGCCCGTCAAACCGCGGCCGCGATGTCGTTTGAGCCCGTTACCGATCCGGATCTTCGCGACTGCGACTACGGACGTTGGGCCGGGCGCCGCTTGCGTGATGTCGAGGTCCAGGAGCCGGACAACGTCGCAGCGTGGCTCTCTGACGTGAATGCGGTTCCCCACGGCGGCGAATCGATCGCGAATGTTCTCCAAAGAATTGCTGTCTGGCTCGATCGACGCGTCGGTGAAAGCGGACACGGCGTCGCAATAACGCATTCAGCCTTGATCAGGGGTGCTATTCTTCACGCCATCGGCGCGACGCCACAGTCATTCTGGCACATCGACGTCGGTCCCTTGACCATGACCGAACTACGCAGTGATGGCGCCCGCTGGCGTTGGCGGGCCGTTCGTGCGGACGATCTGCGATCAAAATGATTGGACGCCAGTGCCTCGTCGTCCACCAAGGCACCGCGGGCGGTATTCACCACGATGGCGCCCCGCTTCATGGTGGCGAGCCGGCCCGCATTCAGCCATTTTCGCGTCCCCTCCCTGCCCGGCACATGCATGGAGAGGACATCGATGGTCCCTGATCTGCTGGAGACTTGTGCGTGGGCTGTTAAGGGGTGGAGACCGGACTGCGTGGCTGGGCTCAGAGGATTCGAACTCAGAAATGTCGCCGCAAAATATCCCTTTGAAAAGACGCGCAGATTTCCGGCGATTCAGCCGAATCTGGCAATCAGAGACTATTCGCGCGCGAGCCGCGAAACCCGGGCATACAGCCGACGCGGCGGTTGAAGTGTCACTGCGAGACAAGCAGGGAGGATTCGAACCGGTCTGTATCCACCATTTTCGGAAATTCAGGGCGATGTCGGGGGCACGTCCGCTCCGGCTCAAGTATTCGGACGCTGCGGAAATGCTCGCCCAACAGCCGGTTTGTGCCAATCGCGACCGAACGCAGCGCAGCAAAATTCGCGGTCATTCGATCACCGCGTCGGCCAGCGCGAGCAGCTTGTGCGGCACCTCAAGGCCGAGCGCCCTGGCGGTCGTGCCCGCCTGCGACCTTCCGTGACGGCACCGCGGGTTGCATCTTCCCGCCCTTGCCCTGTACCGATGAGGAGCTGTGATGATCGACAACACTCGATGAGACTGTGATGCAGGTGCACAATACCGAGGTGGTGATCGTCGGCGGCGGGGCGGCCGGCTGCTATGCCGGGCTCAGCTTGCATCGCGGTGGCGCCCAGACGATCATCGTTTGCAAGGGACTAGTCGGGAAAAGCGGCGCGTCGATCTTCGCCGGCAACCTGGTCCTCGGCGGCCGGCTGCTCGGTAATACCGAGGAAAATGCCCGCAACACCGCCGAATTTCTCATCAAATACCACAATCAATTCCTGATCGATCAGAGCTGGGCGCGCCGCTGCGGTCAGTGGATCGAGAATGTTTACTACCCCGAACTCGAGGAAGCAGGGCTATATTTTCGGCGCGATAACGAAGGTAACGTCGTCACCAGTCCCGGCAAGATCCGCAGCATCGCCGCCAACGTGCAGGGCAATTCCGGCGTGCCGTTCATGGATCTACGCCGCAAGCAACTCATGCGGGCGAGAATCCTCTGTCTCGAGGAGACCGCGGCTACGGCACTCCTGCGCCGGCAGGACGGTTCGGTGGGCGGCGTGTTCGGACTTAATTACATCACGGGCGAATACATCGTCGTGCTGGCGCGTGCCGTCATTCTCGCAACCGGCTACTCCGACCGCCTGCACGCGCGCTCTACCGGCACTCGCGAGATGTCCGGTGACGGGATCGCAATGGCATGGCGCGTTGGCGCAACGCTTGCCAATCTCGAAATGCAGTGGTGGCACACCAACGACATCGCCTATCCGCCGACGTGGCAGCGCATGCAAGTCTATCCCAATCCGATGCTCGGCTCGGAAAAGTCGGCACGGATGATCAACTCCGAGGGTCAGGAGTTTTTCAACCAGCAGCAGGACGATCCGCTAGCCTATGGTCCGTACACCGTTCAGCTCAAAGCGCTCGCGAAGGAGGTTCAGGCCGGGCGGGCGCGCTACGATGGCGGCTACTTCGCCGGCTTCGACCACTGCGACGCGACCGAGGTCGACGCTTACACGACCTACGGCAAGGGCTTCCGCCAGCTCGGACTGCGCTTTCCCCAGGACCTCGTAGAAACGGCGGTCACGGCGCACTACCGGCAAGGCGGCATCGATGTCGATACCGAGACCATGTGCTCGTCGGTTCTCGGGCTTTACGTCGCTGGCGGACTCGGCGGCCATAGCAATGGCTTGATCGGGCTTGCAACCTACGACGGCAAGGTTGTAGCCGAAGGCGTGCTCGGTGCTCTCGCACGACTTGCGCCTTGCGAGCTGCCGGAGCAACAAGTCGAAAGCGAGCGGCTCCGCCTCGAGGCCCTGCTATCCCGCGGCGGTGGTGGTATCACTCCGGCGAAGGTAAAGGAAAAAGTCCGCTCCGTGATGTGGGAGAAAGTCGGGGTCGAGAAAGATGCCGCGACCCTCCGATCCGCGCTTGCCGACATCGAGGACATCCGGCTCGATCTATTGCCGTGCATGGGGGTCAAACGGACCACACGAGATGTCAACTACGAGTGGCTCGACGCGATCGATGCCGTGAACATGATCGATGCGTGCGAGCTGATCATTCATTCCTCGCTTGAGCGCAAGGAAAGCCGTGGCCCATTCATGCGGCGCGATTTTCCCAACACCGACAATGCGCACTGGCTCGCCGCGAACCTGATGAAGAAGACCGAGAACGGCTTCCGTTTCGAGCAACGCCCCTACGAACTGCCGTTTTTCCAGCCCGGCTTCGTTGAAAAGAACAATCTTGAGGTGGCGTGGTGAACATTGTCCCGGCGCCGCTCGGGTCGGGCGACGCACGCCGACTCGGGCAGATCGAGCGCCACGACTCACTCGAGGCGCGCAATTCCCGGTTGGCGGTCGGCGACACGTTGACGGTGCGGGTTCGTCGATTCGAGCGCGAGGGCGGCGCGGACATCCTGGAATTCCGAGTCCCGTACCAAAGAGCGATGCGCGTGCTCGACGCGCTCAATTGGATCGCCGAGAACGAGGCGCGCGATCTCGCATACCGCTGGTTCTGCGGCTCGAAGATGTGCGGCACCTGCGCGGTACGCATGAACGGGCGCGAGGTGCTCGCCTGCTGGGAAGCGGTCGAGCCGGACATGACGATCGAGCCACTGCGTAACCTACCGGTGATCCGCGATCTCGTCGTCGATCGATCGCCGTTCGAGCGCATAGTCGCGAGCCTCGAGCCATGGATCGAGCGCACGGCACCCTATGCCGGCTTCCCCGAGCCTCTCTTGCATAAGGAGATGGAGAACGCATCGAAGGCGCTGGACTGTATCGGCTGCATGGCGTGCTACTCAGCTTGCCCCGTGATCGGCCTCGGCAATCTCACCGACTTTGCCGGCCCGGCACCACTGGTCCAGCTCGCTCAAACGGCACTCGATCCGCGCAACGATCCCACCAAGGTTGGGAGGGCGCTCGCGCAGACCGGCATCTTCAATTGCGTATCTTGCTACAAATGCGAGGAGGTCTGCCCGGCGGGCATCCCGATTGTGAGTCGCGTGATCGAGCCGCTGAAGGCGCGCGCGGCAGTGCTCGTTCCCGGGATGGCCAAGCACCCACAAATCTTGCGCCGGATCGTGGCGGCGCGCGGGCGCGTCGACCCCGGTGCGCTCGTGCTAGGCGTTCAAGGATTTACGGCGTTGCGCAATCTACCGCGCATTTGGCGGATGCTCGTGCGCGGTAAGATCAACCCAGTCCGGACTTTGCTCGGGCTTCGGACCGCGGCTGCAAGCGCAGCACGCCGCCTGCTCAGCTAGAGGGGCGCTATATGAAGTTTGCCTATTACCCCGGATGTTCCGCGCGCAGCACTTGCGCCGAGCTCAATGAGGCGATGCGCCGTGTCGCCAAAAAGCTCGGTCTTGAGCTCACGCAGCTCGAATCGGCAACCTGCACCGGCGCGCGCGAACTAAGAGCCATCGACTTGATCGGATTCTTCACACTCAACCTACGCATCCTCGCGCTTGCCGAGCGTGAAGGTTTGCCGCTAATGACCGTTTGCAACACATGCACGCTCAATCTGCTCGACGCGCACGCGGCATTTGTCGGTGATCCCGAACTGGCGATAAAGGTCAACGAGACGCTGACCAACGAAGGCCTACGCTACAGCGGGCGAACCCGCATCAGCCACTTTCTCTGGGTCCTATACGAGGACATCGGTCTCAAGCGGCTACGCGAACTTGTGACCAAGCCGCTCAACGGGCTTACAGTCGCTGCCTTCTACGGCTGCCACATCACGCGCCCGCCGCAACGGTACGGCTTCATAGATTCGCGCAACAATATCTCATTGGAGCGTCTCGCCGAGCTGCTAGGCTGCCGTTCGATCGATTACAGCGGGCGAACCGAATGCTGCGGATTCCATACCGCCGCCCATGACGAGCGAGTCGCGATCAAGCTGACCGGAGCTCATATCAAATCCGCCAAGATTGGCGGCGCCAAGACCATGGTGACGCCGTGTCCCCTCTGTCACACCGTGCTCGACGGCTTCCAGCGCGAGATCGAGAGGGACATGGGCGAGAAGCTCGACATGCCGGTTCTGCATCTGCCGCAGCTCATTGGGCTTGCACTCGGGCTGACGCCCGAGGAGCTGCGCGTCGACCGGCACATCGTTGACCCGGAGACGATTGCGTCATTCGTAGGCGGCTGAGTGCTGAAAAAAGCCGCCAGCTGCCGCACTGAGCTGTCTCGACGCGCGACGGAATTTGTAAACAATCGGAACGGCCGGGCGGGAACTAGCCAGCAGTTGCGTTGCCTAAGGGGCGGCAAATCGCCGGCAGATTGACTTTTTCACCTTGCGAGTCGACGCTTCGGGGGATTTGTGCGGCGGGGACAATCGTCGAACCACCTTGGAGAACGATGGAAACGTTGCTGCTGCTGGCAATGAACGGATTGATCTGGGGCTTGATCATTGCATTGATCGCGCTGGGCCTCGCCATCATCTTCGGTCTGCTCGACATCATCAATCTGGCGCATGGCGACTTCTTCATGGTCGGTACCGTCCTCGCTTGGGCCACGCTGCAATTGACCGGCAACTTCTGGCTGGCATTCGTGATCGCCCCGCTGGTCGGCTTTATCTTGGGAGCGCTGATCCAGCGTGTGGTGATTCAACCCATTCACAACGTCGCGGTGCTATCGATCGTGGCGACCTTCGGGTTGTCGCTCATTCTTCAGGAAAGCGTGCGCATCACCTTCGGCCCAACACCGCGCCGCATCCTGCCGCCGATCCAAGGCACGGTTCACCTCTTCGGTATCGATTACGAGGTCTATCGGATCTTCGCGGCGGGGGTGGCAATCGTCGCGCTCGTCGGGTTCTTCGTGTTCCTGCATCGCACGCGACTTGGAACCTGGATGCGGGCAGTACGCCATGACCGCGATACGGCGGTGGCGATGGGTATTCCGGCACAGCGCGTTTACATCTTCACCTTCGCGATCGGTTTTGCGCTCGCCGCAGTCGGCGGCGTTGTGGCGGCACCGATCACCACTGTCGACTTCCGCGGTGGCGTCGACATCCTGCCGTTCTGCTTCATGGCCGTCATCATCGGCGGCCTCGGCAACCTTCCGGGAACCGCGGCGGCCGCGATCCTGCTCTCCGTCCTCGAAGGCGTCATCTCGAGCGTTGCTGATCCGACCGTCGCGCGCATTTCCTCGCTTGTGTTGATGAGCGCGGTTTTGCTGCTGCGGCCGCAGGGCCTGTTCAAAGGATTGACCCGTTGACCTCCGCCGCCGCCATCAATCGCGTGCTGTTGGCCGTGTTCACGGCGTTCATGCTCTCGGTGCCCTGGTCGGTTCCGGCGCTGATCAACAGCTTTTGGGTGAGCGTCATCGCGGAAATACTGATCTGGTCGCTATTGGCGGCGAGCGTCAACCTGTTGTTCGGTTATGTCGGCCTCTTGTCATTTGGACAGGCGCTCTATTTCGGCTGCGGCATGTATGGCGTCGCGATCGGCATCTCCGACTTCGGGCTCTCGTTCTGGCCGGCATTCGGGCTCGGCATCCTCGCCGCGATGGCGATGGCGATGGTAACTGGGATCTTTGCCGTGCGGCTGACCTGGCACTATTTCGCTATTATTACCGTTGTGTTCTCCCTGATCTTCTACTTCCTCGCGTTGACCAACAAATGGCTCACTGGCGGCGACGACGGCATCAATTTCACGCTGCCCTCGACCTTCTCGTTCGGCGGCACGCACTGGAGCTTTACTGATCCCACGTTCCAATACTTTTTTATCCTGGGAGCGGTGTCGTTCTGCTTCTGGCTGATGCACCGCCTGATCGGCAGCCCCCTCGGCAAGGCGTTCCTCGCCATCCGCGACAACGACGTGCGGGCTTCTCTGATCGGTCTCAACGTCTATCTGCTGCGTTTGATAGCGTTTGTGATTGCCGGATTTCTTGCCGGCGTGGCCGGTGCGCTGTTTGCATTCTTCGGTCGTTATGCTTCGGCGACTTACATGTTCTACCACGTGTCGGGGGAGGCGGTTGTCTGGGCGATCGTCGGGGGCGCTGGAACTTTGTTCGGCCCGATCGTCGGCACGAGCATCTTCATCGTTGTGCGTGAGATCGTATCGACCCACTGGGAACACCATTCTCTGATCGTCGGCGTGGTGGCAATCCTGGTCGTGATCTTTGCGCCCAAGGGCATCGTAGGGTTGTGGCACGAGCGGCTGACGCGTCTCACCGAGCGGGGCATGGCGCCGCCAGTCGAAACCGAATTGCGGACCGAGCCGTGAGCGAATTCGTTCTGCGCACCGAGAAACTTACCAAGCGATTTGGCGGGCTGATCGCCGTCGACAAGCTGAGCTTCAACCTCGCGGGCGGGCGCCTGCACGCCATCATCGGACCGAACGGCGCGGGCAAGACCACCTTTTTCAACCTGATATCTGGTCTGCTCACTTCGGACGGAGGCCGTGTGTTCTTCCACGAGCACGAGATCACCGGGCTCAAGCCGCACCAGATCAGTCGCCTTGGAATCAAACGCACCTTGCAGATCAAAAGCGTGTTCCCGCAGCTCTCCGTGGCGGACAATCTCTGGGTCACCGGCTTTGCCGGTCAGCGCTTTTTGAATCCGTTCCGCGCTGCTTCGCGTGATCGCGGCGCGCATGAAAAGGTCGAGCGCGCGCTCGAGCAGATCGGTCTCACCACGCTCGCGCAGCGGCAGGCCGGCACGCTGTCCTACGGCGATGTGGCGCTGCTCGAGATCGGCATGGCCCTGATCTCCGAGCCGCGGCTGCTGCTGCTTGACGAGCCGACCTGCGGCATGAGCCCGGCCGAAACTGAACGTGCAGTCACCAAGATTCAAGAGCTCGCGCGGGTGATCGACATCATCATCATCGAGCACGATATGGAGGTCGTTTTCGAGATCGCCGACGACATTACCGTGATGGCGCAAGGTGCTATTCTGGCGTCCGGCAGCCCGGAAAAGATCGCCGCCGACGCGAGCGTGCGCGAGGCCTATCTCGGCCGCGAGGAGGACGAGGACTACGTCGAGGAGGACGCCCATGCTTAGACTCGACGACGTCCACGTCCATATTGGGAAGCTGCACATCTTGCAGGGCGTCACTCTGGAGGTGCAGGCGGGCGAATGCGCGGCGCTGCTCGGGCGCAACGGGGTGGGAAAGACAACGACCTTGCGCGCGATCATGGGGCTGGTGCCGCGCAGCCGCGGAACCGTCGAGTTCGACGGCCTCGATCTGTCGCGCTGTGAGCCGCACGAAGTGCCCCGCAAAGGCATTGGCTATGTCCCACAGGGGCGCGGTATCTTTCCCAACCTGACGGTGATGGAAAATCTCTGCATCGGGCTTCGGCGCAAGCGCGACCCCGAGCGCGAGGAATACGTGTTCGGATGCTTTCCACGCCTCAAGGAACGTCTCACGCAATCCGGAGATACGCTCTCAGGTGGCGAGCAGCAGATGCTCGCGATTGCGCGGTGTCTTATGATGCGTCCCAAGCTGATCATTCTGGATGAGCCGACCGAGGGCATCATGCCGCGGCTGGTCTCACAGATCAGGCGCGAGATCCATCGCATTAATCAGGCCGGCGTGTCGATCCTTCTGGTCGAGCAGAATGTCGAAACGGCACTCAAGTTGTGCCCGCGCGTTTTTTTGATGGAAAAGGGTACCATAGTTTACAACGGCGTTTCGCATGATCTCAAATCGCAGCCCGAGATCGTGCATCGATACCTCGGACTGTCGACGTAGCACAGGCAGTCATCTCGGAAGGGAGAAGACCATGAAACAGAGAAGGATATCTCGTCGCAGTTTCCTAGAAGCCGCGCTCGCAGGAGGCACACTGGCCGGCACAGCCAGTGTCACCATCACGAAGGACCTGTTCGCGCAGGCGTCTGGGCCGATCGTGATCGGCCACCACTGCGACCTGACCGGCGTCATCTCGTCGTGGGGTGTCTGGCACGACAAGGCCGCCAGGGCTGCGGTCGATATCATCAACAAGGGCGGCGGTATCGCCGGCCGCAAGGTCGAACTCGTCACCGAGGACACCGAATCCAATCCGGCTTCTGGCGCGCGCAAGTTGCGCAACCTTATCCAGCGCAGCAACGCGGAATTCATCGTCGGTTCTGTGCATTCCGGCGTTATGCTGGCTGCGCTCCCGATTGCGAGCGAACTCAAGACGATCTACTTCTCCACCGGTGAAGCGACCGAAGTGACCGGCTCGAAGGGCACGCGTTTCTCCTTCCGCACCGGCACGGACACCTATTCGATCGCGGCCGCCAGCATGCCCTGGTGCGTGGAGAATTTCGGCAAGGTCTGGACGATCGTCTACGCCGACTACGCGTGGGGCCAGAGTACGAACCAGGAATCCAAGCACTTCATCGAGAAGGCCGGCGGTAAGGTGCTCGCTAGCATTCCGGTGCCGCTCGACACCAAGGATTTCGTGCCCTATCTCGCGCAGGTTCCCGCGGATAGCCAGGTAGTGCTACCTGCCTTCATCGGCTCGCTGTCGGTCGCCTTCTACACGCAGGCGCAGACCATGGGACTCGACAAGAAGGTGAAGATGTTTTCGTCCTCTGCCAGCCTCGAATCGATCGACCCGGGCGACATCCAGGGCGCAGCGGAAGGTGTCTACTTCTTCGAGAACTTCCCGCGCATGCTGGCGCACAAGAACGACGAGTACCACAAGGAATTCAACAAGCTCATCGGCATCGACGATGTCTACTGCCGCGAAATCGGTGGTACACGCGTGATGGATAAGAGCCACGGTTGGCAGGCATGGGAAGATGTTTTCGCTATCAAGCAAGCCATCGAAGCCTCTGGCTACAAGACCCGCAAGGACATTGAAGGCGTCATCAAAGCGTTGGAAGGCATGCAGATGCCGAACTCACTTGGACATCCGCAGGGCGACAAGCTCATCCGGAAGGAAGATCACGCCGGCATTATTGATTGCTACATTAGCCGCGTGGAGAATGGGAAGTTCGAGGTTAAGAAACGAATTCCCAAGGAGGAACTCATGGCGAACATGCCGTTGCGGCACAATCTCTCAACGCTCCCGGCGTAACGCTTTGGCGACGGCGCGCCATCTGCTCGCCGTCGCCAATGGTTGAATACATTCTCCGATGATCGAATATCCGAAGGGACCACCCACGAACTTGAATCTCGAACCAGTCTCCGCTGAGTTCGAACCGAGTCTCCGGCGAATCCACACGGATCGCAAACCTGCGCGAACCCGCAAAGCGCGGTCTGCATCGAGGGTCAGGTCTAAGGCGTCCCGCAGACGGATTGCCACCCATCAGAAGGTGCAAGGAATTCCTCGTGCAGCGCGAGCTGCTCGACCAGCGCCTCGCGCAGCTCGGAGTCGTCGTCCACGATCAGGATCTTGCGGGTATTCGTCATTCCTCGGCCCTCAGGACCGGCGTCAGCCCGGAACGGCGTTGCG
>Ga0207693_10004971_pt1 | contig 11163 bp, 10 predicted proteins | sample LARL81metaG_FD_184347 | JGI IMG/M metagenome (GOLD analysis project Ga0207693, IMG submission 184347) | Corn, switchgrass and miscanthus rhizosphere microbial communities from Kellogg Biological Station, Michigan, USA - LAR L8-1 metaG... | ecosystem: Host-associated > Plants > Roots >... | reverse complement strand
GGCGCGCCATTTTCATTTACCAAATTTACCAGTCTGCGCGCGGCCCGGCGCGTGGGTAGAGCGACAATCGCCCCAAATGGCAATACCCGCGCGCAGCAAAATTGCACGCATCACGCGTGGGGTGTCACGCTTGGCACCGGCAAACTGCCATGATAGCCTTTTTTTACCGCTCAATGCCTTGAGCCAACGACAATTCTAGCCGGCTGGTGGCGCGGCAAAGGCTGCGCGCTGGCGCGGTTTCCGGGATGAGAAAGGATGCGCCATGGCGCAGAAACCGAGTGCTTCCATGAGTTCTGATACCGAAGCCATGGCGTCGGCGTCCGCCGACGCGCCCGAGCAGCGCGACCAGGTCGCGTCCAAGCTGGTCGATCGATTTGCCATCTGGTCCGGCGTTGCCGGGCTTGTGCCGTTGCCCGTGGTCGATGTGCTCGCGGTCGGCGGCTTGCAGGTGCAGATGCTGCGCCGGCTGTCGCAAATCTACAACGTGGAGTTTTCGCAGAACCGCGGTAAGGCGCTGATCGCGGCGCTTGCCGGTTGCATGATCCCGGCGACCAGCGGCATGGGCGCGGCGAGCGCGCTTAAGGCGGTCCCGGTGGTCAACATTCTGGCCGCCGGCTTCGTCATGCCGGTGCTCTCGGCCGGCGCCACTTTTGCCATCGGCAAAGCCTTCATCCAGCACTTTGAATCCGGTGGCACGCTGCTCGATTTCAATCCGCCGGACTATCGCGAGTTCGTCAAAGCACAGAAAGAAATGTGGGAGTCGCGAACAAGAGGCCGTAGCGCCAGTTCGACTACGGCGACCTCATCTCCTTAATCTTTGCCGATTTTGCAAAGCGATGAGGGTGTTTTAAGGAAGCGAGGGGCCGACACGTCGATCAGGCGCAACTTCGCGTGACAACGGCTGCCGCGTCCTCGTTCGTGGCGCTCGTCAATCGGTCGGCGCGCGGCTGAAGGCTTCGCGAGGTATATTCGGGGGACTTGGTCCGGCAAGCTCGGCCAGTAAACGCGTGACAGTTCATTCGTGGCAGTCAAGTCATGGCAGCAGCCATTCTCGCCTACATCGTCGCGTGCCTGTTTACAGGATTTTGCGGCACCCATCGCCGGATGGGCTTTTGGGGAACATTTTTTCTCGCGCTTTTTACCACTCCGTTGCTGGTATTGCCGGTGCTTTTCATGACCGGCCCATCCCGTCGATTTGAATGGCGCCCCCGCGAATAGATCGGCTTTGTCGCCGCCGGCAGGCGGGTCCGCCAACGCATTTGGGCCATCAGTACCTGCATTAACGTAGAACGGACGAGCGTACGATCATGTCTTTCTTGCAGCTCGTTCGGCGCGAAATGCACGGTTCGATGCCGAAGCTCTTATTCATGTCCAGCGTCGGCGGCATTAGCAACGCTTCGATTCTCGCCGCCATCAATACCGGCGTGCAGGATACCAGCAGCGGCCAGAAGCCCGGGCTGTGGGCGGCGGCGCTGTTTTTGGTCGCGCTTTTTTTGTTCATGAAGTCGCAACAATTTGTCACCATCACCGCCACCGCCGAAATCGAAGCGATCATCCATAAGCTGCGTTTGCGGCTGATGGATCTGATCCGACGTTCGGAGCTCCTCGAGATCGAGAAGATCGGCCGAGCGCGGATCGTCGCCTCCATTACCAGCGACACCGCTGTGTTGACGCAAGCGAGCAACATGCTCTGCTTCACCGTGCAGGGCGCGGTGTTGATTTTGTTCGTCGGGTTCTACGTCGCCTATCTGTCGATTGTCGCGTTTTTGCTGACGCTCGTTATTGTGTCGGGCGCGGCCACGATCTTTCACTACAAAAACCGGCAACTGAGCGCGCAGAAGAGCGAATCGGCTGCATGGGAGCGTCGGCTGTTCGACCGGCTGACCGACTTCCTCGACGGCTTCAAGGAAGTCAGGCTCAACGCTGCGCGCAGTGACGATCTGTTCAATGACGCGTTGGAGGTGTCGAAGACCGCCGCCAATATCAAGATTCGCACTCAGGCCGAAACCTTCAGAATGATCGTGACCTCGCAGATTTCGATGTACATCCTGCTTGGCGCGGTCGTGTTTGTGGCGCCAAATCTAAGCGACACGCTTGGCGGCGCATCGATCGCGAAAACGACCACGGCGCTCTTGTTCGTGGTCGGCGCTTGTTTCGGGCTCGTGCAATCGATTCCGATCTTGCTCAACGCCAACGCCGCGGCCGGCCGGATCGATCGGCTGGAACAAGCGCTGGCAGAGACGCTCGTCGAGGAAGAGCGGCGCGCCATTACCGCGCCGAAGCGTTTCGAGCGGGTTGAAATGCGCAATATCGAATTCCGCTATACGGACAGATTCTCCGACACCGTTTTCAAAATCGGGCCGATCGATTTCACTCTGCAGCACGGCGAGCTTGTTTTCATCACCGGCGGCAACGGCTCCGGCAAATCGACTTTTCTTCGCGTGCTGTCAGGTCTTTATCCGCCGGATTCCGGCGAGGTCCTGCTTGACGGCCGGCCGGTAACCGACGCCAATCGCGACGAGTATCGCGGATTGATGTCGGCGATTTTCTTCGATTATCATTTGTTTCAGCGGCTGTATGGGATAGCGGATGCCGATTCGTCCGATGTGAACCGGCTGTTGACGCAATTTCGTCTTGCCGACAAGACCTCGCTCAGCAATGGCGAGTTTCGCACGCTCGATCTTTCCGGCGGCCAGCGCCGCCGCCTGGCGCTGATCGTCAGCCTTCTGGAAAAGCGGCCGATCATGCTGCTCGACGAATGGACCGCCGAGCAGGATCCCGAATTCCGCCTCAAATTCTACGACGAGTTGCTGCCGGATATGATGCGCGCCGGCGCGACGATCGTGGTTATCACCCACGATGACCGCTATCTCGACGAGCTGCACCTGCCGGCGCGCCGTATCAAGATGGATTACGGCCGTATTGTCGAACAGCGTTCAATGGGTGGATGATAGGGCCCGGGCGGAGTTAGGTGATGGCAAGCTATCCGGAAACCATTGACGACCTGGCGCCCCCGCCGCAAAGGCGAGGATGGCGGCGTTTTCTGGTGCGCCATCTGCCCGGATTGTCGTTCATCGTCCTGCTCGGATTGTTGATCGCCGTCGTGCTCTGGCCCTACGTGGTCATCACCGTGCCGAGCGGCTATGTCGGGGTGCTTTGGAAGCGATTTAACGGGTTCGATATGTACTGCTGGTGCTGGGTCGGCCGCGGCACCGTGCTTGATCCGCGCGAATTGCGGGAGGAAGGCCTTCACATCATTTGGCCGTGGGATAAGCTCTACCTTTACAATTTGCGCCTGCAATCCACGCAACAGACTTACAACGCCATTTCAAAGGATGGCGTGAATGTCAAAGCGCAGATCAGCGTGCGCTATCAGCTGTTGCACAATTCGGTCGCGGTGCTGCACAAATTCATCGGTCCGGATTTTCTGACGTCCGTCGTCAATCCGGAAATCGGCAGCCAAGCGCGGCAGGTCATTTCGCAATTTACCGCGGAAGCGGTTTACACGTCGCGGGAGCAGATCCAGAAACAAATTCGCGACGCCACGCAAAAGAGCTTGGCTGCGAACCTCAACAAGCTGGTGCAGCCGGAAGCGATGGAGCAACCGGACCCGAAGCACTACAACGATTTTCTCCAGGACGCGATTCAGATCCTCGACACGCTCGTGCTGTCAATCGAGCTGCCGCCGGACATCGTGGCGGCGATCAATCGGCAGACCGAGCAGTTTTACATGATCCAGGAATATAAATTCCGCGTCGAGCGCGAGGCTGAAGAATCCAAACGCAAGCAGATCGAGGCCGACGGCATCGCCGCGTTTCAGAAGACGGTCAGCCAGGGAATTTCCGAATCCTATTTGCGCTGGCGCGGCATCGAAGCCACGCTTTTGCTCTCGCAATCGCCCAACGCAAAAGTCGTGGTGATCGGTTCGGGCAGGGACGGCCTGCCGATCATCCTCAACGCCGAGCCCAATCCGCCGGGCGCGGCCTCGCCATCCGGCGGCAGCGGCGCGTCATCGACCACGGCGCCGTCCGGTTCGGGAGCGTCGTCTTCGGGGACTTCTTTATCGAGCCCGTCCGGCAATGCGCCGCCGCCGGCGCCAAATACCAATGCGCCGCCGAACACCTCGACCGCGCCCGGCGCGACTCCGGGGAGCCCCGGCTCGCCTCCGGGCAAGCCGCCGCCCGGCACCTCGGGTGCGGCCACTCCGGTTGCTCCCGATGAAACCGCAAATGCCGGCCCTGTCATCCTGGCCCAGCCGGAAAAAACGGCGTCAGCGGCGACTGTGCTGGATATTCCGGGCGTGCGCCCGATCCTTTCGGGAATTTCCGGCGCTTTGCGCGCGGGCGCGGATTTGATATCGCCCCAAACGAAATCCAAACAATAGAGGGGGATGCGGTGAACGACAGCACGCCATCCAGCCGCCGTCCGGTTCCGCGGCCCGCGCGGTGGCGACGGCTCGCGGGTTACCGGCCCACAATCATCGTGTCCTGCATCTTCATCATTATCGGCATCCTGATCGGCGGCCGTTTTTACGGCAAGTATTTGTCTTCAGTGGATGTGGCCGAGCGTGAAGCCCAGATCGAGCAGCTGCGCGCGGAAAGTCAGAAGCAGAAAAGAGACATCGACTCCAAGAGCACGCAGCTCACCGCGCTGCAAGATAAGCTCAATAAGACGCAAGCGGCGCTGGACGCGATCATGCCTTCCGCAAACACCTACAATATCAATCCCAATCAAACCCTCATGCTCGGCGATGGGCATTTGACAGTCGGCCTAGTCGGCCCGCCCGCAAACGATAGCGTGGTGCTCAACATCAACGGCAAAACCCAATCAGTGGCCGCCGGACAGACGCTCAGCATTATTCCCGATCCAGCGACCAAGTGCCAGATAAACCTGCAGTCGTTTGATGTCTTCAAGGCAGTCGTTGTCGCAGCCTGCACCGCGGCCAAAGCGCAATAGCAAATTCCAAGCGCGCCCAGTTCCAAGTCCGTCCGCTGTGGCTAGCGACAGGTCTGGAACATTGCCGCCAGTTCACGCCCGCCCAGATAAATCGTTTGGGATCGCAATCCGCCGTGCCGCGCGATCCACCGGCGCACGTCGCCCGGATAATGCGACCACAAATATTTGGTCCCTGCTGCGTTGGTCTGAGCACCCGTCAGGCTGGGATCCCAGGCGGCGTGGAAAGCCAGCACTGCACGCGGCGTCACACAGATGCGATCGTGCGGGATTACGCCGAGCAAAAGCGTGCACGCTGACGCACAGGGTGCCGTCGATCGCGACGTGCTGGCCGGATTTGCGGAGCGCCTCATACCTCGACAGATAGGCGCCAATGCGCCCGCCGCTGTCATCGAGGATCCGTTCGGCCACGGCCGCCGCTGCGGTCCTGCTCATTGCCGGCTGCGCGGCCGTGATCATGGCGATGGCGAACGCCAAGCGCTGCAAGGTCATCCAACGACCTATCCCGGACAGCATGTTCTAGCGCCTCAAACTAGCCGGCACCCGGTAACGATAGACGTTCCTCGCGATTTTGATCAATGGCGTCGCGAACCAAGGTCCACTTGTCCACATTTGCAATTGCAAGGAACCGAACGGCGATCTTCCGCGTTGCTGCGCAACGGGAGGGTTCCGTGCCCAAATTCCAGGACCACCAAAGGCGCGCGGCCGAATGCCTGCGCTTGGCCCGCGAGGCCACGGACAAGACCAACAAAGCTCTGCTGATCGAAATGGCGCAAACCTGGGCCAGGCTCGCCGAGCAGGACAAAGCCAGAAGCGAGGACGAGAAACCGGAATAGCCCGGCCAGGGCCGAAGAATCCGGTCGGCGTCGTCTGGATCGATCTGACCGCGCCGAGCTACGGCATCCATGGCGCGCCAGCGCCGGAGAAGATCGGCAAGACCGAATCGCATGGTTGCATCCGGCTCACCAATTGGGATGCGCTCGATCTCGCAGGCATGGTGCATCGCGGGACGGTGGTGGATTTCGCCGGCTGACGCGCGGATCGTAGCGGTAGAGGCTCGCCTGCACGCTAAAGCGAGCGCGACATCCAATTCCGCTCGCTCCTTCTGAACCCGCCAACCAAATGTGCGTGGCGTCGGTCAATCCGCTAATCAAGCGCGCGCGGAAATTTCCGAATGAGGCGAACACAATTACTTTGGAATAATGAAAAGCTACGGGCTAGAACTGCTCCAATGTTTGCTAACGCCCCGATTTTTTGTTGACAGGAGAGACACGGTGGTGCGTTCTCACAGTACATGTTTTTCTATTCCCGTGCGGAGCAAACAAAACCGTGGATCGCAGCGACCCATGTGAGTTTCTTGCACGGTTGTTCGCTCGCTTGAGCGCGGCAACGACGTTGATGCTCGTCGCAACGGTCGCAGTCAAAGCACAGGATGCCGGCGCATTCCACGAAGTGGAGACCAAATACATATTCGGCAATTTCACCGTCGGATCGTCGACCGGCATCGAAGGGGAAAAGGCGTTCGAGCCGGAAACCGAAGCCAACTTTGGCAAGGGCGGCGGCGGACGTTACGCCGTCAGCCAGACCACGCTCGAATATGAATTTACGCCGACGCAATACATGCAGATCATACTTGGTCCGACGGTCTCCTATTACAACATCCGCGCCGTTCCGGGTCTCGACGACCGTAACATGGCGGCAATTAACGGCTTCGAGGCTGAGTTTCGCTCGGTCTTGATCGATCGCAATCCATCGCCGATCGCCGTCACGGCCTCGCTCGAACCGGAATTTCACAGCCGTGACGAGACCAGCGGCGCGAAAGTCGTGAACTACGGCCTGGAAGCCAAGCTCGAAGCGGATGCCGAACTCATCAAGAATCGCCTGTTCTGGGGTTTCAATCTGCTTTACGAGCCCGAGACCACCCGCGCCGATTTGGGCCAATGGCAGAACGAATCGACATTCGGTATCTCTTCGGCGCTCGCCTATCAGATCGTGCCCAATGTCGTGATCGGCGCCGACCTCTGGTATCTGCGGCATTACGACGGCGCGGCGTTCAACTCTTTCACAGGCGACGCCGTCTATCTCGGTCCGACTTTCTATTGGAAGATTGCTCCCAAGGTGCTCATGAGCGCCGCATGGGAAACGCAGATCGCCGGCCACGAGCCCGGCGTCAGCTCGACCCTCGATTTGACGGATTTTTCCCGACAGCGCGCGCGATTGCTGCTCGAGTTTGAGTTCTGATGCAGCGGTTCGATTGATCTGGAGGAATTGGTGCAAATGAATCTTTTGGCGTGCAGAAGGGTGTGGCCGGTAAGGGCTTGCTTGACGACCGCACTGTTCGGCGCCGCCTTATTGGCGAGCGAGCACGCCAACGCGCAGCAGAGCGCCAGCGTTGCGATCTCAGTCAAGGACCATCGCTTCCAACCGAGCCAAATAAGCGCGCCCGCCAATCGCCCGATCAGCATAAAAGTGAAGAATCTCGACGCGGCACCAATGGAATTCGAAAGCGTTTCGCTGCGCGTGGAAAAGGTCATCGCGCCCGGCAGCGAAGGCGTTGTCAATGTTAGGGCGCTGGCGCCCGGCCGTTATGAATTCTTCGACGACTTTCACCAGGAAACGCGGGGCGTCCTGGTGGTGGAGTGAGCGTGGGCCGGACGGTTGCGCTATCCCCCGGGCTCATTGCGCCAAAAGCGCAATTTTGTGTTGAATATCACATTCCCTCGGGGCGTGTCGGGGCACGTATCTATTCGGGGCCAGGATCCGTCGCGTTTGCACTTTGAACCGCATCCGGCCCCGATAGGGAGCATTCGCTCATGCCGGCGCTGCGACAGCTACGCCCCCGACTGCGTTCCGGTCGCAAATCCAAGGCTGTACGCGTTGCCGCGATTAGCACCGACCAGCTTGTGCCATGCCCGACCTGCGGCGGCTTCATGCGGTTGTCCGATGCGCAGGCCTTTGAATGCAGACAATGCGGCCGCGCCATTCGCGTCGAGGGCCTGCTCAAAAGCATGGACGGCGAGTAGCTTAGCCTCAAACAATCACAGCCTGGGCGGCGGCGCGGGGAAGCCTATTCCCAGATCAGTACATTGGGCAGCGATCGATCGACCCGCCGTAATAGTGTGTAGCCCACCCCGGCAAGTCCCCGAAACAAGCCCAAATTGAATTGCCGCTTGCCGCTGTTCCAGCGGTAATCGCCGGTTGCCGCCGCGCTGGCCAGAACGGCCGCCAGCCGCCGCGCCGCAAGCTCGCTGATCTCGCGAGCGCCCGCCCGGTCGGCCGCCTCGCAAAGAAATTCGATTCCGCCGAGCGTGCCGCAACACAAAGTGTCGAGCTGGCCGGGCCATGCTTGCTTCACGCTCTCGACAGCGTTGTCGATGTCCGCCGCGACACGCGTGCCGCCAAGCTTGGCGTCGAGCGCGGCATTGGCGCCGATGCGGCGGGCGGTGGCGAGCCGCGCCAAGCCGATCCCAGGCGCGCCGTGGCACCATTGGCACGGCCAAACCGGTTGTCCCGGCACGCGCAAATCCGGCCAGTTGTGCCGTGCCGGATCGTAGGTTCGATCTTCGAATGCGATGCACTCCGCCGCGGCGTCGGCAAACTGCTCGCGGCCGCTCGCCGCCGCCAACGAGGCCAGCGCATAGGCAAAACCTGCCGCGCCATGCGACATGCCATTGAGTGGGGAGCCACCGAAGCCTTGGCCGATCCAACTCTGCCGGCGTCCATCTCCGATCCGATCCCGCGCCAAAAGATGTTCGCCGCAACGGATCGCGCGGGCGAGCGCGACATCCGATTGCGTATCGCGATGCAAGCGAAGCAAAGCCAGGATCGCGCCGGCGGCGCCGCCCATGACGTCGAGCTGTTTGTCCGCGGCGATCAGTTCGTCCGTAAACAGGCGCGCCGCGCGTTCGGCGTCCTGCAGCAGGGCCGCGTTGCCGGCGCATTTTGCGATCACGCAAAAGCCATAGACGATCGAGCCCAACCCGGTGGCGGCGCCGATGCCAAGCGAACGCGCAAACCGTGCCGCGCTGCGGCTGTTCAAGTTTCTGCGGATATGGGCGAGGCCGGCAAGGGCAAGTTCGGCCGATGCTGCGTGACCGCGCACCGCGCCATGCGCGGCAAGGAACAGCGCAATTCCGGTTGCGCCATTGTAGAGATCGGGCCCAAGGCAAACGAGCTGGAACACTTCCGAATCGCCGAGCCAATCGAGGCCGATCCATGCCGCGCTGTTGTCGCGGCGGATCGCCTGCTGAGCCAGTTCGGCCGCCGTCTTGTCGGCTTCGGCCGCAAACAGCGCCTTATCAGGCGCGGGCGCGACACTGGTGTCGAGGCTTGGGCCAGGCTTGCGATTGCTCGGTCCGGCTGATTGCTGATTGAGATTTTCCCGGATCACCTCGATTTGCCAGCCGATTTCGTTCTGATCGAGCGTTTGCAACCGCGCGGCGGCGCGATCGAGCCCGGGCATGGCTGCGGTCTTCGCCGAAATGCCTCCCAGATCGAAGATCGCGACGCCGTCGCTTGCGGTAACGAAGTACGGAACGTTCAGAGCGAGGAGCGCCGCGCGCTCCGCCCGCTGCAGCGGCCAGAGCGGGTCGGTCGTCTTATCCCAATCGGCGAGGCGGGCCATGAAATCGGCCTGCGCCGACCAAATGGCGCCGTCCGCCATATTGCGATGATCCTTTAAGCGGCGCAGCAGCATGTAATAGAACCGCGTCGGCCGCACGACTTTGCGAACCGTCAGACCGGCAAAATCCTTTAACAGTGCCGCCGCTTTTAAATCTTGCACCTGGCGCCTGAGGAAATCGGCATAGTCGGCAAAGCCGGCAATGAAGCTTGCCACGTGATCGCCGAGCTTGGCATAGCGGCCGTTCACGTCCGGCAAGTTCGGCGTTCCAGCGCCGGCTTCTTCCACTTTGGCCGGGCGCATGGCATCGGTGTTGACGTGCTTCCAACTGATAACGGTTCGCGCTCCCCAGTCGGCCGTCATCCCGCCCATTGCGAACACATTGTTGTCGACGGATCTCCCATAGGCTGGCAGCAGACCGATGGTCATCACCGAATTGCCGACGATCTCCATCGCCGCGTCGAACGCTTGCGCTTCCGGCGCGCCGATCTTGTGCTCCTCGGCCGAGGGTTGAAGGATGGTCTCGAGATCGATCGGCACGGGATGATCGCCGACCGCGATCATATTTTCCTGATGTATGTCGGTCGCCGCAAAGCAATGGAGCAGCGCCAGCCAGGCACCGGCGCGGCGAAAAAAAGTGTCACAATCGCGCGCGTCGGCGCAGCCGGCGTGTTCGATAAATTCGGTCCAGCCGTAACCATTGCGCGACAAAGCGCGCGCCGTGCTTGCGGATTTTGCCACGCAGCCGAAAACGGCCACCAGGAGCGCGAGGGCGGCGGTGACTGCGGTCGCACCATACGAGGTTGCAAGGCCCGCTTCCCAGGGGAGCTTGTGCTGCAAGCCCGAGAGTGGGAGGTCGAGCGCATCGAGGCCTTGCAGCCCGACCGACAGCGCCACGGCGACAAGTCCGGCGGCGAGGACGAAGACGATCCATGCGCGGCGCGCGGCGCCGTCAGCGATCCAGGCCGCAAAGAATGCGCCGCCGGCGCCGACGAAGAGCGCGACATACATGACCACCCTCACCGCCCACAGCGCCGCGCGAACGCTGCGGTTGGCGAGGTTTTCGGGCTGCGCCGCCGGACTGCGCGCGCCGATCGAGAACATGAGCGAGCCGCCGACCGGATGCCCGTCGGCCGAGATCACGCGCCAGCTCAGCACATGCGTGCCCCGACGCAAGGCCGGCGGCGCGCTGATCGTGATCGTCGTGTCTTGAGCCGTGACCGCGATGGGCGCGAGCGCCGCGCCGTCAGGTCCGATGAGACGCACGACCAGCGGCGAGACCGGTTCGTTGAAGGTCAAGGTCAACGTCGCCGGCGGCACCGGCATCACCGCCCCGTCCGCCGGCGCCGCCTTGACCAGCGAGGCGTGAGCGCACGCCTCGCTAGCGGGCGCAAGCGCGATCAGCAGCGCGATCAAGGGCGCGCCAAAGCTGCCGCACGCGTTCATCGGCCGCGATCACGGCTTGGGCAAGAGCTTCAGCGCCGGCGCCGGTTCGGGATAATCGCCCGATGATTTTCCGGCGGCTGGAATTTCGATCCAGCGATGAACGCCGCGCTCGCATTCCTGCACCACCGAGAAATAGAGCATCT
>Ga0207693_10004970_pt1 | contig 11167 bp, 6 predicted proteins | sample LARL81metaG_FD_184347 | JGI IMG/M metagenome (GOLD analysis project Ga0207693, IMG submission 184347) | Corn, switchgrass and miscanthus rhizosphere microbial communities from Kellogg Biological Station, Michigan, USA - LAR L8-1 metaG... | ecosystem: Host-associated > Plants > Roots >... | reverse complement strand
CGCGATTCCGAGCTCGCGCATGATGCGCAAATGCTCATCATCGACCGCGCCGGCGACAAGCATCTCGTCGGTGATCTCGGCATACAGCTCGGGCCTGCCGGTACGGACGACGTTCGGCACGCCGGCCGCGGCATCGGCTCTCGGTGGATACCGATTGTTCAGCTCTTCAGCCCATTTCACCTTCGCGGGATCAACGTGAGCCACGGCTACCTGGCGGATTGCTCCGTCGTCGCCGACGATCTGAATGGTGCTCCAATCGCCGAAGTCGGGGACGACGAGGCGCGCGAGGTCGCCGAGACGAACCTCGGCGTCGAGTGGCGCGGCGAGCAGTTCGGAGGCGCGATCGAGGTATCGCAGCGCTTCCTCGGCCTTCTTTCGCGCCGTGACATTCTTCCACTGCGTCGCGAGCCCGCCGCGGCGAAGGGGATAGCAGTAGAGCTGCGACCACACGCCGCGCTCGGCGTAAAATGCCTCGAACTGCACCGGTGTGCGGTCGTTCGCGGCGCGGCGCATTTCGCGCTCGAACACCGTGCCGATCAGGTCGGGATACACGTCCCAGAGCACCTGGCCGATGAGCGTGTCCGGCTCGATGTGTCGCGCGCCACCGATAATCCGCGCCGCGGCGGAATTGATGTACTGAAACCGCCACTCGGCGTCATGCACGACGAACGGATCGGTGATGCTCTCGACGATCTCGCGAGAGAACTTGTTCGCGGCGTCGGCCTCATTCGTCCGCTCCTCGAGCTCGACGGTCGCGACCTCCAACTCTTCGGCCATCGACTGCGACTCCTCGAGCTGGCTCGCGAGCTCCACGGCCTGCTGCTCGATCTTCGCGGCGAGGTCCGCGTTGGTGCGGGCCGCCTCCCGCGCTCGCTGTTCCGCGAGGCGACGTCGGTCGACCAGGCTACTGACGATGATCGACGAAACCAGGAAGATGGCGAGGGCAATCAGGTCCGTCGGCGTTCCGATCTTGAAGGTCCCGCGCGGCGGGATGAACCAGTAGCTGGCCGACAACGCCGAGAGAAATGAGGCAAGGAGAGCCGGTCCCAGGCCGGCGACGACCGCCGTGCCAAGCACCGCCGGGAAGAACAGCACGAACACAGCGCCCTTCAAGTAGGGCTCGATGAGGAGCGTCAGCAGAGCCGCCGCCGCCGCTGCCGCAACGGCGATTCCATAACGGACGATTCCACCGAGACGCTCGTCGGGAACGACGATCGCGTGCGCCGCAGTGACACTGCCGTCGTTAGGCGACGGCCGCCGTTCTCGGTCCACTTTATGGACGCTCTCTCTGTCGACCGGGTGATCCATACGCGCCCAAATCTTCGCGGCAATCCCTTCTCTCCGCCACCCTCTACTCCTGAAGGAATAACAACACGTAGCCGTTCAGATCGCGGATGCTGAACTCGCGACCGCCATAAAAGGGACTGTAGATGTCGTGGACAAACTCGATTCCCCGATGGTCTCCCGGCTCACCGGCGAGAGCCGCTCGCGCCGCGGTGAGCTGGCGAGACTTGAGTAGTTGATAAAGCTGATCGATCTGGTCGGTATAGAACCAGAGATGCACGTCGTGATCGCCCTTCCTCCCGTGCATGTTCAGCATCAGCTGGGCGTTGCCGAAGGAGAGCATACCCCAGTTCACGACGCCACCGTCCGCATAGCGACCGAGCTCGGTGAAGCCGATCGACGTATACCAGTCCAGCGTTGCGGCGATGTCGGGGACCTCGATCATCGCGACACACTTCCTGATCGAGCCCGCGAGGTCGGCCATGCGTTCCCTGAAAGCCGGCGCTGCCACCGCCCTTGGCTGTTTGGCACCCGCGTCGTGAAGCCGGCGCATTGCTTCACGGTCTCCGCTCAGCATCGCGACCGCGAGCGCGGTTTGACCGCTGTCGTTTTCTGCCTCGAGATCGGCGCCGAGCTCGATGAGGAGATCGAGGATGTCGTAGCGTTTGCGCTCTATCGCGAAGTGCAGCGGTGTCCGCCCCTCCTCGAAGCGCGACATGCGGCGGTCGAGCGCATCGGGATTCTCCTCGACGAGGGCGCGAATCAGGTCGCGATCACCCAGCGACATCGCCGAGTAGATGTGGTGGCGCGCGCCACGCTCGAGCAGGAGGGGCACGACGTCGGGCAAGGCCTCGCGCTGTTCGTCGCGGAAGTACGTCGCCCAGCCGATGACGTCCAACGCATGAAGGTCGCCGACACCATGCACGTCGCCGCCGGCGTCGAGCAGCGCGCGAACGGTCTCGAGGTGCCGCGCCGCAGCGGCCCAATGTAAGGGATAGGTGTTGTCGCCAGCTTCGCGTGCGTTCGGGTCGGCGCCGTTCGCGAGGAGGAGGCGCACGACCTCCGATTGCCCGGCGCGCGCGGCGGTGTGGAGCGCCGTCCAGCCACCGTGGGGCTGATTAGTATCTGCTATCCGCGCGAGCGAAGGCTCGTCGGCGAGCATCTTTCGCACGCTCTCCACATCACCGGCGTCACAGGCGGCGAAGAACCGACTGGCCCGCTCGCGCTCACGAGTCGTGAGCTCGGCCTTGAGGGCGCGCCAGCTGGGGAAACCGTGGTCGCGAGCCACGGCGAGAAGTGCGGCAGCGAGCTTGGCCCGCGGATCGGTGCGGCGGAGCTCGCGAAGTCGATCCTTGGCGAGCTTGCGCAGGTACTCGAGCGACGCGCGCTCGGGGAGCATCGAGTGCGTCATAGACACCCTCCTTCCATGATGCGCCCGGCGTCCGCGTCACTCGGGCTGGAAGTCAGGGTCTCGGATTGTCGAGGACTTCACGGGTGGGTTCGACCCTTTACGCGGACCGTCGGCCGCCCGTTTTTCGGCCGTCGCGAATTGTACGGCCGCCTGCCCGCGTCCACCAGCGGCCCGGCTGGAGCGACCTGCTTGACGGAAGTACGCCGCGGTGCGATATACCGTGTCACGGTATATCACGTGGCGTCATAACCGAGAGTCATGAGCGAGAACCAATCCCGATCGCCGGGCCCACCATCGGCTCAGGTCTTTCATATTCTGCTGTCGCTCGTCGATGACGACCTGCACGGCTACGCGATCATTCAGGACGTGGCGGCCCGCACCGACGGTGAGGTGAGGCTCACGGCGAGCACCCTGTACGCCGCGATGAAGCGGCTTCTGGAAAGCGGGTGGATCGAGGAACGGACGACGCGTCCCGCCGGCGCCGCCGACGATCCGCGACGACGGTACTACCGCCTAACGAAGGCGGGGCGCGAGGTGGCGCGTGCCGAGGCGCGGCGCCTCGAGCAGCTCGCGGCGATGGCGCGGGCGAAGCGGCTGCTTCCGCCGCTGGGCGTCGTGAACGCGAAGGGGTCCCGCGCATGATCGACTACCGGCTCACGAGCGTACTCCGCGCCTATCGCGCGGCGCTCGGGATTCTGCTTCCGGCCGATTTCCACCGCCGATTCGCGCACCAGATGATCGCGGTTTTCGCCGAGGTCGAAGCAGACGCGCGGAGTACCCGCGGCGCGTTGGGAGCCGTCGCGGCGCTCGCCGCGGAGCTGCCCGGGCTGGCGCGACTCGCCATTCGTGAGCGACGCGCCGAGCGAACGCGGCGCGCGCATCTGCCACAAAACCCACCGAGGAGCGGCAACGTGCTCGATTCATTCGTGCAGGATATTCGGTTCGCCGCCCGCTCTCTGCGCCGCAGTCCGGCATTCACGCTGGTCGCCGTCCTGACGCTCGCGTTAGGCATCGGCGCGAACACGGCAATCTTCAGCGTCGTCGACGGCGTGCTCCTCCGACCGCTCCCGCTGCGGCACCCTGAGCAACTCGTTGCGTTCGGCGAGCAGGCGTTGTCCGTGCCGGGCGCCATTTCGGTTACCTCGCCCGCCAATCTCTTTGATTGGCGCCGCAGCTCGCACACGATGCAGGTCGCGGGCTTCGCGGACCGTTCGGGAACGGTCGTCGCGCACGGCGAGCCACAGCTCCTCGTCGGCACGCAGAGCATCGGCGGCCTGATGCCCCTCTTGGGCGTGCCGCCGCTCTTCGGTCGTCTTCTCGTGGACGCGGACGAGGACCCGGCGTCTCCGCCCGTGATCGTGCTGAGCTACGGTACGTGGCGCGATCTGTTCGGCGAAGACCGTGGAGCGTTGGGGAAGAGCATCACCATGGACGGAACCCCACGGGCCATCGTCGGCGTGATGCCGCCCGACTTCTCCTTTTTCGGCGGCCCTTCGGCGTTCTACGTCCCGGCACGTTTCGACGCGGAGTTCCGCGAGAATCGAGATCAATACTTCATCCAGCCGGTTGGTCGGCTAGTGAAGGGTGCCACGATAGAACAGGTGCGCGCCGAGATGGAAACGATCGCGGCGCGTCTCCGGCATGATTGGCCAGTGTTCAACACGAATCTCAAGATTGTCGTGCAGCCTTTGCAGGAGACGATCGTCGGCGGGTCGCGAACACAGCTCATGGTGTTGATGGGCGCGGTCGCGTTCGTACTGCTGATCACGTGCGCGAATCTCGGCAATTTGTTGCTTGCGAGGGCGTCGGGACGGCGTCGCGAGATTGCTGTTCGTCAGGCGCTCGGGGCGGGGCATGGGCGCGTGGCGCGGCAGCTTCTCACCGAGCGTTTGCTCTTGGCGTTCATTGGCGGCGCGCTCGGCCTCGTGGTCGGAAAGCTCTTCCTCGATCTGCTGCTCGCGGCGCAGGCAACGACCAACCTGCCGCGCGCGGACGAGATCGCGCTCGACAGACGGGTTCTTGGGTTCGCGTTCGCTCTGTCGACCGCTGCCGGGCTGTTGTTCGGGAGCGTGCCGGCGTGGCAGCTGTCACGCGGGCCGTCGAGCGATGCGCTCCGTGACGGCTCACGCGGCAGCTCGAGCCACCAGTGGACGCGGAGCGCACTGGTCGTCGCGGAAGTGGCGCTGGCGATGGTGCTGTTGACCGGCGCGGGCCTGCTTCTCCGCAGCTTCGACCTCTTGCAGCGCGTCGACCCAGGCGTTAGGCGCGAGCAGCTGTTGACGTTCTCTGTTCGACTACCCAAGCAGGATCCGACATTCTTTCCGCGCGCGGTCGAACGCATTCGGGCGCTGCCAGGCGTGCGGTCGGCGGCGCTCGTGAGTCAGCTCCCGGTGACCGGTCGCGGCATCGGTGCGTGGTTCAATCGGATCGATCGGCCGCTTCCGGCCGGCGTGAACCCAGTCGGCGAGGCGTATCGTGTCGTGACGCCGGACTTCTTCGAGACGATGGGAATAGCGCTCCAGAAGGGTCGGCGCCTCGAGACGACGGATACCCGCGAGACACCGGTCGTCGTCGTCAACGAGGCCCTCGTGAAGAAGTACTATCACGGCGAGGAACCGTTAGGCAAGCCGATCTATCTTGGTGCCCCTGACAACCGGCTCTTTCGCCAGGGGCAGATCGTCGGCGTCGTGTCGGATACGCGAGATGCCGGTCTCGGAAGCGATGCCCTGCCGACGGTCTACATTCCACTCGCAGTGATGCCGACCTGGCCCGCGTTCTTTTTCGTGGTGCGCACACGGCAGGATCCGGCGTCGATCGTTGGCGCGGCACGCGCCGCGATCCGCGAGCTGAATGCGACGTTGCCCGTGCGCAACGTGCAGACGATGGACGAAGTGCTCTCGGAAGCGGTCGCACCGGCCCGCTGGTCGACGACGTTGCTCGGCGTGTTTGCCGGTGTCGCGCTCGTGATCGCCGTGTTGGGCGTGTTCGGCGTGCTGTCGTACATCGTGACGCAGCGGACGCGCGAGCTGGGCATCCGCATCGCGTTAGGCGCGACGCCGCGGCAGCTTCGCCGCATGGTCGTCGGACGAGGGCTCGGCCTGGTGCTCACGGGCATCGTCTTCGGTCTTGCCGGGGCCGCGGTCCTCACACGGTTCATGGCGTCGCTTTTGTTCGGCGTGACGGCGACTGACCCGGTGACCTTCATTGGCGTGGCGGCGCTGCTCGCGGCGGCGGCGGTCATCGCGAGCTACCTCCCGGCGCGCCGGGCGACGCGCGTCGATCCGATACTGGCGCTCCGCGCGGAATAGTCGCAGTTGGTAATCCGGAGCGATTACCAACACGCCTCATCTGCTCGACACTCAATGCCAGCACAATTCCAGCTGGGCGCTGCTGCACGGGCCGACTAGCTTTAGAGGATGCTCCCGCGCGCGCTCTGGACCAGTCTTCTCGTCCTCCTCGCCTGGCTTCCCATCGGTCAGGGAGGGTCGCGTGGCGTCGCTGTTGCTCAGGAGCACCGGAGAGTATTCGCCATCACGGCGCTCGACGTCGCGACGGAATCACCCGCGCGAGCGGCCGAGCATGGCAGTCTACTGCGTGCGGTCGCACCTGATCGTCGACCGACGCCACCGCGCGTCGCTCCGAAGACGTTTGCGAACGCCGAGCAGCGAGTCTCGAGTTCGAGCGCGAGATGGCGGCGTGCACAGAGCCCGCAACCCACCGGGTGGCGTGGTTTTCGAGAGAAGCGGCTGATTCTGCCTCACGACGCGACCGCACCTCCAGCGGTACGATCGTAGCCGGCTGACGCGGCGCAACGCGCGCCGCCGTTCCGGCCCGTCCTTTCCGAAAACTCACCTAACGACAGACGCTCGCCGCGACGGCGAGCGTCGTGGAGGATTCATGTCCGATTCCAATGTGAGCCGAGACGATCGTCTTGGCGCCGATACTCCCAAGCTCGAACCGTGGCTGGCGGTGATGCTGGTCGCGATCGTACCGATGCTCGCCGCGCTCGCGGTGCCGCGCGACTTCGTGATGCACCTGGCAGCGGTTTCCAGTATTCTCTTCGCCGCGGCTATCGGAATGCTTTTCGTCCAGGAGCGTCGGCGACGGTAACGTGAAGGAGCCATGATCGTGCACGGGCCGGTTCGACCGGCCCGTGCACTTCTCGAAGTCAACATGGAAGCCGCGACGATGCCTCACGAGACGACACTGATCGCGACGCTCGCAGCCGCCTTCGGCCTGGCCTTCGCGTTCGGCTATCTGGCGGCGCGCTTTCGGATGCCGCCGCTCGTCGGGTACCTGCTCGCCGGCATCGTTGTCGGTCCATTCACGCCCGGCTACGTCGCCGATGTTCCACTCGCGGCGCAGCTCGCGGAGATCGGCGTCATCCTCCTCATGTTCGGCGTGGGACTGCACTTCTCGCCGCGCGATCTGCTCACGGTGCGACGGATCGCGATCACCGGCGCGCTCGTGCAGATCGCCGCCGCGACGCTGCTCGGCGCCGTCACGGCTCACTTCAGCGGGTGGTCGTGGAGTGCTGCTGTCGTCTTCGGACTGGCACTGTCGGTCGCGAGCACGGTTGTGTTGCTACGAGCGCTCGAGGAGCGCTCCATGGTAGCCAGCGAAGAGGGGCGCATCGCCATCGGATGGCTGGTGGTCGAAGATCTCGTGACGGTCTTCATTTTGGTGCTATTGCCGGCGCTGGCGTCTCCATCCGCCGGATCGGCGGCGACACCGAGCGCGACGCGTGGTCCAGTCGTCGCGATCGGTCTCGCGCTGGTAAAGTGCGCGATCTTTCTGGTGTTGATGCTGTTCGCCGGCCGACGAGTGATTCCAAAGCTCCTTGGGAGCGTCGCGCGTACGGGCTCGCGCGAGCTCTTTACACTCGCGGTCGTCGCCCTCGCGCTCGGGATCGCGGTGGGTGCCGCGGCGCTGTTCGGCGTCTCCTTCGCGTTAGGCGCTTTCTTCGCCGGTGTCATCATCGGTGAGTCTGATCAAAGTCACCAGGCCGCGGCTGACGCGCTGCCGCTCAGAGATGCATTTGCCGTGCAGTTTTTTGTCTCTGTCGGAATGCTGTTCGACCCCTGGGTGCTGGTACGGCGGCCGCTCGAGGTCCTGATCGTCGTGCTCGTGATCATGATCGGAAAGTCGGCGGCCGCGTTCGGGATCGTGCGCGCGATGCGCTATTCGATACGGACAGCGCTGGTCGTCGCCGCCGGCCTGAGTCAAATCGGCGAGCTGTCGTTCATTCTGATCGGCATGGCTATTTCGTTGCAGCTCGTTCCCGCGGCGGCCCGTGACCTGGTGCTGGCGGGCGCGCTGGTGTCGATCACCTTGAATCCGCTCATGTGGAGGCTGGTGCGACCCAAGAGCGGTTGAGCCTCGGATGCGGGCGGGTCCGCCGCCGCATTATGCGTTTGAGCTTGCGTTCCCGGTCGCACTGCTGATATTTCAGCATCTCCCTTGGGGGCGCCACCATGGATTTGCTCGTGCAGGATCTGCGATACGCCGTCCGCGCTCTACTGCGGAGCCCCGCGTTCACGCTTGCCGCCATCCTCGCCATCGCGTTAGGTGTCGGCGCCAACACGGCAATGTTCTCCGTGGTGAACACGGTGCTGCTGCGCGAGCTGCCTTATCGAGATCCGGCGCGGCTCGCGCTCCTCTGGGAGCACAATCTGAGCGCCACGCAAATCCACAATTCGGTGAGTCCGGCGAATTTTCTCGCCTGGCGCGACGGCACACACTCGTTCGAAGCGATGGCGGCCTGGGTCGACGGCCCGGGGACGCTCACGGGAGCTGGCGAAGACCCGATGTCGCTTCAAGTGCGTCACGTGTCCGCCGAGATCTTCCCGATCCTCGGCGTGAAGCCGGCGTTGGGGCGCGCATTTACCACGTCCGAAGATGTGCCGAGCGCACCGCGCGTGGCGGTGATCAGCCACGAGCTCTGGCAGCAGCGATTCGGGGGCCGGCCGGGCGTGTTGGGTGAGACATTCAGTCTCGGTGGTGGGCGGTACATGATAGTAGAAGTGCTACCTAGCGATTTTCGCTACTTCGCTCCGGTGCAGCTGTGGGTGCCGATCCGCTTCGGCGTGCAGGATCGAAGCTGGCCGGGACGGTTTCTGAAGGTGATCGCACGGTTGAAGCCGGACGTATCGATCGAGCGCGCCGATGCGGAAATGCGACTGCTCGCTCAGCGGCGGTCGATCGAATTTCCGCAGTTCGGCGCGAACTGGACGGCCAACGCGCAGCCGCTGCGGGAGAACCTCACTGGCGACGTGCGCACGGGACTGCTCGTGCTTCTCGGTGCCGTCGGCTTCCTCCTCGTGATCGCGTGCGCGAACGTGGCGAATCTGATGCTCGCGCGCGCGAGCGCGCGCCACAAAGAGGTGGCGATTCGAGCTTCCCTCGGCGCGACGCGAGGGCGTCTCGTGAGGCAGCTGCTCACTGAGAGTGTTTTGCTTTCGCTCGTTGCATCCGTGGTCGGGCTCGCGCTGGCCGCGCTCGGAACGCGGGCGATCGTCGCGCTCATTCCCGCGAGCTTCCCGGCGCCGGCGATCAGTGACGTGGGAATCGACGGGCGCGTTCTCGCCTTCACGCTCGCCGTTGCGCTCATTACGGGACTGGCGTTTGGGCTCGTGCCCGCACTCAGCCTGTCACGCAGTGCGTTGCACGAGACGCTCAAGGAGGGCGGCCGCGGCGGAGCGGCGGCAACGCGCGCGACGGCGCGTCTGCGTGGCGCGCTCGTGGTGGCCGAGCTTTCGTTGGCAATCATCCTCCTCGCCGGCGCGGGGTTGATGATTCGCTCATTCTCGGCACTTCGCCATGTTCCACTCGGCTTCGAGTCGAGCCATGCGGTGATGGCCCAGATCTCCATTCCAACGCGGAAGTACGTGAGCGATACGGCGCAAATCGAGTTCTTCCGCGCGCTGGAGTCACGGATCGCGGCACTGCCCGGCGTTCGATCCGTTGGAGCGATCAGCTTCCTGCCGCTCTCCGGCGACCGGTCGGCGAGCGACTTCACCGTGCCGGGCCGGCCTACGCCGCCGAAGGGCGCGGAGCCGGTAGGTGACATGCGCGCCGTGACGCCGGGCTATTTCCAGGCGATGGGTATTCCGATCAAGGCGGGTCGGCCGCTGACCAGTGCCGACGTCGCGAACACGCCATCCGTGGCGGTCGTGAGCGAGACGCTCGCGCGGACCATGTGGCCTAACGAGAGCGCCGTCGGGAAGTTCATCGATTACGAATGGGGAAAGCAGGAGCATGTGCAGATCGTCGGCGTGGCGGGCGACGTTCATCACGAAGGAGTGGACAAGCAGCCCTTCATGGAGATCTATCGGCCGCTGCCGCAGTTCGTGTACTCGTCGATGACGCTCGTTGTTCGGACGGCGGGCGATCCGCTGGCGATCGCGAAGCCACTCCGCGACGCCGTGCGCTCGATCGACCGCGATCAACCTGTGGGGCAGCTCGAGACGATGGATGCCGTCGTCGGCGCTTCACTGGGCACGAGCCGGCTGAGCACGATGCTCTTCGGACTCTTCGGGGTTGTCGGGCTCGTGCTGGCGTCGGTCGGCATCTACGGCGTGATGTCGTACGGAGTCATGCAACGCACTCGCGAGTTCGGCGTACGAATGGCGCTCGGCGCCCGGCCGAGCGATGTGCGTGGGATGGTGGTTCGCCAGGGCGCCACGCTGACCGCGATCGGGATCGTCGTTGGACTCGTCGGCGCGCTGGCGCTCACGCGGCTGATGCGAACACTTTTGTTCGCCGTGACACCAACTGATCCGGTGACTTACGTCGGGATTGCGCTGGTGTTGGGAGCTGTCGCGCTCGTTGCGTCGTATCTCCCCGCCCGGCGTGCGACGCGAATCGATCCGGTTATTGCGTTGAGCATGGACGCGTAGAGCGTCGAGCGTGGAGCGTAGTGCGCAGAGTGTAGAGCGCGCTATACTGAAGGTGCGACGCTCTACGCCCCACGCTCAACGCTCTACGCCTCGTGTCGATCTGCCTAACGAATCTGGCGTTGTCCGAAGTGGAACGCTCAGCGAATGTCGTCGTCGCCGTCAGCGCCGTGGGACGGTGGCAGGATGGCGGTCAGGACTTGTGCCATCTGATCCCAGCCCGTCGCCAGCTCCTGACGCAACGAAGTGAACTGCGGATCGCCTGATGCGGCGAGATCGCCGATCATGTCGCGGATGGTCTCGACGCGCGCGAGCCAACCGGGCGTGATCTTGCGTGGATCATCGGGCGGCAACGCGTCGTTGGCGAGGCTGATGAGCGCGAAAATCTCGTCGGCGCCGGTGACTTTCACGGTCTCGCCGTTAGGTCCCTCGATCACGATATAGTCGATACGGTCGACAACATCGAGCGAGATCGGACCCGAGCGGCGCGCCTTCCACTGCGCGGGCTCGAGAGCGGGACGGATCGAGTCGGTCATATGTGGCAAAGCTATACGGGGCGCAGGTGCGGTGCAGCAAG
>Ga0207693_10004969_pt1 | contig 11167 bp, 14 predicted proteins | sample LARL81metaG_FD_184347 | JGI IMG/M metagenome (GOLD analysis project Ga0207693, IMG submission 184347) | Corn, switchgrass and miscanthus rhizosphere microbial communities from Kellogg Biological Station, Michigan, USA - LAR L8-1 metaG... | ecosystem: Host-associated > Plants > Roots >... | reverse complement strand
TTGGGGGCAACGCTGCTAGGGGTGAAATGGCTGATCTAAGCCGCGTGCTCATTAACGCGCAGATCTCAGCGCCAGCTATTATTACGCCCACCTTGCACGACAGTCGGTTTCTGTCCTCGGCCCCATCGCCGGCGCTGGCCTTCCCGGTCTGATCCTCGCAAGCGGTGGCCTTCTCGGCTGGCGGCGACGGCGACGGCAATCCGCTTGAACTGATGTTTGACGGCGGACCGCTGTACCCTCCGCAACGGCGCGCGCATCATCGAAAAGACGTGGCCGGCGGACAATTGAGCCCGGGCCGTTCCGCCGCAACGGCGAGGCCAGAACGCCGCGCACTGCCAAATCGAACGGGACGCACCGCCCGAGCGCGCTCGCCGGCACCAGCTCGACCCCGAGCGAGCGCAGATAGTCGTGCCCGGTGATCTGCACATTGAGATCGCGCGCAAACCTGTCGGGGCTCTCGACGAGAATGACGCGCACGCCATTGCTGGCATACGGTCGAGCATGGCCTTGAAGCCCGGTCGCTCGGCTACCGGATCGGCGCCGCTCACAGTCGCGTCGTAGAACTCATCGACGATGCGGTAGCCGTGCGCCTTGGCGAACGACGCGATGGCCGCACGCTGCCGCTTGTCACTGTCCTTGTCGCTTCCGACGTTTGCAGCCGACGAGGGCCGTAGATAAGCAATCGCGTCTATCCTCTTGCCAACCATTAATAATCAGCCGTCTATCTATGATGCAAGTTTTTGTCGGCGGGACAGGCGCCGGGTGCATCAGTTTCAACGTCTATAGCGCCTCCCGGTCCAGCGGGCACGGTGTAATCGGCGGTGCAGTATTTCTGAATCCATTCCTCGCGGCTCAGCTCTGGCGGCATTTCCACCACATAGCTATGCCTCTGCTCAGTCTGGACCTCGGCGGTGACCTTTCCGTCGATTCGGTCCGCCACCTGAGAGATCGCCCAGGGCTCGCCATTCAGCGCACATTCGGCGAGCTTTTCAGCAATGCGCCGCATTTTGCGGACGCTCTTCGGATCGTTCTTGTCAACAGGCTCTGCGAGCACAATTCGCAATTGATCAGCAAATTGCTTTTCCCCTGGCAGCCGGCCTAGCGGGTTGCCGGATTGTCCCTTTTTCCACGGCATTGCTTTGCAGTCCTAAGCTCCGGTGAATGCCCAAATTTCCGTTTCGAACCAACTCTCTGCATAGCAGAACAAACCAAGAACTTCAAGGCGAGTGCCCCTGACTGCCGTCAATCTTTAAGCGGAAACCGATGCGTTCGCCTCCGACCGCCCGGATAGACGTTGCGAGCACTTTGAATTGCGTTCCGCAAATGCGACTTATGCGAACGGCGTCGCCTCAGGGCTAGTCAAGATGCAGGCGGCGGCGGGCGTCGAGCCGCAGATCGACATATTCGGGTGGGTCCGGTAGGACGTCCGGGGGGCAGTACACACGGAGCCGGTGACCCTTGGCGGTCGCCGTGACGGCAGTGATGCGGCAATCGCCTTCCTCGGAGATGTTGATGCGATTGCGACGGATGTCGAGATAACTCTCGCTGGTGGCTTTTCGGCAGCGGTAATACCCTGTACCGCCATCACACCATAGCCCGCGATATTGCGTCGGCACCTCGGCAGCCGCGGCGGGCGCGACGAGCGCCCTGCGCTCCTTCTATCCCACGGGCACCGATAGGAGCGCGGTATGCCCACACGGATGCTGCCCTTTTCTATCACCCAATCGGCTCCTATCGTTTCAGACTGCTTAGAACCGCTCGTGCATTGGAGCACGATGTGATAGCCGGGACTCCACGGGTTTATCTGAAACGGCCTTAGAACCCGCGCCCGCTCCCGTTTTCGAAAGATCATCCCCCAGGGGCAGACATCGAATTTGGTGACTGGCGAACTACGCACGACACGGAGAGGGCGGGGCTTTTCACCCCCGTGGCAATGATCTCGACAGAACTGGAGTCCTGGCAGTCTGCGCCTTCGGTATTATAGGCGCTCCAATCATCCTTGAGGGTGTTGCTACTGGTGCACCATGTACCCTGAAAGTCCTTGGGCATCTCCGCCGCTAGAGCGCGGTCTCCCATTAATGCGAGCGCGACGGCAGGGACCATCAGCGACGCGATGACAAGGGCATAGATTGAGCCACAGGTTCGCTTAATCAAGATAACCCCCACATCCCGCATTGCGTCGTCTCGACTCGCTCGCATTTTGTCTGGCGCTCTATCTTTGTCATGGCTCGTGAATCCCCTCGCCTCGCGCGCGCGAGGGCTGGGCACAAGCAGTAGCCCCGGCCATGCTATGCTTGCCGCCCAAGGCCACGCGCGGATGTTCGAGGCGGGAGCCTGGCCGGCCAGCCCATCCGGCGTTCTACAAGAGTACTGCAAGGGCTTCGTGTAGGAGCCAGAAATGCTATTCATGTTCGCTGACCAGCAGGCGATCGGAGTCGCCCTGATCGTCGCCGCGATCTCTTTTTTCGTGATCACAAGTATCGGAATAGCGAAAATCCGAGTCTTGGTTATCGAGATCGCGCAGTGGTGTGCTGTGCTGTCCCTCGCACTTTCAACCGCCGCGGGTTCGATCGCTGGGTATCAGTTCGGAGCCTCGATCCAGGCAACCTATCAAAGTGCGCGGCCGTATGCAGGTACTCTAACTGGATTGGTTTGCGCTGCCATTGGAGGCTTAGCAGCTTTCGTGGTCGCCGCGATCCCGTTCTCGATCATTTTCCTTCTGGCGGACATCTCCATCAATACACGGCATGAAGGGGCGCGGAGCAATGCGACACCCGTCGCGAGCAAGCCTCAGATGAGCGAATTCGAGCGCAGGGTGGCCCATGCCACCGTCGCAGTTATTATTTCCTTTGTTGCACTAGGGATAATCGTATGGCTAACAGGCGGCAAATAGGTTGCTGAAAGCCGCAACGCGTTTTCCGTGTTGACTCCTCACTGCACCAGCATGGGCTGAAACAGATAGTCCCCGAGCGTCACGAAGAACACCACGATGGCCAGGACCAGTAGCAACGCGGCGACAAGTACGATTAGACTTCGAGAAGCCATTGACGTGTCCTTGCGCATTGATGGTTAGCCCTGGCCCTGGCGGTTGCGCCCGCCGGGGCTGGGGCGCTACTTCACGATGTCGAACGCCAGCGTGGCCCGAAAGATCACTCCCGCCGCCAGCTCTTGGCGAATGCAGCCATCGAAACCTCACCACGCGCCAACTGTGACTCATGGAGGGGCGGTGATCGAGTGAAACGTCGAGAGTTCGTATCGCTGCTCGCAGCAAGCCTTTTGTTCCCGATACTATCGGTAAATTCCCAGCCGAACCGGCAGCAAAGGCCGAAACGGGTAGATCACGCCGTTGCTAAGGCATTTCAAGACGTGAAAAATTGCGTGGCTCACGAGCTAGAATATGGCAGCTATCCCTCCCACCTTGACGATGCGCTGCGTGTGATTTTGGTACAAAACTGCAGACGACAGTATGATGCTTTTTTTCAAACTTGCGTGGCCAGCGGCCAGGAAGCGGAAGTCTGCCTGGGTTTCATCCAGTCTTGGACTGCCTCTGAGTTTAAGGAGCGGTTCTACAGATAATATTCTGTGTGGCTTGATTCGCCGCAGTGGATGGCAGTGTCGTGCGGGGAGGAACGCATGCTTCTCCTGGCATGACGGTCCCTGCGCGCTCTTACAAAGCCTCGGTATCGTTGAGTGGCTGACGCACGCCTCATACTTTGAACAAGTGCCCTAGCGAAATGCTTTTCGCAACACGATTGCTGCGAGAACAACCAGCAGCACCGCGATTGCGAGAACGAACATCCAAAGTTCAGCATTGGCTCCCGCAAATAGTTTGAACCTGTTGCCGTAACGGCACAGCGAATCACGCCCCTTATAAGTATTTTTTGGATGGCCGTGGGGAGATCGGGAAAAGTCTGCCGCGCGGCGCAGAGAGCCCCTGGAGACCCAGACAGCCGTCGTCGCCGTTTTGCGCAATCCGAACAATGCGAATGCGGAAACCCAGGTCCAGGCTTTACAGGCGGCGGCGCGGACGATGGGCATCGAGCTTCGCTTCGTAAGTGCCGCCACCGAACGCGACATCGACGCCGCCTTCGTGACGCTCGCCGAAATGCGCATCGGTGCGCTGGTCGTTGCCTCCGATCCGTTCTTTAACGGGCGCCGCCAACAAATCGTCTCCCAGGCAACTCGGTTGGCAGTACCCGCAATCTTTCATCAGCGCGAATTTGCGCTCGATGGCGGCCTGATGAGCTACGGAACGAGCGTTACGGACATGTATCGCCAGGCCGGCATCTATAGCGGCCGCATTCTCAGGGGAGAAAAGCCCGCCGATTTGCCGGTTCAGCAGTCCACAAAAGTCGAGTTCGTTGTCAACCTCAAGACGGGCAGGACACTGGGTCTCACCTTCCCGCTTCCGCTCATTGGCCGGCGCCGCGACCTCATCACCCTACTCGGCGGCGCGGCGGCAACGTGGCGTTCGCGGCGGAGGCGCAGCAGCCAGCGATGCTGGTGATCGGATATATCGACGCTGGTTCCCCCGAGCCGGCAGCACATCTCGTAGCAGCGTTCCTCAGAGGTTTGGGCGAAACCGGATTCGTGGAAAGTCGCAATGTCGCGATCGAATTCCGCTGGGCGCACAATAACAATGAGCGGCTACCGGAATTGGCGGCCGATCTGGTTCGTCGGCGCGTGGCGGTGATTGTCGCACCACAGAGCACGGCTGCGGTAATGGAGGCCAAAGCTGCGACCAGGACGATCCCGATCGTTTTCGGAACTGGAAGCGATCCAGTCCAAGCTGGTCTCGTCACCAGCCTGAATCGACCGGATGATCCGAGGAAACGTCGCCATTGTTCGGCATGGCGCTCCAGCGCCGTCTACACAGAGTTGTGCCGTTCTCTTGGAGCTCTCCCCGTCCCGAATGCGATGACAGTGGCTGGGATCAACTCCCGCCGGATGTGAGGTTTGCAGGGAAGCCCTGCAGAAAATGAGAGCCCCACCTTGGATCGCGATCTACCTAGACCAGCCCTTGACGGAGAAACCATCATGTGAGGCCGGACACATGACCGCACCCGACCAATGCTGCACAAGCCGACATGGGCAGGATCAAAATCCCGAGTGCAGCGTTCTCCCGCGTAACCGCAGCCGCTTCGCCGCGCTCCTTGCCCATGTTAGTTGGCCCTGTGGCGGAGTCTCGGCACGGAAACTGTCATCTCCCGAAGCCCGATAAATCGGCCGAAGTTGATACCATTTTGCAGGAAGCGGCAAAGGCAAACCCGAGCATACCGCGCAACCCCGTTGTCGCTTCTACGAGCATTTTTTCCGTTCTGCTATTCCAACTTGCCACCGCAAAGTTCCGCAACTAGAGTACGAAGTTACTAACGACGGCAAAATGCCGGGCTTGCTTCATTAGGGAGGGCTTGACAGTGGCCATTTTTAAGAAGGTGAAGAAAAAGCGACACCGAGACGGAGAGCAAGACGAATTAGTGGCCCAGCCAAGCTTTTCCTACCCGGCCACTACTGAGCTCGCAACAGTGGTCCTTGACGCGTGGAGCAATAAGGTCTTCCAGGGCAAGCCGCTCCGAGATTCACTATTAGACCGAAAACCAAATACGGGCGAACCGTCGCAAGACGCGTTGGATACGGCCCGAGAGAGACTCAAAATAGCGAAAATCGATCTGGTTCGCCCCGTCGTAATCTCGGAACAAGAGCACGATGATGGTTGGGTCAGCGAAGACCCCAAAGAAGTAGTCTTTGTCCTGCCGGACCGTGAGCGAAGAGACGCAGGCGGAGCCAACCTTCTCGAAACCGCAAAACTGCTGATGGCCTGTACGCCGAACGGGATCTAGCGCGGTTACTAGTTGGTCTAAGGGTGTGTCCCGAGCTTAAAGCGAATTCGGTAGCACGCTGCGCGCGAGCACTCGGGAGGTTTCGAATGGCACGGTTGGTCACGGAATGGGTCAACGTCACGGGCGATGTTTCGATTATCGCTCGCGAGTCGGGAGAGGTTTGGTTTCATACCCCGAGCCGCGCGAAAGAAGGCGTAGGTCCATTCGCGACGCCGATGACGGGCGCGGGCGCATCGGGCAGCACTGTCGGGCTCCTCGATGGTGCGATAAATCTCGGATTTGCCGGAATTGAAAAGCGCCTCGCGCGCCCGGACCCGACGGTCGTCGGTTATATCGTAGCCTTGGTCGGCGCTTATCACACATCTGTTGACACGCCTCGAAATCTCCGCCGCGCCGCCAGCCGCTTCAATGGGCTCGGGAGACCCGAGGTCGCGGCTTACCTTGAAGTACGCGCGCGCGAGGAGACCGGTCACGACCGGCTCGCGCTGAAGGATCTGCGTGCGCTGGGTGTGCCCGGCGAGCGACTTGTCGCAAACTTCATCCCGGAGGGTATCAAGCCTCTCTGCAAGCGCTTCGATGACCTCTGCGCCGAGGAGTATCCGATCGGCTGCATCGGATATTCGTACTGTCTAGAGCGCATCGCTGCGCTCAAGCAGAAGACCGATATCGAGAAGGTGCAGGTGCTATGCCCGGATGGCGTCGATGCGACCCGCTTCCTCAGAAGTCACAGTTCCCTTGGAAGCGAGGCCTCCCACGTCGATGAGACGATCGAGTTCGTCGCTTCCCTTCCTGCGAGTGACCGTATCAGGGTCGTTCAGGAGACGTATGCATCGGCATTGATCATGGCCGAAGGATATAATCACGAGCTCCTCAAATCCGAGGCTGAGATGCTCGAGGAGATTCGGCAGGCAATTGGAGAGGCGCCTCCGTACAGTCGTGGTTCAGTTCCTTTGGACACTGAGGAGCGCGGCACTCGGCCCGTGGCGTGACGGGAAAGCGCGCTAGTTATCGCAGTTTGGGAGTGCGTGAGATCGCGTCCATTGGGTTGCGATTTCAAAGCAGCCGCCCCCGGGAGTTCCAGTGAGTGCTGGCAGGTAGCGCCGCTGGTGTCCAGTGAGGTGAACGTCCGATACCGATGTCCCAACGGTGCTTTTGTGGTATTCTTTGCGAAGTTCACTTATAAACCAACAAGGCGGCCCAGATAGTGGGTCTCGAGCCCGGACTTCCTTCTAGTGAAACCCAGTCGTAAGGGTCTCCCAAATGGCGAGACCAACGACTGACATAGCCGAGTGGCTGGGTAGACACGGTCTAGGCCAGTACGCCCAAACCTTCGCCGAAAACGATATCGAATATTCCGTTCTTCCGGATTTGACCGAAGATGATCTCAAAAAACTCGGAGTCTCATTAGGCCACCGCAAGAAATTGCTCAGGGCCATTGAAGCATTGCTGGCAGCGGGCCAACGTACCGGCACCACGACCGCGGTTTCGAACGTTACTGAGGTGTCACCCACTAGTGGGCAACATCGTGAAGCCGAATTTCGTCAAATCACTGTGATGTTCTGTGATCTTGTGGGGTCTACGCAGCTCTCGCAGAAGTTAGACCCTGAAGATCTCCAAAAACTCCTTGACGCGTATCGAAGGGAGTGCAGCACGCCGATTAGGCGTTATGGGGGCGAGGTCGCTCGCTATTTAGGCGATGGCGTGATGGCGTTTTTCGGTTGGCCCCACGCACACGAGGATGACGCCGCTCGTGCTGTTCACGCGGCCCTGGAGATTGTTTCTGGAGTTACGAACATTTCAGGGCCCGTCACCCTGGCTTGTCGGGTCGGTATTTGCTCCGGGCCGGTTGTTGTGGGTGAAATGGCAAACAGCACTGCCTCCTGGTCGATGGACGCGGTAGGGGAAACGCCCAATATTGCCGCGCGCCTACAGACCCTTGCCCCTATCAATACGGTTCTCATTTCAGAATCGACAAGACGTCTCGTATCGGCAGTTTTCGATTTACAAGATCTTGGGCCCCAGGAACTCAAAGGTGTAACCGAACCTGTTCATGTATACCGCGTACTTGCGGCCAAAAGTGCCGGTAGCCGGTTCGAGGCTGCGCATTCAGGCTCTCTCACGCCGCTCATTGGGCGCTCGAGCGAACTTAGCTTGCTGCTCGACAGGTGGAAGAAGGTCAAAGAAGGTGACGGGCAAGTCATGCTGCTTTCGGGTATTCCAGGAGTTGGAAAATCGCGGCTTCTCCACGAATTGAGATCGCATATCCAGCTCGAGCCGCACATCTTGTTGCACTATCAATGCTCGCCTTATCACAGTCAGAGCGCGTTCTTTCCGGTGATTGAGCAGATCGAAAAAGCGGCTCAACTAACAGCCCGTGAGGCCTATGCGGACAAGATTGCAAAGCTTAGGGCGTATCTTCCGCGCTTGACCAATAATTCCGTCGAACCGGTTCTGTTGATTGCCAACCTGTTATCAGTCTCCGCTGAAAATCACCGCGAACTGTCAGAACTTACACCACAACAAATAAAGAACAAAACGATAAGCACGCTTGTCGACATACTCTTGGCGTTTTCTTTGCAACGCCCCACGCTCTGCATCTTCGAGGATGCACACTGGGTAGATCCATCAACACTTGAGCTGCTTGAACTGATTATCAGCCGGATCGGCCATGCTCGTGTGTTACTCATTGTGTCGTGCCGGCCGGAGTTCCGACCCACGTGGTTAGCTCACGCGAACATCACCACGCACTCGCTCACTCGATTATCGCAGACCGAAGTGAAGACGATGATTCAAGACCTCTTGAGGGGTGGCAGCATCCCCCAACAACTGGTCGATCAAATTATCGAAAAGGCGGATGGCGTCCCGCTATTCATAGAGGAACTGACAAGCAGTACGTTGAGTGCGCCTTCACAAGCTCAACCTTATTCCGGGCGCACAGCTATACCGGCGTTGCTCAGGGTTCCGGAGACACTAAGTGACGCACTGATGGAGCGGCTCGATCGCGTTGCGCCAAGCCGGAGAGTTGTGCAGATTGCTGCCGTGATCGGGCGTGAGTTCTCTTACGATATTTTGGCCGCCGCATCGCGACTTGATCAAGAGGACATGGTATCAGTCCTCTCGCAGCTCGAACAGGCTGATATTATCTATCGGGTCGGGATTTCACCTTCTGTCCGCTTCGCTTTCAAGCATGTGCTGCTGCGTGATGCTATCTACGACTCCTTGCTTAGGAGCAAGAGGCAGCAGGTTCATTCGGACATTGCCGCGATCTTAAAGGATGACTATCCGGAGCTCGTCGAAAATCAACCCGAACTCCTGGCCTATCATTATCAGGAGGCAGGCAACCACCAACTGGCCATCCGTTCCTGGTTCGAGTCTGGACAACGCGCGCTCGCACATTCCGCCAACGTTGAAGCGATTGCTAATTTTCGAAAGGCCCTTCAGCTTCTGAACACTTTGCCGGAAACGCCTGAGCGGACCAAGCAAGAGATCGACATTCAGTTGGCGCTAGGAATCCCGCTTATCGCTGTTCGAGGGTACGCTTCTGCGGACACCAGCGAAGCCTTTTCTCGGGCCCGTACCTTATGCCTGCGACTCGGCAATATCCCCGAATATTTCCAAGCCCTGTTTGGGTTATGGGGGCACAAATGGATGAGTGGAAAGAATGATGAAGCGCTCCACATGGCCGATGAATTTCTGTCACGGTCGCGGGCGCTGTCCGACTCCGTTCCGTTAATGGTGGCTCATAGAGTGATGGGCAGCACTCTATTGACCATCGGAGACTTCCAGTCGTCGGCAAACCATTTCGAGGAGGCAATCAGGCTGTCGCTTAGCAAAGGAAAGCAGCCGCTCTATAACCTTTACATGGTGGAGCCCCAAGCGGCTTCATTGCTGCTCCTATCTTGGGATTTGTGGTTTCTAGGTTACCCGGATCAATCTTTTTCCCACGTTTCGGAAGCCCTTGCCTTGGGCCAGGATCTTGGCCACCCGTACACGGTAGCGTTCGCCCATTACATGACTTCTGTCGTCCATCTTCTGCGGGGGGACGCCGGGCGCGCCCTCGAAAGCGCCGAAAGAAGTTTCGAGATGTCACAAGAACAGCGGTTTTCGCTGTACGTGACTCTGTCGAGAATTTCTCGAGGCCGGGCCCTCGCTGACTTGGGCCGACTTGAAGACGCCCGAGCCGAAATAGAACTAGGAATGGATGAAGCGCGGCGTAGTGGTGTCGGCTATATGCTTCCAATGATGGAAAGCTGGTTGGCAGAGGTGCGCGCCAAGGCTGGTGAAAATGAGACCGCACTGTCGATCGTTGAGGAAACGCTGTTAAAGATCGGTGACGTGACAGGCCGCGCATGGGAAGCGGAATTGCATCGGCAAAGAGCGCAAATTCTTTCAGCACTCAACCCGTCGAATGCTAGAGAAGCCGAGTCCTGTCTGAAGAAGTCTATTGAAGTGGCACGGGGCCAGAACGCTAAGTCCCTGGAATTGCGCGCTGCCACAAGCCTTGCAGAACTCTGGCGGACGCAAGGAAGGCCTGATGAGGCGCGAGCGCTGCTAGAACCAATCTGCCGTTGGTTTGTCGAAGGAGTCGAAACGGCTGACCTCAGGCGAGCGCGCGACGCCCTGCACTGACAGGAAACAGCGATAAAGTTTGAGAGTACCCTGATCGAGTGGCTGGAAACGGGGGCGGACGCTGTCCAAAGATTGGTTCCAAGGAGGTTATTTTGACCGTTGAATATCGAGAATATCTAGTACGGGGCAATTCGGAACTCTGTCTCCTGAACACCGGAAAATCGTTTTCGCCAACAAACGTTCGAGCTTCGCAAGATCGGAAATCTTCGCCCGGATGTCTTGGAGGTGATGGGCGGCGATCGCGCGGGCGGCTGCTGATCCTCGAGCGGTCGTAACAGGACCATTGGGCGGTCCTTCGTCGGCCATCGTACAGACCGCGTCTGTGGAAATCTGCTAGCGTTCGGACGCGGCGCATTGGTCGAGGGCGGGGCGGTGCCTATCCGGGATTTGTTGAAAGCGGAATCCGCTGTATTTGGCCCGGAGGAGCTTAAGGACATTGTGACGGCATTTGAGGCCGTCATGAAAGACATGGGCCTGACAGACCGCACAGACCCCTCCACCATCATGCTGGCGAAGCTCACGATTGAACTCGCGAAGCAAGGCGAGTTTACTGCTGCGTCGCTGCGCGCCCGCGTCCTGAAGGAAATGAGGCCGAAGGGCCGACCCAATTAGAAACTGAGGAAGCGTTTGTGCGTTTGCCCTTCTTTGTGGGCGAACGTCATGTCGAGTAGAGCGGAAGAATATCGACGGCTTGCGCG
>Ga0207693_10004968_pt1 | contig 11168 bp, 10 predicted proteins | sample LARL81metaG_FD_184347 | JGI IMG/M metagenome (GOLD analysis project Ga0207693, IMG submission 184347) | Corn, switchgrass and miscanthus rhizosphere microbial communities from Kellogg Biological Station, Michigan, USA - LAR L8-1 metaG... | ecosystem: Host-associated > Plants > Roots >... | reverse complement strand
CGACCCCCTGCCAGTAGCGGAACCCACAAACTTGGCGATACTCTCCGGAACCTTCGGGTCGTGAAGGTTCACCCCCGACTCTGCCGCCTGCTGGATGAGGTGGTCGAAAACGTCGGCGCGAGTTTTGTTCAAGAACGCGGTGTAGGCACGATCAGAGGCGCGAACCATGCGCCCCACAAACGGGATACGCTCGGCTAGGTTCGACATGAACTGCTCCTCGCGGTGTTCCAGAGTCGTACCAGTGTGGGGATCTATCCCGATTTCGGTCAGCGGGAGCTTCGCCTGCTGCATTAGGGGGAACGTGGGGCGCTCGTAGATTTCGTTCATAATGTTCTGGTAGACCCTTTCACTCCCAAATGCCTTGACCATTGAGTGAAAGTTCTTGAAGAAGATTTGGGGATGGGAAACACCGGCGACAAGTCCCTGCCGGAACGGAGCGGAAAGGTCGAACGAGGCCATCAGCGCTCTCGGCACGTTCAGGAGCTCGACCCCCAGGTTCTTCGCTTTCGCCCAGAACGGGATTGAGTCGACAAGCTGCCTAGTCGTGTCGGCACCGAAGACTCGTTGGAGGAGCTTCTGCTCGCTATTTGTCGGGACCTTGCCCCTGATTGCCCCCTCGAGCGACGACATGGCACGCACCTTGTCGAACGGACGCAGTCCCTCATGCCCTTGAATGAACGTGTGCATCGCGTCCAGGGTTGGCTGGTCGAGCTGCTTGAACCCCTGAAAGTCAATCTTGGGCAACTCGCCCTTCAACTCTTTCAGGGCGGCGTGGTAGCCCTCCTGGCCGCCAACCTTCATCGCCTCCTCGGCCATACCGGCACGCTTCGCCCGTTCCGCCGAATAGAGAACGTCCTGCTGGTTGCGAGCCGTCCCCGCACCCTTCAGTCCCCTTCGGACCTTGACGCCGAGCGGGCCACCAGTCCCAGGGGTTGACTCCCCCGGAGGAACTCGTGGAGGCTCATGGGGCTTCTGGGCGATAGAACCGAAGCCCTTGGTCTTAGCTTCTGAGGTGGCCTCACCGACGTGCTGGGCGGCCTCTTCGGCGGATCTGCCAGCGCGAACCGCAGCACCACCCTCCTCGCCGGCCCGTATGACTTCACCGATCTTTCCGAGCTTCCCGATTCCTGGGATAAGACCCGCCGCAGCGAACCCGGCCGCCAGAGGGTCACGGAGAGGATGCTGGAGTTGCTGGTAGCCGGTAAAGAACTCGGCCCCCTGCCGGACAAACTGCTTATCCTGCTTGATCGTCGTCGGCCTAGGCTTGGCGGCGCGGTACGCCAACTTCTGCGCTTGCGCCATCCTCTTCGGCTCGCCCTGATCCTGCCGGAGCTGTCGCAACTGCGCCTTCGCCTGAACGTTCTGCTGGTGATGAACACCGGCAAGAAGGGTCCCGATCGGGGCAACCCTGGGCCGCTGAGGCTTAGGCTCATGACTCGCCAGAGCTCGAGCCTGAAGATGCTGATGCATCGGCGAAATCCCCTTGGGACCCTTCGGGGCTTTCCCGCCAATGTCGGGAGGGCCTACTTTCATCCATACCTCCGGGCGCCCATATATCCGCCGAACGAGAAGACGCTCTCAACCCTGACGTGGGAACCCGTGTGTGGCGCGTCGATCATCTTGCCGCCCCCGATGTAGATGCCGACATGGCCGGGAAGACCGCCAATCGAGTCGGAGCCTTTGAAGAAGACGAGATCCCCCGGCTGCAACTGTCGCTTGCCGATCGGCTGGCCCGCCCCCCATTGGTGGTACGTGTCCCGGGGAATGCTGATCCCGGCCTTCTGGTACATGAACTGGGCGAGACCGGAACAGTCAAAGCCCTTAGGAGATTCGCCACCGTAAACGTAGGGTGTCCCTAGGAACTCGTGGGCGAGTTTGACGATCTCCACGGCCGCGCCACGGTGGGCCGGGTTCTTGATGTTCCCGATCGCCTTGAACCCTTTGAGGTCGAGCACCGGGATCTTGATGTGAGGGACCTCGAAGTTCGGTGTCTGAGGGACACTCTTCTGGGCCGTCGTCTCCGCTACAGGCGCCAACTGGGGGGCCACCGTCTGCGCCTGGAGAGCCACGGGAGGTGTCGCCTTGATCTGCTGAACCTTCGCCTTGACGTAGGAGTGCTCCTGCGGGGTGAGGTTCATCCTCGCCACATGGATAGCCGCCGTGGTCAGACGATTGTGGTCGCCACTAGCAAGACTCTGGGCGTGCTGGTCCAGGGTCGCCTGCCGTGGCCCACCATCGGGCAGCATCTAGTAGTTCCCGTAGCTAGACCACGCCCCAGCAATCTCAGCCTGAGGATCAGCCGGCCGCTCGAAACCCCTAGAAATCGCCGCGATAGCCTCGTGGCCCGTGAGTCCCTTGGCGACAGCGGCGATGTGGTCGAGGGCGTAGTTGATCCCCTGCGGGCTCCACGCCCACTTGGCCGCGTATCTCGGCCCCTTGGCCCAGACCGCTGCAGGGAGGGCGCCCCCGGCGTGCATCTGGAACGGTCCGAAGCTGGTCCCGTGATCCCCGACTCCACCAGAGAGTCCTTCCTGGGAGGCGATGGCGAGCACAGCCGCAGGATCGAGGCCACGCCTACGAGCCCCGTTGGCGATCATCCTCTCCTTGCCTCTGCCTTGCGAGAAGACGGCCCCGACGCCGAGACCCATGTTCACGGTGTTGCCGAAAATGGTGTCTAGGCTAGGGTTCTGAGGAACCTTGTACCCTGCTTCTTTGAGTGACTGTATGGCGATCGACGGCGGGACACCGTTGAGAATTTCCTGCTTGAGCGCAGCCTTGTAGCTGAGCGGTGGATGCGCCGGATCGGGTGTACCATCCTTGAGCAGCAGACCGTTCTTGCTGTTCTGCGCGATGTGCCCCGCCAGGCCCTTGATGTGGACCAGCTCGTCCGGGGTGAACCCGCCACCCTGCTTCTTCGCCTCCGACTTCGCGGCCCGCAACGCCAGGCTTCTCTGTGAGAGACCGATACGCGCCCACGCCTGCTTGTTGCGTTGCACCGACTGCTGGGCGGCCTGGTTGATTCGTTCCTGGCTCAACTGGAGTTCCGCGCCCCGATAGGCGTTTTCGCTCTTGAGCGTCTGCCCCCGGAGTCCCAACTCGGCCTGACGGTAGGCGTTCGTGCTGTTCAGGGACGCCTGCTCATAGGCGGCCTTACCCGCCGCAGAACCGAGCGCAGTCTGCAAAGAGGCCAAGGTGGGATCGTTCGCCAACGTGGCGCCCGCCTGCTGCTGACCAGACTTGAGCAGGTCGCCGGGGAGAAGCTGGGCCGCTGAACCCCACGCGGCGCCCTCCCGCTGCAACGTCGACGCGGGGATATAGCCCTGGAGGCCGTAGGCGATGTCACCGACCGGGGCAGCCGGATGAAGGGCGCTCGAGGGCGTCCCCATCTGCGTAAGGAAATCGTTGTTCGCCTTGGCGTTCTGATCGAGGGGCTGCTGGGCAACGTCACCCAGGCCACGGGCGTAGCCTGCGTCGGCGTTCGCCGCGTTCGTGTAGTTGTCGCTGACACGGGGGGCTGCCTGCTGCATGATCGCCGCAGCCGCCTTAGCGAACCCCATCTGGGCTTGCGCCTTCTGAAGGTTCGCCGCCCTCTCGGCCGCGATCTGCTGCTCGATCGGCAACGTAGCGGCCTGAACAAGGCTTACGCCGCCACCACGGCCACCTTTGCCTTTGCCGCCCTTGCCGGCGTTCCCCTTAGCCAACTCGGTCTCCCTAGGAGACCGTCAGGCCCGGATGCTGCGCGGGCTGAGCCGGGACGGGCATCGGATTATTGTGGGTGACGTGCGGGGCGATCTGGCTCGTCAACCAATGGGAGAGCCAGCTAGGAACATGATTGTGCGCCATCGCGTACGGATGATGGGCCTCCCAGTCCGTCGCCGCCTGCGCCGTGTTCCCGGTAGCAAGCTGGTACTGGGCCGGGTTGTAGCCCGTGTCAACCTGCTGCCCCGGGGCGGGGTGATAGCCGAGGGTGGGAACCGCCGGCCCGCCGGGCGCCGATGGCGCTCCTGCGAGATGGGAGACGAGCTGCTGCAAGATCTGGGAGATGTTCACCTGCGGCTGGGGCGAATACGCCTGCTCCGCCCGGGCGGCAGGACTGAAGAGGTTACTGAGAAGACCGACCATCTGGGGGGAGGCCGGAGGGTGGAATCCTGCTGGAATGCCGAGAATGGCTACTGACTCCTAGCCGACAGCCGAAAGGCTGCCATTGGGGTTGAGAATGAACCTCTGGCCGGTCTGGTCGCTGGTCAGAGTCACCTTGCCGTTCTTTCGCTTAACCGAATACGTGCCGCCAGCACCGGACCCGTACTTCCCGGTCTTGACGTTGTAACGAAGCATCGTCGGGGCCGCCGTCCCCAAAGCCTCCTGGTTCTGGAGTGCCTGCTGGATGCCCTGGGTGAGCTGCGACTGCTCCGACTGCTGATTCGTCGTATACGTCTGGTCGTAGCCGTTGATCGCAGCCAGAAGACTCTGAAGGGCCTGGTTCTGAGCCTTCGAGTAAGCCAGATCCTGCTCGTTCGTCTGGTAGGCGTCCTCACCGCTCGAGAGACCACCCCGGGCCGCCAGATTGTTGCGGAGATCCCGAATAGCGATCTGCTGCTGATGCTGCAACTGGGCCTGAGTTGACAAGCCCGCCGCCGTATTCTGTTGTGCCAGGGCCGCCGTGTTCGGATCAATGTCGCTCATTAGTTGCTGGAGCGCGTCAGAGGAAAGACCGAGCTGGCCCTGCGAGAAGTTGGGGACGCCTCCGTACTGGACGAGGGACTGGTTGATCGCCTGCTTCCGCTGGGCCGCGTCCTGGATGCCCTGGGCGCTGATCTGCTGCTTCAGGGTGCTGAAGGCCGGGTCCTGCTGCAACAGAGTCCCGTAGTCCGGCGTATACGTGAGGTGCCGGGGAACCCTGTACGGGTTAGCCCCTGGGGACGTTTTGGCGGGTGCCATGCCTGGTAGCAAGCGGTCTGACTCCTAGCTGTTCTAGCTGTTCAGAATCTCTGCCGCCCACACCCAGGAATACACGGTGGCGGCCGTCAGCGCAGCGGAAAAGTTCAACGTGATGTTCGTCTGGTCGGCACTCAGGTACACGGTCGGTTGCGCCCGCGAGTTGACGCCAGCAGGTTGCACCAAAAACCAAGTCGGCGTACCCCCGAGACCATGAGCGATCGTCACCGCCGTAACAGCCCCCGGCGTCTGTGTAGACGTTCCGCCGGCTCTCAGGATCTTTGTGCTGACCGGATTCTGCGCGACGTATTGGGGGATCATGTCCAGGAACTCGGGGGGCAGGCTCAGGGGGTCGGCGAGAATCCGCTGAACGATGCTCGTCACCTCATCGCTGAAGCTCACTTCAGCCGACCAATATCAATCGGATCGAACGTGCCCTCGAGCGTGTACAGCTTCGCCGACGAGTAGGGGCCGTTCACAGCGAGCTTGAACTCCATCATGTTGGAGCGGGTCGCTGCCCCCACGGTGGCGTTATGGATGCTACGCCTTGCGCGGCCGTAATCCGTCGTTTCCGGGATCGACCCGCCGACCACGGACGTATACGCCCCACCAGGAGTGGTCGCGTAGGAAAGAGAGATCGTGGGGTTGTCGCTCGCCGCGTCCCTGAGGTCGTAATCCAGATACGCGTAACGCCACTTCTGGAGGCCCATCGACTCGATCCAACGCCTATGAAGACGGTCAAACCCCCGGAACGAGCCGGTCTCGATGATCGGGGAGGGGTTCGCTCCGTCGCCGTCCTGCTTCACCGAAGCGCTTGGGGACCACAGGGAAGAGAGTTCAGCCACTCGACCGGCGTTCCACTGACCCATGTAGCACTTCTCCAGTTGCCCCACCTGGACATTGGCAAAGGTGGAACCATGCAGATTGGAGAAACGCCATGCAGTTCTGTTTTGCAGGGAGAAGCACAGGCAGTCGACCAGCGTACTTCCGTTGTTTACCGAGACGATGTAGTGGTCCCTGTAAATGCCTGCCGCGATCCGCCAGGTGGTCACATAGCCTGACATGAGGGACTGCCAGTACGTCTTCATCTGGGCTGCGGCTGTGAGGTCTACACTCGACACGCCGTTGGTCAAATAGATGCCCGAAGATGAGGCGAAGATAGCGTTTTGCTGCCAGTAAGCAAGCGAGAACGGATCTATGCAGCCGACGTTGGGCATGAACGGCTCGAGCACCATGTCCGATCCGGGAGGAGGAGTCGTCCCCCTCAATCTCTCCGTGGAATCGTTGTGAAGGATCAGCAGAGAGTTAGGCAGAGTGGCGAGCGCGACAACCGCACCCGTGGTGTCCCACCAACCAAAACTTGTGTCCCAAGTGGTCGGGTCGCCAGCGGCGCTAAACCAAACACGATTCTCGTTAGTCCCCAGATGGGGATTATTGGAGAGGACAGAGTGGTCCTTGTAAACACACCCAAAATACCCGTCCGGTGCGGAACTCAGTGAGCCGCTCGTTGTTCCGTCATAGTAGAAAGGAACCTGCGGTGACGACGGATCAAAAGCGCACGGAAAGATGAGCTTGCCACGATGAAACCAGGGAGGACCTGAAGGTGCGTGGAATACGCTCGCCGAGCCGATCGTGGTGGCCGCGAGCACATCCCACATCTGGGACTGTTGATCCAGTCCGATCAGCTTCTTGGCGTCGGGATGGTAGCCCAACGAAAGGATCTGGGTTGCTGAGGCTAGTGCCGATCCGGCATACGTCCATCCACCCCGCCCCTGGGCCGCAGCTTGTAGCTCGTCCGGGATGAAGTCGAGGAGGTTCCAGACAGAACCTCCGGGGAGCATCGTTCGATCAACGTCTCGGCGCATCCCCTCAGTGAAGACGGATGCCAGAGGGAACGGATGGGCGATGGGGGTCTCCTTGAAGGAATAGACTTGGGGCAAGACCGTTTATGCCGAACATGAAACGCCTGCTACTTATCTTCGCCCTCGCGGGATGCTTCATCCCAGCCGCTCTTGGCGCAAGCACGTCGTTCTCGCTAGGGGGCTACCACGCGAACCGCAACATGCGCCAGTGGGCCGCCGAATCAGGGGCGCCTCTACCGTCAACGCACGTTACGGTTAACTTCGGGGACCCGGCCACCTACGGCAAAGCCCTGATGTACCTGCCGAGCTGCTGTACGGAGGGCTGGACGCATCATGCGATCCAGGGCTTGTTCTTCCATGAGTTAGGTCACGTCTTCGATTCCGTCAACATGACGGCGGCACGTCGCGCCGAGTTCCGCCAGATCGTCGGCATACCACCAAACTGGAACTGGTGGCGTCCCTATCCGAGCGTTCGCTACGTGGTCAGCCCCAACTACATCATCAAGATCTCACCCGGCGAAATGTTCGCCGAGGAGTACGCGGCCTGCTCTTTAGGGCTAACCCAACGTGGTTACCAGGACGCGGGCTACAACTCCTATGGGTGGCTTCCCCCGCTCGGCACAGACACACAGCTCTGCGCTCTCATAGACTCCGCCTAGGGCGGCGTGGGCCACACCGCCGTAACGGGCGCTGCTCGCAAAGATTCCGAGTGAACCCGTGCGCCGCCCTTAATACTGCGAGCCGGTGTCGACGCCCGGGTTGGCGACATAGATCCTGCGACTCCTCGGAGGTATCAGGACCGGCCCGAGATGCTTGCCGCCCTTGCGGCGAATATCCTTCTTCATCGTCCCAATGAACCCGTCAGCCTGCTCCGAGCCCGGCCGGGCCGTGGGGTCGCCGAGGTAGAGGCGCCGGTACGACTCCCCGCTCGAGGAGGACTCGTCATCGAAGGCGTCGGCTGCCTTCCACATCATGTAGAGCTCGAGGCCGTAATGGAACTCGGACGGGATGCCGCCCAGGGAAAGAGTTGAGGGATCATCTGTGCCCGAGGCGAGCGCCGTAGGGCGAGGCACGTAATAGATCGTGATGGTGTCCGCGAGCAACGGGGCCGGGTACAGCATGAGCATGTTCGCCCCGGAGATCGAATACATCTGCTCCGGTGAGGTCGTCACCGAAAACAACCTGAGGTTCACGAGATCCGTGGTGGAGAGCCGGCGGAGCCGATAGTTAGCCCCTGTCGAGGTCGAGTAGATGTCCTCGATCGCAAGGATGTTGGAGTCCATGTTGTAGTCGCCCACCCCGGCCGTGCAAGTCATCGTGGCCGACGTGACGTAAACATGGGTGCGGCGGAGCACGTCAATCACAGCGTCATTGGCCCAGCCGAGCAGGCGGGGTCCGTCAGCGTTGGTGGGGTTGGCTGCGTCGAAGTCAAGGCCGAGAACACCGGCAACATCCGACTGGAGAGTGGCGAGAGTGGACATCTGATCCTTTGCCTAAATCACTCTGATCGGGAGGATGTAGACGTTCGCATTGGCGACTTTGTAGGTGCCGGGGACGGAGCCGTTAGCGGCAACGCCGACCACGGCAGAGGCAGCCACCCCTGTCAGGCGTCCCGAGGCGTGCGCGGAGGCTGCCGTGACCGAGGTAATGGTCATGGGGGAGAGGTAATCAATCAGCGCGAGCGTCGTGCCTGCGAAGGCGACAGCGGTGATCCAGCCTGCGGCCCCGCCGTTGGAGGCGAAGCGCACATCCCCCGTAACAACATAATCGCCGGACCTCGCCACAGTCGCGGTCATGGTCGCAGCCTGGTAGTAGTTGCCGGTCGCGCCGATCTGGGTGAGCGTGTTGATCACCGCGTTCGGTGACCCCTGCACGCAAAGGGGCGGGCCGCCAATGAATCGCCACTTGTAGGTCGTCTCGGCGCTGTCGTACATGAACGTCCAGTAGACGCCGTTGGTGTCGTCGGCAGGGAAGACCCAGATGTCCCCGTCGGTCGGATTCGACGGTGGGCTGGCGCCGATCGCGTAGCCGGGGACGACTGCGGCGTTTGTGATGCCGCTGAGGTTTTGTACATTCGATGTGCAGTTGGTGAAAGCATTAGGGCCATACTTCACGTTGTCGCAGTTCTCTAGCTGAATGCCAGCCCCAGTCGTTTTTCCATTGAACGTGTTGCCGGTAATATTGATCTCACTGAATACTCCGGTCAACCCTGGGACTATGGCGACACAGGCTGTATCAGAAAGAAGTTCACAGCCGCTGATTACTACTTCTCCCACGGTGGCTGCGGAGGAGGCAGTCAGGGCGATTCCGTAGGCAAAGTTCTCGATCGAGCATCCCGAGATGATGATAGAACTGGTGCCAATCCCGGCTGAAGGCGCAATCTGGACCGCAATCGAGTTGGCCGGTACGGTATGTCCAGAGGAATACCAGTTGAACTTGGAGTTGATAAGTCTCAGGCCGCCAGAGCTTTTCCAGGTGATGCCATGGTTCGCTGCTACCTGATTATTCGGCCCCCAGGCAAAGTAGGTTCCCTCGATGCCCATGTCGCCCGCATCGGCAAGGATCGTGTTTTCGATCCACAGCCCTTCCTGCACCCAGTCTCCGAGGTAACAGCGCTGCATCAGCCAGCCCTGGCCGTCCTGAACATGAACGTTGGTGAAGAAACCTCGGACGGAGATGTTGATGAATTGGAAACTACGCGCGTAGACTCCCGCCGACCCCTGAACGAGGATGCCGGCCCCGGCGGTTGGCGTTGTCGTATTCACGAGATCGAAGTCGCGCAGCAGAAAGGTGGAGGTCGTCGTCATCGTGATCGCCACACCTGTCGTATGGTCAAACTGAAGCGTGGTGGCCGCAGCGACAGCCGCCAAACTCCCATCTGGGGGCGTCACTTTGCCATGGCCAATAAGTTGGATCGGCTTACTAAATGTCAACGCATTGATCGCGTAATGACCGCGAGCGAGCTGAACAATGCCCCCTGCGGTTGGCAAGGAATCGTGCGCTGCCTGGATAGCTGCTGTATCTGTCGCTGCCACCCCAGTCGGGGGAGCCACGTACAAGATTGATCCCAGGGGATTCGTTCCGAGGGCGGACTCGATCTTGTTTACCGCGTCAGCGAGATCGTTGACCGTGGAGGCGTGAATGATCTCGTCAATGTTGTCCTGGTGGGCGGTGAAGAAGTTGTCGAGGCCGCCAGGGTATGCAGAAGCCATCTAGCTGTCCGGGGTTAGGGTCAGGCTGCCGACAACAACCGGAGTAAGAGTGGGTCCGGCGCTCCCGAAGGAGCCATACGGGTTCACCCCGTATACGGCCTGCCCATAGGTCGAGTTGATCTGGCCGGGAGGAGAAATAGGGGTAAGCGAGAGCGCCCCAGATGAGACAGGGGTAAGAGGCAGAGACGCGGGCACTAGTGGCCCTGCACTTGGGTGTAGCCGGTCGCAACCTTGAGGCTGATCGGCGTCTGCACCCCAGTCTTCTGGGACACATATGTCCATCCGGCCAGCGTCTTCTGCATCACGGCCGTACCAGCCGTGCCGGTCTTATTTGCGATCGTGGTAGCTATGCCGACTGACTCCTTGGTCTATCTGCTCTTGATCTTCGCGCCGTCCAGAATGGCCGTCGCGTGGGCATCGCCGAATATCTCGAGGCAGGCAATACGAAGGCCGTGAGGGACCCATGTCCAGGGAGACGTATGACCGTCGATCGTCACCCTCCATCTGCCGCCACGGGAAAGGATGTGGACAACAGCCGAGGCCGGAGCTGGATACGGGGCTAGGGAGTAATGCTGGGGCGTGCGCTGCTCAATGTAGGCGAACCGCTGTCCGCCCTCCTGGGCGATTCCTGCCTGCACCCATCGGGTCGCAGTCGGATTGCTCACTCCACTCCAAACAGCGGCGTGGCCCGTCGTAACAAGGGCGGTCAGAAGCGCCAGAGTGACCTTGCCCTTACCGAATAGCAAGCCGAAGTACGAGTAGGTCATTAGTCCCCAGTTTTCCTCTTATCCTTGCGGGACTGCTTCTCCTGGCCCCGGCGCTTCCGCTGCTTACGGGACCTATGGGTGGGGCTGCCGTTGTGATATTGCGACTGCCCGCTCCGTCTAGGCACCGGGCACCCAGATGGAGCTCGTCGGCTTCGCCCGGGCATAGGTTGCCCTGGCTTTCGCCTCTTCATCCTCGGCTCGCAGCTCCTCGATAGACCTCGACGGGCCGATCGTCGTGTAACCCTCGAACTCCTTACCGAACCTGGAAACCTGCTCGTCCCGCATCGGGAACTTGCAAGCAGCACACTCCCTGGGGAACGACTGCTCGTGCGCTTCGCCGCAGACTATGCAGCAGTAGCCGGCCCTGATCCGGCCCACGTCGTACTCCGTGT
>Ga0207693_10004967_pt1 | contig 11170 bp, 4 predicted proteins | sample LARL81metaG_FD_184347 | JGI IMG/M metagenome (GOLD analysis project Ga0207693, IMG submission 184347) | Corn, switchgrass and miscanthus rhizosphere microbial communities from Kellogg Biological Station, Michigan, USA - LAR L8-1 metaG... | ecosystem: Host-associated > Plants > Roots >... | reverse complement strand
CCTCATTGAAGCGTTTGAGCTTTACCAGGACTGCCCCTCGATCGAGATGGGCGTCAGCCAACTCTGGGCGTATGGCGAGACCCTGGTCATAGTCGTCAAGCGCACCCGCAAAGTCCGAAAGCCGTTCTCGGAGGATGCCGCGATTGACGAAGGTCGCTGCGCGATCGTCCAATGACAGCGTCCCGTCTTCGAGCGCTGTGGTGCAGGTCGCGACGCTTTGAGGAGACGAGGTCGAATAGACGGCGGACGCGAAACAGCTGTGTGCGGATCCTTCGCTAATGACGGTTTCGGCTGCCTGAGCCCCAGTGGAAAGTCCAGCCACGGCGAGAGCCAGAAGTGAGCTCAATAAGAAGCGGCGAGCCATGGGTCACCTCTCAATTGCGATTTGGCGTCCTTGCAACATCGACACGCGACCGACCTGCCAATTCTACTTCTTCCGCCTGGTTAATTACAATAATGTTGATACACAAAAGTGGCGCTAGGAGCTGACCGCTGCGCGAAGGGTATCAAATGGCGTGCCGCGTAATGGCCCTGAGTGCTGTGCTGACGCGTTCCGTGACCGGCAAGTCTTTCGCGCTCGGGTGAAGAAAGTTTGGCTACAAAACGATCGAGTTTCCCGGAATGGATAGGCCACCTGGCGTCACCTTGTCTTCGCACTTGCGGTAGCCGTGGTCCCAGCCGTCATGGTATTCCTTGTCGCTGTCGTAAAGCTTCGAATCCCTGTTCGGTTTGACATGCTCTTGCCTGGCGTATCGCAAATTTGCTGAGGCGCAGCCATCTGAATAGCCGAGCGTGTATTCAGCAGAGTCCTCCTCCGCTGGAGGCGAAGCGGCAGCCGGCGGATTCGTCGATGGCGAAGTCGGTGCTGGATATACCGTCGTGTCGGCGAGCGCAGAGGATGCCGCAAGCACGGCCGTCAGGAGAGCTGCGAAGGCCGTTCTCATTTCTATCTCCTTTGTTCTGCGCCACTCGGATCGCCGCGACCGTAGGCGCGACTCACCGCCGAGCGCGTGCCGGCGGCGTTCAACCGACGCGAAAAGTCCTCAAGGCCGGCGTCCAGTGAGGATGAAGTATTAATGACATCAATGTCAACATATGCGGGAGCTCCCACTGTCTGGCGGGACCTCAAAGTGTGGTCTGGGTGTGGGACGTCATGATTTCTTGCCAATGGCGCGCGGCGAGCTGCGCTCCCGACCCCGGCATCACCTCCCAAATTTGCCCACCGTGGTTAGTGTGAAGACGTTCAGCAGGGGCAACAGCCAACTTGCAACTCAGCCACCCAGCCCGATCGACAGGTGCGCGAAGGGTCCGAAGAAGCCGCGATTCTCGCTCCTGGCCTTGTCGATTCCGCCGTCCATAGCATTGAAAAAGTAGTCGGCCCGATAACCGAAACTGACCCTGGCGTTGCGGTAGTTGATCGAAAGCCCCGCGAAACCACCCACATTGGGAGCGATGACCATGCGCGAACGCGTGTGGGTGATAGAGGTACTGGAAAGAGTGGTGCGAAATGAGCCGGCGCTACCGTAGTTGTATGCACCGTTGTGATATTGCGCCGTTGTGTGGTGATGGATGCGGGCGCGCTGGCGGCCAAAGAGCAACGCTGCGTTGAGTCCCCAGTCGAACTTGAGTTCTCCGTCGTCGGGTGTCCCGAGGGCCGGATCGGACGAACTCCAGGCGATCGACGGTCCAACGCCACGGAAGCTTCTCTTGGACTCAAGAGCGGCCGAGTTGAGGTGATACACGCCGCCATTCACCCTTTTAAAGTTGCTCCCAAAATACTTGAACGTCGGGTGAGCATCCGGATCGGAACTGAAGGTCGTGTTCGAGTTGGCGTTGAACTGCGCAAAGCGCAGGCCGAGGCTCAAGAAGTTCGAGCTATCAGCGCCAAACATGCCAAGTCCAACATCCTTGCCCGCCATGAAGTCCAGGATGGTGTGAGATTCGCTCCCTCGGTGCTCGCCGTCGCTGAAGTGGAGGACCCGTCGTTCCGTCGAATTGATCGTTGATGTCAGTCCGTGCGTTGGATAGGACTGCTGGTGGAGATGATTGTGAACCTTGGTGTGGCCATAACGGATGCCCACCGACATGATCCAGTCTGAATCTTCGGGCTGGAAGCTGACTTTTACGTCCTCGCTGAAGCTGTAGCGCGCTTGACGCTCGACAACGAGCGGCGAGATCTTTTCCGGCGCGGGTCTTGGTGTGACGGAAAGGAAGGAGGGCGCGAAGTGCGCTTCGGGCGTGTCGAGGCCGTCCAGCCCGCCACCCATTTCGATCCAGACCAGCGGTTTGCCGTTGTCGGCGTCCTCGAAGATGTCCTTGATCCAGTCGGCGCCGCTCCACTCGCTACCCCAGAAGCCATTGTCTTCGTCGAGGCGCTTGGTGATGCGGATGCCGTAGAGCCGTGGGTCGGTCAGGAACACGTTGGTGGTCAGGCCGGAATCGTCACTATTGAGGAAGTCGCCGGTGAGCGCTGTGGTGTCGAGGACGTTCTTGACATAGCCCATGACCTGCCAGCCATCGGCGCTGTTCAGGATCAGAGCCAGATTGAGGTTGGTGTAACCGTGCAGCTGGTCGTAGGGCTTGTCGTTGAAGATGCGCGCGAAGCTGTTGCCCTGCCAATAGAAGTCGCCGCGAAGTGTTGCCGTCCAGTCCGTCCAGACGGGAATAGTGTATTGCGAACCAATCGACAGCGTGAAGGGCGGTGAGTTCGGCAGCTTATTGCCGGACAGGTTCTTGGCGAAGCCTTCGCCCTTGTTGGGTGCCGTTCTCGGATCAAAGCCGGGATAACCTACCATCTGAACTGGACCGCCGAACCGGTCGACTGTGGGGTTTGGCACATAGGGCAATTCAGTGACCGGATCGAAACCCAAGGCGTAAGCGAAGTTGCAGGCGAACGGCACGAAATTTCCCTCGACTATGGCCGCCGCGACCACATAGGTCGGCAGGATGCAGTTCGACGCCTGGGTGACGAACGGCTTGACCAAGACCCAGTTGGGATTGCCTGCGGTCCTGTCGATCAAATCAATGGACGATTGTCCATCCGCGACCCGTGTGTCTTCGACACCGGCTGCCAGGTTGAACTTCAGACCCGGCGTCGGTTCCCAGGTCGATTCGAGCTCTGCGCCTTTGACGGTGGCATCGAAATTGTCGTTGATCGCAGTGCGATCGACGATGCGCGAAATCTGATAGTGCTTGTAGTCGTAGAAGAAGATGTCGGCATTCAGTGTCAGCGTGCCATCCAGCAGCGTGTTCTTGGTGCCGAGTTCATAGGCATCGATGTACTCAGGCTTGAAGGTCAGCGGATGGATTGGACTGGCCGTCTGACCCGTTTTCCCGCCGAACGTCAGCAACCTTGCACCCGGTGGGTTGGCGCCGCCGGCCTTGTAGCCATGTGAGTACGAAGCATAGATCAGCGTCTGGTCGGTGAAGTCGAGCTTCGGTGTCCAATTGGCCACCGCACGACCCGTGATCGCATCCCATTGCTGATCGACGACGCCGGTTGTCGGATAGCCGTAGCCAGCGACCAGAAGCTCACTCGGGATTAGCGTGAAGTGCTTCTGATCTTCGGTCCAGCGCAAGCCGCCAGTGAGTTTCAGATCATCGGTGAGGTTGTAATAGACTTCTCCGAACGTCGCATAGGAGTTCAGATTGTAGGGATTCTGGCTGAGAAAATAATTGTGTCCCTGGTTGTTGAGACTCGTCAGCGGATTGGGATCGATATACTGGCAATGACTGCCACCTTCTGTAAACAGCTGGTTGGACGAGAAAGGATTGGAAACCTGCAAGCCGCCGACGAGACAGTTCGTATTGGAGCTGGGACTGCCAGGAACATACGGCAGTGTCTGTCCGTTGTTGGCCCAGCCATAGGCTGCCAAGCTCAGCGTGTTCAGGAAGACGTAGTAGTTTTCCTGGGTCTCATAATGCAGAAAGTTTCCGCCGAAGCTGAAGTTGAGCGGACCGTCGAAGTGCGACGCAAGGCGGAACTCCTGGCTGAACTGCCACGACCGTTCTTCGGAGAGATCCTGGGCAACCAGGCGATCGCTGCAACCGAGTTGCGGATCGCAAAAAACCCCCATGGGTATGCAGGCAAAGTGGTCGAGCGCGCTGGGATCGGTATAGGCGCCGGCCTGCGGCTTGCACGGCGGAGAGAAAGTATGAGTCCCACTACCAACACATGGTCCTTCTGCCGGACCGCCCCCGACGCAAAGACCCAGCCCATTCGGATCCGGGATCAGCGTCCCCAGATGGTTCGGATTGGTATTGAATGCCGGATCTCCTCCGAGCGCTTCAGGTAGCTGATAGATGAATGCACCGGGCGCCGTATTGAAGCGGTTGTAGTCCTCAGTCGACCACAGAAAATCCTGGTTGTAACCGGTCTGCGAACTGAAGTTCAGCGTCGGCGAAACCGTGTAGTCGACATTCAGTTCGATGGTGTCGTTCTTGGCCTTGTAGATAGGATTCAGCTGCGTCTCGATCACGCGCAGGTTCCGCGATTGAGTGGTGCTGGCGTAGGGATCGAAATCGCCGAAATGGCCGGTTATCGGCGTACCAATCGTCGAAAGGGGGCTGTAATAGGGCAGCGAGAGGCCGTTCGGCACTTCGAAGGAGGCACTGGAGTAGAGCGAAGCAGCACGGCAACCCTGACTCAGATAGTGACCCGGTGAGTAGGCATTCGGTTCACCACCTGGGGGCACCGGCACACCGCCGACTTCTGCCGGGATCGGATCGGTTTCGCATAGCTGCTTGGAGGTGCGCATGCGATCGTCGTCTTCGGAAAAGTGCTCCCAGACGAGGTTCGCTTCGAGATCCGCGATCGGACGCCAGAGCACGGATACACGTCCCGACCATAGGTCGCGTCCATCGATCGGCGAGTTCTTCAACGCGTTGAAGCTGTAGCCATCGCGCATCGTCCATTCGCCGGCGGCGCGGATGTCGAGCTTATCTCCGACGATGGGAATGTTGATCATGCCTTCCAGTCGACGGTTCAGATAGTTGCCGATGTCGACCGAAACCATCGCTTCGTAGCTGTCTGTTGGCTTGGCCGACATGAGGTTGACGACGCCGGCCGTCGCGTTGCGTCCCCACAAGGTGCCCTGCGGTCCGCGAAGTACTTCGACGCTGGAGACGTCGTAGAATTCCTGTTCGAAGAAGTGATTGCGGATGAAGGGAATGCCGTTGAAGGCAACGGCGACAGCCGGATCCGTGGTCACCGAGATCGCTTGCGTGCCGATACCGCGCAGCTCGATCGAGTAGCCCGAGAAGTTTGTCTTGCCGAAGTTCATGTTCGGCGTTTCGCGAATGAGATCGCCACCTGTGGCGATCTGACGATCGGTCAGCTGCTTCTGCGAGAAGGCCGAGACCGCGATCGGGACGTTCTGGATGTCTTCGTGAACGCGCTGCGCGGTCACCGTCACGGTCTCAATGCCGGACACAGCTGCTGCCGGGCGCGGCGTGTTGGCCGCGACAATCAAGTACTGGTCATCACTGTGCTGAAAGGTGAGCCCGGTCCCAGCGAGAAGCTGCTGCAGTGCAACAAGTGGATTATCGACGCCATGCGCGCCGCGGGACTTCTTTTTGAACGTCAGATTGGAATCGGCGACGATTTCCGCGCCGCTCTGAGCACCGAATTGCGTCAACGCTTGGGGCAGCGGTTGTGCTGGGATCTCGAACGTGGACTTTATGTCCGCCCGTGCATCCAGATTGAACAGGCCGAGCGCGGCGATCGCCGCGCTGCACATGAGATATGCCCGCCGACCCCTAATCGATTGCGCCACAATCCCCTCCCCTGTGCGGAATTGACAGTTCCGTCAATAAGCAAGAGTAGGCAGCTCAGAAACCCTGCACCCGAACGCGGCGAACCAATCGATCTTTTTTGAGGGAGGTCAACGTTATTTCTGCATCTGTGCTATCGAGAACACGCGCCAAATGACTTTTTACGAGCAGACTGACAAATCCGTCGATATCGGCCGTCCGAAACACGCCATCGATGGGAGTGGCGGCGAGGTCTGACAGAACGATGACTTTCCTCTGCGAGTAGCGGTTCAGTTCCGCGGCAACGGTTGCTACCGACTGACCCACAAATGTCAGATGACCGGTTCGCCATTCCAAGGCGTGAGCCAAAGTCTCCGAGTTCACCGCTGTGAGCGCGCGTTCACCACTCGACGACGCGGTCAACCTCCAGCCCGCAACCATATTGGTCTGCTGAGCCGGGACCGACGCCGTCGCAGCAATATCGATATGGAGCCGGCCCTCATCCAACAGAACCATGAGCCGACCAGGATCAAGGCGGACGTCGAACGCGGTGCCCGTCGCCATGACGCTGCTTCCTGCCGCAGACACTACGAACGGACGCGCCGGGTCCTTCGCCACATGAAAATAGGCTTGGCCGTGTTCGAGCGTGAGATCGCGCCGACGCCAGGTTTCGTGCACGGCGAGCGCGGTGTCGCTGTCGAGCACGACGCTCGAGCCGTCCGCCAGCAATACGGTCATGGTCTGACCGATAGCCGTCTGATAGCGCTGGTCCGAAATGGGAGAAACCCAGTCTCGCCACAATCCCGTCAAACCGGCCACATAGAGCAACACACAAAACACGGCGGTTATCGCGAGTGCCGAGCCTGCTGCGTAGAAGCGGCGGCGTCGTGTGAAATGCCGCATAGCGGCCTCTCGAATGGCCAGGATCTCGGGATCGGTTGCAACCAGATGCGCCTTAACCCAGACGCGTCCAACATCGTGAAACGCACTGCGATGCGAGGCGTCGCTCTCCAGCCAGACCTCGAGTTCGCGCACCTCTTGCAGGGACATCTGTCCCGAACGACGGCGCGCAAACCAATCCGCTGCCTCATCGACGAGTTTGACGCTCGCGTCACCGGCGGTCATCGTCTGGACTCCAACTCTCGCGTAATTTGCGCGAGGGCGCGCGCGATCAGTTTGCCGACCGCACTCACGGAAATCCCGAGTTTTTGTCCAATCGCGGAATAGGTCATATTTTCGAAGCGATGCAGGATGAAGGCATTGCGGGCGCGCGGCGGCAGCTTACGAATTGCCGCGATGGTCAACACAAATTCCTGATGGGATATCGTGAGCCGTTCGGGCGAAAAATCGTCGGTAAATGCGTCGTCCTCATCAAGTGCCGTCATGGTTGACATCGACTTGCGCTTCGACAGAAGCCGCGAGGCGATCGTAAAGAGATAGCCCTGTACATTTTCGATCGGCGCGTCGCCGCCGCGGGCGTGCATCGCCAAAAACACGTCCTGGACCAAGTCCTCAGCCTCAGCGGCCGAAACCCGCCTTCGAAAGTAGCGTTTCAACAAGGGCCCATACTGGCTCATCCACCGCGCCAGATCGTTGGCCGGATAAGTGTCACGTCCTCCTGAGTTCAGAGCCATCCCGCATACCCCGTCTGCTCGGGTTCGACTGTACGCCCGCACAACTGGTAAGAGGCGCCCATGCGACGATCGTGCACCCCAACGCGCGTATTTCTAAGCCGACGGCGCGTGGCTGTCCGATTGTGACATTTGACTGGCCTGACGGTGAAATCCGTCCCGTTGCGATGCTCGCCGACAGGCTCCCGTCCCGCATCGATCATCCCATCGATGCAGGCTGGTTCAGTCGCTCAACCAGCTGCAGGCAGGACGCACGCCGCGGCTCAGCCCCCCAATCCGATCGACAGATGCGCGAAGGGTCCGAAGAAACCGCGATTCTCGCTTCTTGCCTTGTCTATGCCGCCGTCCATCGCATTGAAGAAATAGTCGGCGCGATAGCCGAAGCTGACCTTGGCATTGCGGTAGTTGATCGAAAGCCCCGCGAAGCCGCCCAGATTGGGCGTGATGACCATGCGCGAGCGCGTGTGGGTGACTGAATTGGAGGAGAGGGTCGTTCGGAGGGTGTGTCCGCTGTTGGTGTAGTATGCGCCGTTAAGATATTGCGCCGTGGATTGGTGATGGACGCGAGCGCGCTGACGGCCAAAGAGCAGCGCCGCATTGAGTCCCCAGTCGAACTTGACTTCGCCGTCGTCCGGGGTGCCGAGAACCGGATCGGACGAACTCCAGGCGATCGACGGTCCAACGCCGCGGAAGCTTCTCTTGGACTCAAGAGCGGCCGAGTTGAGGTGATACACGCCGCCATTGACAGTTTTTAGGTTGCTCCCAAAATACTTGAACGTCGGGTGCGCGTCAGGATCTGAGTTGAACGTCGTGTTCGAGGAAGAGTTGAACTGGGCAAAGCGCAGGCCGAGGCTCAAGAAGTTGGAACTCTCTGTACCGAACATGCCCAGTCCAACATCCTTGCCGGCCATGAAGTCCAATATGGTGTGAGTCTCGGAGCCGCGATGCTCGCCGTCGCTGAACTGAAACGCGACTCGCTCCGTCGAATGGTACGTCGATGTCAGTCCGTGCGTTGGATAGGACTGCTGGTGCAGATGATTGTGGACCTTGGTGTGGCCATAGCGGATGCCCACCGACATGATCCAGTCTGAGTCTTCCGGCTGGAAGCTGACTTTGACGTCCTCGCTGAAGCTGTAACGCGCTTGGCGCTCGACGCTGAGCGGCGAGATCTTTTCCGGCGTGGGCCGCGGCGTGGCCAGGATAAAGGACGGTACGAAGTGCGCTTCGGGCGTGTCGAGGCCGTCCAGCCCGCCGCCCATTTCGATCCAGACGAGCGGTTTGCCGTTGTCGGTGTCCTCGAAGATGTCTTTGATCCAATCGGCTCCACTCCATTCACTGCCCCAGAAGCCATTGTCTTCATCGAGGCGTTTGGTGATGCGGATGCCATAGAGGCGCGGATCGGTCAGGAATACGTTGGTGGTTAAGCCGGAATCGTCGCTGTTGAGGAAGTCGCCGGTGAGCGCTGTGGTGTCGAGGACGTTCTTCACATAGCCCATAACCTGCCAGCCGTCTGCGCTGTTGAGGATCAAAGCCAGATTGAGGTTGGTGTAGCCGTGCAGCTGGTCGTAGGGCTTGTCGTTGAAGATGCGGGCGAAGCTGTTGCCCTGCCAGTAGAAGTCGCCGCGCAGAGTCGCTGTCCAGTCCGTCCAGGCTGGGATCGTGTATTGCGAACCAATCGAGAGCGTGAACGGAGGTGAGTTCGGCAGCTTGTTGCCGGACAGGTTCTTGGCGAAGCCTTCACCCTTGTTCGGAGCGGTACTCGGATCAAAGCCGGGATAGCCCACCAACTGGATTGGACTGCCGAGCTTGTCGACCGTCGGGTTCGGAACATAAGGTAGTTCAGTGACCGGATCGAAACCCTGAGTGTAAGCGAAGCTGCAGCCGAACGGCACGGCGGCGGGTCCGGCGTTTTGCTGAGCGATAGCCGCGGCGACCACATAGGTTGGCAGAATGCAGTTCGACGCCTGTGTAACGAACGGCTTGACCACCATCCAGTTGGGATTGCCGGCCGTGCGGTCGATCAAGTCGACCGATGATTGCCCATCCGCAACCCGCGTGTCTTCGACACCGGCTGCCAGGTTGAATTTCAAACCTGGCGTCGGTTCCCAGGTCGATTCGAGCTCGGCGCCTTTGACGGTGGCATCGAAGTTGTCGTTGATCGCGGTGCGATCAACGATGCGTGAGATCTGATAATGCTTGTAGTCGTAGAAGAAGATGTCGGCATTCAGCGTCAGCGTGCCATCCAGCAGCGTGTTTTTTGTGCCAAGTTCGTAGGCGTCGATATATTCTGGCTTGAAGGTCAGCGGATGAATGGGGCTTGAAGTCTCGCCATTGTTTACGCCGAACGTCAGCAGCTTTGCACCGGGCGGATTGGCACCACCGGCTTTGTAGCCATGTGAGTACGAAGCATAGATCAGCGTCTGGTCTGTGAAGTCGAGCTTGGGTGTCCAATTTGCCACCGCCCGACCAGTGATCGCGTCCCATTGCTGATCAACGACGCCGGTCACGGGATAGCCGTAGCCGGGTACGAGCAGTTCACTTGGGATCAACGTGAAGTGTTTCTGATCTTCGGTCCAGCGCAAGCCGCCGGTGAGTTTTAGGTCGGGCGTGACATCGTAATAGACTTCCCCGAACGTCGCATAGGAGTTCAGATTGTACGGATTCTGGCTGAGAAAATAATTGTGCCCTTGGTTGTTGAGGCTGGTGAGCGGGTTGGGATCGACATATTGGCAACCACGGCCTATGCGATTTGCCGAAAAGGGATTGGCGACCTGGAACCCGCCGTGCAAGCAGTTGGAATTGTCGGAGACGCCGGCAACATAGGGCAACGTCTGTTGGTTGGGAAGTGGATAGGACCACCCATAGGCTGCCAAGGTCAGCACGTTCAGAAAGACGTAGTAGTTTTCCTGGGTTTCATAGTGGAGAAAGTTGCCGCCGAAGCTGAAGTTGAGCGGACCGTCAAAGTGCGACGCAAGGCGGAACTCCTGGCTGAACTGCCAGGACCGTTCTTCGGAGAGATCCTGGGCGACCAGGCGATCGCTGCAACCGAGTTGTGGATCGCAGAACACTCCCATGGGTAGGCAGGCAAAATTGCTTTCCGAATTGGGATCGGTAGAGGCGCCAGGCTGCGGCGCGCACTGCGCGAACAGAGTCGATTGTGAGCCTCGGCCGGCGCATGTGGCATCCGCCGGACCGAGGCCTACGCAACGACCCAACCCATTGGGATCAGGCGTGAGCGTCCCCAGACGATTACGATTGAAATTATTCAATCCGCCGAGCGCTGCAGGTAGCTGATAGATGAATGCACCGGGCGCCGTATTGAAGCGGTTGTAGTCCTCAGTCGACCACAGGAAGTCCTGGTTGTAACCGGTCTGCGAACTGAAATTCAGCGTCGGCGAAACCGTGTAGTCGACATTCAGTTCGATCGTGTCGTTCTTGGCCTTGTATACAGGGTTCAGCTGCGTCTCGATTACGCGCAGGTTACGCGATTGGGTGGTGCTGGCATAGGGATCGAAGTCCCCGTAATAGCCAGTTATCGGCGTTCCGACACTTGCGAGGGGACTATAATAGGGCAGCGAAAGACCATTTGGGACTTGGAACGAAGCGCTGGAGTAGAGAGAAGCGGCGCGACATCCCTGGCTCAGATAGTGACCTGGGTTGTAGGCGTTCACTCCTTGTCCATTTTGTGGTGGAAGCGGAACACCATTGACTTCCGTCGGAATCGGATCGGTTTCGCACAACTGTTTCGATGTGCGCATGCGATCGTCGTCTTCAGAGAAATGCTCCCA
>Ga0207693_10004966_pt1 | contig 11171 bp, 12 predicted proteins | sample LARL81metaG_FD_184347 | JGI IMG/M metagenome (GOLD analysis project Ga0207693, IMG submission 184347) | Corn, switchgrass and miscanthus rhizosphere microbial communities from Kellogg Biological Station, Michigan, USA - LAR L8-1 metaG... | ecosystem: Host-associated > Plants > Roots >... | reverse complement strand
ACGCTCAGCTGCTTCCCATCGCCGCAGACTGGCGCGTGCTACCATCGATCTCGGTCTCCACGAAACAGCTCCACCATCACGGCGCCGACGGAAAGGAGTCCCAAGATCGCCGCGAGGGTACGGAGCCGGTGGAGATCTTGGTTCAACTGATCTATGTCGTCGGGCACTTGAAAACCGAGGTACACGCTCAAGAGCAGAACGATCGCAGTAACCATGGTCAGAAGAATTGAATATGCTTTCAATGGAAACGATGCTCAGCCAGAGAGACTGGTTCAAGGCTTCCAGGCGGGTCTCCTGCAAAGCCTCTGGCGAAAGAAAACGGCTTTGTTTTCAAGTTTCGGTGGGCATCATCGCCCGCTGGCCCCGGCTGCCGCCTTGAGGCCGAGCATTTACAAAAATCCGGCCGCAGCCGTCGGCAGCGACCTTAATTGCCCTAACCATCACTCACACTGTAACCACGGCAATAAAAATATCCGTCACTCGGTCGTGCGAGGCAGCTAGCCCAACGCAGCATATATCGTCGCGTCGGCTCGGAACAGCACATCGCCGCATAGCACCCATACAAACGGCAATTATCAACGCGCGCCACGTCGTCCGTATTCTTGAGCTTCATCGACGCGGAAACTCTACTGGCCAAATTGCGGACCAGATCCTTGGATCGGACGACAGATCACTTGGGGCTTATGGCCAGACTCCGCGGAGCCCGTCCAAGGATGGCATCTTCATCGAGCTGCTCAGCGGCCTTTTCCTCTACGAACATCGCGACAGCCCGGCAGAACACGGCGCCGGCCCAAGCTCGCGATCGAGCGTGGATGGCTCTGGAAATCAATGCAGCATATTTCGCTTGTGTCATTCAAATCACAGCCGAATCGAGCCGCCGCACTTAGACAGGCCGCGCATGGCCGCGAACAAGGTAACGGCGGTACGCATTTGGGCTGGGGGAATAACAGCCAACAAACTATTCGAGCCGCCCGGAGGGAAACTTGGCGGCTCTTTTTCTTCAAAGGAAACGCCCGGCCGAAGCCGCCCCGCAGCCCGCACGCGCTTCCTCTCGGCTTATAAGGGAGACGCATGAACAAATTCGTTGACATCAGGCCCTTTGCCGATCCCTTGGCTGCCGCGCAAAAACTTATGGAGATCGCAAACGCGGTCGATCCCGTCCAGGACGGCCGCATCTTCATCGAGCTGATCAACGGTCCGTTCCTGTATAATCACAAAGGCAGCCCGGCAGAATATGGCACCGGCCTCAAGCTTGCGATCGAACGCGGCTGGCTGTGGAAGCACGAGAGCGGCACTTACGTGAAGTTCACGCAATCCGACGCGGATCTGTTCGCATGCAGTGACCGTCAAGCGGGTACTGTCGCGCCGGGCTCGATGCATGTTCTCGGCTCTGGCGCGTCCTGGGGCGCTATCGAGGCCCTCGGCTGCAGCCACGCGACCATTGCCAAGATCGCCAAGCGGGCGAAGGATCGCGCATCCCACCCGCGACACGCCGAGGATTAGGAACGAATCGCCGCCCCAAAAGTCTGCTTCTTGTGAAGAACGACCGCGTTTTCACACTTATGGTGATCGCCGTCGGGTTGTTACCGGTGATCTGGGGCCTTGAAATGTTCTTGCGATAGCTCCCACCCCACCATCGACGCGCGGCGAGATCAAGCATTCTACGAGGGCGGGTAATAAGACCCGGATGCAAGGCCGGGCCGACAATGCGGGTGCCATACGAGCGTGCAAAGGCTAGGACATCATCGACCTTCTTCGCGGCAACCGCTCGAAACATCTCCTCAATGCTTCCGGGCGTGAAGATTACAACAAACCCGCGTTTGGCTCGGCGGTCGCGATTTGTCGAACCAAGGGGCCGTTTGGTTTGCTGCGAAAAGTGTGCGGCGAGCCGCCGTGTGTTTGAGATCAGGACACCCCGGCGCGCGCCGTCTTCAAGGCTGCGGTCCACCAAAGCAGATCGTCAATCAGCGTCCCAGCGGGTACCTCCAAGTCAGCCAGCCCAGCCTCGACGTCGCCGCCTTGGTAGTGAGCCCGGAGAGTGGCGAGGGGGATGTGGACTGACGATCGAATCGGGGCGAGCTGAAGCTCTATTGCGGTTTCACGGAGTTGCTGGACGCCGCGGGCGCCCATGGCGGAGCCATAGCTCACGAAGCCAATCGCCTTGCGATTCCACTCCGGATAGACCCAGTCGATCGCATTCTTGATCACCGCGGACGGTCCGTAGTTGTATTCGGGCGTGACGAGGACGAAACCGTCGGCCTGCGCGATCGCAGCGGTCCATTTCTGAACTACTTCGTGCGTGTAGGCGGGACGGCCCGGCATGGCCGGCGTGGCCACCTGATCGAAGAACGGCATTGGAAAATCGCGAAGATCGAGAAGCCGAGCGTCGACCCGTTCGCGCTTCTTCAGATGCTGCAGGATCCACTTCGCGGGCTTCTCCGAGAAGCGCCCCTCGCGGGTGCTTCCAACAATGACGGAAATGATGGTCATATTTTTATTCCTTCCTGTTCGCCGAAAGAACAAAGGTTAGTTGATGGAGGAGCAGACCGTCTTGCGGCCCAGGCTGCATTAATGTTTCTGTGCACGGCGTTTCGCACGCGATCAGAACGAGTGCACTTGGTCGCCGGGCGGTCCGATGTCGGCTACACCATTCGACAATTGTGCCTGCGCCATCGTCAGCGAATTGAAGGATTCGCGCAGCAACTTGATCCTGCCAGCCTCTGCCACCAGGTACCGGTGAACAGATGATGAGCCGTTCGCCCGGTCGCCGCGGCGTGCCCACTACATACTCGGCGAAGTTCTTGTCCGGCGTCTCGATCAGGATGCGGGTGTCATTAAGCGAGAACGCAAAGTTGGGATCAGCGGCCAAAGGAGCGACAATAGAGCCATATTCATTCTTCACGTTACACTCCAAATCCGTTCGCTCGCGGCGAGGCGATAGTCGATGGCCGACAGACCTTTCTGTCCTAGCCAGGCGACGCATGGCGCAACCAAAGCCTTCCAGTAAATTCAGGTCTTGCCGACAAGCCATCACATCCTCGGGCACTTCACGCAAACCTTCTCGTTTCGACAAAGTTCGAGGATGTAGTCGTGGCGGACCTCGAAGTTGCCGTGTAGCTTAGATCGCGTGAGGTGAGACGTCGTGAGCCGATAACGAACGTTCGATGGTACGCAAACGCCGTAAGCTAGGCGAGATCGCCCTTATGGGACGATGGTGAGTGACCGAACCGTTGCCGAAATTTCCGGGCGAAATTTGTATAGTCGCGAAAGCCGCAAGCGCTCGCCAGAGCGGTTTTGGATCTGGGTAGAACGATCGCCCGCTTTGCCGGCCAGCCGGCATATCCGCTCCCGCCTTCGACAAGCTTTTCGATTGCCGCGCGCGAGCCCGCGATCAAAGAACTACCCCTCCGCTCGAATGCACCGACGGCGCGACTGAAATACGCGAAACGCAATCAGCGATAGCGTCGCAAACAGGAGCAGGAGGACCGCGAACCAGAGCGGAGATGCCGCACTGTGCGACAGGTCGCGCAGATATCCCGCCACGGCCGGCAGGATGCCCAACCCAGCGTAGTAACAGGTGAAGAAGACTCCCATTGCTACCGCCCCGCGCTGAGGTGCAACAACCTCGGTCGGCAATGTCATGATCAGGCCGCCAGGCGGCCCGAACAGCAAGCCGATGGCGACGAACCACGCCCAGGAGCCGCCCCAGTGCGCGACGCAACTGATTGCGACAGAAGCCAGAAGTAAGCACGTCATGATCATGCCACTCGGGCAGTTGGTGCGTTGAGCCAACCAAGCACCAAGCGGCGCCGCTGGAATGGCGACCCAGCTGGTGGCGCTCACTACCGCATTGGCGCTCTCGACCTTCATACCGGATGCCACTAGGAATGTCGGTCCGAACGAAAGGACAGCGACAAACGCGAAATTATAAAGGGTCCACAGCAAACCGGCCGTCGTGGACAAAATGAATTCGCGACCAGTCAGGTCAAAGGAACGATGGCGAGGTCGAACCGCTCCGCCGCGCGCCGCGTTAGGACAGCAGCCCAGCACCAGGAGAAGCGCAAACAGGTTGAGACTCGCCGTCCCGAACATGGCCGCCGAACACGAGAACGCGCCTGCAAACCTCGGAAGTGAGACCAGCGCGAGCGCGATGCCAAGCGGCCAACCGGTCACCAAAATCCCGAGGGCGGTACCGCGACGGCCACTTTGGAACTGGTCGGCAACCATTTTGCTCGCCAGGACATTCATTGCCACGGCGCCTGCCCCGCTGATTAGCCGTCCGGCCATCAACACGGCCACGCTTTCACTCGCCGCCGTCAGCAAGCCGCCCGCGACCATGCCGCAGAGCCCGATGCAGGTCACCAGCTTGTCGCCATAACCCTGGGCGAACAGGCCAACTGGCAGAGCCACCACAACACCGGGAAGCAAGTACAACCCGACAAGCATCCCGACAGCGGCATAGCTGATGCCAAGGTTCTGCACCAGGAGAGGAGAAAGCGCGCCCATTGATTCAAACTGGAAGCCCATCGCCGTTCTCGCCAGAGTGAGAACGACTAGGGTCAGCCGAGCCTTACGCATCTGTTCAACCTCGCAATCATAAAAAACTTAGAACTGAACAGACTTACAGCACGATTTCAGGGGGCCTCGATTACCATAGTTGTCTGTACCGAAACTTAGGCTCGAGCGTAGTGGTGGTGAAGTCCGCCGAGGATGGGTCGGATTTGATGCTTCCGATTCGCCGAAATGCAATCCGCCGAGGACCGGGCGGCAACGAATACGCCCTACTCTCTTGACGGCGCGCGATAGAGTGCATTTTCGGTACCTTTACTGGGAATTGATGTCACAGTCGGAGTGAGCGAGGTCGCCTCCCGCCCTGCAGCCTCCACCACCTTACAGATGGTGGAGCGGTGGGGATCTGCGCACTCATAGTGCACGAGTTTCCAAAGCTTCGTGTCGCGATGTGGACCTGCCCATTAATCGGACCGTAGATCCCGAGAACCTGATCGGCCACGACCTCGTACATAAAGACTCCCACTGCGTTTAATACGCGCTCAACCAAACCAGGCAGCGAAGTATGACATGAGGTCGACAGATGCGGCCTGACCTGAGGCGGCCCATGACAACCAGTCATGTTGAATTCTAGGATCGCTTGTGCCAGTTCGTTTGCCCCCTTCAACGGCTTTGTTCGGCGGGAATCGTGCAGACGTAGCCGACCCCGCGCTCCGTCTTGATGACACGGGGCGCCTTCGGGTCCTGTTCCAGTTTGCGCCTTAGCCGTGACACCCGAACGTCGATGCTGCGATCGAATATGTCTTCGTGACGCCGAATCGCCTTTACCAGATACTCGCGCGATAGCACCCGGTTTGGAGCCTCGAGAAAGGCCAGCAACAGTGCGTACTCACTGTTACTTATCGCAACCCGCTGTCCCTCTGGATCGATGAGACGACGGCTGCAACGTTCAAGCCGCCAACCGCCGAAGCTGTATTTGCCCCGCTCGTCGTCGCGGGTGCGCCAAGATCGCGCCATGTCACGGCGTCGCATCACAGCGCGGAACCGAGCATACAGTTCTCGGATGCCGAATGGTTTGGTGAGATAGTCGTCGGCACCAAGTTCGAGTGCGGCCACGCGGTCAGCTTCATCGCGGGAGCGACCCGTCAGAATGATAGCGACGGCGTCCGAACTAGACCGAATTTCCCGGAGCAGATCGAGCCCAATGCCCTGGCTGAGGTGCATGTCGAGAATGATCGCGCTTGTATCTCCGCTGGCCAATTGACGCGCCACGGTGGAACGGGTCGTCGCCGCGGATGTCTGTATGTTATACTGCCCGAAATAGTCTTCGATCAGGTGCCGGACCGCGGCATCGTCGTCAACGACAACGATATGGCCCGGGCTGGAGTCGCTGACCGCGTGAGTGAAATCGACATTGTCCAGCATGTGACCAGCCGAATGGCCGATGTTGCCGGGCGGAAGCACTAATTCACATCCATTCTTCACGTTGCACTCCAAATCTGTTCGCTCTCGGCGAGGCAATGGTCGATGGTCCAAGACCGCTCCGTCCTAGGTGGGCGACGCATAATATTATGAAAGCCTTGTAGTAAATTCAGGTTTGCAGACAGGCCATCACGTCCTAGGGCTCTTCACGCAAAGCTTCTCGTTTCGACAAAGCTCGAGGATGAAATCGTGGCCGACCTCGAAGTCGCCGGTTAGCTTAGATCGCGTGAGGTGAGACGTCGTGAGCGAACGACGAACTTTCGGTGGTACGGAAGCGCCGTTAGTTAGACGAGATCGCCCTTATGGGACGATGGTGAGTGACCGAACCGTTGCCGAAATTTCCGGGCGAAATTTGTATAGTCGCGAAAGCCGCAGACGTAAGCAATCTCGCCGACGAGTTGCCCTGTCCTCAGCAAGTCCCGGCGATGCAGAAGGCGCGCGGCATGATCCAGGCGGAGCGAATATATGAAATCACTGCAGGTAGAATTCCGCACCGTAAAGAGCTTCTGGAGAGAACGCAGCGAAATACCCGCGCCAGCGGCCACCTCGCGAGGACCGAATTCTGGATTGGTATAACCATCTTTTATGAGGTCGCAGACGCGCTTGAACAGTTTGTCCGCATGAAGGGAAACACCCGCCGGATCGGATGGAGCAAATAGTGCACCGATAAGATCGTAGACTGCCAATTGCATGTAGGGCTCGGAGAACGCCAAGGCGTCAGCCGCGTCGGCATTTCGAACAAGGTCGAATAAGGCGCGGCCGACGACCGTTCGGCCCCGCCCCAAAATACCACCCTGGGGGTCGAAGCCAAGATAAGACACCAGTGACCGCCGGGGCAGCTGCAACGAGAACCACTGCCCGTGACTGCTTTCGGAGATGTGTGTCCCGGGCCGGGCCGAATCGATCAATGCAACATCACCTACGATGAGTTGCACGGCCCGATCGTTCTGAACGATCGTTGATGCGCCAGCGACCTGAAACAGAGCGAAGAAGTGGTCCACGCCGTCGCGGCGAGTATCGCGCTGCGTCCGCTCGACGCGGAGAGCATTGCACCTTAGATCCACTCCGAAGAATCCGCAAACGCTCCGAGCACGCGCCCTGCCGATGAAAGGTTGGGATTCCCTGGCCACCGGGGTATAGAGCCATGACCGCAGCAGGAGCGCGTCTCTCCAACCATCGAGATCCAATTCAGGTGAGCTGAGAAACTCGTCGTCTGCAAGCATCATCGGCTCCACGACTCCAGGTGAAAGTTGGTTCGATGCGTCGTCCGTTTCGCTCGCGGCCGACGCAGCCGGCGATCGATTTCGCTTCGATGGATAAGCAGATCGCATAGCATGGTCATCCATTTTTAGCGAGTTCGGTCATAGCGCGACGGATAGTTGATGACTCCGCGACGTGTCGGCTACAGTATTGTCTCTGCCGCAGAGAATATGATTACAGCCGCAATGCAGGCCGCCGCACTCTCGTCATGTTTTGGAGCCGTTCGACTGGAGCGCGAAACCCGCGCTTTCTTTCCTTCTCAAGAGGAAGTAAATTCAATTCACATCAGCTTTTGGTATCGTTTCGCTTTTCTCCCCTTTGGCATCGACCCACGTGTTGGCATTGGTGCTCAATTGGCGATGTCCGAGGCGACATTGGCGATCGCAGGCTGGAGCACAAGTTCGGCATTGGGCCGACCGGCCGGTGCTGCCAGTCGGCGCGATTGCGACCGGTCCCGATCACGCGCCGATGTTCAGTCTGCAGCCTCGTCGTCCTTGTTGAGGGCTTGTTAGCGCCTCGCTCAGGCCAGATAGCCGCCGTCGGTCGGTTCGGTCATCACCAGCCGCTGACGCTTGAGATCGCGCCTAACTTGCGGCGCTTTCGTACCACCGAAAGGTCGCTGATAGCTCACGACGTCCGGCCTCCAGCGATCTAGCCTCGTCGGCAGTATTGATCCGAGTGGACTCACAGAGGAGGCCAAGATGTTGAAGACATCGATCACGGCGTTGACGGAAGCGCCAAAGGCGCTGAGCTCGACGCTGGATCCTTATACAGACGAAGCCCTACCGGACCCCTGGCCGACGTACCGCGAGCTGAGAGAGATGGGGGCGGCCGTCTGGTTGGAAAAATACCGGGTGTTCAAAATTCCGCATTTCAAAAAAGAACACCACAATGGATAACCACCCTCAGAGAGTGGCGACTATCGCCAGCGACGCTGAAATCAACCACGCCATCGCCACGCTCGTTCTGGCCTTCAGCACTGATCCCGTCGCGCGCTGGATGTATCGCGAGCCAGATCAATATCTGCTGCACATCCCTCGACTATTCCGCGCGCTTGGAACGAGCTCGTTCGAAGGAGGCGCAGCGCAGCGCTCCGGCGACGGCCTTGGCGTAGCGCTCTGGCTTCCGCCGGGCGTTGCTGGGGATGACGAGTCGCTTGAGGTGGTTATTGCGGAAAGCATCGTCAGGGAGAAGCAAGACGATGTGATCGACGTCTTCGAGCGGACCGAACATTATCGGCCGACGGAACCCCATTGGTATCTATCGCTCATTGGCGTCGAGGCCTTGCACCGGAACAAAGGGCGTGGCGCGGCTCTTCTGCAGGACAGGCTTCGCCAATGCGACCGGGAGCACCACCCTGCATATCTGTGGTCGTCCAACCTGCAAAACACGTCACTCTACAAAAGGCATGGCTTTGAGATCGTGGCCACGATCGAAGCTGGCTCGTCGCCTCCTATCTTTCCCATGGTGCGTCGTGCGCGATGAGGATGGAGAGGTAGCTGGGGCATCTCGAGGCGTTCCTACAAGGAGTACGTCATCAAGGAGTACGTCATGAGGTCTTTTCCAAAAATAGCGAGCGAAGTGCTTGCCCAGTGCATGATGTTATTGTCGTTTGACTCCAGCGCGTTGGTCGAGTCGATAGCAGAGGTGGCGACGGCGACCTTGACTTGGGGGCAGGCTATTGAAGAAAGCGATCCTGAAAAGGTGTTATCGTTCTATTCGAACGACGCCGTCCTCTGGGGCACGATGTCGCCGACCGTGCGCTCCGATCGCGAGGCGCTACGAGACTATTTCGTGACCGCCTTCGAGGTTCTGCCCGGCGTCAAGGTCGCCTTCGGAGATCAGCTGATCCGCATATACGGGAATATTGCGGTCAATACCGGCTACTACACGTTCTCCTATGTCAAGGATGGCGAGACCAAGAGCTTGCCCTCGCGCTACAGCTTCACCTACGTCAAGAACGGCGAGCGTTGGCTGATCGTCGACCACCATTCCTCGGCCATGCCATCAACCCCGAGATAGCTCGCAAGGTTTTCGAGCGTATTCTTAAACGGCGACGGCTGCGGCCAACTGACCGAACAGATGACGCGCGCAAGCGGCGGTTCTTGAATAGGACAGCATTCTTGCGCTTGCCGCGATTTTGAGCCGCGCTGACATCGGTACGTAGGGGCCGAGCAGCAATGAGCAAGGCATCGGACATCACGATAGGGCATATCTGCCACGCGGCACGCGGCGCGACACAGCCGCCTGGGCGTTACCGGAATGCCCGCAGTTTCGATCTCCGCGCCTGCTAGATGACCTAAATGATAAGCATGGTTGTCCGTCAAGACCGGTTCATGGAGAAGCTTTAATGACAGAGAAGTACAACCAAGACGAGGCCGCTCGACTTCGTCAGCTCATCATGGGGTTTCGCGTTACCCAGCTAATTCACATTGCAGCGAAACTTGAGCTTTCCGACCATCTAGCTCGCGGCCCGCTGACCGCGCAGGAATTGGCATCCATGGTCTGTGTAGACGCAGGTGCCCTCTATCGAATTCTGCGTGCACTGGCGAGCCTCGGCATATTTGCCGAGACGACCGATACTCGCTTTGAGATGACAGCAGCAGCGACACTGTTGCAGCGAAATACGCCGGGATCGCTCCGTAGTACCGCGATGGTCTACGGTGACGAAATGCTTTGGCGGGCTTATGGCCAAATGTCATATGCGGTAGAAACGGGACGAACGGCATTCGAGCATGTTCATGGCCAGCCGTTGTACGACTATCTCGGCGAACACCCTAGCTCCGCCATGCTATTTAATGATGCGATGACTGGTTTCTCGGAAATTGAGTCGTCGGCGGTCATTGCGGTTTGCAATGTCTCTCAAACTCGCACAGTGGTGGATGTCGGAGGTGGACAGGGAGCGCTGGTGGCAGCCTTGTTGCGGGCTCATCCGCATCTGCAGGCTGTGACCTTTGATCGCTCGGGCCCGACGGCCGATACACAAAGGAGTTTTGACGTTGCAGATATCGCGGGAAGAGCCCGGTTCATTCAAGGAGATTTCTTCGCACATGTCCCCGAAGGGGGAGACCTCTATATTCTCAAAAGCGTTCTCCACAATTGGGATGATTCCGCTGCTGCTGCCATCCTGCGGAAGTGCAGGGACGCCATGTCGAAACACGCTCGCCTACTCGTCGCGGAACGCGTGATCCCACTTGGCAACTTGCCGTCCGAGGCGAAACTTTTCGACGTCAACATGCTAGTCACCACCGGAGGCCGCGAGCGTACGGAAGCGGAATATGCGTCCCTGTTTCGCGCGGCCGGCATGAAGTTGACGAAAGTCACACTGACGTCGTCACACCTTAGCCTCGTCGAAGGTGCAAAATCCGATTAAGATTGACCGGTGCAATGCGCGGGATATCGGCTTTCCACTCATCTTCCGGCCCCGGTGGCTTCCATCGATCAGGCGCCAGTTGCGGGCCCCTCGCCAGTGGAACGTTGCGCCCTTCCCGATGTCGCAATCGAATGCCGCCACTTGAATCACCGCGAATGTCGCGGGGCGCCGATATTTGACGTCTACCGTCTCCGAGCCGACGGACGTCGAGAGGAGACCGAGACCGCATCTCAACCGACAGGACCGGCAGGCTCGCGATTGATCGCGGCTGGCTTTAAAAGCACGAGAGCGGCACCTATGTGAAGCTCACGCAATCGGGCGCGGATCTGTTCGCGTAATGAAGATGGGCCGTCACTGCCGGCCAAATTTCTTTCGGAGCCTTTCGATGACCTCTTGCAAGTCGCGGGCGTACTCTTCAATCACCCGCCGCGCCTCTTCCTGGCGCGTTGCCTCGGGCTCGCTCTTCGCTGAAGGTTCTTGATGTCCTTTGTCTTCCGCTGCGCTCATATTCTAGGAAACGAACAAGGATCGCTCATGGAACGGTTGA
>Ga0207693_10004965_pt1 | contig 11173 bp, 9 predicted proteins | sample LARL81metaG_FD_184347 | JGI IMG/M metagenome (GOLD analysis project Ga0207693, IMG submission 184347) | Corn, switchgrass and miscanthus rhizosphere microbial communities from Kellogg Biological Station, Michigan, USA - LAR L8-1 metaG... | ecosystem: Host-associated > Plants > Roots >... | reverse complement strand
CTGAAGACCAAGGCCTGGGCCAAGACCGAGCGCATCGTGGTTGGCGGCGGCTTTCGCGACAGCCGGCTGGGCGAGGTTGCGATCGCGCGCACCGAGATCATCCTCAAATCCGAGGAGTTCAAGATCGACCTCGTGCCGATCCGCCATCACCCCGATGATGCCGGACTGGTCGGCACGCTGCATCTCGCGCCGTCGTGGATCTTCGAGGGCTACGACAGCATTCTCGCCGTGGATATCGGCGGCACCAATATTCGCTGTGGCGTGGTCGAGACCGGCTGGAAGAAGACGCCTGATCTGTCCAAGGCGTCGGTGTGGAAGTCCGAGTTGTGGCGACACGCCGATGACGAACCCACCCGCGAAGGCGCGGTGAAGCGGCTGGTGAAGATGCTGGAAGGATTGATCGAGCAGGCCGATGCCGAGGGATTGAAACTCGCGCCCTTCATCGGCATCGCCTGTCCCGGCGTCATCAACGAGGACGGCTCGATCGAGAAAGGCGCGCAGAATTTGCCCGGCAATTGGGAGAGCAGCAAGTTCAACCTGCCGGCGAGTCTGGTCGAGGCGATTCCAGAGATCCGGGGTCACGACACCGCGGTGCTGATGCACAATGATGGCGTGGTGCAGGGGCTGTCCGAAGTGCCGTTCATGCAGGATGTCGATCGCTGGGGCGTGCTCACCATCGGCACCGGACTCGGCAATGCGCGCTTCACCAACCGCAAGAAGGAAAATGGCAAGCGCCGCGACGACGAGAAAGGCAACGGCAAGAAGGACAAGAAAGCTAAAGAGTAACCTTTACAAGGCGAAGCAGTAACCTTGACCGGTTAGGTTAAGACCGGGATTGCGTTGCACAGCGGGAGGTGGGGGCTACGGTGGCGGCGTCGCGTCGCAGCTGCCCGCGAAGCCGCGCCTCCCGGACAGCTTCAACGATGCGGCACGGGACCGCCATTGTGTACAAGCGTATGGCGGTCCCACTTTTCATGTAGCAATTTGTCTGCCTCGTTCTTCTTTTTAGCGAACGGCTCCTGCCTCACACTCCATGTGTGGGGCAGGTTTTCGTTTTCAGGCTTTGTTCCTGGCGTGCCTCTCATGTCCGGCCGATTCAATTCCAGCCAATCTTTGCGAAGAACGCGGCGATCTGTGTCGCTGCGCGATCCGGATCTTCCTTGTGCGGAAAATGTCCGACGCCGGGCAGGAGCGCGAGATCGAGATTCGTAAAGGTCTCACCGAGACGATCGGTCCAGGAAAACGGAAACAGGGGATCGCGCTCGGCCCAGCGGACGCAGGTCGGCACGTCGATCGGCGGCAGCGTCGGTGCCTCACCCTTCATCATCTTGACGCGGCCTGCATGCGCGGCGCGATAATGCGCGAAGCCGCCGGCGAGGTTGCCCCGCTTCAGGAAGTTGTCGGTGAAAGCCTCCAGCACGTCGTCGAACGCATCCTTGCGATGCGCCCAGTGCTTCAGGAAATGGCTGATATAGGTTCGGCAGCTCTCGCGCGAGGCGCCGACCAGCGCTGGCGCCATCTCCATCTGGTTGAATGATTGATACCAGATCTCGTTGAGCCGGTCGGGCTCGGCCATGCGCGGACCGATGCCGGGATAGACGAAATCGAAGAAGAACAGTCCCGCGATGCGGTGCGGCGCCTGTCGCGCCAGCGACTGCATCACCGCGCCGCCGACGTCGTGACCGACGATTCCGGTCATCTCCAGACCGAGCGCATCCATCAGCGCCAGCATGTCGACCGCGTGCTGATCGGGACCCTGGGTACCTTCCGGCTTATCGCTGTCGCCGAAGCCGCGCAAATCGGGCGCAAGCAGGGTGTAGCGATCGGCAAGCCGGTTCATCACCGGTTCCCAAGTCAGCCAGAACTCCGGCCAGCCGTGCAGCAACAGCAGCGGCTTGCCGGTCCCGAGCCGCGCGACGTGGAACGCCGCGCCGTTGGCACGAAGGGTCAGGTGCTCGATCATCGGTCCTTGCCTTTTTCCGGGGGGCGGGACTTATTTCTAAGGCTAAGTCTTACGGATTTATCATTCCGCGCCTTGTCTGGTCAGCCGTCCTCGCCTAGAACACGGCCCCGACCATGGGGGCAAGCCCCGATTTGGCGCCTTGGAGAGGTGGCAGAGTGGTTGAATGCACCGCACTCGAAATGCGGCATAGGTGCAAGCCTATCGGGGGTTCGAATCCCTCCCTCTCCGCCAGTTTTTAAATTGTCCCTTCACGGGTCGACTCCAGCCTGCCAACCGGACGAGTTTTCTATAACATTCGAGGTGCGAATTGCACTCGAGTATTACTCGGCCGCCTCGCCCTTCGCCTCAATCATCAACACATCCAGGCTCTCGATCTCCTGCATGGCGCGACCGGCGATGCCCTCGAGGTCGCCGTAGAGGCCGGCGGTCGACTCGAGCACGCCCCTGAGCTGCTCCTCACGCCTAGCCCACAACCGCGTCATGGTGGCGCGCTCGCGATTGAGGTCGGCCTGCATGTCGGTGAACTTTTCGACGATCGCCTCGATGCGGTGGCGGAATCGCGGACCGATGAGGTAGGCGTACATCACCTCGGTCTTGGTCTGCTGACCTTCCTGTGCCTGTCGGCTCGCGGCGACGTCGATCAGCGACTGGCGGAGTGCGACAGCGAGCGGAATCGCGAATCGCGGCTCCGCCACCCAGATGTTATCAACGAGATCGAAACTCTCGACACCCTTGGGCAGAACGCTCGAGACGATCAGCGCGACCTCCGCTTTCGCTGCGCGCTGATCATCGCGCAGCTTACCAAGCCATGCGTTGTTCCAAGCCTTCGTTCGTTTCGACTCCCAGAGGATCGCGCCGCAGCGCTGTCCATTGGCGGCCATCACCCCGTGCACCACGTCGCCACCGAACTCGCCCTTGGCCACCGGCTCGATCAGGTCCCGCGGGAAGCGGCTGCGGAGCAGGGATTCAAGTTCGATTTCAAGCGCTTCCCCTTGGAGCTGTTGCGAGCCCTGGTCGGCCTTGCGACGTAGTTCCTCGATCTGGCGCTGCATCCCGGCAAGCTGGGCCTCCTTTTCGGTGACCTTGGACTTGAACGCGTCCTCCGCCTCGACCTTGGCCTTGTCGCGGACGGCCACGAGATTCTCTTGCACCTTTTTCTCTACCGTCAGCTCGACCTCACGTTTGGCGTCTTCAAGTTCACGCTGCTTGCGCAGCATATCGGTCTGGGCTTGCTGGGCTTCGGCAAGCTTCGCGTTGTTCGTGGCGAGCATCTGCTGCAGATCGGCGAGCTGCCGGTCCCGCTGGCCCAGATCATCAGCCAGCGCCAGGCGGGCTCTCTTCGCCTCGGCTTCGGCAATGGCCGCACGCCCGGCGCTCACCTTGGTGGCCACCTGTTCGTCGAGTGTCTCGCGGGCCTTGGCGAGGTCATCCTGCGTTTGCCGTAGCTGGGCTTCGCGACGGCCAAAATCAGCTTCCTTGGCCGCAAGCTGTGCCTCGAACTGCTTGCGTGCCGCGGCGATCATGGGCGCCGCAAGCGAGTCCGTCAGCTTGAACTCGGTGCGACAATGGGGGCAGACGATCTGAGGGTCGGTCACGGTATTGGTCCTTAGGAGATTGGTCGTGATTGTACTGGGATCTTGAGTCGTACTCATGCCGCGCTGCCGCGTTATCCCCGGCAATCGTATTGGCCTCGGCAATGGCAACGGTCTGCGCGGCACTGCGTGCTTCGGCGTGTCATCGTTTTCGTGGGACATGATCAGTGGGTGACCATCATCCGCGCCAGGATCGGTGGATATCATCACGGGGAAGGGGCGATCCCAGCCGGTAGAAACGCGGCAGGGTGTGAACCCCGGTGGCGTTTGGGTCGGCAAACCAGACCGGCGAGGTGGCGATCGCCCGATCGCCATGTAGCGCCCGTCCGTGTCGGACGCTACACCCTGCCAAACCGTCTGGTCATGGCCCCGATGACCCGCAGCCGGGCGAAGTCGACGGCACGCCGGGAGAACTGGCCGCTGAATATTATTCCCAACGCGCTGGCGTGGGCCTGATCGTCACCGAAGGCACTCAACCTTCCAATGACGACCAAGGCTACCTCATGACCGGGCATCGACAGCCCCGCGCATATCGCGATCTCTCGAAAACATCCATCGGTCCGGGTGGGGCAGCAGTATATCGGCAAAGCCGATGGATATTATCGGAATAAATCGGCTTTATCGATGATAATCGGCGTCTTAGCTTGCTCTCACTTTCAACCTCATACCCAACGGAGATCAGCATGAGTGCAGCTTCTATCCAATCAGTTCGTCCCACCCGTCGCATCGGCGCCTGGACGTTGCAGAGTGTCATCGCGGCAGCTTTCCTCGCTGCCGGCTTCGCCAAACTGGCGGGCGTTCCTTTTATGGTCGACCTGTTCGCGCAGATCGGCCTCGGCCAGTGGTTCCGCGTTGTGACCGGCGTGGTGGAAGTGACCGGCGCCGTCGCTCTGCTCATTCCGGGCCTGGCTTCGATCGGCGCGCTGTGGCTCGGAGCCACCATGGTCGGTGGCGTGGCAACTCATCTGTTCGTCCTGCACACCAGCCCGGTCCCGGCGATCGTTCTGGGATTGCTCAACGTGGTGGTTGTCTACCTGCGGCGCTATGAGCTCGTTGCCTTGCTTCACCGGGTCAAGGGTTGAGCCTTGAAACCCAGCGATAGCCGAACCTCAGGAGAACGAAAATGAAGACCGATGCAGTGTTCACGCGTCCGATACGCACCGAAAAGACTTACCGGCAAATTGCATTGCACACGAGTGGACACTCGCATGGGCCTGTCACCCGACTGTTCAGTCCGGGTGACATTGGTGAACGGATCAAGCCGTTCGTCTTTCTCGACTACTTCGACACCGATCCAGCGACGGCACCGACATTCGGCCTTCATCCCCATTCAGGAATTGCGACTCTTACCGTCATTCTGACCGGGCAGGCCTTCTACAAGGAGACCACCGGCCGCGAAGGCGTCATCGAGACCGGCGGTGTTGAGTGGATGCGCGCCGGCAGCGGCGTTTGGCACACCGGCGGAATGTTCGGCAAGGAGCGGATCAAGGGCTTTCAGCTCTGGGTCGCGATGCCGCCCGAGCTCGAACTTGCCGAACCCCACAGCCAATATCTCGGCGCTTCCGATTTCCATTTTGCCGGTCCCGCGAGGGTTATCGCAGGCGAATACGACGGTGTGAAAAGCATTGTCGAGTCGCCGCGCGGCATCACTTACCTCGACGTGCGTCTCAAGGCTGGAGATCGCTGGACCTTTCACCCGGCTAAGGGCCACGACGTCGCCTGGGTCGCATTGCATCAGGGGATCGTGACCACGCCAGAGCAGATATCGACGGGCGAAGTCGCCGTATTCGAGGAAGGCGCTCAAGCGATCGGGTTTGAAGCGCTCTCCGATGCCGGCTTCATCCTCGGCTCCGCGGTCAAGCACCCTTACGACCTGGCGACCGGCCACTACTCCGTGCATACCAACGCGGATGCCTTGCACATTGGGGAGAGCAACATCGCCGATATCGGGCGCCGGTTGCACAATCGAGGCGTCTTGGCAGCCGCCAAACGCTGAGGGCAAGAAAGATCAGGCTAGTTGAACACTCACGATGGAGGAACAATGCTTGGATCGACTGGAGTTCAGCTTTTGCGATGTGTGGCTGGGGCCCGGGAGTGCCGGGACAGATCCGATCGACGCCTGCCGCTTCGATCGGAGCACTTCCCGGTCGAGGTGAGAGGCCGCGAGATCGTCACACAAGAAGGTGTCGTGATCGCGACAGCCGCCGATACTGCGATGAGCGAGGAGATCGCCCGGCGCCTGAACAAAAGCTATTGGAACGACCAGGAGGACCAATGGGCGCTCTGACCAGCCGGAGATTGCTGGACGGTGCTGAGGAGTCGAGTGGCGTGACCGCGATGGTTGATACGACTGCCGATTGGGCCGTAGCATCCTGCGCTTTCTCATCGGTTCGACCGATAGGTAGGTCCCATGCTCGACGCCGTCTCTCTCGATCAATTGCGCACCTTCATCGCCGCGGTCGATGAAGGAAGTTTTTCTGCCGCCTCTCGCAAGTTGTTGCGCGCGCAGTCCGTGGTGAGCGAGGCAATCAGCAATCTCGAGGAACAGATCGGCGTGCAGTTGTTCGACCGCTCCGGCCGCTATCCCAAGCTGACCGCGGCGGGATCGACCATTCTGCGCGATGCCCGCAGCATCATCACCGCCGTCGACCTGATGAAGGCGCGCGCGAAGGGCATATCGGGCGGCCTGGAGCCGGAGTTGTCCGTCGTGATCGACGTCTTCTATCCGATCGACGCGATCACTCAGGTGGCCAAGGAGTTTCGGCAGAAATACCCGGGAGTGGCGCTGCGCATCTATGTCGAGGCGCTCGGAGGAGCCATCAAACCCGTGCTTGACGGCCGTTGCAGCATCGGCGTCGTCGGATCGCTCCCGGTGATTCCGGAGACGCTGACCCATGAGCGGTTGCCCGGCATCGCGTTTCTCATGGTTGCTGCCCGTGATCATGCACTGACTTCCTACCGGGGCAAAATTCCTAAGGAAGCTCTTGCAAAACATACTCAGATCGTTCTCACCGACCGGTCGGAGCTATCCTCCGGACGCGAATTCGGCGTCATGTCGCCTACGGTCTGGCGGCTTGCCGACCTCTTCGCCAAGCATCATTTTTTGCTCAACGGTCTGGGTTGGGGCGGAATGCCATTGCATGCCGTGCGCGAGGATTTGGAAGAGGGGCGCCTTTCCGTGCTGCCTATCGAGGACGTGCCTCCAGACGGTTTGACTCTGGCGATGTCGGCGGTGTGGCAGACCAAATCACCGCCCGGACCCGCCGGTCGATGGTTTATCGATCGCCTGAAGCAGATTCCGGTGGAAACGGGCAAAGTGCCGAAACCGCAGGTCACCAGGAAGAAGGCGAGACGGTCTGCGAAAGCTTGACCAGACGCGGGTCCCTATCGCGAGAAGCGACGGATGCGGCGATCCCATGACGCGTGAACGCGGCCCCACAGTTCGAAGGCCCGGCGCGGCCGACTCGCCGGGAAAGGCTGCGTAGGCTTTCCGCGCCGCGCGAGGTCACCAGCGGTCAGGCGCTGTCAACACCATTGCTCTACCGGCGACATGCCATGGGCGGTTTCGGCAAGAATAAATACTTTACAATCGTAAAGTATAATGGCATCGTCCCATCAGTCGGGTGGAGGATTGTCAGTTCGTCACCTCGCGACGCCTCAAACGTCGACCGATAGCGCGTCACAGAAACCGAGATGGAACGATGATCGAGGAACGAGACATCAGCGTCGCCATGAGGGACGGCATACGGCTGGCCGTTGACGTTTACCGGCCGGATGCGCCGGGCCAATACCCCGTGCTGTATGCGTCAGCGCTGCACAACAAGGACATCCAGGGTCCTGACATCGCGGACATCTTGCCGCCGCAACCGGCGCACGTACCGCTGTGGTTCGGCCCCATCGAGGCGGGCGACACGCGGCGCTTCATCGCCAACGGCTATGTCCATGTGATCGCGCAGCCGCGGGGCTCCGCCAAGTCAGAAGGGCACTATGGCAACGAGGACACCGACCACTACGACCTGATCGAATGGATCACGCAGCAACCCTGGTCTGACGGCAAGGTCGGAATGGTCGGTATCTCCGGCTTTGCCGGAGAACAATGGCGCGCGGCCGCGCAGGGACATCCGGCGCTGAAAGCCATCTTTCCGTACGACGCGTGCAGCGCGTATGGCGGCATGTTCGGTTTCCGGGATTTCAATCCCGGCGGCGTCCTGCACAGTTTTCCTTATTTGCTCGACGTCTTCAGCACGGTTCATGAGTCGCGTGGCCGGCCTTCGGAACTCCCCGCCGTTGAGGAAGACCTCTGGCGCCGGGCCATGCGCAATCCAGACTACAAGCAGTATATCAACCTCTACAACATCCTCACTCAGAAGGGGCAGCGGACGTTCATCATGTATCTCATGATGACCCATCCCTGGGAGGTCGACGGCACGGTCGAGCGCGCGGAAGAGACCTTCAGGAAAATCAAGATACCGTTCTATACCGGCTCGGGAGCCTACGCCTACACCTACAAGCTCCACTGGCTGGGCGCACAGCACTACTTCGGGAATGTCGATGCGCCAAAGAAGCTGCTGTTTACCGGGCCGGCTCACCTGGAGCGGCCATTCCATCAATACCACGACGAGATCATCCGGTGGTATGACCATTGGCTGAAGGGGCAGAACACCGGCATCATGGACGAGCCGCCGGTGCGTTACTGGCTCATGGGTGCCAACGAATGGCGGACTGGAGCGAATTGGCCGCTGCCGGAGACGCAGTGGACCAAATACTATCTCTCGCATTGGGAGACGTTGTCGACCGAGCCGCCGCGACCGGCCTCTGAGCTTGGCGCCGCGGCGCGCGAGCCCGATGTCTTCACGCAGATGCCATTGACGCGGACGACAAAGGTCGAGCGGCTGCGCTATATGACCGATCCCCTCCCGCATGACGTCACCGTCGCCGGCCCAATCACGCTGACGCTGTACGCGGCAATCGATCAGGAAGACAGCAACTGGATCATCGTGCTCAAGGACGTTGGGCCTGACGTATCTGTTCGGACCGCACGCGAGGGTGAGCGTGATGTTCCGTCGACACTGCCCGAACGCGAGCTGACGCGAGGTTGGCTGAAGGCATCCTATCGGGCACTCGATGAGAAGCGCTCGAAGCCCTGGGAGCCGTTCCACAAGCTGACGCAGGACGCAATCGCTCCGGTCAAACCGGGCGAAGTGGTCGAGTACCGGATACAGGTCCTCGCCACCGCGAACCAGTTCAAAGCGGGTCATCGGATCTGCGTTGACATCACATCCATGGATGTGCCCACAGGCACCGGGGCGATGACCAATGTCGAGTACATCCCGTACCACGTCTGCAGCAGCAAGACCGTGACCCACAAGATCTATCGGGATGCCGAGCGGCCATCGCACCTGCTGCTGCCCATCATTCCGCAGCCCAATGATCAGCGTCCGGCCTGACGTCGGCAAATAGGAGGAGGAATTACAATGACGACCATCCGATTTGAACGAGACGGCACCATCGGAAATATCATCCTGGCTGATCCCCCCTTCAACCGGGTCGACCTGCGCTTCGCGGAAACCTTGCGAGCTGCCGTGCGCCAAGCCAGCGAAAGCGATGTCCGCGTGCTGGTGGTTCGCTCTGAGGGGCCGCATTTCAGCTTCGGCGGCGAGGTGCGCGAATGGCCGGGAAAGGACGTCAACTGGTTTAGAACGTTTGTCGCCGACGTGAATGTCTCCTACCGCGCTATTGAGATGCTGAAAATACCGACCGTGGCGGTGGTGCAGGGGATCGCCTTCGGCGGCGGTTTCGAACTTGCGTTGGCTTGCGATTTTCTCGTCACAGCCGAAAATGCGACCCTTCGCTGCGTCGAGGTCACGACAGCGATGTTGCCGGTCGCCGGCGCCCTACAGCGGATCGCCGAGCGGGCGGGTCGCGCTCGCGCATCGCGACTTGCGATGCTTGGTGAACCGATTTCCGGACGTGATGCGGGCGCATTCGGAATTGCGACGCATGTGGTCCCCGAGAACGAGCTTTCAGCGACCGCGTCCGCATTGGTCCAACAGCTGGCGGCGGGGCCGACCAGGTCGTACGCCGCGACGCGCACGCTGCTCAAGGCGTGGTCGAGCGGAGGGGTCGCCGCCGCAGATCTTGTCATGCTCGATGTCGCGATGGAGCTCTACAACGGCGCCGATGCGCAGCGCGGCTTTGCGAATACAGCAGAGGCCTTCAACAAGGACATCGAACCGCCTACGCTCGTCTTCGAGGGAAAATGAGCCGGCCGCGTGGCGTTCGGTCTGGAGCTATGTTAATCGAAGGCCAAATGCCGAAGAAAAAGACGCTGACTACCAGGCGCCGAGAGCGCCCGCGCAAGAGAGCCGAACAACAGCGTTCGATCGAGACGCGAGCCGCGATCCTCAATGCCGCGATTGCGGAATTTGCCGAGCGCGGATTCGAAGCAGCGAGCATTCGCGCTATCGCTGATCGGCTCGGCCTGCAACATCCCCTGATCACCTATCATTATCGCAACAAGGACATTCTCTGGCGGGCCGCAGCGGAGCATGCTTTCGCGCAGATACGGACCGAGTGGGATATTCTGGCACCCGAAAGATCCGAATTGTCCCCGATGGCGCGGCTGCGCCAGGAGTATACGACTCTTTTCCGGTACACCGTCGCGTTTCCGGAATTTCACCGGTTCATGCGCCAGGAAGCCTTGACGAATAATCCGCGCCTGAAATGGGTGGCGGAAACGGTTCTGGCTCCGCTTCTGGCGCGACTGCTGCCTCAGATCATTGAGGCTCAGAGACGAGGTCTGCTTCCCGCAGCCGATCCCATTCTTTTCCATTATATGATGGTCAGCCTTACCGCCGCGCTTTCGGAATTCGGTCCTGAAATGCAGGTTACGAGCGGACTGTCGTCCGGGGACACGAAGGTTGTCGAGGCGTATTGGCGTCTGGTTGACGAGACGGTCTTCGGACAGGAGCCGAACACCGATCGCGAAAGAGCAAGGGCCCGCTGAAGGCTTGTTCGTTCGCCCGACGGGGCGAGCGGCGATTTTACGACGCATTGGACTCAGGGATGCGTAATCCCGACATTGCGCGGTTATGGAATGGCCGCTTGTAGGGGCGCGCAAAGCGGCCAATGGGGACTATCGCTAATCAGAATGGGCTACGATCGCCAGCTTCGGCGAACCCGATATTCTCGATCAGACCCTTGCCTACACCGTAAATCATCGCCTGTTGCCTGGGGGGCGCGATGCCTGCGGTGCATTGGAGCCGCAGAAGCATAACCATTCCACCGGCGACACTTCCGTTCAATATGGCCGCAAATATTCGCGGCACTGTGGCCATTACGCGCTGACCGAGTTCGCGTCAGATCGCCATACGGGTGCCACATGTCTGAAGCCGTCACAAAAAACAATCGAAGCGCCGGCGCTGGCGCTGCCGTCCCCCGTCTGTTCGTCCTTGAACTGAACGCCGGCCGCATACATTCGATGAATGCGGACGGTTCCGACCGCAAGACCATCGTGTCGGATTGCCATTTGCCCGACGGCATCGTCGTCGATGTGGGGGCTGGCCATATCTACTGGACCAACATGGGCATCCCAAACATGAATGACGGGTCCATCGAG
>Ga0207693_10004964_pt1 | contig 11173 bp, 9 predicted proteins | sample LARL81metaG_FD_184347 | JGI IMG/M metagenome (GOLD analysis project Ga0207693, IMG submission 184347) | Corn, switchgrass and miscanthus rhizosphere microbial communities from Kellogg Biological Station, Michigan, USA - LAR L8-1 metaG... | ecosystem: Host-associated > Plants > Roots >... | reverse complement strand
CCGGAAGCCGCGGCGCTCGGCGCGACCGCGATGATCGACGTCAGCGACGGGCTGGTCCAGGACCTCGGGCATGTGGCCGGGCAGAGCGGCGTGCGCATTGACCTGGAATCAGCCCGGCTGCCCCGGGATGATGCGCTCCGTGCCGCGGCCGATGCGCTTGGTGAGCTGGACCCGCTTGACTGGATTCTCAGTGGCGGGGAGGATCATGCCCTGGCCGCAACTTTTCCGCCGGGGGCGGCCCTGCCCGCACGCTGGTCGGTGGTGGGACGGGTGAGTGCAGGTCACGGTGTACGGGTGGACTCGCGGCAGGCAAGGGGGAGGTCCGGATGGCAGCATTTCCGTTAATGCAGTGCCAGTCACACTCCGTATCTGCCACATTACAGCTCTGTCACCTTAGTTAGCCCGCTCACAGCGTTGGTATAAAACCCCCAAATGCGATCACCGGGCAGGAGAGCAGCGCCCCGGCACCGGGCGCGGTCCGGTGCTGCCCGCGTCCCGGCTGCGCGGCCGGAAGGATCGCCCGCCGGGGAGCCGCCGGCCGGGGAAGCAGGAGCCAGCGGGCCACCGGACGGGCAGGCAGCGGCCAGCAGGCCGCGGGCCCGGTTCCGGTGGTCCCGGTACCGGCAGTCACGGGCCGGGTTCGCCGCTGCGGCCCAGCCCCGGCCCGCTGGCTGGCGGCGGCTGGGCCCGGCGCTGCGCCGGCTGATGGTCACGCCCACGTTCGCGGCCGGTCTCGGCGTGGTGGTGGCGGCCGGCCTGGCGGCCAACATGTCCAAGACCGTGCTGCATTTCAGCTCGCCGTTCCCGGGCCGGCAGTGCCCGGTCGGCGGCTGCGGGGTGCCGCGGCCGCACCCGGGCACACTGGCCTCGGCGCGCCCCGGGGTGCCCATCACGCCTGGCCGCAGCCCGGGCACCGGGGCGGACGACCGCGGGCCGGGCGCGATGGGCGGCGTCGCCCAGCTGCCCGGGTCGGGCGGCCACCAGGTGACGATCAGCTACCAGCTGACCCGGCAGTGGTCAGGCGGGTTCGCGGATCAGATCATCATCACCGGGATGGCCGGGCCGCAGTACCGCACCTGGACCCTGGCCTTCGGCTATCCCGGGGCCCGGATCACCAGCGTGCAGGGCGCGCGGTGGCAGCCAGGCAGCACGGACTGGGGGGTAGCCAAGAACACTGCTGGGCCGGATACCGCCTGGCCGGGCGAGCCGGGCGGGCCCGGCGGGCGGGATGGGGTGCGGCTGACGGTGATCGTGGCCGGCCGGCCCACGCAGCCGGTGGGTTGCGTGTTCGACGGGCAGCCCTGCTCGTTCAGCGCGCCCGGGCTGCCCTGAGCCCGGGCCCCCGGCCCGCGCCGCAAGGTGCTGGGCCAAACCGGCCAGCGGCCGGCGGCGGTGTCAGCGGACGACCTTGCCCGCCTTGATGCACGACGTGCAGACGCGGATCCGCCGGCTGGTGCCCCCGGCGGTGGTGCGCACCACCTGGATGTTGGGGTTCCAGCGGCGCGGGGTCCGGCGGTGGGAGTGGGAGACGTTGTTGCCGAATCCCGGCCCCTTGCCGCAGATCTCGCAGACAGCAGACACGGGGACGCTCCCTTGCATGATGGCGGACGGTGCTGGCCGATCTGCCCGGGCGCGGCGGCAGCAACCGCACGGCCACACCTCCAGACGGCCGACCCAGATTATCCGACCCGCCGCCGGTAACGCGAATCGGTCGGACGCGCCGCCTATCCTGTGAGGCCATGGCGAGGCTTGACGACCCGCTCGACCGGGAGTTCGACCCGCGGACGGCCAAGGTCCTGGCCAGTTCGCTGGGCGTGCGCACCGTGGGCGAGCTGCTGCGGCACTACCCGCGCCGGTACGAGCAGCGCGGCGAGCTGACCGACCTGGCCTCGCTGCGCGACGGCGAGCACGTGACCGTGCTGGCCCAGATCTCCAAGGTCACCACCCGGGCCATGCGCAACCGGCGGGGCAAGCTGACCGAGGTGACGGTCACCGACGGCCGGGGCACGCTCACCCTGGCTTTCTTCCGCCAGCCGTGGCGGGAAAAGGACATGAAGCCCGGGCTGAACGGGCTGTTCGCCGGCCAGGTGTCCAGCTACGGCCGCAAGCGGCAGCTCATCCACCCCGACTGCGAGCTGCTGGGTGAGGACGACCCGTCCACCGAGCTGGCGGCCGAGCACGCCGCCGAGATTATCCCGGTCTACCCGGCCACCCGGGAACTGCCGTCCTGGAAGATCGCCAAGGCGGTGCGCACCGTGCTGGACACCCTGGACGCCGGCGACGACCCGCTGCCCGGCCCGGTCCGGGCCCAGCACGGCCTGCTCAGCCAGGCGGGCGCGCTGCGCGGCATCCACCGGCCGGCCCAGTACTCCGACATCGACCCGGCCCGGCTCCGGCTCAAGTGGGACGAGGCGTTCGTGCTGCAGGCGGTGCTGGCCCAGCGGCGGCGCGCGGCCGACGCGCTGCCCGCGACCCCGCGCGTCCCCCGGCGGGCAGCGCTGCTGGCCGCGTTCGACGCCCAGCTCCCGTTCGAGCTGACCGCCGGGCAGCGCGCCGCGGGCGAGGAGATCATGACCGCGCTGGGCCGCGAGCACCCCATGCACCGGCTGCTGCAGGGCGAGGTGGGCTCGGGCAAGACCCTGGTCGCGGTCCGGGCCATGCTCCAGGTGGTGGACGACGGCGGCCAGGCGGTGCTGCTCGCCCCGACCGAGGTGCTGGCCCAGCAGCACTACCGGTCGCTCACCGAGCTGCTCGGCCCGCTGGGCCGGGCGGGCGAGCTGGACAGCGCCGAGCAGGCCACCCGGGTGGCGCTGCTCACCGGGTCCCAGGGCGCCAGGGCGCGCCGGGCCGCCCTGGACGACGTGGCCACCGGCGCGGCCGGCATCGTCATCGGCACGCACACCCTGCTGTATCAGCGGGCCCGGCCAGCGGACCAGGTGGCGTTCAAGGACCTCGGCCTGGTGGTGATCGACGAGCAGCACCGGTTCGGCGTGCAGCAGCGCGACGCGCTGCGCGAGAGGGCCCACGGCAGCCGCCCGCACGTGCTGGTGATGACGGCCACCCCGATCCCGCGCACGGTGGCCATGACCGTCTACGGCGACCTGGACGTGTGCACGCTCAGCGAGCTGCCGGCCGGCCGCACGCCGATCACCAGCCACGTGGTGCCCGCCGCGGAAAAGCCGCGCTTCCTGGAGCGCACCTGGGAACGCGTGCGCGAGGAGGTGGCCGGCGGCGGCCAGGCTTACGTCGTGTGCCCGCGCATCGGCCTGGACGACGCCCCCGAGGACCCGTCCAGCCAAACGGCTCTATCCGGGCCGCTGGATCCCGCCGACCCGGATGACGCGGCGGGCGAGTACGAACCCGACGACGGCGCGGCCCGGCCGCCCCGCTCCGTGCTGGACGTGGCCGCGGAACTCAGCGAGGGGCCGCTGGCCGGGCTGGCGCTGCGGGTGCTGCACGGCCGGATGCCCGCCGACGACAAGGACGACTGCATGCGCGGCTTCGCCGACGGGCTGGTGGACGTCCTGGTGGCGACCACCGTGGTCGAGGTCGGCGTGGACGTGCCGAACGCCACGATCATGGTGATCCTGGACGCCGACCGGTTCGGCGTGTCCCAGCTGCACCAGCTGCGCGGCCGGGTCGGCCGGGGGGCCAAGCCCGGGCTGTGCCTGCTGGTCACCGACGCGCCGGAGGGCAGCCCGGCCCGGCAGCGGCTGGCCGCGGTGGCCAGCACCCTGGACGGGTTCCGGCTGTCCCGGCTCGACCTGGAGCAGCGCCGGGAGGGCAACGTGCTGGGGGCCGCGCAGGCCGGCCGCCGGTCCAGCCTGAAGATGCTCACCCTGCTGGCCGACGAGGAGCTCATCGGCCAGGCCCGGCAGGAAGCGACCGCGGTGGTGGACGCCGACCCGGACCTGCACGGCCACCCGGCGCTGGCCGAAGCGATCAGCGCGCTGCTGGACGAGGAACAAGCGGAATTCCTGGAGAAGGCATGACCGCGGTTAGCCAGGGCCTGGCCCAGTCCGCACGCCCCCGCGCTCGGGCGCGGTTCGGCCGGAGGGCGATCGGGGGGTCCGCGGGGTCGTCCCCCCGGACCAGCACCACGTGACCCGGGTCATCGCCGGGACCGCGCGCGGCCGCCGGCTCAGCGTGCCGGCGGGCCGGCACACCCGCCCCACCAGTGACCGGGCCCGGGAGGGCCTGTTCGGCACCTTGACGGCGTTGTGCGGGGAATTTGGCGGGTTGCGGGTGCTCGACCTGTACGCCGGGTCGGGGGCGGTGGGGCTGGAAGCGCTGTCCCGTGGGGCCGGGCATGTGCTGTTCGTCGAGTCCGACGGGCGGGCGGCCCAGGTGATCAGGGACAACATCGGCGCGGTCGGCCTGCCCGGCGGCGAACTGGTCACCGACCGGGTGGACCGGCTGCTGGAGCGCGGGCCCGGTGCCGCCCGCTATGACCTGGTGGTCGCCGACCCGCCGTACAGTCTGCTGGAGGCCGAGGTCACCGCGATGCTGGCCGGACTGGCCAGCCGGGACTGGCTGGCCCCCGGCGCCGTGGTCGCGGTGGAGCGGGCCACCCGGTCCGGGCCGGTCGGCTGGCCGCCGGGTTACCTCCCGGACCGGTCCCGCCGCTACGGGGACACGACGTTCTGGTACGGTCTCGCCGCAGGCGCCCAGCCGGCTGACCAGCCGGCTGAGCAGCTGTGATGGGCAGCGCCGAGGTGATGGAAGGGCGTGACCGAGTGCGTCGTGTCGCCTGTCCAGGCTCGTTCGACCCGGTGACCAACGGCCATCTCGACATCATCGGGCGGGCCGCCCGGCTGCACGACGAGGTGATCGTGGTCGTCGGCGCTAACCAGGCCAAAGACAACCTGTTCAGCGTGGACGAGCGGGTGGAGATGCTCCGCGAGGTGACCACCGACCTGAAGAACGTCGAGGTCGGCACGTTCCGCGGGCTGCTGGTGGACTTCTGCCGGGCGAACGATATCTCCGCGATCGTGAAGGGGCTGCGCGCGGTCAGCGACTTCGAGTACGAGCTGGAAATGGCGCAGATGAACTACCGTCTGGCCGAGGTCGAGACGCTGTTCATGACGGCCAACCCGGTGTACAGCTTCCTGCGTTCCAGCCTGGTCAAGGAGATCTGCCGGTACGGCGGGGACGTGTCCTCGCTCGTGCCGGAGCTCGTGCTGGACCGGCTGCGCACCCGGCTGGCCGTCGGTTGACCGTCTGATCAGTCAGGACGCGGGGATTCCGGCCACCGCGCGCAGGTGCCCGGCGCCCGCCGCGCGAAGTTGGGAATCGGCGGGCCGGCGGGTAGTCTGAGCCATTCACACCTTGCCGAACCCCGTACTTGCCATGCCACAGTCACGAAAGAACCCGGGGCCCCGCCTAGATCCCCGCAGGCCGCTGGTCTTCAGCACCGTCGACCTCGACCGCAGCCCCGGCTCGGTGCGCACGCAGACCCGTACCGTTCCCGCCCCGGCGCACGTGCACGCCGGGCTGGCTGGCGTGCCCGAGGGTGCGGAGATCGCGCTGCGGGTGCAGATGGAGGCGGTGTCCGAGGGGGTTCTGGTCACCGCCACCGCGCAGGCGCCGGTCACCGGGGAGTGCGCCCGCTGCCTGGAGCCGGTCCACCATCAGGTGGAGGTCAGCTTCCAGGAGCTGTTCGAGTATCCGGACGCGGACGGCGTGGACGCTGGCGACGGGTACGCTCTGCACGGGGACCTGCTCGACCTCGAGCCGGTCCTGCACGATGCGCTGGTGCTCGCGCTGCCCCTGTCCCCGCTGTGCCGGGAGGACTGCCCTGGGCTGTGCGTGGAGTGCGGCGTGCAGCTGGCGGTGGCCGGCCCGGACCATGGGCATGGCCCCGCCGTGGACCCGCGGTGGGCCGGCCTGCAGGAGGCCGCCACCCGGCTGGGTGACCTGGAGACCGGGGCCGCCGGGCAGAACAGGAATGGCCACCGGGAATCGGCGCCGGGCAGCACGGCCGGGGCAGACGACTGAAGCGTTTGACGGACTTGCGGATGACTTTTGACGGACTTTGCGGATGACTAGGGAGAGATGACGTGGCTGTTCCCAAGCGGCGGATGTCGCGGAGCAATACGAGGTCGCGGCGGGCTCAGTGGAAGACCACCGCGCCAGTGCTGGTGCGCTGCCCGCAGTGCCGGGACCGCAAGCTGCCGCACACGGCCTGCCCGACCTGCGGGACATACAATCGCCGCCAGGTGATCACCCCCAGCTGATCCGCTGAAAGGGCCACAGCGTGAGAGGCGGGGCAGTCAGTGGCGGCACCGGCGGGTCTGACGACTCGCAGCTGCTCGCCACGATCGGCACCGGGCTGGGCCCGGAGTTGCTTGACCGTGCCCTGACCCACCGTTCATATGCGTACGAGAACGGTGGGCTGCCGACCAACGAGCGGCTGGAGTTCCTCGGCGACGCGGTGCTCGGGCTCATTGTCACTGACACCTTGTTCCGGCGGTACCCGGACCTGCCCGAGGGGCAGCTGGCCAAGCTGCGGGCGGCGGTGGTGAACATGCGGGCGCTGGCCGGGGTGGCCCGCGGGCTGGAGCTGGGCAGTTATGTGCGGCTGGGCCGGGGCGAGGAGGGCACCGGGGGGCGGGACAAGTCGTCCATCCTGGCCGACACGCTGGAGGCCGTGATCGGCGCGGTGTACTTCGAGTGCGGGCTGGGTGAGGCGCACAGCCTCGTGCACCGGCTGTTCGACCCGGTGATCAGCCGGTCGGCCGGGCTGGGCGCCGGGCTGGACTGGAAGACCTCGCTGCAGGAGCTGACCGCCCAGGGCTTCCTCGGTGTGCCTGAGTATCACGTCGAGGAGAGCGGCCCGGACCACCAGAAGTCGTTCCGGGCCTCGGTCCGGGTCGGCGGGCGCATCTACGGGTCGGGGACCGGCCGGTCCAAGAAGGAAGCCGAGCAGCAGGCGGCCGAGGCCGCCTGGAAGGCCATCAGCAACGGCCACGACCTGGTCGAACCCGGCATTCCCGCCGCGGGTGACGTCCAGCAGACCGCAGGCAGCGCCCAGGGCCCGGCTGGGGCCGCAGGGCCGCCCGGGCAGCCGGGCGCGGCTGATGCGGCTAGCGCGGCTGATGCGGCTGGCGCAGCCGCGGGCTCGGCCCCAGCCGCGGGCTCGGCCCCAGCCGGGGACCCGGGCCCAGCCCGGGACGCGGGCTCGGGCTCGGCTGGCCCGGGGAATCCCGCCCCGCCTGGCGGGCCGCCGGCCGGCGACGGGCCGGCCCAGGGCTGACCAGTGCCAGAACTTCCCGAGGTGGAAACCGTCCGCCGCGGCCTCGAAGCGCATGTGGTGGGCCGGACCATCGACCAGGCCGAGGTGCGGCACCCGCGCGCCGTCCGGCGCCACCTGGCCGGCCCGGACGACTTCGCCGCAGTGCTGCGCGGCCGCACGGTCACCGGTGCCCGCCGCCGGGGCAAGTACCTCTGGCTGCCGCTGGGCGATGACGCGCTCCTGGCCCACCTGGGCATGAGCGGGCAGCTGCTGGTGGGTGACCCGCAGCGCCCGGTCTCCAGCCATGTCCGGGCCCGGTTCACGTTCACCGACGGCGGTCCTGATCTGCGGTTCAGCGACCAGCGCACGTTCGGCCACCTGGTCTGGTCGGCGGGCGGCGCGGTGCTGCCCGGGCTGATCGCGCACATCGCCCCCGACCCGCTGGAGGCCGCGTTCGACCCGGAGGTGTTCCTGGCCCGGCTGCGGCGGCGGCGCACCGGGCTCAAGCGGGCCCTGCTGGATCAGTCGCTGGTCAGCGGGATCGGCAACATCTACGCGGACGAGGCGCTGTGGCGGGCCCGGCTGCACTGGGCCCGGGCCACCGACACGCTCAGCCGGCCGGCCGCCCTCCGCACGCTGGACGAGGTACGGGGTGTCCTGGCCGACGCGCTGGAGTCCGGCGGCACCTCGTTCGACAGCCTGTATGTCAACGTGAACGGGGAAAGTGGCTACTTCGGGCGGTCACTGTCCGTATATGGAAGAGCGGGCCTGCCCTGCCCCCGCTGCGGGACGCCAATCCGCCGCGATCCGTTCATGAATCGGTCCGCTTACAGCTGCCCGCGCTGCCAGCCCCGGCCCCGGGCCCGATACGGTCATTCTGACCTGCGTGATCGCTCAACTTGACCGGAATCCCGCGGGGTGGGACCCTAGGAGTGTCACCTGCGCGCACTCATGCGAGTCTTCGCGTGTGCGCCCACTCTGGTCACTCAGTGTGGAGGACCCATTACAATGGCGAAGGCTCTACTAGGCCACGTCGGCGGGCCCGATCCCCGCATGGTCTCAGAGATGCGCCGCCTTCAGCAGCGAGTACGCGACCTGGAAGCTCAGCTCGTCCGGCTCCAGGATGAAAACGATGCACTAGCTGCGGAAGCCAGGCACGAACTGCTGGTCACCGATCGGGAGCGTGAGCCGGCGCTCACATGATGCGCTGGAAGCACCACCACGAACCAGGGACGCCACTTCGGCGTCCCTGTTCGTTGTTACCTCTGATCCGCCGTGCGGCCCCAGTGGCTGATGTTCCAGCTGAGGTTTACGGGCGGGCCGGCGGCATCCCCCGGCCCGTCAGCGCTGGACCGTCTCCAGGTTATCGATTATTAGTTCGACATTACTGCTCAGCAAGAGGCAGAATTCGAACTGATGATGGCTTTCCGTAGCGGGCGGCGGGGAAGCACGTGTCCCGGGGACCCGCCCAAGGACCTGCCAGAAGCCGCGAATGCCCGGACTGGGCGGCGTCTCGCGGTAGGGTGCCGACAAGCTGGCGTAGGTGACGGCCGCATCATCGCCGGGCCCGGAGCGGCTGATGCCCATAGGGGGAAGGGGAGCCTGCAGGTGTACCTGAAGACTCTCACCCTGCGTGGGTTCAAGTCGTTCGCGTCCGCCACGACGCTGCGCTTCGAACCGGGGATCACCTGCATCGTCGGCCCGAACGGGTCGGGCAAGTCCAACGTGGTGGACGCCTTCTCCTGGGTGATGGGCGAGCAGGGGGTCAAGACCCTGCGCGGCGGCAAGATGGAAGACGTGGTCTTCGCCGGGACCGCCAGCCGTCCCCCGCTGGGCCGCGCCGAGGTCACCCTGACCATCGACAACAGCGACGGCGCGCTGCCCATCGAGTACACCGAGGTCACCATCAGCCGGCTGCTGTTCCGGTCCGGCCAGAGCGAGTACTCCATCAACGGCGATCACTGCCGCCTGCTCGACGTGCAGGAACTGCTGTCCGACTCGGGCCTGGGCCGCGAGATGCACGTGATTGTCGGCCAGGGCCAGCTGGACCAGGTGCTGCACGCGGGCCCGGAGGCCCGGCGCGCGCTGATCGAGGAAGCGGCCGGCGTGCTCAAGCACCGCCGCCGCAAGGAAAAGGCGCTGCGCAAGCTCGAAGCCATGCAGGTCAACCTGACCCGGCTGGTCGACCTCACCGGGGAACTGCGCCGCCGGCTCAAGCCGCTCGGCCGCCAGGCCGCGATCGCCCGCAAGGCCGCCGTCATCCAGGCCGATCTGCGCGACGCCCGGCTCCGGCTGGTGGCCGATGACTATGTGACCGCCGCGGCCGCCCTGGAGCGGGACGAGACGGACGAGGCCGCGGCCCAGGCGCGCCGGGCCGGCCTGGAGCACAACCTGGCCGTGGCCCGGCAGCGCGAGGCCGAGCTGGACGGCGACGAGCAGCAGCACGCGCCCCGGCTGGCCGCCGCCCAGGAGACCTGGTTCGCGCTGTCCGCGCTGGCCGAGCGCCTGCGCGGGGTGGCCAGCCTGGCCCAGGAGCGGCACGCCCACCTGGTGGCCCAGCCCGCCGCGGCCCGGCCCGGGCGCGATCCCGCGGACCTGGAACTCGAAGCGGAAGCCCTGCGTGAGCAGGAAACCGTGCTCGGTGAGCGGCTGGAGACGGCCCGCGAGCGGCTCGCCGAGGTGACTAGCGAGCGCGCCGCGGCCGAGGCCGCGCTGGCCGGGGAAGAGCGGCGGCTGGCCGCCAGCGCCCGGGCCGAGGCCGCCCGGGCCGAACGGCTGGCCCGGCTGCGCGCCCAGGTCGGTGCGGCGCGCAGCAAGGCCTCGGCCGCGGCCGAGGAGGCCGGCCGGCTGGCCGACGCCTTCGAGCAGGCCCGCTCCCGCGCCGACCAGGCGGAGCGGGAGTACGAGGAGCTGCAGGAGCAGTGCGCCGGCCGGGACGATGACCGGGCCGGGCTGACCTGGGAGCATGAGCAGGCCCGTACCGCGCTGAGCGACGTCACGGAGCGGGTGGCCCGGCTGCGCGCGGCCGAGCGGGAGACCAGCGCCCAGCGCGCTGCGCTGCGCGCCCGGGTCCAGGCGCTCAGCGAAGGGCTGCACGCCCTGCGCAGCGGCAAGGATGCCTCCGGTGCCCTGCTGGCCGAGCCGGGTCAGTTCAGTGGCGTGCTGGGCGCGGTGGCCGCCCTGGTCACCGTGGATGACGGGGCCCAGGAGGCGATTGCCGCCGCGCTGGGCAGCGCGGCCGACGCGGTGGCCGTGGCCGGCCTGGAGGCCGCCGTGGCCATCCTGGAGACGCTCAAAGACGGGGATACCGGCAGCGCCGGCCTGCTGATCGCGTCCGGCGCCGCGGCCCGCGGCGGGTCCCTGGCCTCCGGCAGCGGCCTGCCCGCGGGCATCAGCCTGCCGGCTGGCGCCCGGCCCGCACTCGACCTGGTGCAGGCCCCGGCCGAGCTGGCCCCTGCGCTGGCCAGCCTGCTGTCCGGGGTGGTGGTCACCGCCGACCTCGGCCAGGCTCGCGACCTGGTCCGGGATCATCCTGCGGTGCGCGCGGTCACCCGGCAGGGCGATGTGCTCGGAGCGCACTGGGCCGCGGGTGGCTCGGCCCGCCCGCCGAGCGTGCTGGCCCTGCGCAGCGCCGCGGATGAGGCGGCCGCCGGGATGGACGAGATGGAGCGCCGCTGTGCGCAGGCCGCGGCTGACCTGGCCGCCGCGCTGGCCGACGAGGAGCGGGCCAGCGAGGCCGTGGCCCAGGCCCAGGCCGCGCTGCGCAAGGTCGACGCGGCCGCCGCGGAAGTCTCCGGGCGGCTCGGCCGCCTGGCTGGCGCCGCCCGCGCCGCCCGCGACGAAGCCGAACGGCTGGCCGCCGCGATCGACAAGGCCCGCCGGGCCGAACAGGCCGGGGAGACGTCGGTCAGCGAGCTTGAGGCCGGCCTGGCCGCCGCG
>Ga0207693_10004962_pt1 | contig 11175 bp, 11 predicted proteins | sample LARL81metaG_FD_184347 | JGI IMG/M metagenome (GOLD analysis project Ga0207693, IMG submission 184347) | Corn, switchgrass and miscanthus rhizosphere microbial communities from Kellogg Biological Station, Michigan, USA - LAR L8-1 metaG... | ecosystem: Host-associated > Plants > Roots >... | reverse complement strand
GCCGCCGAAGCCGAGGCAAAAAAGCGCAATTGGAAAATGAACATCGCTGTCGTCGACACGAACGGCGACCTCGTCCATTTCCTGCGCATGGACGGCGCCCAGATCGCGTCGGGAAACATTTCTCAGGGCAAGGCGCGCACCGCGGCACGCTACCGCCGCCCCTCGCAAATTTTCTATAACGCCTACGAAACGGGCCATCCCTACGTTTCAACGCTCGACCCCACGCTCGTCGCATCTCCGGGCGGCTTTCCCCTCGTCGAGGGCGGCAAGCTGATCGGTGCAATCGGCTGCAGTGGCGGCACCGGCGACCAGGACGCGCTGATCTGCAAGGTCGGCGCCGACATGATCAAGTAGCAATCTCTGGGTTGCGGCAGCCCGTCGGCTTCACTGCCGACGGGCTCACGCGTTTGCGGATGAGGTGCGGTGGGTGGGCTCACGCTCAAAGCCGGCCTCTGCCCGCGCACTCGTCTGCCTTGGAACATCGCAGGATGGAAATGGGATCCGGGCCTCCACTTTGTTCCAGAGATCCTCGAGCAGTTGCACCGTCATAGGGGCTGGGGTGGCCCATTGCGGCGCGATGAAACGCGACCGCAGCACGCAGGGATGGATATTCTGGCTTGACCGGCGTATCTATTCGCGCATGTCGCGGCCCATAACGGCTCGATGGTACTCACTGGGGGCATCACTAGGGAGGAGTCCGATGACACGCATTGTGCTAGCGGCCCTCGTGGTCTTCGGTTTCGCGGCGTTCGCAACCGAAGTTTTTGCCCAGGCCGGTCAGACGGTGAATCCTGTGCCCATCACGCCGCCGACCCTGAACACGACGACGCTCACGTGTCAGATCAACTGCGACACGCTCGCAATGACCTGCCAGAACTCCTGTATTCCGACGACGGCCGCGGCGGCGGCAACTCCCACGACGCCATCGAGCACAAGCGCTGCAGGCGCTTGCGCGCTCAGCTGCACGAGCCAACAGCTCGTTTGCAAGCAGCGTTGCTGAGGCATCTCCCGCGCCGGGGCTTTCCGGTTAGCGCCGCCGCTAGAGCCAGGGGGAACCCGGGCGAGTCGGCGATCCCTGTGCCCCAAAAAGATCAGCCTCTGTGAAGCACCTCACGCTGGCGGCGCCAGCGATGTGGCAATGCAGTTGCGCAACTCATCACAATGAAGGGTGACACGAGATGCGCAAGCTCATCATTCTGACCGCAATGGTCGCCATCGCGGCGACCGCCGTTGTCTGGTCGATAACCACGGTTGCCAGACCGAAATTTGCCGGGAAAGTCGAAGAAGCATCGGCGCCGATCTCGCCCCATGAGATCATGGTCAAGCACGGCAGGCCGCTCCGCGCCGAATTCTGGGACGCTTTCTGAGCAAGCTTCCGCGGACGGCGAGCCGATACGAGCGGTTCGTGCGCCTTGTCGGCACGCCGCGCCCTTGGAAACAGCGGCTCGGCACGGACTGATTTGCACTGAGACCGGCGCGATGATAATCGCGAGGTCGGCGGCTCCGGCATGATCGAGTTTCCGGGAGCCATTGACCCTCCTTGATGGCAGCGGTTGAGGACAGCGATCCGATCGCGGCAAGCGCTCCGGCACTGCCCCGGCGTGCATGGCTTGGCCTCGTTACGACGGCGGCCGGCTATGCCCTCACCATGCTGGTATTCTATCCCGGCTACAGCACCGTCGATGCCCGCTACGTCTATGCCGACGCCATGGCGTGGCGGTTCGGCGACTGGCAATCGCCGGCGATGGGGGTGCTCTGGCGTCTCATCGATCCGATCGCGCCCGGCGCGGCGAGCATGTTCCTGCTGACCGCGACCCTCTACTGGCTCGCGTTCGGCATGCTTGCCTTGCTTGCGGGGCGGCGCTCGCCTTGGCTCGGCTTCGCCACGCCGCTCGTCGCGCTGATGCCGCCCGCATTCTTTTTCCTCGGCATGGTCTGGCGCGACGTCCTGTTCGCAGTGGTTTGGCTCACCGCCGCGGTGCTCGCGCTCTTCGCGGCCGATTGCGCCGCGCGACTGCGCGCGCCCATGCAGGCGGTCTCGCTGCTGTTGGTTGCCTTCGGCGTGTTGCTGCGGCCGAATGCCGTGCTCGCCGCGCCGATTCTCGCCGCCTATGCGATTTGGCCGATGCGTTTCGACGTCAAGCGTACGGCGATCGCCTTCATCCCCGCGCTCCTTCTTTTCTCCGCCTTAGTTCCCTTCGTTTACTACGGTGCGCTGCGCGCCGAGCGGCAGAACCCGCAACACTCGATCCTGGTTTTTGATCTCGGCGGCATGACCCACTTTGCTGGAGAGAACCAGTTCCCGACGGCGTGGAGCGCCGACGAGACGGCGTTGCTAACCAGCAAGTGCTACGACCCCGTGCGCTGGGACTCCTATTGGCACGTCGCGCCTTGCCCATTCGTGATGCGGCGACTGGAGCGCGCGGACGATAGGATCTTCGGCACGCCGCGGCTGCTCGAGGCGTGGTGGCATGCCATCGCCGCACATCCCTTCGCTTATCTGAGCCACCGCGCGACGTTCATGTGGCAGTTCCTCGCCCGTTCGAACCTCGTGCTGCCGGTCTGGGATTGGCTCGATCCGGCCTCGGGCTACGGCCACAGCCGATATTTCACGCCCTTGGTCGCGCTGCACGACGCGCTCCAGCCGACGCTCCTGTTTCGGCCGGGCCTTTGGCTCGCCCTCGCCGTCGCCGTCACGCTTTTCGCCTGGCCGGCACGGACGACGCCCGCGGGAAGCTTCGCCATCTCCGTGACCGTTTGCGCCACGGTCTATGTCATGAGCTTCGCCGTGCTCGGCGTGGCGGCCGACTTCCGCTATGCCTATTGGTGCGTTCTTGCAACGCTCGCCGGCGGCGTGGCAGCGACGCTCGCCCGTCGCCATGGCCTCGCGGACACGCCGAGCGGCGGTCAAGACTCGCCGGGCTCGTCCTCCGCCTCGGTCAGCGCGCCGAGGATGTGATCGAGCTTGTGTCCGGCGCGCGCCGCCTTGGCGGCGAGATAGCGCCGGTTATGGGAATTGATCGGGCCCTGCAAGGGCACGCGTCCCGAGACGTCGATGCCCGCGTGGGAGAGGCCATCGAGCTTGGCGGGGTTATTGGTCAGCAGCCGCACTCGCGTACAGCCCAGCAACTGCAGCATGCGCACGGCAACGGCGTAGTCGCGTTCGTCGTCGTCGAAGCCCAGCACCGTGTTGGCGTCGACCGTGTCGAGTCCGGCTTCCTGCAGCCGATAGGCACGGATCTTGTTGGCGAGCCCCAAGCCGCGGCCCTCCTGCTCCAGATAAAGAATGATGCCGCCGCCGTGCTGCTCGAGTTGTGCGAGCGCCAGACGAAGCTGATCCCCGCAGTCGCATCGGCGCGAGCCGAATACATCTCCGGTGAGGCAGGCCGAATGCAGTCGCACCGAAACCGGTTGCGCGAGGTCGGGTTTCCCGACGATGACGGCGGCCGGCGTGCCGCCGAGCGCGTCGCGGAAGATCACGAAGCGAGCCGCAATTCCGCCGTTGAGGGGGATGGCGGATTCGGCAACCACCGCAAGCGAGTCGGCCGCCGCGCGGCGAAATTTTGCGACTGCATCGGCGGCCACGGTCACGAGCGGCACTTCGCTTGCGGTCGCGGTCTCCCTCGCCTGCTCACAAACGAGCAAGGCCGGGAGCAGCCGCGCGAGCTTGGCAAGCTCGATTGCGGCTGCCGCCGTTTTGCCGGTCGGGACGACGTCGAGCCGGCGGGTGACCTGCGCGTCCGCGGCAAGTGAGAAGATCGCGGCGCGGTCGTGCAGATCCCCGACGGCCAAGCCCGTCGGTTCGGCGCCCTCGAGGCCGAGCGCACGTGCGCGGCGCGCGGTGATGAGCAGATGAGGCCGCCGCGGCGCGCACAGTTGCCGGAACGAGACGAGGGCTTCGTCGGTCATACCGTCGACCGGCAAGACCGCAACGCTTTCCCCGGCCGAGGTCAGGATGACCGGCCGGCTACAGCGAAACTCGGCGAGACCGCGCTCGACTGCGATTTGCTCGGCGGCGCCAAACGTTCCCGACGTACCACTCCCAGCCATATCACACACGCGCGACTTGCGATTCGCGCCCAGCCCAAACGTCGACCAAATAAGAACTCGCCCTGGTGGAGTTTATTCCGTTAAAATCTTTTTGATTGCGCGTGTTTGCAGTCATTTTCTTGCGAAATATCATGGCACGCGGCAGCACGCTGCGAAAGTAGGTAATTGACGATGGCGGTTCGACGCCCCGCCGAGCCGGATCGGAATGTGCCTGGTCCCTCACAAAACGGCTCCGGCTCCGCCTCTTCGTGGGCGCCGGTACCGACAACGTTTCGCAGCGCCAACCGTTCCCTGCCGCGCCCGTGGGAGCACATGTTCGGCCCACTGCGTCGGGGCCAGGTCGATGACCTCGTGGTGGTCGGGCAATGTGGCCAGTCCATCGATGCCCGCATCGCCACCGCGAGCGGACACTCCCACTATATCAATGGCGAGAGCGGCCTCATCCATTTGCATCGGCTCCGGGCGCTGGTTGACGCGGTCGTTATCGGCGTAGGCACGGCGATCGCCGACGATCCGCAGTTGACCGTCCGGCGCGTCGAGGGCCCAAACCCAGCGCGGGTCGTCATCGATCCCAACGGCCGATTGCCGTCGACCGCGCGGCTTCTGGCGGCCGACGGGAGCTGCCGGCTCGTCGTCAGCGCCATCGAGACGCCCCCGGCCCTCCCTGCCGGTGTCGAAGTCGTGCGGCTTCCCGCCCCCGACGGTCAGCTCGCCCCCGACGGCATCGTTGCCGCGCTGGCTGCGCGCGGTTTCCGCCGGATCCTGATCGAAGGCGGCGCCGACACCGTCTCCCGCTTCCTCGCGGCACGCTGTCTCGACCGGCTGCACGTTCTCGTCGCTCCCATTATCCTGGGCGGCGGACGATCAAGCCTCACATTACCGCCGATCGAGCGGCTCGATGAGGCGATGCGCGCGCCCATGCGCGCCCACAGTCTCGGTGGCGACGTGCTGCTCGACTGCGACCTCAGTGCTCAGCGCCTGCCGATCGGCCGGGCGAAAATATCGATGTGACCGATCCGCAGCCGCGACCGGCCTTCGGCCAGATGCGCGCGCCGCCACGCCAGCCAGCCCGAGATTTCATGCGACGAGAGCGTCGTGGTCAGCGGTCCGATCTCCGCCCAGCTGACAAAAACCGCCTCCTGAATCGCCCGATCGTCGGGCCCGAACACCCAGTCGGACTGGCCCAGCTCCACGGTATAGCCGAACTCTTCGAACCGCTGCGCGGCGCGCGCCGCTGCCGCCGGGCCGAGCGCGGGACCAAAGCCCTTGTTGGTGCGCTGGTGGAGGTTGAAGCCGGCCAGCAGCTCGAGATCGTAGCGCGCCAGCGGTTGGGTGACGGCGCGGCCGTCATAGGTCAGCGCGCCGTAAAACGGCAGCCGCCGCGCCGCCACCTCGACGATGAGACGATCGAGCCATGCGGGGGAGACAAGGTCGAGCAGCGCCGATGTGGTGACGAGATCGAGCGGCCCATCCAGCGCGAGCTCGAGATCGCGCGCGAGATCGACCGCCGCGGTGGCGACCGTCAGATGCGACGGACTCCGGTAGGAAGCCACCCGCGCGAGCAGCGAGAGACTGTTGTCGACCAGCCTCCAACTCTGGCGCGCCGGGAGATGGCGCCGTATTGCTCGCAGTGTCGAGCCGGTGCCGCAGGCGAGATCGACGACCGAAATGGCTCCCTGCCCAGCGAAGGTGCAGGCCACCGCATCGAGCACCGCGGCATTACGCGCAGCGCGATCGTAAGGTTCGCGTAACGCGAGCCAGTCGGCGGAGTATTCGCTCATCTCAGCCGGTCCAAGACGTGGGCAAATAACATGGCCTGTTCCCGCCAGGATGGAAAGGTGGCGGCACGGGCGCCGGCGGCGAGGCGCTTGCGCTCGCCGGCATTGGCAATGAGCCGTTGCAATGCCCCCGCGAGCGCCTCGACGTTGTCGGGGGCAACGAGCACGCCGGCATCCGCCGGTACCGTCTCCGGAATGGCGCCGGCGGTCGTGCCGACGACCGGCACGCCGTGGGCAATGGCCTCGGCATACGCCATCCCGTAGCCTTCGAACCGGGAGGGCAGCACAAAGAGGTCGGCCGATGCGTAGAGCGGCGCAAGCTCATCGGCTCCGACCGTGCCGAGGAGCGTAACTCGGTCGGCAAGACCCAAACGCGCGATGTCGGCCCTGACCTGCCGGGCCGTTTGCGGGCTGCGCTCGCGATCGCCCACGACCGTGAGACGCCAGGGCAAATTCGTCAGTCGGGCGAGCGCCGCGACCAGAACATCATAACCCTTGCGTGGGATCAGCGACCCGACGGCGAGCAGTTTGACGACACTGTTCTCGTTGCGCGGCCGTGGTGGGACGCGATCCGTTCCCGGCTGCACCACGCTCATCCCGTCGGGCGCAACCCCGTAGTCGTCGACGAGCAGCCGCGCGACTTTAGCGCTCGTCGCCACCACGTGGCGCGTACAAGCGAGCGCCGCGCGTTCGCTCGCACGCAAGGCGGCAGATTTGGCCGCCGCCAGTCCCGCCTCCAACGCGAGCGGATGATGCACCAGCGCGACCAGCGGGTGGCGCGCACGCAGCTCCCGGGCGGCATCCGGCAGCGCGCCGAAGGCGAGGCCGTCGATCACGAGCGGACGCCCATGGGCGAGCGCCGATAGCCGTGCGCAGGCGCTCGCGCGCGTCTCGGCCGCCGGGCAGGGAAAACCGTCGCCAAGGTTGATGACCTCGGGGCGCCAACCGAGCCCCGGAAGCTCCGCGACGATCCGCCGGTCATAGGTATAGCCGCCGGTGGGGGTGCGCAGGTCACCCGGCACCGCGAAGAAGACCTCCTTTACCACAGCGGCGCCTCGTACCAAGCGCGCGCGGTGGGGGATTCCGCCACGGTCACGCGGATCGAGGTGAGTTCGCGGCCGTCGCGGCCGAGCTTGCCTGCACGCGCCGCGGCCGCGAAATGCTCGAACAGATGCCGGGTCAAGAATTCGGTTGTGGTGTTGATGCCCTTGAACTGCGGCAGGTCATCGAGATTGCGATAGTTGAGCGGTCCCAAGGCGTCCTTGAGCAACGCTTGGGCGCGCGCGATGTCGACGACAATGCCGTGCGCGTCGAGCTCGTCGGCAAGAAACGCCACCCGAATGACGAAGGTCGCGCCGTGCACGTTTTGCGCCGGGCCAAACAGCTCTCCGCGGAACGAATGGGCGATCATGATCTGGTCGGAGACTTCAACCGCGTACACGGGGTTCCTCTTCGTTATTGGATGTCATCGGCCGCGGGATAGCGGATCAGGGGACAGACCCCGTCGGAGTCGGACGCAAAAACCGACGGCAATTTCGCCGGCAGCTCCGCGAACGCGATGGCGGGTGCGAGCAGGAGATCGAGCGCGGGGGCGTCGAGCAGCGCAAGCGCCGCCGCGAGGCGACGCCGGTGCGTCCATCGCGAGCGATGTGATGGCGCAACCTTGCCGACCTGGCTCGATACGAGCCGCAAGCGACGGCTGTGGAAGGCTTCGCCCAACGGCGCGGCGACTTCGCCGCTTCCATACCAGCTTAGTTCGACGATCATCGCCTCCTCGCCGGCGAGCCGAAGCGCAGTGGCGAGACCCGCGCCGGTGCCGCTTGCATGAAACACGAGATCGCAATCGGCCGGGGCGGCATCCGGCTGAGCGAAGCGGGCGCCGAGCGCGTGCGCGAGCTTGGCGCGCGCGGCGACATCGACCACCGTGACCTCGGCCGCTGGCAGTCGCGCGCACAGGTAAGCGACGAGGAGTCCCACGAGCCCGCCTCCCACGACGGCGATGCGATCGGCGGCCGCCGGCGCGCCATCCCACACCGCGTTGAGCGCGGTCTCCATGTTGGCCGCGAGCACGGCGCGGCGCGGCGATACCGGCTCGGGTAGGGGAAGCACGGCTTCCGCCGGCAAGGTGAAGAGGCTCTGGTGCGGATGCAAGCTGAAGACGGTACGCCCGTGCAGGCCGGCATCGCCGGCTTCGACCGTTCCTACGGTCGCGTAGCCGTATTTCACGGGGAAGGGAAAGCTCCCCGCCATCAACGGCGCGCGCATGCGCTCGTACTCGCTCGCAGGCACCCGGCCGGCGTGGACGAGCCGTTCCGTGCCCCGACTGACGGCGCCGAACAGCGAGCGAACTTGCACCTCGCCGCCTTTGGGCGCGGCGACCGTCTCCTCCCGCAGTTCGGCATGGCCGGGCCCGACATACCAGAGCGCTTTGCCCCGCATTTCGATCACGCTATGGCTTGTCGTGAAAATGTCCCGGAGGGGTTACCAATACAACCTAAGAGTAGCACGCGTAGCGCGGAATTTGGACTTCGCCCAACCCCGCTATATTCTGGAAACGCCCGCAGACACTCGCAAAGCCATTCCATGCTCCAACGGTCCTCCCGCGAGGAGGCGGTCATTCCCGCGCCCACCGCCCTGTCCGCATGGCGTCCGGTGCTGTTTTTCCTCGGCGTTGGGCTGACCACAGCGGCGCTGATCTGGCTTGCGACCGTTGCGCTCTCGCCGGGGGGATTGAGCGCACTCGACATCGTTCTGGTCGCCCTCTTCGCGCTGACGCTGCCCTGGTACGTCATCGGCTTCTGGAACGCGGCCATCGGATTCTTGATCATGCGCTTTGCCCGCGATCCGGTGGCGGCGGTATTGCCGGTCGCCGGACGCGTGGCGGGAGACGAGCCGATCACCGCCTCGACCGCGGTCCTCCTGTGCATCCGCAACGAGCCGCCCGACGCCGCTGCGCGCATGCTCGAGGCGACGATGCAGGGCCTCGATGCACGCGGCGTGGGGGAACGCTTCCATGTCTACGTCCTGAGCGACACGAGCGAGGACGATATCGCCGCCGCCGAGGATGCCTGTTTTGCGGCGCTCGCGGCAACATGGCGCGGGCGCGTCGCGCTGACGTACCGCCGTCGCAGCCACAATATCGCGTTCAAAGCCGGCAACATCGGCGACTTCTGCGCGCACTGGGGCAAAGATCACGACTTCGCAATCATGCTCGATGCCGACAGCGCCATGAGCGTCGACCTGATCCTCAAGCTTGTGCGCATCATGCAGATCGAGCCCAATCTCGGGATCCTGCAAAGCCTGGTGATCGGCATGCCTTCGGCGAGCGCGTTTGCCCGTATTTTCCAGTTCGGCATGCGGCTGAGCATGCGCTCCTACACCATCGGCAGCGCGTGGTGGCAAGGCGACTGCGGCCCGTACTGGGGCCATAACGCGATCGTGCGCATTGCGCCGTTCGTAGCGCATTGCCAGCTGCCGGTTCTCGCCGAAGGTGCGCTGGTCAAAGGCCACGTCCTCAGTCATGACCAGGTCGAAGCCGTGCTGATGCGCCGCGCCGGCTACGGCGTTCGCGTGCTGGCGGGGGAAGGCTCGAGTTTCGAGCAGAATCCGCCGACGCTCGTCGAATTCATCCGCCGCGACCTGCGCTGGTGCCAAGGCAACATGCAATATTGGCAATTTTTACGCCTGCCCGGCTTACATCCTCTGAGCCGCTATCAACTCGCTTTCGCCATTTTGATGTTTCTCGGGTCTCCGGCCTGGATCGGATTGTTGCTGATCGGCAGCGCAGCGGTTGCGCTCGCACCGACGCCGTCCGATTTCATGCGCTGGGACGCAGGAATTGCCGGCCTCCTCCTCGTGCTGACGATGTGGTTTGCGCCCAATATCGCCACCGTGATCGACGTGCTCACTCGGGCGAAGCTGCGGCATCTGTTCGGCGGAGGTCTCCGATTCAGTGCGAGCTTCGTGATCACCGTCGTCTTCGCCGTTTTGATCGCTCCGATCATGTGGGCGAGCCACACGCTGTTTCTGGCCGGCCTTCTGCGCGGCCGCACCCTCGATTGGGGCCCGCAGGCACGGCACGACCACGAGGTACCGTGGTCGCTCGCGTTGCGGCGCTTCTGGCCGCAGACCTTGCTCGGCCTCGCCCCCGTGCTCCTGCTGGCGCTCGCCGCGCCGGGGGCTCTTCCTTATGCTTTGCTGATCGCCGGCGGTCCGCTGCTCTCGATTCCGCTCGCGGTGGCGACGGCTTCACCCGCGCTCGGGCGGCTGCTCATTATCATGGGACTCGATCGGCTGCCGGAGGAGATCTTGCCGCCGCCCGAATTGCGCGCGCTCAGGCTGCCTGCGATCGAGATGTCGCAGCGCGCCGCATAAACGACCATGCGCGCGGCCCGCTACGGCTCCTGGTACGGCTGTTGGCACGAGTCCTTGTACGATGCTTGGCGCACCATGCGAGGCGTCGCGCGTTCGCTCCGCATGTATTACGGCGATAGCGCGCGCCGAGCAGCGATGGATCGCCTGTACGGCGAGTTCGTGCGATCCGGCGATCTCGTCTTCGATATCGGCGCGCATGTCGGCGATCGCACCGCTTGCTTCCGCCGCCTCGGCGCACGCGTGGTGGCAGTCGAGCCGCAGCCGCCGCTGGTGCGGACGCTGAAAGTTCTTTACGGCCGCGATAGAGCGGTCTCGATCGAACCGGTCGCGGTCGGGCGCAATGCAGGAACCCTGGCGTTCAGCCTCAACCCGGACAATCCGACGGTGTCGACCGCCTCGGAAGCATTCCGCGCCGCCGCCGCCGGCGCGCCGGGCTGGGAAGGACAGAGATGGACGAAGCGCATCGAGGTGCCGGTAACGACTCTGGATAAGCTCGTCTCGCGGCACGGAGCCGCGGCATTCATCAAGATCGACGTGGAGGGTTCCGAAGCCGACGCGCTGGCCGGCCTGACGCGGCCCTCGCCGATGCTCTCGTTCGAATTCACCACCATGCAGCGCGAGGTCGCGGCGGCTTGCATCGCGCGCTGCGCCCAGCTCGGCTACACGCGCTACAACGCCGTGCTCGGCGAGAGCCTTGCGTTCGTGCATCAGGGCTGGGTGAGCGGCGACGAGATTGCCGCCTGGGTGTCCGCACTGCCGCAGCACGCCAATTCCGGCGACATCTACGCCCGCCTGCCGGGGCTGCGCGCATGAGCGTGGCGCCGACCGCAGCGCGCGATTTTCTCGGCCATCCGCGCGGGCTTGCCGTCCTGTTCGCGACCGAGGCGTGGGAGCGCTTTTCCTATTTCGGCAATTCCGCGCTGGTCGTGCTGTACATGACGAAATACCTGTTCGACCCCGGCCGGTTCGAGGC